>Ga0255338_1000141_pt1 | contig 316022 bp, 332 predicted proteins | sample MeOH1_35cm_T4_19_FD_203715 | JGI IMG/M metagenome (GOLD analysis project Ga0255338, IMG submission 203715) | Sandy soil microbial communities from University of British Columbia, Vancouver, Canada - MeOH1_35cm_T4_195 | ecosystem: Engineered > Artificial ecosystem > Sand microcosm >...
GGAAGCCTCGGCCCCAACGTCGTTGATATCCGCAACCTGGCCGGCCATGGGTATTTCACTTACGACCCCGGCTTTCTCTCCACGGCAAGCTGCAGTTCGAATATCACTTATATCGATGGTGAAAATGGCCTGCTTTATTACCGCGGCTATCCGATCGAACAACTTGCCGAACATTGCGACTTCCCGGAAGTCGCTTATTTGCTGATCAACGGTGATTTGCCGAATGCCGAGCAGAAAAAGAGTTTCGCCGACACCGTGCATAGTCATACGATGCTGCACGACCAAATGAACAATGTGTTCCGTGGCTTCCGCCGTGATGCGCACCCCATGGCAGTCATGGTGTCGGTTGTCGGGGCCATGGCAGCTTTCTACCCCGAGCATGCCGATGTGTCGGACCCTCGCCTGCGGGAGATTGCCGCTTTCCGACTGTTAGCCAAGATGCCGACCGTTGCGGCCTGGAGCTACAAATACAACATCGGTCAGCCATTCGCCTATCCACAGAATCGGCTCAATTATGCCGAGAACTTCATGCACATGATGTTCTCGATTCCCTGCGAACAATACACGCCGAATCCTGTGTTGGCACGAGCCCTGGATCGCATTCTCATTCTACACGCCGACCATGAGCAGAATGCATCGACATCCACCGTGCGCGTCGTAGGCTCTAGCGGCGCCAATCCTTTCGCGTGCATATCCGCCGGGATTGCCTCGCTATGGGGACCGCTCCACGGCGGCGCAAATGAAGCGACGCTGCAAATGCTAGAAGAAATTGGCGACATGTCGCGCATTGGGGAATACATCAAACGTGCCAAGGACAAGACGGACTCGTTCCGCCTGATGGGTTTCGGCCATCGCGTCTACAAGAATATGGATCCGCGCGCCGCCATCATGCGCCAGACCTGTCATCAGGTACTGGACGAGCTAGGCCTGCATGACGACCCGATGTTCAAGCTGGCGCTTAAGCTGGAGCAGATAGCCTTGGAAGACGAGTACTTTGTCAGCAAGCGCCTGTACCCCAACGTGGATTTTTATTCCGGTATCGTCATGCGTGCTATGGGAATTCCAAACTCCATGTTCACCGCGATCTTCGCGCTAGCGCGCACGGCAGGCTGGATTGCGCAATGGAACGAGATGATTTCAAGCACCGAGCATCGCATCGCGCGGCCGCGCCAGCTATATACCGGCCCGGCCCGCCGGGACTTTATCCCTGTAGGGCAGCGCTAAAACAAAAAAGGAGGCATTGCCTCCTTTTTTGTTGCTGCCTGAATTTCACAATCAGGCAGAGAACGAGGATCCGCATCCGCAAGTCGTGGTTGCGTTGGGGTTGCGAATGACGAATTGCGAGCCTTGCAGGCTGTCCTGATAATCGATTTCCGCGCCCATCAGATATTGCAGGCTCATAGGGTCGATCAGCAGAGTAACGCCGTCGCGATCCACGGTGGTATCGTCTTCGTTCATCGTATCTTCAAAGGTAAAGCCGTACTGGAAACCTGAACAGCCGCCGCCAGTGACGAACACGCGCAGCTTGAGATCCGGCGTACCTTCCTCTTCGATTAGTTCCTTCACTTTTTTGGCCGCGTTGTCGGTAAAAACAAGCGGGCTCGGGATTTCATTCACTGCGTTCATTTCTGACTCCTTCATATTCTGACTGGCAATTATCCGCCCGGTCATCCGTCCGGTCAATCCTGACCGGATGTAAGCTCTTGATTTACCACGTCGGAATCATTGATATAAACCAACTTTCCTTCAACTACGGCACCGGTATGTATTTCCAAAGTTTTGTAGTGCACATCTCCGGTGACCCTGGATTTGTTTTGAAGTTCAACATAGCTGCTGGCTTTAACCGGCCCGATTACAGCGCCGTTGATGACTACATGCGAGGATTCGATGGCTCCCTCGATGCGCCCATGCTCGCTGAGAACAAGCGTACAAGCCTTTCCTGCAACTTCCCTGACATCGCCTTTTATGCATCCATCCACGCGTAATCCACCGCTGAAATGGATATTGCCCTGTATCGTTGTCTCTGCACCGATGAGTGTCTCGATGCGCGAACTGGGCTTTTGTTGATTTTTGCGAAACATGATTGATTCCATTAATCCGACAAATTGAATGCCTGGCTCAGACTCGGCCGCGCAGCTCCTGCCTCGATAAATTCCACGAGCAAGCTCCTGGCCTGCATCGATTCCGGAATACTGAACACACCTTGCACCTGCCGGTATTTTTTGAAGTTCACCATCATACCTGCTTGCTGTTCACCAAGGTCAACAATGCGGCTGACGTTTTTCCCATCCTGAATCCCTTGCAGGGTTAAGTGCAGACTCCCGCGCATCGACTTTGCCTGAGATCCGGTCTGCTCCAGGTTTAATTCATAGCGGTATTCCGCAGGATTATTCGTTCTGGTTATTTTCACGCCCTGCAATCGGGGAGTTCCCGAACCGCCACGCTCCGCGAGTATCCCCTTGTAAAACGCCACATCCTCTTTCAGCTGCATGATCTCGTCCTGCAGCAAGGCCATTTCCTTCACTGCATTGCTGCGGGTAGCACGCTCCACCTGCAACTGACGCTCCGCCATTGCCAACTGGGCCATAAAAGCATCGGCTTGCGGCGAGCCCGAAAAGGGAGAGGTATATTTGCTTGCCAATTGCCAATAAGCGAGTCCGTATCCCACCGCCAGCAGCAGCAAGACTGCCAACACCTTCAAATACCAGGGATGCTGAGCGCGAACAGAAACTCGCCGGTCGAGCGGACCACGCCTCCTCAGCCGATGCAGTGTGCGCTTCATGGCAAAAGTGGAACAAGCTCCAAAGCCGTCGTTTCGGTGAAACCGAACATGATATTCATGTTCTGGACGGCCTGACCGGCTGCGCCTTTGACCAAGTTATCGATCACGGAAAGCACGACAACCGTATCGCCATTGCCTGGACGATGAACTGCAACCCGACACTGATTGGAACCCCTCACTGACCGGGTCTCCGGATGCGAACCTGACGGCAATACGTCAACGAAACGCTCGTTGCAATATTGTTCCTCGAACAGCGCCTGCACATCGACATCCCGGGTCAGGCGGGCATAAAGCGTTGCATGAATACCCCGAATCAAAGGCGTCAGGTGCGGAACGAAAGTCAGGCCGACATCTTGACCGCACATACCGGTCAGGCCCTGGCTGATTTCGGGTAAATGGCGATGTCCTGCAACGCCATAAGCCTTGAAATTATCGCCAGCCTCCGCAAAAAGGATATGTGTTTCTGCTTTGCGTCCGGCACCACTGACGCCCGACTTGGCATCGGCAATCAAATGCGAAGCATCAACTACTCCGGCTTTCAAAAGTGGTAAAAATCCGAGTTGTACAGCTGTGGGATAGCAGCCAGGGTTGGCAACCAGGCGAGCCACACCAATCCGGTCCCGATTCAGTTCGGGCAATCCATAAACCGCTTCGGCAATCAGATCCGGACAGGCATGCGTCATGCCGTACCATTTTTCCCAAACCGCAACATCCTGAATACGAAAATCCGCTGCCAGGTCGATCACCCGCACGCCGGCATCGAGCAATGCACGGGTCTGCTGCATCGCGATTCCATTAGGAGTGGCGAAAAACACCACGTCGCAGCCTGCCAGATCAGCTTGGGCGGGATCGGCAAACGGCAGATCGATATAGCCCCGCAAACTCGGGAACATATCGCTGACACGCTGCCCCGCCTCACCACGCGATGTGATGCATGCGATTTCGGTACCGGGATGGGTTGCCAGCAAGCGTAGCAATTCAACACCGGTGTAACCGGTGCCACCGACGATGCCGACCTTGATCTTGTTCGATTGCATGATTGAATTCAGCCGTGTTATCGAGAAGAAGAGCGGCTCATATTAATCAGCCACCCCGGAAAAGACAATAAAAAGCGCCACTCATTACACGCTGTCGTCGCGCAAAAACAAAAAGCCGCTTGAAGCGGCTTTTTGTAACGTTCGAAAAAGCTTAGCGCTTCGAGAACTGCTTGGCGCGGCGTGCTTTGCGCAGGCCGACCTTCTTACGTTCAACTTCGCGGGCATCGCGGGTCACGAAACCAGCATTGGAGAGCGCGCTCTTCAAGGCTGCGTCGTAATCGATCAGCGCACGGGTGATACCGTGACGAACGGCACCGGCTTGGCCGGACTCACCGCCACCGATCACGTTCACCATGATGTCGAAGCTTTCGGTGTTGTTGGTCAGTTCCAGCGGCTGGCGCAGAATCATGCGCGAGGTCACGCGGGAGAAGTATTCATCTGCCGGCTTGTCATTGATGACGATGTTGCCCTTGCCGGATTTCAGGAATACACGTGCCACAGAGCTCTTGCGGCGGCCGGTTCCGTAGTTGTATTTACCGATCATGCTTGATCCTTAAATTTCCAGAGGTTGTGGTTGCTGCGCCACGTGATCGTGCTTCGGGCCAGCGTACACCTTGAGCTTGCGGAACATCGCATAGCCCAGCGGACCCTTCGGCAGCATGCCCTTGACAGCTTTTTCCAGGGCACGGCCCGGGAAGCGCTGCTGCATTTTGCTAAAGTTGGTGGTGGAAATACCACCTGGATAACCGCTGTGACGATGGTACAGCTTGTCATCGGCCTTGTTGCCGGTGATCTTGAGCTTGTCAGCGTTGACCACAACGATGAAATCGCCGGTATCCACGTGGGGGGTAAAAATAGTCTTGTGCTTGCCACGCAGGCGATGCGCAATTGCGCTTGCCAGTCGGCCGAGCACTACGTCCGTGGCGTCTACCACGAACCAATCGCGCTTTACTTCGTGCGATTTAGCAGAAAAGGTCTTCATCGGAGCAACCGTATTTCGCTGAAAAATGAAAGGGGTGGATTCTATGTCAATAAACAACAGCCTGTCAAACACATTCTGGCTTTAGGCAAGATAACTGACGGCCAGTCCGACGAAGATCGCCGCCCCCAGCCAATTGTTATGCAGAAAAGCCTTGAAGCAAGCGCTTCTTTCACGCCCGCGTATCAGGGCGTAATGATACACCGCAATCACTGCCGCAACGCCCAATCCAATGTAATAAGGCCAGTGCAAGCCGAGGTGCCAGCCGACCAGTGTCAGGATGGTCAGCATCTCCGCGTAGCAGACCATGATGGCAGACACATCGTAGCGCCCGAAGAACAGTGCCGAAGAGCGAATGCCGATCCTTGCATCATCGTCACGATCCACCATCGCGTACTCGGTATCGTAGGCGATTGCCCAGAATACGTTAGCTGCCAACAGCATCCACGCCAGCGCAGGCACTTGGCCGGCCTGAGCGGCAAACGCCATGGGAATGCCGAAGCCGAACGCAATGCCAAGGTAAGCCTGGGGTATGGAGATGAAACGCTTGGTGTAGGGGTAGGTCATCGCCAGAAAAAGCGCGCATACCGATAATATGATGGTCAGCTTATTCAATAGCAGCACCAGGCCAAACGCCAGCAGGCTCAGCACTGCCGCCAGCGCGAGCGCTTCTCGCCCTCTCACTTCGCCGGTAGCCAAGGGCCGGGCTTTGGTGCGCTCAACATGCGAATCGAATTCGCGGTCGGCGTAATCGTTCATCACGCAGCCGGCGGAGCGCATCAATACCGTACCGAGTGTGAATATCCAGACAATCAGCCAATCGGGGTGTCCATTGGACGATATCCAGAGCGCCCAGAGCGTTGGCCACAGCAGCAGCAGAATGCCGATAGGCTTGTCCAATCGCATCAGCCGCTCGTAGACATCCAACCGCTCTATCCAGACTTTCATCATCCCAGCACTCCCGGCAGAAAGACTTCCGTTACAAGAATCGGAGAATTGTGCAGCATGAAAACCGACCTCCTCGCCCACAGACAGGCAGGTCGTTCGGCCAGGCTCGCGACAGCGCGTATATAGAGCGCATGCCGCGGTAATAATTTCCGGAAAGCCAAAGGCGTTCGAACCACATCGGGATTGGCAAATAAAGCCGCTCCGAGCGGTTTCGCACCGAGCCTGCCAAGGTTGTGCCATGCACCGCGCAGACTATGGCGCGGCAGCACGCTGTGCGCAAACACAACCGGCATGCCGTCGCAACAAAGACTCACCTCCCGCAGCAGCGCCCTCTCATGCGGACGCATCCGCAGTAATAATGCTTCGTCCGGGAGCGGGCTTGCCCAGCGTTGCCGCACTCCCTCCACCGAAAATTGGCCGCATTTCGCGCGCAGACGCTGGGTCAACGATCCGTCATCGACCAGCCAGTGCCGAAAGGCACCGCTACCTGGCGGTTTGGGTAGCCATACGGAACGTAACGGAAATGGATTTGTGCGGATTTTCACGCGGCCGATTATGCCATATCGTCGGCCATGCCACGTATCCCGGCCTAGACCTTGACGTACTCTTCCGCCCTGCGCAACCAGCGCTTCAAGTGCGCCTCTGCCGCCTGCGGGGAGTCGCGCAGCAAATTTTCAGCGACTCCCCTGGCTTGTTCCAGCAAATCAGCGTCGCGCTCCAGATCAGCTATCTTCAATAAAGGCACACCGCTCTGGCGGATGCCGAGAAACTCACCTGGACCACGCAAATCCAGATCAGCACGAGCAATCTCGAAGCCGTCAGTGTTTTCATAGATGATCTTGAGCCGGGCGCGGGCAGTTTGCGATAGTGGTGCTGCATATAGCAGAATGCATACGCTCTGTGCTGCGCCGCGTCCGACCCGGCCGCGCAGCTGGTGCAATTGCGAGAGCCCCATGCGTTCGGCATGCTCGATCACCATCAAGCTGGCATTGGGAACGTCTACACCCACCTCGATCACCGTGGTTGCCACCAGCAGCTGAATTTCATTTGCGGAAAATGACTGCATCACGGCCTGTTTTTCAGCCGGCTTCATGCGGCCATGCACGAGACCGATGCCAACTTCAGGCAGCGTCGCCGTCAGGTACTCGAAGGTTTCCAGCGCGGTTTTTAATTGCAGCGCCTCCGACTCCTCGATCAATGGGCATACCCAGTATGCCTGCCGCCCCTGAAGGCAGGCATCGCGCACACGGGCCAGCACTTTTTCACGACGCTCCTCCGACACGACCTTCGTTGCGATAGGGGTGCGGCCGGGTGGCAGCTCGTCAATCACCGACACATCCAGGTCGGCGTAGTAGCTCATGGCGAGCGTGCGCGGAATCGGCGTGGCGCTCATCATCAGCTGATGCGGCTGCGTGCCTTTCTGGCGCAGCGCGAGGCGCTGGTGCACGCCGAATCGATGTTGCTCGTCGACCACCGCCAGTCCCAGCCGGGCAAATTGCACCTGTTCCTGAAAAAGCGCATGGGTGCCGACCACGAGTTTCGCTTCGCCGCTGGCGACTGCCTCCATGGCTTCCGCACGAGCCGATTTGGCCTGCGTGCCCGACAGCCAGGCAATTGAAATGCCGAGCGGCGATAGCCAGTCCTGCATCTTGCGGAAGTGCTGCTCAGCCAGGATCTCGGTAGGGGCCATGATCGCCGCCTGCCAGCCATTTTCGATTGCCTGCAAAGCCGCCAGCGCAGACACGATCGTCTTGCCGCTGCCGACATCGCCTTGCAGCAGGCGCTGCATCGGATGCGGCCGGGCCAGATCGGCGCTGATCTCGGCCCATACTTTTTGCTGCGCTCCAGTAAGCGCGAACGGAAGTCGCTCGATCAACGCAGACGTCAATTGGCGCCTGGATTCGAGCCGCGGCGCGCCTTGTGTACGACGTCGTGCATGATGGCGTCGCATCGAAATCTGTTGCGCCAGCAATTCGTCGAAAGCAAGTCGGCGCCAAGCACTGTGGGCATGTTGCTGCAACGCGTCCAGGCTGGCATCGGGCGGTGGGCGGTGCAACAGGCGCAAACTTTCGGCAAAGCTGGGGAGATTGAGTTTTTTATAAATCCCGGGAGACAAAGTCTCGCTGAGATCGCAGTGCTGCAAAGCCCAATCCACCAATTTGCGCAAACTCGGCTGCGATAGTCCGGCCGTGGTCGGATAGACCGGCGTCAATGCCTCGCTGAGCGGCACGTTCTCGCGTACCGGACGGCATTGCGGATGTACCATCTCCATGCCAAAGAAGCCCGGGCGCGGCTCGCCAAAAGCGCGAATATGTGCGCCCGGCTTGAGTGCGGCAACCTGGCTTGGATAAAAATGCAGGAAGCGAAGATGGAGCAGGCCGCCGTCTGCATCCTGCAATTGGCAAATCAGCGCCTTACGCGGCCGATACTGCGTTTCCGCGTGGACGATTTCGCCTTCGACCTGTGCCGACTCTCCGGGCCGCAGTTCGCGTATCGACGTGATGCGGGTTTCATCGACATACCTGAGCGGCAGATGCAATAACAGGTCGTCCGGCTCGGCAATACCAAGCTTGTTCAGCTTGGTCAGCAACGCCTTGCTGACGCCCTTGATCGCGCCGAGACCGGACAAGGCGTTCTCTGTCGGTGCCGAATTAGCCGCCGAGCACCATCACGGCATCGGCTTCAACCAGCGCACCGCGCGGCAACGAAGCCACACCGACGGCTGCACGAGCCGGGTACGGCTCCCTGAAGTATTCCGCCATGACGCTGTTCACCAGCGCGAAATGACCAAGGTCGGTAAGAAAGATGTTGAGCTTGACGACATCCGCCAGCGAACCGCCGGCAGCCACGGTAACTGCGGAAAGATTATCGAACACGCGGCGCACTTGCGCTTCGATGCCTTCGACCATTTCCATCGTGGCCGGATCAAGGCCGATCTGCCCCGACATATAGACGGTATCGCCTACCTTGACCGCTTGGGAATATGTGCCGATTGCCTTGGGTGCGCCGTCAGTGCTGATGATTTGTCGTGCCATTGCTGTGTCCTTGTTTATTGATGTTTATGATCGGAAGCCGCGCCCTTGACGCGATTGATGCGTACCACCTCGGGAATCTTGCGCAGGCTGCGCATGAGGCGTGCCAGATGTTCACGGTCTTCCACCTGTACGGTGAAATTCATGTTGGTATAGGCGCTGTCATCGCTCTCTTCCATACCGACGTTGTCGATATTCGAGCCGGCAGCGGCAATGCCGGCAGCGATCTTGGCCAGCACGCCAGGCTGGTTGGCTGCAGCCAACTTGAGGTTCACCTTGAACAGCCGCTTGGTGTCGGGATCCCACTCTACATCCAGCCACTTGTCCGGATCCATGCGGAATTTACGAATCGCATGGCAATCATGGGTGTGCACTACCAGCCCCTTGCCCTTGTTGATGAAGCCGAGGATGGGGTCGCCCGGGATCGGCCGGCAACATTGCGCAAACTGCACCGCCATGCCTTCCGAACCACGGATCGTGATGCTGCCGAGATGCGCACCTACACGGTCGCCGGAAGTTTCCGCCATCGCCAGCAACTGGCGCGCCACCATTACGTTGAGTCGCTTGCCGAGACCGATGTCAGTCAGGATTTCCTGCTTGTCCTGTACCCCGTAATCGCGCACCAGCTTCTTCCAGCGCTCGTCGCTGATCTCGGCCGGATCGGCATGCAATGCGCGCAACGCCTGGTTGAGCATGCGTTCGCCCAATATGGCGGACTCGGAAGACTTCATCGTCTTCAGGAAATGCCGGATATGCGCGCGCGCCTTGCCGGTGCCGACGTAATTGAGCCAGGCCGGATTGGGCTTGGCATGCGCGGCGGTGATGATTTCGACGTGATCGCCATTATGCAACTCGGTACGTAACGGAGATAGCTCGTGATTGATCTTGACCGCGACGCAACGGTTGCCGACATCGGTATGTACCGCGTAGGCGAAGTCGACTGCAGTCGCGCCGCTCGGCAACGCCATGATCTGCCCCTTGGGCGTGAACACATACACCTCGTCGGGGAACAGGTCGACCTTGAAGTGCTCCAGGAACTCGACCGAATCCGTGCTCTCGCTCTGGATTTCCAGCAAGCGCTGCAGCCATTGGTGCGTCTGTTTCTGCAACGCGGAAAGATCGGCACCGCTGCTCTTGTACAACCAGTGCGCGGCGACACCCGCTTCAGCGATGTTGTGCATTTCACGACTGCGGATTTGCACCTCGATTGGCGTGCCGAACGGACCGAACAGCGTGGTGTGCAGCGACTGATAGCCATTGGCCTTGGGAATCGCGATGTAGTCCTTGAACTTGCCTGGGATCGGCTTGTACAGCGCATGCAACGCACCTAATGCCAGATAGCAGGTCGGCGTATCCTTGACGAGGATGCGGAAACCGTAGATATCGAAAATTTCCGAGAATGTCCCGGTCTTTTCGACCATCTTCTTGTAGATACTATAGAGGTGCTTTTCGCGGCCGGTGACTTCGGCTTCGATGTGCATGTCGACCAGACGCTGCTTGATCGCATCGAGGATCTTGCCAACGACTTCCTTGCGATTGCCGCGCACCGCCTTGATGGATTTGGTCAGTACCGCGCAACGCATCGGGTAGAGATTCTTGAAGCTGAGGTCTTCCAGTTCCTGGTAGATCGCGTTCAAGCCGAGACGGTTGGCGATGGGCGCGTAGATTTCCATCGTTTCGCGGCCGATGCGGCGACGCTTTTCCGGCGCCATGATGTCCAGCGTGCGCATGTTGTGCAAACGGTCCGCGAGCTTCACCAGGATCACACGCACGTCCTGCGACATCGCCAGCAGCATCTTGCGGAAGTTTTCCGCCTGCGCGTGGGTGGCCGTCTGGAATTCGATCTTGTCCAGCTTGGAAACACCGTCCACCAGGTCGGCGACCGCCGGGCCGAACTGATCGGCCAACTGCTGCTTGCTGACCTCGGTGTCCTCCATCACGTCATGCAGCAGCGCGGCCATGATGCTGGGCGGGTCCAGGTGCAGCTCGGCCAGAATGCAGGCGACGGTGACGGGATGGGAAATGTAGGCTTCGCCGCTTTTGCGCAACTGCCCTTCATGAGCGGCGGCACTGAAGCGGTAAGCCGTCATCACTTGCGCGATGTCTTCCGGCTTGAGGTATACCTTGAGCAGCTGGCTGAGCTGCGAGTCTTCGCTGTCGGCTGGCAGCAAAGGGGGAGCGGGTGGCGGTTTTACTGCGTGGATTCGACCACCCATTGCATCAAGCGATCCTTACGCCTGGCCGCGGTTGAGGATTTCCAGACCAACCTTGCCGGCGGCGATTTCACGCAGCGCGATTACGGTCGGTTTATCCTTGCCGGCGTGGCTGACCAGCGGCTCGGAGCCGTTGGCGACCTGGCGTGCGCGATAAGCGGCAGCCAGCGTCAAGTGAAAGCGATTGGGGATTTTTTCCAGACAGTCGTCTACGGTAATACGAGCCATGATGAATCCTTGTAAGACGTTCTCAACCTATGAAATTTTGAAGCAATTCCTGATACTGACGCAGCTGCTTTTCACCGCGCAAACGCTGTGCCCGGATGATCGCCAGCAGGTCATGAATTGCCGTTTCAAAACGATCGTTGATTATAACATAGTCGAATTCGCCCACATGGCTGATCTCCTCACGCGCCGCAGCCAGGCGCCGCGCGATAACCTCCTCGGAGTCCTGTGCTCGATGGTGCAATCGACGCGCCAGTTCCTCGAGGGAAGGCGGCAGCACGAAAATGCCGATGGCGTTCGGGTAAAGGCTACGCACCTGCGCCGCGCCCTGCCAGTCGATCTCGAGCACCAGGTCGCGCCCCTCGGCAAGCAGCGATTCCACCAGCGTCTGCGAGGTGCCGTAACGCGCGCCATGCACCTCCGCGCTTTCCAGGAAATCGCCTTCCTCCAGCATGTGCAGGAAACGCTCCTCGCTGACGAAATGGTAATCCGCTCCATCCTCCTCGCCGGGACGCATCGCCCGCGTGGTGTAGGAGACGGAGAGGCTGACTGCCGGATCCATTTCCAGTAACGAACGGACCAGACTGGTCTTGCCGGCGCCGGAAGGCGCGGTCACGATAAAAAGGCTGCCTGTGTTTTTCATGAGTGTCATTCCAGATTCTGAATTTGCTCGCGCATCTGTTCGATCAGCACCTTGAGCTCCATCGACACCTGCGAAGTTTCGGTGGAGACAGATTTCGAGCCCAGCGTATTTGCTTCGCGGTTAAGTTCCTGCATCAGGAAATCCAGACGCTTGCCGGCTGCGCCATCCGCTCCCAAGATACGCCGCACTTCCTGCAGATGCGTAGTGAGGCGGCCCAGCTCTTCGTCCACATCGATTTTCTGTGCGAACAGCGCCAGCTCTTGGCGGACGCGCTCGTCGTCGACGGTTTGCATCGCCTCGCGCAGGCGCAGCGCCAGCTTTTCCTGATAAGCCTGCATCAGCGCGGGCAGCAGCGGACGAACCTTGGCTACCTGTGTTTCCATCAATGTCACGCGCTCCAAAATAAGCGCTTTCAATTTTTCGCCTTCGCGCGCTCGCGAATCGGTCAGATCCTGCAAGCACTGCTGCAACGCGGCAACCAGATCAGCCGCCAACGCATCTCCCGAAACCTGCCCGGTTGCCAGCACGCCCGGCCAGCGCAGGATATCCGCCACGCTCAGCGGTCGACTTTGCGGGAAACGCTGCTGCACGGAAGCACTCAGGTGCGCCAGCTGATCCAGGATCGCCACATTGACCTCGCCGCCAAGCGCAGCATCCGGCGGCGTCACCAGCGTTACTTTGCATTCGATCTTGCCCCGGCGCAAACGCGCACCGATGGCTTCGCGCATGGCTGGCTCGAAACTGCGCAAGGCGTCGTCCATACGCATATGGACTTCGAGATAGCGATGATTAACTGCGCGCAAATCGAGCAGTAGGGTACCGGCCGCGGTTTCGCGCTCCAGCGCGGCAAAGCCGGTCATGCTGTAAATCATGGATTTATCCTGACAATTTTTACCCAATCTTATCAAATCCGCGGGCGTTCATGACAAAATAGGTTTCGCGTTTTGATTAAGCTATTGATCATGCAGGAACAACAGAACCGCCCTTTGCCATCCGACTATCAGCTGCAGGATTACCGGATCGACCGGGTACTGAGCGGCGGCGGCTTCAGCTTCGTCTACCTCGCACGCGACAAGCGCGGCAACAAGGTCGCGATCAAGGAATACCTGCCGACCTTGCTGGCGACCCGCCTGGATGAGGAAAACGTAGGCCCCAGCTCTCCCGATAACCTCGCCGGATTCCGTCACGGCCTCAAATGCTTTTTTGAGGAAGGACGCGCGCTCGCGAAAATCGAGCATGAAAATGTCGTGCGCGTGGTCAATTTTTTCCGCGCCAACAACACCGTCTACATGGTGATGCAATACGAGCGCGGAAAATCGCTGCAGGACTATATCCGCAGCCACGCCGAACCGGCGAAGGAATTGTTCGTGCGGCGCTTGTTCAACGAATTGCTGACCGGGCTGCGCGAAGTGCACACACACAAGCTGCTGCATCTGGATATCAAGCCCGCCAACATCCACATCCGGCTCAACGGCTCGCCCGTCCTGCTGGACTTCGGCTCGGTGCGGCAAACCCTGACCGAAGTCCAACCGCAGCTTTCGCCCAGCTACACGCCGGGATTCGCACCGCCGGAACAATACTTCGATCGCAAGCTGCTCGGGCCATGGAGCGACATCTACAGCGTAGGTGCTTCAATGTACGCCTGCCTTGTCCGCGCAGCCCCCTTGGCCGCCGACCTGCGCAGCAAAAAGGACACGCTGGTACCCGCGCTGGAAACCGGCCAGGACATCTATTCCCCGCGCCTGCTGGAAATCATCGACTGGTGCATGCAGCTCGACCCCTTGAAGCGCCCCCAGAGCGTGTTCGCGTTGCAAAAGGCCCTGCGCGAGCACCTTACGGATGAGTCGAAAAAAACCTCGCTGTTCGATTCAATACGCAAAAAGCTTTCGGAAATAGGCTCCGCATGAAGTTTACTATTTACCAGGATAGCCGCCAGGGTCCGCGCAACTACAATCAGGATCGGGTTGCCTACTCGTATAGCAAGGACGCATTACTGACTGTGCTGGCCGACGGCATGGGCGGCCATCGCAACGGCGAAGTGGCCGCGCAATTTGCCATCGAGGTACTCACCGAATCCTTTCAGCGCATGGCGCGACCCACGCTGGCCAATCCCTTCAAGTTCCTCGATGAGCATATCCGCCAGGTGCATGACGCCATCGATCGCCATGCGTTGCTGAGCGACATGCCGGAACCTCCGCGCACCACCATCGTCACCGCTCTGGTGCAGCATGATGCGCTGTATTGCGCCCATGCCGGCGACTCGCGGCTCTACCATTTCCGCAACGGCCAACTGTTGTTCCGTACCGAGGATCACTCCAAGGTGCAGATGCTTTACCGCAAGGGATTGATAAGCAAAGAGGAAATGCTGACGCACCCTGAGCGCAACAAAATCTATAACTGCGTCGGCGGCGAAGAGCAGCCGCAGATCGAAATGGCTTCCAAGCGCGACCTGCAGGATGGCGACATCGTCCTGTTGTGCACCGACGGACTGTGGACGCTGCTGGAAGAAGAGGAAATTGCCGCGATTCTCCAGAACGGCCCCGTCACCGATACGGTCCCGGTGCTGTTCGATCTTGCCGAATCCCGTGCCGACCAGAGCGGCGACAACATGAGCGCCGTAGCGTTTTCCTGGGGAAACCACGCGTACAGCGGCTTTTCGGTGTCGACGGCGATGATGCCGCTGGATCTCAATACCACCATCCGCGATTTCACTCGCGATCGACGACACGACAAAAACTCTGATGATACGGATAGCTTTCTCGGAGACGACGACATCGAGCGGGCAATCGCCGAAATCCACGCCGCGCTGGATAAAATCCCCAAATAGGCCTGCGGACGCAGCTTATAATTCCGTTTTGAATTCGAAAGCCAGAAACATGCGCCCAAGCAATCGCGCCCCAGGAAGCCTGCGGGATATCGAGATCATCCGTCACTACACCAAGCACGCCGAAGGTTCGGTACTGGTCAAATTCGGCGACACGCACGTCATCTGCACCGCCAGCATCGACGAAAAAGTACCGTCGTTCCTCAAAGGCAAGGGCCAGGGCTGGGTCACTGCCGAATACGGCATGCTACCCCGCTCCACCGGCAGCCGCATGCAGCGCGAAGCGGCGCACGGCAAGCAGTCCGGCCGCACACAGGAAATCCAGCGCCTGATCGGACGCAGCCTGCGTTCCATCATTGACCTGAATAAACTGGGCGAGCGCACCATCCAGATCGACTGCGACGTGATCCAGGCCGACGGTGGCACGCGCACCGCCGGCATTACCGGCGGTTTCGTCGCGCTGCACGATGCGGTGAGCTTTCTTCTGGAAAAGAAGCTGATCGCGGAATCGCCGCTCAAGGACTTCGTCGCAGCGATTTCGGTCGGCGTATTCGAGGGTACGCCGGTGCTGGACCTGGATTACATCGAAGACTCCGGCTGCGACACCGACATGAACGTAGTCATGACCGGCAGCGGCGGCTTCGTCGAAGTGCAAGGCACCGCCGAAGGTGCGCCGTTCCGGCGCGAGGAGATGGACGCCATGCTCGACCTGGCGCAATCCGGCATTGCGCAATTGATCGCAAAACAGAAGACCTCTCTTGGGCTGTAGCATGCAGAAACTCGTCATCGCCACCGGCAACGCTCACAAGCTGCATGAAATCAAAGTGCTGCTCGAACCGCTGGGCATTGAAGTGCTGCCGCAATCCGCATTCAACGTGCCGGAAGCCGCCGAGCCGCATTGCACCTTCATCGAGAACGCGCTGGCCAAGGCACGCCATGCCGCGCGGCTGACCGGCCTGCCAGCGCTGGCGGACGATTCCGGCATCTGCGTGGAAGCGCTCGGCGGTGCACCCGGCGTGGTTTCGGCGATTTACGCCGGCGAACCGCGCTCAGATGCGCGCAACAACGAGAAATTGCTGGCGGCCATGCAGGATATGGCAGACCGTCGCGCTCACTACCATTGCGCTTTGGTGCTGCTGCGCCACGCCGACGACCCGCAACCCATCATCGCCGAAGGTCAGTGGCACGGCATCATCCTCGAGGCCCCGCGCGGCGAAGGCGGCTTCGGCTACGATCCGCTCTTCCTCGATACGGAACTGCAGCAGACCGTTGCCGAAATATCCACTGAAGACAAGAACCGCGTCAGCCATCGCGGCAAGGCTTTGCGTGCGCTGGTGGAAAAACTGCGCGACATCACCGGCTGATGGCCACCATTCAGTTACCCGGCACGCTGACGATGCTGCCGCCGCTTTCGCTTTATATCCACATTCCCTGGTGCGTGCGCAAATGTCCGTATTGCGACTTCAATTCGCATGAGGCACGTGCGGGAATACCGGAGCAGGACTACGTCAATGCATTGATCGCCGACCTGGAGCAGGCGCTGCCGCTGATCTGGGGTCGCCGCGTACACAGCATCTTCTTCGGCGGCGGCACACCCAGCATTTTTTCGCCGCAGGCCATCGATAACATCATGAGCGCAGTTCGTGCGCGCGTGCCGCTGGCTTATGAAGCAGAAGTCACGCTGGAAGCCAATCCCGGCACGGTAGACGAAGCGCGCTTCGCCGGGTTCCGAGATGCCGGCATCAATCGGCTTTCGCTCGGCATCCAGAGTTTCAACAGCCGCCACCTGGCGGCACTCGGCCGCATTCATGACGAATCGCAAGCGCGCAGCGCGGCTGAAATCGCGCTGAAAACCTTCGAGCGCGTGAATCTGGACCTGATGTACGCGCTACCCGAGCAGAGCATGGACGAAGCCCTGTCCGACGTCCGCATTGCCTGCGATATGGCGCCGACGCACCTCTCCTGCTATCACCTCACGCTGGAGCCGAACACGCCGTTCTATCGCACCCCGCCATCGCTGCCGGACGACGACACCAGCGCAGCCATGCAGGAAGCCATCGAAGCCGAGCTGGCGCAGCACGGATTCCAGCACTACGAAACCTCCGCTTTCGCTCAACCCGGCAAACAATGCCGCCACAACCTCAACTACTGGCTGTTCGGCGATTATCTCGGCATCGGCGCTGGCGCGCACAGCAAGCTATCGTTCCATGACCGCATCATTCGCCAGTCGCGCTACAAGCATCCGGCAAGCTATCTGCAAAAAACACGGACGGGAGAGCATATCGAGCGTGAACAGATACTGATGCCCGCCGATCTAGGTTTCGAGTTCATGATGAATGCCTTGCGGCTGACAGAGGGCTTTGACACGGCATTGTTCCAGGAGCGCACCGGGCTGCCGTTATCAGCGGTAGATCAGGCCCTGTCCGCAGCGGAGGCGAAAGGCTTGATCGCGCGGGATCTGGTAAAAATCGCGCCCACCTTGCAAGGACAGCGGTTCTTGAACGAACTGCTGCAACTGTTCCTGAACTGATGCTCTAATCACGTCTATCAGAAGACACAGAGAAAAGGGCTCGTTTAGAGCCCTTTGAACCGGAGAAAACTCAGGGGTCGACTCGCTTGAGTCGTCGGCCTTGCGCTTCTTCGATAGGCTGGGAGTTGGCCTTGATCGAATCCTGCATGGCCTTGGTATTTTCTTCGAGCGATTTAAGCCGCTGATTGAGCTTTTCGAGTTCCTGCTGGCGTTGTTCGGAGCGTTTTGCGAGCGCCTTGTAAGCTTCCTCCTGCTCCTTGCTCGCTGGAGCTGCAGTTTTCGGACTTTCCTGCACCACGGGTTTTTCCGGCATGGCTGAGGGCTTGCGTGCCGCAACCACGCGCTTGGCCGGTTTCGCGGCCTTGTATGACAGGGCATGCAGACTCGGGATTTGCAAAGTCGTTGTTTCTTCGAAAGCCTGTCCGGGCGTCCGGTTCTGCAGCCTGTCGCGATTCAGGGCAACCGTTGCGGCAATGAAGCGCTGCTGCATCCGACGATCCTTCGGGTAAAACAATGCCGCGAGCGAATTCAGGCTTTCGCCGGGCAGCATCTGCCACTCCATTGAAGTATTGCCGGAATTCTGTGCGGGATCTCCGGCAAGCACTGTGCCGGCTGTGCACAGCAACGAACCAATCACCAACACGTTAACGAGCGACTTCCACATAGCCGAACTCCTGTTCATCCAAATCATTATTATGCAAATGCTGCCAGATAGGCACGGGCGCGCATTATCGCCTGACGCACCTGCTGCGGCGCTGTACCGCCGATATGGTTGCGACTGGCAAGCGAACCTTCCAGTGTCAGCACCTCAAAAACATCGTTACCAACAAGTGCGGAAAAAGCTTGCAGATCGGCTAACGAGAGGTCGGCCAGATCGCAATTCCGGGCTTCCGCATGCCGTACCGCACGGGCAACCGCTTCGTGTGCATCGCGGAAAGGCAGGCCCTTTTTTACCAGATAATCGGCCAGATCGGTTGCCGTGGCAAATCCTTCCGCAGCGGCCAGACGCATTGCAGCCTGATCGACGGTAATGCCGCGCAGCATGTCGGCGTAGATTTCCAGCGTCACCAGCAAAGTATCCGCGGTATCGAACAGCGGCTCCTTGTCTTCCTGATTGTCCTTGTTGTATGCCAGCGGCTGCGACTTCATCAAGGTCAGCAGCGCGACCAGATGGCCGTTGATGCGGCCGGTCTTGCCACGCACCAGCTCGGGAACGTCCGGGTTCTTCTTCTGCGGCATGATGGAAGAACCGGTGCAGAACCGGTCGGCGATATCGATGAATCCGAATCGCGGGCTGGACCACAGGATCAATTCTTCCGAAAATCGCGAGAGGTGCGTCATCACCAGCGCTGCCGCGCTGGTGAACTCGATCGCGAAGTCGCGATCCGACACGGCATCCAGCGAATTTTCACAGACGCCGTCAAAGCCCAGCTCCTTTGCCACGCGCTCGCGGTCGATCGGATAGCTGGTGCCGGCCAGCGCTGCCGCGCCCAGCGGCAGCCGGTTGATGCGCTTGCGCGCATCGGCAAAACGCTCGGCATCGCGCTTCAGCATTTCGAAATAGGCCAACAGGTGATGCCCGAAAGTCACCGGCTGCGCCACCTGCAGATGGGTAAATCCTGGCATGACGGTATCGGCATGCTGCTCCGCGAGGTCGACGATGGATGTTTGCAGCTTGCGTATGCCCACCAGCACATCGTCCACCGTGGCGCGCAGCCACAGCCGCACGTCGGTCGCCACCTGGTCGTTGCGTGAGCGGCCGGTATGCAGCCGCTTGCCTGCATCGCCGATCTTGTCAGTCAGGCGCTTTTCAATGTTCAGATGGACATCTTCCAGATCGAGTAGCCATTCGAAAGTGCCGGAACGGATTTCATCGCGTATCCCGGAAAGTCCTTGTTCGATCGCGGCAACGTCTTCCTGAGCGATAATGCCTTGTGCACCCAACATTCGGGCATGGGCGAGTGATCCCTGGATGTCGAACTCAGCCAGGCGCTTGTCGAATTCGACAGACGCCGTATAGCGCTTGACCAGTTCCGCCACGGGTTCGTTGAAGCGGCCGGACCAAGCCTTTGATTTATCTTGCATCGCGAAAAGTGATTACGAATAATGTGGAGAATGCCAAGTATAAATCAAAACCCCGTGCCGCTTTCCAACAAGCTTCCGGACCTGCGCAATCTGGGCGTGCAATTGCGCGTGCTGGTACTGGCCAATCTCATGGCGATCATCGCCGCCGTATTACGCTCCGAAACGCTTTCCGGCATATGGCAGGAACTGCTGCAGATTTCGGCCGCGATGCAGCCAGTGCTGCTGTCCTGCATGCTGGTGCTGTACGCTACGCATCGCAGACTGGCGCAATTGCCCTATCGTCAAGGTGTGCTGGCCGTATTCCTGCTCGTACTGTTGCTAACCGCTCTGTTGCAGCTCGCTGCCGGCGGACTATTCGGTGCCGACTCCTCGCCTTCGCTGATCCGGTTATGGTTCTTCAGCATCGTTGTTACCGGCACATTGCTGACCTACTTCAACATGCGTGGACGTGCGCTTTCCCCGGCCATTACCGAGGCTCGGCTGCAAGCACTGCAGGCGCGCATTCGCCCGCACTTCCTGTTCAACAGCATCAATGCGGTACTATCGTTGATCCGCAGTGATCCGCTGCGTGCCGAAACCGCGCTGGAAGACCTGGCCGATCTGTTCCGCGTGCTGATGGGTGACAATCGCCAATTGGTGCCGCTGGAAGGCGAGCTGGCGCTGTGCCGGCAATATCTTGCCCTGGAAAAACTGCGTCTGGGAGAACGGCTCCAGCTGGTGTGGCATATCGAGCATATGCCCAATGAGGCACTGGTACCGCCATTGCTGTTGCAACCACTGCTGGAGAACGCGGTTTATCATGGCATCGAACCCTCGCTGGAAGGCGGCGAAATCGTGATCGACATTTATCGCAAAGGAAAAGAAGTGCACTTGGCACTCAGCAACCCCTATCGCCGCGACGGCACCCACCACAGCGGCAACAAGATGGCGCTTTCCAATATCCGGGAGCGGCTAGCGCTGCATTTCGATGCCGAAGCGCAGCTTAAAATCCGGGTAAGCGACCACCAGTACCACGTGCATATCGTGATTCCTTACCGGACCGAACCATGAGCGACGACGCACTTCTTAAAATTCTGATCGCCGACGACGAGCCGCCCGCGCGTAACCGCCTGCGTGAATTGCTTTCCGAAATCCCGGGCACGCAGGTCATCGCCGAAGCGGGCAACGGCAAGGAAGCGCTGGCAATGGCCGCCGAGAACCTGCCGCACGTAATGCTGCTGGATATCCGCATGCCCGAGATGGACGGTATCGAAGCCGCCGAGCACTCGCTCAAGCTGTACCATCCGCCGGCGGTCATTTTTACCACCGCCTACGATATGCATGCGATGCAGGCCTTCGAGATGAACGCCGTCGACTACCTGCTTAAGCCGATTCGCAAGGAGCGCTTGACCAATGCGCTTAAAAAAGCCCGCGCCCTGCTGCCTGCGCAAATGGGCGGGATCAAGCACTTGCGGCCACAGCGCACGCATTTCAGCATTTCAGAGCGCGGACGCATCCTGCTGATTCCTGTGCACGACGTCATCTATCTGCGCGCCGAACTGAAATACCTGACCGTACGCACCGCGGAGCGTGAATACCTGGTCGAAGATTCGCTCACCAATATCGAGCGGGAATTCCCCGATCTGTTCGTGCGGCTGCACCGCAATTGCCTGGTCGCGCAGAACTCCATCCGGGGCTTCGAGAAACGGCATAACGAGGAAGGGGAAAGCCACTGGGTGGCGATGCTCAAGGAGTTGCCGGAAACCTTGCCGGTTAGCCGCCGGCAACAGCACATCGTGCATGAGCTCGGGGGATAACCTGATAAAATCCCGTCTCTGCCAACGTTAACGACTTTTCTCCCGTCATGAATACTTCCCCCCGCAAACTAGTCATCGCTTCGCGCGAAAGTGCGCTCGCCATGTGGCAGGCACGGCATATCCAGGCGCGTCTGCAAGCGCTGTATCCAGACACCGCCGTGGAAATCCTGGGCATGACGACCACCGGCGACCAGATCCTGGATTCCCCGCTGGCACGCATCGGCGGCAAGGGATTGTTTGTGAAGGAATTGGAACAGGCGCTAGCAGACGGACGTGCGGACCTCGCGGTACATTCAATGAAGGATGTACCAATGAACCTGCCGGAAGGATTCGCGCTGGCCGCGACCGGGGAGCGCGAAGATCCGCGCGACGCCTTCGTTTCCGTCCATCACCAATATCTGGAAGACTTGCCGCACGGCAGCGTGGTCGGCACCTCCAGCCTGCGCCGCCAGAGCCAGTTGCAGGCGCGCTTTCCGCATCTGAAGATCGAATCCTTGCGCGGCAACCTGCAAACCCGGCTGCGTAAGCTGGACGAAGGCCAATATGCCGCCATCATCCTCGCAGCAGCGGGTTTGAAGCGCCTGGGTCTGGGTGAGCGCATCACGCAACTGATCAGCGCGGAAAACAGCATTCCCGCCGTCGGACAAGGCGCGCTGGGCATTGAAATCCGCGCCGATCGCGACGACATGCGCACACTGCTGGAGCCGCTGAACCATGCCGATACGGCGGCCTGCGTCGAAGCCGAGCGAGCCATGAGCCGTGCGCTTGCGGGCAGCTGTACCGTACCGTTGGGAGCCTATGCGCACATCGAAAACGGCATGTTGCACATGACCGGCTTCGTCGCCAGCACCGACGGCAAGGAGATGGTGCGCGATTTCGTCGACGGCGCCCCGAAAGATGCCGATGCGCTGGGCCGCACACTGGCGCAGAAATTGATCAACCACGGCGCCGATCGCATCCTGGCTGCGCTCGAACATGCCTGACAAGGCGCTGGCGGGGTGCGGCATTGCCATCACCCGCCCTGTCGACCAGGCACAATCTCTCGCCGAACTGATCAGCCTCAACGGCGGAAAGCCGATTTACTTTCCGCTGCTCGCCATTTCCCCGCTTGAAGACTACTCGGCATTCGACCGGGCTGTGATGGGCCTGGCTGACAGCGATTGGGCGATTTTCATCAGCTCCAATGCCGTAGAACAAAGCATGCCGCGCATCCTGGAACGCTATCCAGTGTTGCCGCCAAATTTGCGATTTGCCGCGATTGGCCCTGCCACAGCCGAAGAGCTCAGTTCGTACGGAGTTCAACAGGTCTTGATACCTGAGAGCCGCTATGACAGCGAAAGCTTGCTGACTCTGCCGCAAATGCACGACATGCAACACCGGCGTGTTATGGTTTTCCGCGGCGTCGGCGGGCGAGAGCTGCTCGCCGAAACGCTGCGCGAGCGCGGTGCGCAAGTGACGTTTGCGGAATGTTACCGCCGCGTCAATCCTCAGCGGGATGCCGGCGATTTGCCCGTCCTGTGGCAAAATGGGCAATTGCATGCGCTGGTCGTCACCAGCAGCGAAGCCTTGCGCAATCTGCTTCAATTGGCCGGCGATGCCCGCTGGCTGCGCGAGACTTTGATGTGTGTCAATCATCCACGCATCGCCGAGGCGGCGCGCGCGCAGGGACTGCGTGTAGCCATCGCCGATGCGCCAGGCGACGAAGCCATGCTGCAATGCCTGATCCACCACTTGCAGGATCGAACAACAATATGAGTGAAGACAGCAACCTCCCCGAATCCCCCAAGCCCGCCGGTCTGGTCACGCAAATTGCGCTGATCCTGGCGGCTCTCGCGCTGGCCGGAGCCGTATGGCAATGGCTGGACAGCCGGCAGCGCACGATAGAGCTTGAGCAAACGCTCACTCAGCGCCTAAGCCAATTCGATGAACGCAATCGCGAGGGGCTGGTGCTGTCAAAACACGCCGAAGAGAACGCCGCGCAGGCCGCTGCCAAGGTGACCTTGCTGGAACAGCGGCTCGAAGAATCCCGTTCGCAGCAGGAAGCCTTGCAGACGCTGTACCTCGAGCTCGCCAACAATCGCGACGAATGGACGATATCGGAAGTCGAACAACTGCTGATCGTCGCCAGTCAGCAATTGCAGTTAGCCGGCAACGTCAAACCCGCCCTGCTCGCATTGCAAACCGCCGATGCCCGCCTGCAGCAGCTCGACAAGCCGCAGGTGATCGCGCTGCGCAAGATTATCGGTCGCGACATCCAGCGCCTGCAGGCGTTGCCCAGCGTGGATATCGTCGGCATGAGCCTGAGGCTGGAAGCCTTGGTGGATGCCGCGGACAAATTGCCGCTTGCCAGCGACCGCCATCCGCTACCGGAAAAAGCGCCGCTACCCGATTGGGACTCCAATCCATGGCGTCGGCTGACACAGGAAATCTGGCAGGACATCCAGCGTCTGGTGCGTGTCGAGCGCATGGATCAGCCGGAGCTGCCGTTGCTGGAACCGGAGCAAGCCTACTTCCTGCGCGAAAACCTCAAGCTGCGGCTGCTGACCGCTCGCATCGCGCTGTTGCAGCATGACGAAACCACCTACCGCACGGACCTGCAATTGGTCGGCAACTGGCTCAAGCGCTATTTCAACACGCAGGATTCCTCGTCCCAGACGGCCTTGGCTACCTTGCAGCAGCTTTCGTCCAGCGACATTTCCATCGAAATTCCGGACGTCAGCGAAAGCCTCAATGCCGTTAGCCAATACAAACTCTCGCTAGAGCGGAAGAAACCTTGAGATTTCTGATCGGACTGCTTTTCATCCTGATCGTCGCGGTCGCGCTTTCGCTCGTGGCCGGCTCCAACGAAGGCTATGTGCTGGTCGTCCAGCCACCTTACCGCGTCGAAATTTCGCTTAACCTGCTGGTGATTCTGCTGGTTGCCGGATTTTTCTTCATGCATGGCGTGCTGCGGCTGGTGCAATACACGCTCAACCTGCCCGAGAACGTGCGTAACTATAAGCGCGAGCAGCGCCGCAAGACTGCCCATGCGTCATTGCTTGAAGGGTTGCACGCGCTGGTGGAAGGCCGTTATGCCAAGGCCGAAAAAGCGGCAGCCAACGCACTCGATCTGGGTGATGATGCCGGGCTCAGCGCGCTGATCGCCGCGCGCGCCGCTCACAAGATGAAGCTGCTGGGCAAGCGTGATTACTATCTGGCCGAAGCCGAACGGCTGGCGCCGGACGCGAGTCTTGCACGCTTGCTGACGCAAGCCGAGCTGCTACTGGACGAGCGCCTGTACACCTCCGCCCTGCGCACTCTGCAGCAACTGGAAAAAATCGAGGCCAACCACATCCCCGCACTGAAACTGCAATTGAAAGCGCACCAGCGCCTCGGCAATTGGGAACAGGTGCTGGCGGTACTCGGCCAATTGGAAAAACGCAGCGCCATCGAACCCACCCATCTGCAGCAGGTTCGCTACCATGCGCATGCGCAATTAATTGAACGCCGTACCGGGAATAGCGAGGAGTTGTTCGCTTATTGGAACAAATTGCCGGAAGCCGAGCGGCTGGAAACGCAGTTGGCACGGGTGGCAGCCAACGCATTCGTCGCTGCGGGTGAAGGCGCTGCCGCTGCAAAACTTGTCGAAATGAGCCTGACCCGGCAATGGGACAGCGCACTGGCTGCGTTATATGGCGATTGCACCGGCGAAGACACGATCAAGCAACTGCAGCAGGCCGAATTCTGGCTGCAAAGCCACCATGGCGACGCCGGGCTGCTGCTGTCCCTGGGCAATCTGTGCATCCGCCAGGAGCTTTGGGGCAAAGCGCAAAGCTATCTGGAAGCCAGCCTTAGCGTAAAGCCGGGCAGCACCGCGCACCTGGCTCTGGCGCGGCTGCTGGAACGGATGGGGAATCAGGAAGAGGCGTACCGGCATTACCGGTACAGCCTTGAACATGCATTGCGTTAAACGGCGACTTTTGCCGGAACCGGCGGCGCAAACGTAAACGCGTCGGAGAAAAATTCTTCATGCGGCAAACCGGCAGCCACGAAATCCTTGTGCGCGGCTTCCACCATCGCCGGCGCACCGCAGCAATAAACCTGGTAGCCGCTCAGATCGGGATGGTCCTGCAACACAGCCTGATGCACGAAGCCGGTACGGCCGCCCCAGTCGTCTTCCGGACGCGGATCGGAAAGAACCTTCACATACTCGACACCATTTTCTGCCTGCCATTTCTTCGGCAGATCAGCCATATACAGATCGCGTAACGCCAACGCTCCCCGATACAGCGTCATCTTGCGCTGCATGTTGTGGTGCAGGGCGTGCTCGATGATGCCTTTGATCGGTGCGAAACCCGTGCCGCCGGCAACGAAGATGATCGGCTTGGCGCTTTCCTCGCGCAGATAGAAGCTACCCATCGGGCCTTCCAGCCGCAGTATGGTTTTTTCCTGCATTTCATTGAAAACGTATTCGGTAAATTGTCCGCCCGGGATCAATCGCAGGTGCAATTCAAGCAATTCGTCATTGTGCGGCGCGTTGGCCAGCGAAAACGCACGTCGCTTGCCGTCCTTGAGCAGGAATTCGACATACTGCCCGGCCAGGAACTGCATGCGTTCGTTGCTCGGCAGCTTCAACGTCATGACGATCACGTCGTGCGCCACGTGTTCCAGTTTCTGCACGCGGCACGGCATGATGCGCGAACGGATCGCGCTACCGACCGTCACTTCGCGACACTCGATAGCAAGGTCGCTTTGCGGCTGAGCGCAGCAGAACAGGGCCTTGCCCTCCGCGATTTCCTTTTCGCTCAGCGCGTGCTCCTGATAAGCATTGTGGCGCACCTGACCTTCCAGCACCGTTCCTTTGCAGGCTCCGCACGCGCCATTGCGGCAACCGTAGGGAATATTGAAACCCGCCTCCAGCGCGGCATTGAGAACCGTGTCCCCGGCCGGAACCGAGAATTGATGGCCGCTGGGCTGGATGGTGACCCTAAAAGACATGCTTATCCTTTGAATACGTGGAGAAAAACGCGCAGTTTACCATACCGGACGCACTAATCTTCCCGGCGCCATTGCCCCTCGATGACGCCATCGTCCATTGGCGGTTTGCGCGATGCCGGCAACGGCACGATCAGCAACAGCAAGGCTGCCACATCGCTCAGCACGCCCGGAAGGATCAGCAATATGCCGGCAATCATTTTTTTCGCGCTGGTCAGCAGGGCCAGAATCGGATGGCGGCCTTCCTGCAGCGTCTGGATCAATCGTGCGAAAACAACGATGCGCTCCTCCATGATCAGCGCTGCGCCGAAGGCGGCGCTGATCAGCAAATAACCAAGCACCCACCAGCCGTAACGGGAGGCCAGCTCGAACAGTACCATCACCTCCAGCACAGGGAATGCGAGTAAAATCAGCAAAATGAGCAGCATGCGCATCGATGACAACCTTATATGGATAGAATTCTTGTAGTGAGTACCCTGCCAGATCAGGAAAGTGCAACCCGGCTGGCGGAGATATTGATCAGTCGTGGACAGGCTGCGTGCGTAAACGTTCTCGCGCCCTGTATTTCAATCTACCACTGGCAGGGCAAAACCGAAAGCGCTCAGGAAGTACCCATGCTGATCAAGACCACACAGGACAAATATGTCGATGTCGAGCGGACCATCCGCGAACACCATCCTTATGAACTTCCTGAAATCATCTCGGTCCCAATCGCGGGCGGACTTCCCGCCTATCTGGACTGGATTTCCAAAGAAACCTCCCGCTGAGCGCACCCCCTTTCATGTTACGTCTTTTCATCCTATTAGGCTGCCTGCTGGCCGTGCCCGCACTTGCGGAAAACGGCCGAGCCCTGTTCGTCGATCCGCCGGCTCAGACCATCCTCGAACCCGACCAGGCATTCGGCCTAAAAGTCGAAGCGCTCGATGGCAAGACGCTAAAAGCCCGATTTGAAGTCGCCCCCGGTCACTACCTGTATCGCGAGCGCATCAGCTTCAAGGTAAAGGAAGGATCCACCAGCAGTATCACCGCCGTCGAGTTGCCGCCAGGCGATTCCAAGAATGACCCCAACTTCGGTGAAATGCTGGTGTTCCATCAAAGTTTCGACGCCCGCATCCTGCTCAGCCACGCAGGCGCCTTGCCCAGTCAGCTGACATTGCTGGCAAGCTATCAAGGCTGCAGCGACCAGGGTTTGTGCTATGCGCCCATTCGCAAAACACTGCAGGTCGACCTGCCATCCGCGGGTGCCAATAGTGCCGATACCGGAACCAGTAGTGAAACCGATCGCATTCGCACGTTGCTGCAAGGCGGCAAGCTATGGCTGATTGTTTTGGGCTTCTTCGGCTTCGGGTTGCTGCTGTCGCTGACACCCTGCGTATTCCCGATGATCCCCATCCTGTCCGGCATCATCGTCGGACAAGGTCAGCATCCCACACGTATGCATGCGTTCAACCTCTCCGTCGCATACACGCTGGGTATGGCGGTGAGTTATACCCTGGCCGGCATTGCCGCCGCGTTCTCGGGACATCTGATCAGCTCGGCGCTGCAAAATCCATGGGCGCTCGGATTCGGCGCATTGGTATTCGTCCTGCTGGCACTGTCGATGTTCGGTTTCTATGAACTGCAATTGCCCAGCTCGCTGGAAAGCCGGCTGGTCAATGTTACCAACCGCATCAAGGGCGGCAGATTCATCAGTGTGTTCGCCATGGGTGCGCTCTCGGCCCTGATCATGAGCCCTTGCGTCGCCGCCCCGCTGGCGGGCGCACTCCTTTATATTGGTCAAAGCCATGATGTGGTGTTGGGCGGCGTAGCGCTGTTTGCGATGTCGCTGGGCATGGGCGTCCCCTTGCTGCTGCTGGGCGCATCGGCCGGCGCCATATTGCCCAGGAGCGGACCATGGATGAACGCCGTGCGCAATTTCTTCGGCGTAGTCATGCTGGGCATGGCGGTATGGCTGATTAGCCCCGTCATCCCCGCATCGCTGCAGCTGGCATTGTGGTCGGCGCTACTGATCGTGCCGGCGATCTATCTGCATGCGCTCGACGGTCTCCCGCCACGCTCGAGCAATTGGGCAAAACTGTGGAAAGGCGTTGGCATCATGCTGCTGGTAGCCGGTATCGCGTTGCTGCTGGGTGCGCTATCCGGCGGCCGCAATCCGTTGCAACCGCTGGCCGGGCTGCGGGCTTCCGCTGGCAGCGTCGAGCACGTACCGGCACTACCTTTCCAGCGGGTAAAAAATGTCGCAGAACTGGACAAGGCCGTTCAGCAGGCGCAGGGCAAGTTCGTGATGCTGGACTTCTATGCCGACTGGTGCGTCGCCTGCAAGGAGTTCGAACGATTCACCTTTACGGATCCGCGTGTGCAAAAGCTGCTGCAGAATGCCGTCCTGCTGCAGGCCGATGTGACACAGAACAGTCCGGACGATGCCGCTCTGCTTTCCCGCTTCGGTTTGTTCGGCCCACCCGGCATCATCTTCTACGATCCTCAAGGCAATGAAATCCCGGCCGCCGCCGTGGTCGGCTATCAGGATGCCGATAAATTCCTGGTCACGCTCAACACCGTTTACGGCAGCAAGGAAGGCGAATGCGCACCGTCGCTCGCGTGCTGATCGGCCTGCTGATACTGGCTGCCGTGGGACTGCTGGCATTCAGGGCGCTGGTTCCCGCAACAGGCATGGCGACAAAAGAAGCCGCTACGATCCGTCCCGTCGAAGCGCTTTTTGCCGCAAGTTTCCCGGATCAGCATGGCATAACGCAGTCGCTCGGGCAGTGGCGCGGCAAAGTAGTGGTAGTCAACTTCTGGGCGACTTGGTGCCCGCCATGCCGGGAAGAAATGCCCGAACTTTCGGCATTTCAAGAGCAATACCGATCCAGGGACGTGGTCGTACTGGGAATTTCGACGGATGATGTCGCTAAAATCCGCGATTTTGCCAAAGAATCACCTACAAGCTACCCTTTGCTTGCAGGTGATTTCGAAGCCATGAGTCTGGCTGAAAGCCTCGGCAACAATAAAGGTATCCTTCCCTATACCGTCCTGGTACGCCGCGACGGCAGCATCGCCGGGGCCTATCTTGGACGCGTAAACATGAAAATCCTGGAAAACGATGTGCTCGCTCTGACCAATGCGCGATAAGCAATTGTAATTGCTGTAATTTCGCTTATCTTCAGCGAATTCGCTAGACAATACCCCCCGATCTGCGGCAAACTTGCCACCTTGCAAACCATTCACTGGCTGAAAAAACCACCTGAAATGGCTGAAAAAACAGGCATCAAATCCATCCTCGTCCTGCATGGCCCCAACCTGAACCTGCTCGGTTTAAGAGAGCCGGAACATTATGGCAAGGCCACTTTGGAAAGCATCAATGCCCGATTATCCGAACGCGCACGTTCGGCCGGCGTTGCGCTCGAAGCATTCCAGAGCAACAGCGAAGCCGATCTCGTCGGCAAGGTTCAATCCCTGGCAGTCAACAAGGCCGATTTCATCCTGATCAATCCTGCCGCGTTCACGCATACATCCGTCGCACTGCGCGACGCGCTGGCGGCAGTCAAGATTCCGTTTATCGAAGTTCATCTTTCCAACGTACATGCCCGAGAAGCTTTCCGTCATCACTCCTATTTCTCCGACATTGCCGTCGGCGTCATTTGTGGACTGGGCGCGCAAGGTTACGAGCTGGCGCTGGAATACGCTCTCAACGCATTAGGCTCAACAGAGGTTTAACATGGATCTGCGCAAACTAAAAAAACTGATCGATCTGGTCGAGGAGTCCGGCATTGCCGAACTGGAACTGACCGAGGGCGAGGAAAAAGTCCGCATCAGTCGTCAGCCGGCTGGAGGTCAGCCGCAATTCTATCCCTACATGCAGCAACCCATGATGCATATGGCACCGCCCGCTGCAGCCACTGCTGCCGTAGCGCCTGTCGCAGATAACCCAACGCCCGTGATCGAAGGTCACGTGGTGAAATCGCCGATGGTCGGCACGTTCTACCGCTCACCGTCACCGGAATCCAAGGCGTTTGTCGATGTCGGCTCCAGTGTTTCCACGGGCGATACGCTATGCATCATCGAGGCCATGAAGCTTCTGAATGAAATCGAAGCGGACCATAGCGGCGTCATCAAGGCCATCCTGGTCGAAAACGGCCAACCCGTCGAATACGGCGAACCGCTGTTCATCATTGGCTAAACAGAGGATTTCCCATGTTTGAGAAAGTCCTCATCGCCAATCGGGGGGAAATCGCCCTCCGCATCCAGCGCGCCTGCCGCGAGCTGGGCATCAAGACGGTCGCCGTGCATTCCGAAGCCGACCGCGAAGCCAAATACGTCAAACTGGCGGATGAGTCGGTCTGTATCGGCCCGGCGCCTTCCAGCCAGAGCTATCTCCATATTCCCGCGGTCATCAGCGCTGCCGAAGTTACCGATGCCGAGGCGATCCATCCCGGCTACGGTTTCCTGTCGGAGAATGCCGATTTTGCCGAACGCGTGGAACAGAGCGGCTTCATCTTCATCGGCCCGCGCCCCGAGACCATACGCCTGATGGGCGACAAGGTGAGCGCCAAGGATGCCATGCGCAAAGCCGGTGTGCCTTGCGTGCCAGGCTCCGAGGGTGCATTGCCGGATGATCCGGACGAAATCCTGAAGACCGCCAAGCAGATCGGTTATCCGGTCATCATCAAGGCCGCCGGCGGCGGCGGCGGTCGCGGCATGCGCGTGGTGCATACCGAAGCAGCGCTGCTGGCTTCGGTCAACATGACCAAGGCGGAGGCACAGGCTGCATTCGGCAATCCCATGGTCTACATGGAAAAATTCCTCGAACAGCCGCGCCATATCGAAATCCAGGTGCTGGCCGACGAGCACGGCAACGCCGTTTACCTGGGCGAACGTGACTGCTCCATGCAGCGTCGTCACCAGAAAGTGCTGGAAGAAGCGCCCGCACCCGGCATCGACCGCAAACTGATCGCTGTCATCGGCGAACGCTGCGCTGAAGCCTGCCGAACCATCGGTTATCGCGGTGCAGGTACGTTCGAGTTCCTCTATGAGAACAATGAGTTCTATTTCATCGAAATGAACACGCGCGTGCAGGTCGAGCACCCGGTCACCGAACAGGTCACCGGCATCGATATCGTACAGACCCAATTGCTCGTCGCGGCTGGCAAGAAACTGCCTTTCAAGCAGAAGGACATCCATCTGCGCGGCCACGCAATCGAATGCCGCATCAACGCCGAGGACTCGCATACGTTCGTGCCCTCCCCTGGCCGTATCACAGGCTTCCATATGCCTGGCGGTCCTGGCGTTCGCGTCGATACGCATGCCTATCACAATTACATGGTGCCGTCGCATTACGACTCGATGATCGGCAAGCTGATTACCTACGGCGACACGCGCGAGCAAGCCATCGCCCGCATGCGCATTGCGCTGTCGGAAATGGTTGTGGAAGGCATCAAGACCAATATTCCGCTGCATAGCGAATTGATGAACGACGCGGCTTTCCACCAGGGCGGTACGAGCATTCATTACCTGGAGAACAAGCTCGGTATCGTCAGCAAATAATGGCTTGGCAATCGCTTGAAATCACGGCGGGTGAAGACGTCGCCGAAACCCTCAGCGATGCGCTGATGGAGTTGGGTGCGCTTTCGGTCAGCATCGAAGACGCGGACGCCCAGACCGACAACGAGAAGCCGATCTTCGGTGAACCCGGTGAAGCTCCACCCGGTATCTGGCGTCACAACGTGGTCAGCGCGCTGTTCGATGCCGAAGCCGATATCTCGGATGTCATGCAGCAATTGTCGGAGGCAACCGGCATGCGCAATCTCGGCTACACGGTACAGACGGTTGCCGAACAGGATTGGGTCCGCGCCACGCAATCGCAGTTCGACCCGATCCGCATCCGCGACGACTTGTGGATCGTGCCTTCCTGGCACGTCGCCCCCAATCCGGATGCTCTCAATATTGTGCTCGACCCCGGTCTGGCGTTCGGCACCGGCAGTCATCCGACCACCCATCTGTGCCTCGCCTGGCTCGCAGACAATCTGCAAGCCGGCGAAACCGTGCTCGACTACGGCTGCGGCTCCGGCATCCTCGCGATTGCCGCCAAGCGGCTGGGCGCGGGCGAAACGCTGGGCGTGGATATCGATCCGCAAGCCATGGTGTCGAGCCGCTTCAATGCCGACAACAATCATGCCGACGTTCGTTTCGTGCTGCCCGACGAAATGCCGACCTTCGTGGCCGACGTGGTTGTCGCCAACATTCTCGCCAGCCCGCTCAAGGTGCTGGCACCGGCGCTGGCTGCGCATTGCCGGGCCGGCGGACGCATCGCGCTTTCCGGCATCCTGCGCGAACAGGCCGACGATGTCGCCACCATCTATAGCGAATGGTTCGACATGAACGCGCCGCGTCCACTGGATAATTGGGTACTGGTCACAGGCCGGAAAAAATGAGCCTGCTCACAAGCTGCCCCGCCTGCGGCACGGTGTTTAAAGTCCAGCCCGAGCAACTGGTACCCAGCCGCGGCGATGTCCGCTGCGGCAACTGCGGGCAGATTTTCAATGCGCTGCAATCCCTGAGCGTCGCCGAAACCCCTCCTGAATTACCGGAAGCAGCGGATACCTCTTCCGAGCATGCAGGCAGCGATACCGAAATCATAACTATCGATATCGCTCCTGCGGAAACAGCCTTCGAGGCTACTCCGGAACAGTCGCAACCTGCACCTGCACCTGCACCTGCACCTGCACCTGCACCGGAGCCGGAGCCGGAGCCGGAGCCGGAGCCGGAGCCGGAGCCGGAGCGCAAGATTGTCGCGCCGCCTTTGCCCACGTTCCGACCTACTCCGCCTCGTCCCCGCAAAGAAAAAAAGGACACCCGCAAACGTATTTCTTTACGCCTATGGATACCCTTGTGCTTGCTGCTGGCATTGCTAGCCGCCGGCCAGACAATCTATTTCCTGCGCTCGGAAATAGCCGTCTGGCTGCCTCAGACCAAACCCGGCCTTATTCAGGTCTGTGCATTGTTCGGATGTAAGGTCGAGCTGCCGCGCAATGCACAACTATTGAGCATCGACGATTCCGATCTGCAGGAGCATGCCGAACATAAGGATGTGTTCGTGCTTTCCGCAACCATCGTCAATCGTGCGCGCTATACGCAAGCGTATCCGCAGCTGGAGCTGACGCTGACCGATATCCACGACAAACCCCTTCTTCGCCGCACGCTGCAGCCGCAGGAGTATCTGCCGCCAGGAACCGATTTGGAAGCCGGACTGGCTACCGGAAGCGACGTGCACGTCACGCTTCCGTTTACGGCGGTCGGCATTGCCGCTACCGGCTACCGCGTCTACGTGAGCTACCCCTAGTCGCACGCGGCAGTGCAACCTGCAACCCATGACAACGTGATAGCATAATCACAAAAATCAGGATAACCGTGATGACTGCCCGTAAACCACTTTCCAAATCTAAAGTCGACAACATTGGCCGGGCCGCCGCCAAACTGCACCATTTATTGAAAGAGCTAGGTCACGCAAAGGGATTGCAGCAGTCTGCTGCCACCATGCCCGACGCGCGCGACCGCCTCAGCTTCATCGATCAGACCATGCACGAGGCGTCCGAGAAAACCATCAGCGCTGTCGAGAACTCGCTGCCGCTCACCGAAAATACACGGATCACCTGTGCCGATCTGGCAGAGCGCCTTTCCGGCTCACCGGAGTTGGCGCGTCATTCGCTGGTCCAGGAAGCCGTGTCACATATGGGCGAAATTGCCGCATCAGAAGAAATGCTGCGCCACAATCTGTTGCAGATCATGGAGGCACAGGAGTTCCGCGACGTGGCTGGGCAGATGGTCAACAAGATTCTCGATGCCGCACAAGAAGTAGAGAAAATCCTGCTCGACATCCTGCGTGAAAATGCGCCGGACGGCGAGACAGGCTCGCTCATCCGCTCCGACGGCCTGACGGCCGGCCCATCCATGCGCGCGCAAGCCGATGGCGTCAGCGGCCAGGACGAGGTGGACGATTTATTGGCCTCCATGGGCTTTTAGAGCTTATTTCAGTTCCGAGCCCTGACTCAACGCGGTATATGCAACCTACTGAAATAGGCTCTTAATCCATCCACAATTCCCGCACTACAAGTGTGCGCCCGCCTGATTTCATGGTGCACATTTACCTTTCATGCGATAGAAACTCACCTCTAACAATCCTCGCATCCATTTGATTTAAATCAAATATTTGCAGTTGGCACAGCTGTTGCTATCAATGCCAAAGAGATTAATTTTTTTGGGTGCGCCATGCTCCGTGTCATGCTTGTCGACGAGAATTTGGAGCGTTCCGCTCCATTGCAGCAATACCTTGTCGAGGCCGGATATAACGTAGTCGGTCAGCTTTCCGATACTGCGGACCTGAACAAGGCTGTTGCCCAGATGCAGCCGGACGTGATCATTATCGATACCGAATCGCCCAGCCGCGACACGCTGGAGCATATTTGTGTGGTAAGCCGCGATGATCCGCGGGCCATCGTGATGTTTGCGCATGACGGCGAAACCGAGAAGATTCGGGCGGCGACGCGAGCGGGAGTTTCTGCATACGTGGTTGGCGGCCTCGATAATGCGCGGCTGAAGCCGATCATGGATGCGGCGATGGTGCGCTTCGAGGAATACCAGGCGCTGCGCAACGAATTGGAAATGACCGCGACCAAGCTCGCAGAGCGCAAGACGATAGATCGCGCCAAAGGAATTTTGATGAAGCAACGCGGGCTGGATGAGGATGCCGCTTACCAGTCCTTGCGCAAACTGGCGATGCAACGCGGCGTGCGCATGGGAGAAATCGCTAACCAGGTAATCCAGGCCGCCGAGTTGCTGGCCTGAACGAATTGAATTGACGGGAACGCCCAATGACGGGCGAACTCGTGGGGTTTAAGCATGCCGATGCCGGCATGTGCACAAGACAAAGGCGTCTTTCTGTCGATCCGGAATACCAGGGTCGGTGGAAAGACGCCTTTTTTGTTTTCTGACGTTTTTATTTTTAAAGATGCAATCGAAAGGAGCACTACATGAAGTTCATCGATAAGAAACCGGAAACGCTGCCGGTCAGTCCGGAGCGTCGCCAATTCCTGCAAGGTGCAGCCGCCGCAGCCGGCGCTGCAGCAGTGGTAGGCATGGGTTCGCTGGGTATCCAGAAAGCAGCATGGGCCGCCGGTTCCGATGCACCCGAATTGACTGAAGTAAAGATCGGCTTCATTCCGCTCACCGATTGCGCACCGATTGCCGTGGCCTCAGCCATGGGTTTCGACAAGAAATACGGCATCAAGATCACCCCTTCCAAAGAAGCTTCCTGGGCTGGCGTACGTGACAAGCTGATCAATGGCGAACTGCATGCGGCCCATGTGCTGTACGGCATGATGTACGGCGCACAACTCGGCATCGGCGGTCCGCAAAAGGACATGAACGTGCTGCTGACGCTGAACCACAACGGCCAGGCCATCACGCTTTCCAACCAGCTTAACGAGAAGGGCGTCAAGGACGGCCCGACCCTGAAGCGCATGCTGGACAACGAAAACCGCGATTACACTTTCGCGCAGACCTTCCCCACCGGCACCCACGCGATGTGGCTGTATTACTGGCTGGCAACTTATGGCATTAACCCGTTCAAGGACGTGAAAACCATTGTCGTGCCGCCTCCGCAAATGGTCGCCAATATGCGCGTCGGCAACATGGACGGCTATTGCGTCGGCGAACCGTGGAATGCACGCGCGATTTCCGACAAGATCGGCTTCACGGTGACGACAACGCAGGATATCTGGACCGATCACCCGGAAAAGGTGCTGGGCACCACCGCGGCCTTTACGGCGAAATACCCCAACACCACCCGCGCCATGATGATGGCCGTGCTGGAAGCCAGCCGCTACATCGATGCTACCGCCAACCGCGCCGCCGTTGCCAAGCTGATCTCCAGCAAGTCTTACGTCAACGCGCCGGAGGACGTGATCCTCGGCCGCTTCCTCGGCCATTACGACAACGGCATCGGCAAGAAGTGGGAAGACCCGAACTACATGAAGTTCTTCAACGACGGCAAGACTCCGTTCCCGTACCTCTCCGACGGCATGTGGTTCATGACACAGCACAAGCGCTGGGGCCTGCTCAAGACCGATCCTGACTACCTCGCCGTGGCGAAGAAGGTCAACCGGACCGATCTTTACAGGGAAGCAGCCGGCGCCATGGGCATCAGCGTGCCCAAGGACGACATGCGCTCCTCCAAGCTGATCGACGGCGTGGTGTGGGACGGCAAGGATCCCAAGGCTTACGCTGCTTCGTTCAAGGTCAAGGTCTAGGAATACAACGGAAATTAGGAGACGAATATGAGCGCAACTGTCGTAGCACTCAAGCCCGAGGCTGTCGAAGATGCTCCGGCGACCGAGAGCAAATCCGGGTCCACTCCTCCGCCGGTGGCGGAGGCAACCCCAGTTGCCGGAGAAAAGCGTCAACGCATCATGAGCACATTAAGATCCATTACCCTTGCGGTGCTGCCACCCATGGTGGGCCTGGCGTTTTTCATCCTGATCTGGGTCGGGATTTCCATGATGGCCCCGGCGCTGCCGGGTCCGGCCAAGACCTGGGATTCCGCCGTCGTGCTGTTCAGCGATCCGTTCTACATAAACGGGCCGAACGACCAAGGTATCGGCTGGAACATCCTTAACTCGCTGCAACGCGTGGGCACCGGTTTCGGCATGGCCGCCCTCATCGGCATCCCGCTGGGCTTCGTGCTGGGTCGTTTCAAGTTCGTGAACGACATGGCTTCGCCCATCATCAGCCTGTTGCGTCCGGTTTCGCCACTCGCATGGCTGCCGATCGGTCTGCTGGTGTTCAAGGCGGCCGATCCGGCTGCGATCTGGGTGATCTTCATCTCCAGTATCTGGCCGCTGGTGATCAACACTGCGATGGGCGTTTCCAAGGTGCCGCAGGACTATCTCAACGTGGCCCGCGTGCTGAACCTGTCCGAGTGGAAGATCGCCACCAAGATCATGCTGCCTTCCGCCATGCCTTACATCCTGACCGGTATCCGCCTGTCTATCGGCGTGGCCTGGCTGGTAATTGTCGCCGCGGAAATGCTGACTGGCGGCGTGGGACTGGGCTTCTGGGTCTGGGACGAATGGAACAACCTCAATGTCGAGCACATCCTGATCGCCATCTTCGTGGTGGGTATCGTGGGTCTCTTGCTCGAACAGGCGCTGCTGCTGCTCGCCAAGCGCTTTAACTACTAGGAGTCGCATCATGGAAAAATATGTGTCCCTCGAGTATGTGGACATGGTCTTCAGCGGCCGTCAGGGCAAGTTTTGCGCGCTCCGCGATGTGAACCTGTCCATCACGCAAGGGGAATTCGTGTCGGTGATTGGCCACTCGGGTTGCGGCAAATCCACAGTGCTCAACCTGATCGCCGGCCTCTTGATGCCGAGCAACGGCGTGATGCTGTGCGCCGGCCGCGAAATCGGCGGCCCCGGCCCGGAACGCGCTGTGGTGTTCCAGAACCACTCGCTGCTGCCCTGGCTGACCTGCTTCGACAACATCTACCTGGCCGTCGAGCGCGTGTTCGGCAGCACGGAAGACAAGGCTTCGCTCAAGCGTCGTACGCACGAAGCACTGGCACTGGTCGGACTGACGCATTCGGAGATGAAGTATCCCAACGAAATTTCCGGCGGCATGAAGCAGCGCGTAGGCATCGCCCGTGCGCTGGCGATGGAACCCAAAGTGCTGTTGATGGACGAGCCGTTCGGCGCACTGGACGCACTGACCCGCGCCCACTTGCAGGACGAACTGCTGGGCATCGTGCAGCGCACCGGCAGCACCGTAGTGATGGTGACGCACGATGTGGACGAAGCGGTGCTGCTGTCCGACCGCATCGTGATGATGACCAACGGCCCGGCCGCGACGGTAGGCGAGATTCTGACCGTCGACCTGGCGCGCCCGCGCAATCGCCTGGAATTGGCCGAGAACCCGCAATACCACCACCTGCGCGGCGAGGTGTTACGCTTCCTGTATCAACGCGAAGCCAAGGCAGCCGCCTGAGTATTACAACAAAACCCAGATTCACTTACTTTCAATTAAAGAGGAAAACATGACCAAGCTTCGCAATACTACCCTGGCTGGCCTCGTAGCCGCCGCCGTGATTGCCGTACCGGCATACGCGGAAGAAGCTCCGGCGGCACCGACGGAGTACACCTTCCTGGACTCCGTCAAGGCCGGCAAGCCGCTGACCAACTTCCGTCTACGCTATGAGAGCGTGGATCAGGACGGCAAGACCGAGGACGCCGACGCCTTTACCCTGCGCAGCTTGGTCGGTTGGCAAACCGCTCCCTGGCACAACTTCAGCTTTGCCGCGCAATTGATCAATGTCGGCGTGTTCAACGACGACTACAACAACCTCGACAAAGGGGTGAACGAACCGGGCAAGGGCAACTACCCGGTCGTGGTCGACCCGGACGACACCGACATCAACCAGCTATTCGTGGAATGGACCGGTATCCGCAACACCAAGCTGCGCCTGGGCCGCCAGTCGGTCAAGCTGGACAACGTACGCTTCATCGGCAACATCGAGTTCCGCCAGGTGATGCAGGTGTTCGACGGCGTCGCGCTGGAGAACAAGGGCTTGCTGCCCAACACCAGCACCTACCTCGCCCACTTTGAGGGCCTGAAGCAGATCAACACCCAGTACCGCCAGGCTAACGTCGAGATCGCCAACCTGCGCTACGGCATCTCTCCCAGCGAGAACCTGGTCGGCTACGCCTACCTGCTCGACATGCAGGACGGCACCGCGGCCTTCCGCGGCAGCAACTCCGCCAAGACCTTCGGTCTGCGTGCCGACGGCGCCCACGTCATCAACCCCGACTGGAAGGTACTGTACAGCGCCGAGTACGCGAAGCAGGACGACTACAAGGACGGCAACGACAACATCGATTCGCACTACCTGAAACTGGGTGGCGGCGCGATGTTCGGTACCTGGTATGCACGTATCGACCACGAAATCCTGTCCAGCAACGATGGCCTGTCCGCTTTCCAGACGCCGCTCGGCACCAACCACCTGTTCCAGGGCTGGGCCGACCAGTTCCTGGTGACGCCTAACCAAGGCATCAAGGACACCTTCGTCTCCTTCGGCGGCAAGGTGTTCGGCGTGGCGTTGAGCGGCGAGTACCATCTCTTCAAGTCGGATGAGGACTTCCGTCAGGTAGGCGATCCTTCCGCTGCTCTGGCTTCCGGCGACCAATGGGGCAAGGAGCTTGATCTGGCTGCTGCATACACATACCAGAAGTGGCTGGGCAAGGTTGAATACGCTCGCTTTACCGAGGATGACGTTGCGTTCACGGCCTCTGCTCGCAAGCGCGATACCGAAAAGCTCTGGCTGACAGTGATGTACACTTTCTAAACGGAATAATTTAGAAAGAAACAAGCAACCGGAACCGGCTTTTGGCCGGTTCCGGTTTTTTGCCTCTAGCTGCAGAATTTATTCCATGAAATGCCTGTCTATTATTTGTAACGAGGCCTTCGCAACATTGTCTGCCTGGCGCTATATCGCGCTTGACTTTCGAGTGCGCACCGGGCGACTATCAAGCATCTGCCTCACTTTCGATAAGGTGGTCGGTGATGGAAAATTTCGATTTCGATGAATGGTCCGCCCTGGCAAAGGCAGCCCCCGAAGAATTTGAATCCCGACGACATGCCGCCATCGAACGCATCATTTCCAATTGCACCAATGCCCGCAGGCTGCGTGGCCTCCAATGCCGGATCGACCTTGAAAGAGCACGCGCGCGTACGCCTTTGAAATCCTGCCTGCGTTTATCGGCGCTGATGTGGGATTCCTTTTACGAATGCCATACCCAACTCAAAGGGCTGGCTTATGGCATCCCCCAATATCGTCCTTCTAAACCCGATCCGTGCTTGCAAGCCAAAATCCTGCCTTTCCAACCGCGCAAATAATCATTCCGATTTTTCTGAATAAGCACCCTCGCCCTTAATCAGTGCGACCGCCATGCAATCGCACCATCGCTATGCACTTTTTGTGCGCAATTTAAAATTGTCTGCAACACTAATTATTATTCATCAACCACTTAGAAATGGTGGCATACCGCTTGCTTTAAGCCGCTCTGTTTTTCATTTTTTAAATTGATGGAGCAACATCATGGATCGCAGCTTCTGGAAAGCCGGCCATACACCGACACTTTTTTCCGCATTTCTTTATTTCGACCTGTCCTTCATGGTCTGGGTGCTTTTGGGACCATTGGCCGTTCAGATTGCAGCCGACTTGCAACTGACGCCTGCACAAAAGGGCCTGATGGTGGCAACCCCTGTTCTGGCAGGCGCGTTGCTGCGCGTCGTGATGGGCGTACTGGTGGATCACCTGCAGCCCAAGAAGGCCGGCCTGGTCGGTCAGGTCATCGTGATGGCCGCTTTGCTGGCTGCCTGGCTGTTTGGCATTTCCAGCTACCAGCAGGCTCTGCTGCTGGGCATCGGCCTCGGCTTTGCTGGCGCTTCGTTCGCCGTTGCGCTGCCGCTGGCTTCGCGCTGGTATCCGCCGCAGCATCAGGGCGCCGCCATGGGCATTGCCGGCGCGGGTAATTCCGGCACCGTATTCGCCGCCTTGTTCGCCCCGACGCTGGCCGTCTGGTACGGCTGGAATTCGGTGTTCGGCCTGGCGCTGATTCCGCTGGCGATCGCTTTCGTCGTCTACGCGATTTTTGCCAAGGACGCTCCGGACACTCCGCCGCCCAAGACGCTGCAGCAATATGCAGCCGTGCTCAAGGACAAGGATGCCTGGTGGTTCATGTTCTTTTATAGCGTGACCTTTGGCGGTTTCGTCGGCCTGGCACAATCGCTGACCATTTACTTTAATGACCAGTACGGCCTGTCGGCTGTAGTTGCCGGCTACTTCACCGCCGCCTGTGTATTTGCGGGTTCGGTCATGCGCCCGTTAGGCGGCTTCATTGCCGACCGCATCGGCGGCATTCGCACCCTGCTGATCATGTACACGCTGGCTGCCTTCTTTATCTTCGGCGTGAGCTTCGCGCCTGAAAGCCGGTGGATTGCGCTGGGCGTATTCATGGCCGCAATGTTGTCGCTGGGTGCCGGCAACGGCGCTGTATTCCAGCTGGTGCCGCAACGCTTCCGCAAGGAAATCGGCGTGATGACCGGCATGGTCGGCATGGCTGGCGGCATCGGCGGCTTCTACCTGGCTTCCAGCCTGGGTTATGCCAAGCAGCTGACCGGCAGCTACCAGATCGGTTTCCTGGTGTTCGCCGGCCTGGCAATCCTGGCGCTGCTCGGCCTGCATGGCGTGAAGACCCGCTGGCGCACCACTTGGGGCTCTTCTGCTGTTACCAGCGCCAAGATCTGATTTCGAAAGCACGTTGACCAATGCCGCTTAAATTCACCTTGGGCCAAGCGACCGAAACCGGGCCGCGCACACGCAACGAGGATTTTTGCGGCGCGGTAACTCCGGCGGCCGAAACACTGTCCGCCAAAGGCGCGCTGTTCGCGGTCGCCGACGGGGTATCCGGCGGCGCCGGCGGGCGCGAAGCTGCGGAACTTACGGTACGCGGGCTGCTGTCGGATTACTATGCCACACCTGATACCTGGGAAGTCACGGCGGCGCTGGACAAGGTCATCGAGCCGCTCAACCGCTGGGTCGTCGCGCAAGGATCGGCCAACCGCGACCTCGCCGGCATGGCGTCCACCCTTTCCGTGTTGGTCCTGCGCGGCACGCGCTACATTCTGGGGCATGTCGGCGACACGCGAATATATCGCCTGCGCGGCAACGACATGACCCTGCTCACCGTGGACCACGTCTGGGATAGGCCCGACATGCGCCACGTGCTGAAGCGCGCCATCGGACTGGATGCCCACGTAGCGATGGACTACAGCGAAGGCGCCACGGAAACCGGCGACGTTTTCCTGCTGGTGAGCGACGGCATTTGGGAGCCGCTGGGCGATCTCGGCATCCACCAGACGTTGCTGCTGCATCGCGAATTCCCGCAGCGCATCGCGGAAGAGCTGGTACGCAAGGCGCTGGCCGCGGGCGGTCAGGACAATGCCACCGCCATGGTGGTGGGTGTCGAGGAATTGCCGGGTGAAGACCTGGGCGATTTGCTGGCGGAAGGTCGGCAACTCAGGCCCCCTCCCAGAAAGATGGCACCGGGCATGATCCTGGACGATTTCGAGATCGTCGAAATCCTGCATGAATCGCGCGCGACGCTAGTCTATCTGGCGCGCCATTTGACTACCGAGCAACTAGCGGTTATCAAGACCTTGCAGCCGATACTGACCGACGACCCGGTTTCCTGCAACGGCTTGCTGCAGGAAGAATGGCTCGCTAAGCGCGTGGTAGCGCACTATTTCCCACAGGTTTTGCCTTGCCCTACGCGCAGCATGCTGTATTACGCGATGACCTGGCATAAGGGCGAAAGCCTGGAGCAGAAATTGACACGCGGTCATTATTTCACCGCAGTCGAAACAGCCGGCATCGGCATCCGGCTGCTCAAAGGGTTGGGCGCGCTGCATCGCCTCAACATCCTGCATCGCGACATCAAGCCGGACAACCTTCATCTCGGCGATGACGATCGCCTGCGCATCCTCGATATGGGCGTCGCCGTCACCTTCGGCATGGGGCATGAGCCGCTCACCACCAATGCCGGCACGCCCAGCTACCTGGCACCGGAGCTCTTTTCGAACGGCACCCCCTCTGTCGCCAGCGATCTGTATTCGGCAGGCGTGACGCTGTACCACCTGCTGACGCGGCATTACCCCCACGGCGAAATCGAACCATTTCAGCATCCAAGATTCGGCGACCCGATCCCACCTACACGCTATCGTCCGGATTTGCCCGGCTGGCTTGAAAATATTCTGCTCAAAGCCTGCGCACGCGATCCGGAAGCGCGCTTCGAAACGGCCGAGGAATTCCTGCTTGCACTGGAACGTGGCGAACATCAACCGGTGCTGCCTCCACCGCGCATGCCGCTGGCGCAACGCAACCCGCTCCTGCTGTGGCAAGCGATTGCGGCCTTGTCGCTGATCACGAACCTGCTGCTGATTTTCCTGATTGTTGTTTCATGAAGGGGCAAATGCACCTTAGTAGTGCGACCAATTCCGGGCATGCATTGATTCGGGGCGCCACAGGACATTAACAGGCAATCACCCGCATTAACTCCTTGATCCAGAAGCAATTGAAAATTATGGCATCCAAATTGCTTTATTGCTATTAAGGCGCTGTTTATAAACCATATTTATCCTGGGACTATTAAACGTAGTGCGCCATTTTTCAAGAGGTAATTTTTGATATGAATGCAGGCAAGGTCACCCTCATCGGCGCTGGCCCGGGCGACCCGGAATTACTGACGCTCAAGGCGGTTCGCGTCTTGGGTGAGGCGGATGTAGTCCTGGTGGACGATCTGGTCAATCGCGAAGTGCTGAAGCATGCCGCTCAGGCACGCATTGTCGAAGTGGGCAAGCGCGGCGGCTGCAAATCCACGCCGCAACATTTCATCAACCGCATGATGATTGCGTTGGCGCAACAAGGCCAGAACGTCGTACGCCTCAAGGGTGGCGATGCATTTCTGTTCGGTCGCGGCGGTGAGGAAATGCTGGCGCTACGCGCGGCAGGCATCGAAATGGAGTTTGTGCCCGGCATCACCAGCGGCACGGCGGTTCCCGCCACGCTGGGCATTCCGGTCACACATCGAGCATTCACCCACGGCGTCACTTTCGTCACCGGTCACACCCAGGACGGCACGCCGGTCAATTGGCGCGCATTGGCTGAAGGCGGCACCACACTGGTGATCTACATGGGCATGAAGAACCTGCCGGAAATCGTGACTGGCTTGCTGGATGCCGGCATGGCGAATGAAATGCCGGCCGCAATCATCCAGCAGGGAACACTGCCGGAGCAGAAGCAAGTAATCACTACGCTGGCATCGCTGCCGCTGGCTGCAAAACAGGCGCAGATGGCAAGCCCAGCGCTGATCGTCGTCGGGGATGTCGTAAGCCTGGCGCACAGCGAAGCATTAACGGATGCGCTGAAGTATGCCGCCTGACCCTGGGCGCGCAGGAACTGGATATTTAGGAGAAGCAGCATGGAAAAGATGAAACTGGTGGTGATCGGCAACGGAATGGCGGGCATGCGTACCGTCGAGGAGCTGCTCAAGATCGCTCCCGACTTGTACGACATCACCGTTTTCGGTGACGAGCCGCACCCCAATTACAACCGTATCCTGCTGTCCCCGGTGCTGGCCGGCGAACAGACCGTGGATGACATCGTGCTGAACAGCCGTGAATGGTATGCAGAAAACCACATCACGCTGCACGCCGGCAAGCGCGTCAACAAGATCGACCGCGTGAAGCGCACCGTCTATTCCGAAGACGGCACCTTTGCCGAATACGACCGCCTGCTGCTGGCCACCGGCTCCAAGCCTTTCATCCTGCCGGTTCCGGGCAAGGATCTGGAAGGTGTGATCGGTTTCCGCGACATCAGCGACGTCGATACCATGATCGATGCCTCCAGCAAGCATAAGCATGCCGTTGTCATCGGCGGCGGCCTGCTCGGCCTGGAAGCCGCCAATGGTTTGGCGATTCGCGGCATGGATGTCACCGTGGTGCATCTGAACGAATGGCTGCTGGAACGCCAGCTCGACAACGTCGCTGGCAAGATGCTGCAGAAGTCTCTGGAAGACAAAGGCCTCAAGTTCCTGCTCGGCAAGCAAACCGAACAACTCGTCGGCAGCGATGGCCGCGTCAAGGCTGTGCGCTTCAAGGACGGCCAGGAAGTTCCGGCAGACCTGGTGGTGATGGCCGTCGGCATCCGCCCCAACTTTGCGCTGGCCGAATCCGCCGGTATCCATTGCAACCGCGGTATCGTGGTCAACGACACCATGCAGACCTTCGACCCGCGCATTTATTCCGTCGGCGAATGCGTCTCGCACCGTGGCATGTCCTACGGCCTGGTCGCACCGCTGTTCGAAATGGCCAAGGTTTGCGCCACGCACCTTGCCAACTTCGGCATCGGCCGCTATACCGGCTCAGTGACGTCCACCAAGCTGAAAGTTACCGGCATCGATCTGTTCTCGGCCGGCGACTTCATGGGCAACGACAAGACCGATGAAATCGTGCTGCACGACGCGGTCGGCGGCGTGTACAAGAAGCTGGTGCTGGAAGGCGACCGCCTGGTCGGTGCCTGCCTGTACGGCGATACCGCAGATGGCTCCTGGTACTTCCAGATGCTGAAGGACGGCAAGGAAGTACAGGAAATCCGCGATCACCTGATGTTCGGCCAGAACCATCTGGGCGACGCCGGCCACAAGGGCCAGACCCAAGCCGCCGCCATGCCGGATACCGCCGAAGTTTGCGGCTGCAATGGCGTGTGCAAGGGCACCATTGTCAAGGCGATCAAGGAACAGGGCCTGTTCAGCCTGGACGACGTGCGTAAGCACACCAAGGCTTCCGCCTCCTGCGGCTCTTGCACCGGCCTGGTCGAGCAGATTCTGGCTTCCTGCATCGGCGGCGCTTACCAACCAGCCGACACCAAGAACAAGCCGGTTTGTGGTTGCACCGATCTCTCTCATGGGGAAGTGCGTGCAGCCATCCGTGAGCGCAAGTTCCTCGACATCCCGACCGTGCAGCGCGAACTGCAATGGCGCACCCCGAACGGATGCGCTTCCTGCCGCCCAGCGCTGAATTACTACCTGATCTCCACCTGGCCGCATGAAGCGGTGGACGATCCGCAAAGCCGTTTCATCAACGAACGTGCGCATGCCAATATCCAGAAGGATGGCACCTATTCCGTGGTGCCGCGCATGATGGGTGGTCTGACCACGCCGGACGAACTGCGCGCCATTGCCGATGCCGCGGACAAGTACAAGGTGCCGACCGTCAAGGTGACCGGCGGCCAGCGCATCGACTTGCTGGGCGTGAAGAAGGAAGACCTGCCATTGATGTGGGCCGACCTGACCAGTAAGGGCGTAATGTCCGGCCATGCCTACGGCAAATCGCTACGCACCGTGAAAACCTGCGTTGGCGCCGAACACTGCCGTTTCGGTACGCAATTGTCGATGTCCATGGGCGTCAAGCTCGAGAAAATGCTGCTCGGCATGTGGTCGCCGCACAAGGTCAAGCTGGCTGTATCCGGCTGCCCGCGCAACTGCGCCGAAGCCGGTATCAAGGACGTTGGCGTGATCGGCCTGGAATCAGGCTATGAGCTTTACGTTGCAGGTAACGGCGGCATCAAGACCGACGTCGCGCAGTTCTTCTGCAAGGTGAACACCGACGAGGAAGTCATGGAATATTCCGGCGCTTTCCTGCAGCTCTACCGCGAAGAAGGCTACTATCTGGAACGCACGGTACACTACGTGCATCGAGTCGGCCTGGACTACGTCAAATCCAAGGTGGTGGAAGATGCAGCCAACCGCAAGGCACTGTACGAACGCCTGCTGTACGCGCTGCAAGACTACCAGGACCCATGGGTGGAGCGTGCGGCACAGACGCCTGCTCGCCGCGAATTCGAATTGATCAGCATTTAAGGTTTTGAAGATGAGTGAATGGAAACAAGTGGTTGCCCTGACGGATATCCCCGTGCTGGGTAGCCGCGTGGTAAAAACCTCGACCCGCGATATCGCCGTTTTCCGTACTGCGGAAGACAAGGTCTTCGCATTGCACGACCACTGCCCGCACAAGGGCGGCCCGCTGTCGCAGGGCATAGTGCATGGCGACAAGGTGACCTGCCCGCTGCATAGCTGGAACATCGGCTTGTGCGACGGCCAGGCACAGGCGCCGGATGAAGGCAGCACCGCCTGTATCGAGGTCAAGCTGGAAAACGGACAGGTTTTCCTCAAATTGTAAGCAATAAACTCCTGCGGCGAAGGCGGCGCAACGACGCGCAAGGCTTTTGCCGCAGCTCTGAAAGCTGTTCCAATGGATGCAGCCTCTCGCAGAAAACTTCCCAATTCGTTGCAACGGGGCAACGCTTGGAGAGCCGGACTTGCAAGCCAGGCGGGCATTTTGCCGCATTAGCCGCTGTCCGAAACTTTCCGAATGATCGGCTGACGCATTTGCGCCTGGCCGTTTTTTAATTATATGTATGTAACCCTGTATAGGAGATTCAAATGGCAGTAATCGATCGCGTTCTGGTAGGCGAAGCCCTCGTCATTGACAACCGTCCTGACGGCAGCGGCCTGGACCTGCTGAACGTCGCCCACATCGACCTCATCATGGGTCCGCGTGGTTCCGCCGCAGAAGAAGCCTTCTGCCGCACCCTGACCGACCAGAAGCAAGGCGTCAACGGCCTCTTGGCCGTGGTCGCTCCCAACCTGATGGCGAAGCCGGCGACGGTGATGTTCAACAAGGTCACCATCAAGAACGGCAAGCAAGCGGTGCAGATGTTCGGCCCGGCGCAGCGCGGCGTAGCGATGGCGGTGATGGATTGTGTCGCTGACGGCACGATCCCGCTGGAAGAAGCGGATGATGTGTTCATCTGCGTGGGCGTGTTCATCGACCACAAGGCGGACATCGACGAGCGTATCCAGGAATGGAACTACCAGGCGACCAAGCAGGCGATCAAGAGCGCGGTGGCTCGCGAGCCCAAGGCAGCCGACGTGGTGAAGGCCTACAAGGAATCCGCTCACCCGTTCGCAGCAAAGAACTAAACGGCATATCATGGGGCTTGTCCCAGGAATGTCCGGGACAAGCGCCTTTGAATAACCTGTTGCATTAATTTACGCGGCTTGAAAATATCCATGCAGGAAACACGATCCACTTGTTGCTACTGCGGCGTTGGCTGTGGCGTCATCATCCAGTCAGAGAACGACCGCATCATCGGCGTGCACGGCGACCCGGAGCACCCGGCCAATTTCGGACGCCTTTGCACCAAGGGTTCCACCCTGCACCTTTCCGCCCGCAGCGAAGGCCGCGCCTTATACCCGGAAGTACGCCGCGACCGCGCCGAAGCGCGCCAACGCGCCAGCTGGGACGAAGCGCTGGACCACGTTGCCGAGCGTTTCGCCGCCATCATCCGCGAACACGGCCCCGATGCCGTCGCGTTCTATATTTCCGGGCAGTTGCTGACTGAGGACTATTACGTCTTCAACAAGCTGGCCAAAGGTCTGATCGGCACCAACAACGTCGATACCAATTCGCGCTTGTGCATGTCCTCCGCCGTCGCCGGCTACAAGGTCACGCTGGGTGCGGACGCCCCGCCGGCCTGCTACGAGGATATCGACCACACAGGTTGCCTGTTCATCGCCGGTTCGAATACCGCGTTCGCGCACCCCATCCTGTTCCGCCGCATCGAGGATGCCAAGAAGCGCAATCCCGATCTCAAGATTATCGTCGTCGACCCGCGTCGCACCGATACCGCGCAGTTTGCCGACCTCTTCCTGCCTATCCAGCCAGGCACCGATGTCGCGCTGTTCAATGGCATCCTGCACATTCTGATGTGGGAAGACATGGTCGATCTCGATTACATTCGAGCCCATACCGAAGGTTTCGATGCACTCAAGGCTACGGTGCGCGAATACACGCCCAAGATGGTCGCCGATATCTGCGGCATCAACGAGGCCGACCTCATCACCGCCGCCAAGTGGTTCGGACAGGGTCCGACCCTGTCGCTTTACTGCCAGGGCTTGAACCAGTCCACCAGCGGCACCGACAAAAACAGCGCGTTGATCAACCTGCATCTCGCCACCGGTCAGATCGGCAAGCCCGGCGCCGGCCCGCTCTCGCTCACTGGCCAGCCCAACGCCATGGGCGGCCGCGAAGTAGGCGGCATGGCCAACCTGCTGTCCGCGCACCGCGACCTCGCCAATGCCGAGCACCGCGCCGAAATCGCCAAGCTGTGGAATGTCGATGACGTCCCGGCCAAACCCGGCAAGACCGCCGTGGAAATGTTTGATGCGATCAAGAGCGGCGAAATCAAGGCGGTGTGGATCGCCTGCACCAATCCCGCGCAGTCCATGCCCGACCTCACCAGCGTGCGCGACGCGCTGGAAAAGGCCGAGTTGGTCATTGTGCAGGAAGCCTTTCACAACACCGATACCACGCAATACGCCGACGTGCTGCTGCCCGCCACGACCTGGGGCGAAAAAGAAGGCACGGTTACCAACTCCGAACGCCGCATCACGCACATCACGCCTGCCGTTAGTGCGCCTGGTGAAGCGCGCAACGACTGGGATATCGCCGTCGACTTTGCGCGTCGCCTGGGCAAAATGCTGGACAACGGCCGCGACGGCCTCCGGCTGTTCCCGTACGCCAACACCGAAGAGGTCTTCAACGAACACCGCGAAACCACGCGCGGCCGCGATCTCGACATCACGGGCCTCAGCTACGGCCTGCTCGACACGCAAGGCCCGCAGCAATGGCCCTTCCCGGAAGGTGCCGCTACAGGCCGCGCCCGCCTCTACAGCGACGGCGTTTTCGTCAAGCCTGACGGCAAGGCGCACTTCGCCAACACCCAATACAAGCCGACGGCCGAAAAAACCGACGCACGCTACCCCTTGCACCTCCTCACCGGCCGTTTGCGCGACCAGTGGCACGGCATGAGCCGCACCGGCAATGTGCCGCAACTGTTCAACCATGTGGAAGAGCCGCTGCTGTCCATGCACGAGAGCGATATGTCGCGCCGCGATATCGCTCCCGGCGACCTGGTCAAGGTCAGCAGCCGCCGCGGCAGCCTGGTGCTGCGCACGCAGGCTTCCGACGAAATGATGCCGGCGCAGACCTTCATCCCCATGCACTGGGGCAGCCAGTACATGAACGGCATGGGCTGCAACAGCCTCACCATCGGCGCCTTCGACCCGATTTCCAGGCAGCCGGAACTCAAGCACGCGGCGGTCAAGGTGGAAAAGCTCAACCTGCCGTGGCAGATGGTCGCCATGCGCCGTTGCGACGACCTGACCGTGCTCGACCGCGTGCGCGAGTTGCTGGAATGCTTTGAGTATGCGAGCTGCGGCCTGTATGGACGCGATCCCGGCATCGTGGTGCTGCGCGCCGCGCATGCCCACGCGCCCGACAAAGCGATGATCCACCATCTGGACGAACTGCTGGACATGACCGACACCAGCAAGACCATTAGCTACAACGACCCCAAGCGCAATATTTCCAAGCGCATCCTGGTCGACGGCGGCGAAGTCATCGGCGTGCGCCTGCTGGGCGAAACGCTGGCCGCCGGCTGGCTCAAGGAAGTCATGGTGCAGGGCCGCCTCACCGACGAACTGCGGCGCTGGGCGCTGGCGCCGTTGAGCGCCCCGCCGGTTGGCGGCAAGAGCCGCGGCCGCATTGTGTGCAGTTGCCTGGACGTTTCCGAACTGGAAATCCAGGCCGTGGTCGCCGAAGGCGGCGCTACGGTCGAAAGCCTGCAATCGCGCCTCAAGTGCGGCACCGAATGCGGCTCCTGCGTCCCGGAGCTGCGCCGGCTTGCTGCTGCACACAAGTAAGCACTAACATCAAAAATTAAAAAAGCCCCGAAGAACTGAATCTTCGGGGCTTTTTTAATTCCGCAATCCCGGGCCGTAGCAGACGGAACCCGGAATCGGGCAGCATTGAATTAACGCAGCGTGCGTCCGAACAATTGCAGCGCCAGTTGGTAGCCGGTCATTGCCAGTTGCGGGTCGTAGCGCTCGCCTTCGTCACGCATGAAAGCATGCTGGCCGTTGAATTCATGCCAGGTAAACACCAGGCCTTCGGTGGCGGATAGCGTGCGGTAGATCTCTCCGCGCTTTTCGCCAGGAATATGGGGATCCTGCTTGCCCCAGATCATCAGCAGCTCGCCCTTGATTTCGTTGCGGCGTTCCATGCTGTGCTGGCCCGGCTTGTTGGGGATGGTGTTGGTGTGCAGGTCGGTGGCGTAGAAGCAGGCCGTGGCCTTCACTTCCGGTTGCAGCGCGGCGCGGAATGCCAGATGGCCACCAATGCAGAAGCCCATCGCGCCGATCTCGCCGGTGCACCACGGCTGTTGCTTCACCCAGTCAATCAACGCGGTATTGTCGCTGTCGTAGCTTTCCACCGGCTTGGCGGATTTGTCGGCATTGCCCTTGTCGCGGCCGGCGTCGTCATAACCCAGCACAGTACCAATCGGGTTGAGTTCGTGGAACACTTCCGGCACCAGCACGGCATAGCCATGACCGGCCATGATGCGTGCGGCGCGCTCGATGGGTCCCGTCTGCTGGAAGATTTCGGAATAGAACAGGATGGCGGGATAACGTCCCTCGCCTATCGGCCGGTGCACATAAGTGCGCATCGTACCGGTGGGTGTGGATAAATCTGCAATATGGCTCTGAACAATCATTGATTGGCTCCTGGGGAGATGGATTTAGCGCGACTTGTAATGGGAATTTTTGATGATCCGCACGAGGGCCATCATTTTACATGGCTTCGTGCGGAAAAGGGCTGCGAGGCTGTACTACGGATGCGCTGCTGCGAGGCAGCGAGTAGCCGTCACATGTGCGGCGCGGCAGATCGGCACGAACTCCTGATACGTCAGCGATGCACGGCCGATCAGGCCACCGTCGATATCCGGCATGTCGAAGAGTTGTTCTGCATTGGCGGCGGTCACGCTGCCGCCGTAGAGGATACGCACCTTGGCGGCAATTTCCTCATCACAACGCGCGATGCGCTCACGGATGAAGGCATGCACCGTTTGCGCCTGATCCGGCGTGGCCGGCTTGCCGGTGCCTACCGCCCACAAAGGCTCATAGGCCAGCACCGCATGGCTCAGGACCTGCGCTCCGAAACGGCGAATCAGGGAGTCCAGCTGACGGCCGACGATATAGTCCGTCCAGTCAGACTCGCGTTCCTCGGCCGTTTCGCCCATGCAGAAGACCGGCGTGAGTCCCGCCTCTTGCGCCGCAAGGAAACGTGCCGCTGCGGTATCGTCGGTTTCATGGAATTGCGCGCGGCGTTCCGAATGCCCGATCAGCACGTGCGTGCAGCCGTAATCGACCACCATGGGCGCCGACACGGCGCCGGTCAGCGCGCCATTCTTGGTCGAGCAGATGTTCTGCGCGCCCCAGCCCACGTTGGTACCCTGCAGGAGCTGCTGTGCCTGGCCGAGATAAGGATAGGGTACGCACACCACATAATCGGCGTTATCGAGACCGCGGACCCCCTCTACAAGACCATCCAGCAGCACCTTGTTGCTGGCGATGCTGCCGTTCATCTTCCAGTTACCGACTACCAACTTGCGCCGCATGATTATTGTTTTCCCTATCCACAGTCATTTTGCATTCTAGCGCTAAAATCCACCGGCACGCATGCGATCTCAGGTGGCAGGCAATGTCGCCATATCGATCACGAAACGGTATTTTACGTCGCTTTTCACCATGCGATCGTAGGCTTCGTTGATCTCGTCCATCCTGATCATTTCGATATCCGACACGATGCCGTGCTCGGCGCAGAAATCCAGCATCTCCTGCGTCTCGCGGATGCCGCCGATCAGCGAGCCGCCCAGCTTGCGGCGCTTGAAGATCAGGTTGGCCACGCTGGGCGAAGGATGTGGCTGATCAGGCACGCCCACCAGGCACATCGTACCGTCGCGCTTCAACAGTGCCATGAACTGATCCAGGTCGTGCGGCGCAGCCACGGTATTCAGGATGAAATCGAAGCTCTGCACATGCAGCTTCATTTCATCCGGGTTTTTGGAAATCACGACCTCGTCCGCGCCCAGGCGCTTTGCATCTTCCGCCTTGCCCGGCGACGTCGTGAACAGCACCACATGGGCACCGAAGGCGTGCGCGAACTTCACCGCCATATGACCCAGACCGCCCAACCCAACCACGCCCACCTTCTGCCCCTTGCTCACGTTCCAATGACGCATCGGCGAATAGGTCGTGATGCCGGCGCAAAGCAGCGGCGCCGTTGCCGCGAGGTCGAGTTTGTCGGAGATGCGCAGGACGAAACGTTGATCAACCACGATCCGGTTCGAATAACCGCCATAAGTCACCTTGCCGGTATGCTTGTCCGGGCTGTTATAGGTGAATACCGTCCGGTCGCAATACTGCTCCAGGCCTTCGGCGCATTCCGGGCATGTACCGCACGAATCCACCATACAGCCCACGCCAGCCAGATCGCCAGCCCTGAAGCTTTTCACCTCGCTGCCGACCTTTGCTACTCGCCCGACAATCTCATGCCCGGGCACGATCGGAAAAGCGCTATTGCCCCACTCGTCACGCACCTGGTGTACATCGCTATGGCACACGCCGCAATAAAGAATCTCGATCTGCACGTCCTGCGGGCCGGGGTCGCGACGTTCGAAACTGAAGGACCGCAACGGGGATTTCGGATCGTAAGCGGCATAGCCGTGGGCTTTCAGCATAACTGGCTCCTTGGGAATAGTTTGGAAGAACTTACAGGGAAGGCCAGTTCGACAAGCAGCCGGCGGGCAATGTTCACACGAATTTCGGGAGTGATTATGTCCGCTTACGCAATGGATCGAGTAAAGGCTTCAGTCCGTTGTGATCCATCTCCTGCATCAATGCCAGCAAGCGACCAATTTCTCCCGGTGGGAATCCCTCGCGGGCGAACCAATTCAGGTAATTGCCGGGCAGATCGGCAATCACGCGGCCTTTGTATTTGCCGTAAGGCATGGTGCGGGTCACTAAAAGCTGCAGGTCTTCTGGATTCATTTCTGGCGGATGTTCAATGCAATCAAGACGGGTAGCGTTGGGACAACCATCTTACCGTACCTCATACCTCGCCCCGCTATAGCCAGCGACGCACTCTCGCCTGGTAATCCCTGTAATCCGCGCCAAATTTGGCTGTCAGGTGCTCTTCTTCATGCCTTATCACGCCATAGCGCACCGCGGCCCATATGAGCGGCGAGAACACGATCGGCCACCATGTCGACAACCACAGGCTGAACCCGGCAAGAATAAACCAGTCGCCCAGATAAATCGGATTGCGGCTGAAACGAAAGGGCCCGCTCACGCAGAGTTGCGTCGCAGCCAGATATGGGTTGAACGTCGTGCGATGCCGGATGAGGGTCAATACCGCCCATAGCATCAAAGCGAGGCCAATCGCGATGGAAAACCAGGCCAACGGCCGATTTGCCATTCCCAGATTCATGGGGAGTTGGGCGAAATGACGATCCAGCCACCATCCGGCGATAATCGCCGCAGCAAAGGGTGCCGGCGGCAATATCAGGGTGCGTGGCCTGTCCACCCGCGTTGCTTCTTTTACCATGGCGTTAATAGCCCGCGCCCATCGTCACTGATCTTTTTCTTCCTCATATTTCGATGGACTTACACCGGCGTGGGTAAGAAACTCGCGAAGATGTTTGATGTGTTCTCTGGTGCATTCGGTGCCATGGTGAGGGTGATGCACGAAATCCGTGACGCCATTCAGCGTCACCTTGAAACGCGCACCGTGCGAGGCCTCCACGTGGGCTCCAAGGTGATTGAGCAGAGACTCCACCTCGCGCCAGTGAATATTGGCAACGTGCGACTCCTGAAAAATTGCGCGCAGCAGATTGGCTTGTTTGTTACTCATAGCGGTCTGAACCCCTTAGTTCGAGCGACATTACGAAATAGATTAACACTTATGCTGAGGTATGCCGATTACCCTGCTTGATGCCAGTCATCATCCAGGCAAATATCGAACATCCTCGCTATCCATCGCGGCGACTTTGCATTTGCGGGTACTATCTGCACTTCGCCCATTCAAGACATGCAATCTCCTAATGCAAAAAGAAGTTAAAGAGCAACCCAAGTACGCCATCGTGGCCGCCGTGCAACTGCCGAACGTGAGTGACGTCGAGTTCGAGGCGTCATTGACTGAGCTACGCGAACTCGCAAAAACACTGGGGTATGTGGTTGTCCGCACATTCATGCAGAAGCGCGCCAGCTTCGACACGACCGCCTACCTTGGCGTCGGCAAGCGGCAGGAAATTCGCGACTTCGTCATCAACGAAACTGAGGCTGGCGAGTACGATGAAATTAACGCCAACCCGGATATTCGCAGCATCGACGCCATCCTGGTCGACCACGAAATATCGCCATCGCAGGCACGCAACCTGGAAATAGAAGTCGGCTGCGAAGTGATGGACCGCACCATGGTGATCCTCGAAATTTTCCATCGCAATGCCCGCTCACGCGCCGCCAAGGCACAAGTGGAAATCGCCCGCCTGGGCTACATGGCACCGCGCCTGCGCGAGGCGGCCAAGCTGGCCGGACCGCAAGGGCGGCAGCGCAGCGGAGTCGGTGGCCGCGGGGCCGGCGAATCGCACACCGAGCTGGACCGCCGCAAGATCCGCGACCGCATCGCCGAACTGCAGCTCGAAATCGTCGCCATGGAAGCCGAACGCAAGACACAGCGCGCCCGGCGGCAAGAGCGCCAAGGCTTGGCCGGCGTGGCGCTCGTCGGCTACACCAACGCCGGCAAGTCCACCTTGATGCGCGCACTCACCGGCAGCGAAGTCCTAGTCGCCAACAAGCTCTTCGCCACGCTCGACACTACCGTACGCACCCTCTACCCGGAAAGTGTGCCGCGCGTGCTGGTCAGCGATACCGTCGGCTTCATCAAGAACCTGCCGCACGGCCTGGTCGCCTCGTTCAAATCCACGCTCGACGAGGCGCTCGATGCCTCGCTGCTGCTTCACGTCATCGATGCCAGCGATCCCGGCTTCGAGCGCCAGCTTGAAGTCACCGACAAAGTGCTGAAAGAAATCAGCGCCGACGCCGTGCCGCGCATCCGCGTCTTCAACAAGATCGACCACGTCGGTGATGCAACGGCGCAGGCTGAATGCGAGGCGGCGTTACGGGAGAAATACCCGGATTGCGTCGTAATGAGCGCCCGCCGCCCGGACGACGTCGCAAAACTGCACCAGACCATCATGGCGTTTTTCCAGCAGGATCTGGTGGAGGCCGAGCTTTACCTTCCGTGGTCGGCCCAGCAACTGCGCGGGGAAATCTACTCGAGTTGTCAGGTGCAGGAGGAGCGCCCGGATAATGAGGGCACGCTGTTTCGGGTTCGTGGCGCGCCAGACACTGTGAATAGCCTACGTGATCAGTTGCTAAGTTAACGAACCTTGGTTCGAATGCCTAAAGATCAAACGAAGCTCCATGTACGCCTATGTCCTCTATCGCCCCCAGTCATTCAGCACTTAACCTTCTATGCCTAATTTGAATGCCTCTCTTCCCACTTGCCGCTATCGACCCGTTCGGTCACTCATGCTGGCCTCATCAAGCGTCCGCTTATCGGCCAAAGCGGTCTGCCGCCTCATCTGTCCTGAGCGTCTGTTCAGGGCGAAATACCAGCCATTTCCCTTTCGCCAATGCCGCGAAGGTCAGCTTTCTGTCTCGGGAATGCGTACTGTCGACCCATAGCGGTCATGCAACGCCTAGCTTGAGGAGCGTGGAGACAGCAGGTAAAGCTTGCCGGGTGACCTCCTCTCGATGGCAGTGTTAGCTCTCACTCGGCGTCCTGTGGCGTGCGGGCGGCGTAGAGCGAGGACTTCTTAACCACTCCCTTGAACTTGACATCCTTCTTGAGATAGGAGGTAAAAGCGTCGACGTACTCCTGCGGCGCTCGGGGATCGATCCAAACGCTGTTGATAAGGCTTTTTGCATCGACTTTGATAGAGAACGCCTTGCGAACCTCGTCATCAATAGAGCTTGCATAGATGACGACTCGCGTTTCACTCTCATGGCTAAACGCCCTCCGTTTCAAGAAGAGCTGCGACATTGCCATGCTTACTGAGTGTTTGGATTTCAGTGCCCTCTCGATTCTCTTGAGCTCGAAGTCAAGCTCTTCCTGATACAGATACTTGACCTTCTGGATTTTGAAGTTGAGGTTTTGTGCTTTCTTGGCCTGAGACAGGGCGGCTTCGAGTTGGGAATGTGTTGTTCCGATTCGCACTCCGAGGCTGTTTGAGGAGTAGATGCGCCACATTGCATCTGAAACTGCTTTGCGACACCAACACTGGGCAAACAAATTCTGTGAGTCTTGATGGATTAGTCCGCGCTCGTACGGGTCATCCCAGGAAGATGGGTGGGCAAAGTAAAGCTCGTTGGTCTTTAAGAGTTGGACAGCGCGGTCGAAGCCGATGATTCGGTATAGATTCGACGAGGGAAGTTCGCGCATTTGTCGTCTCTGTGAAAGCTAACGTTCGAGGTGAGGGGCCGTCGGAGCGCCGAAGGTGTGGAGGATGCCAGCAAGCGCAGCTTGCCGGCGGTCCCTCTCAACCGATATGTCAGGGGTACGGGAGCCGGTCACGGTTTCAATTCAGACTTTAGCTTCTTGCGATGCTGTTCAATATTCTTGGCAATCTGATCGGTTGCCTCAGAATACTTGCGAAAGGCCTTCTCGATGAAGAGGTAATTTCGGAGGGGAACGGCTGGTATTCGTTGCAGCAGGCTCTTAATGCGAGGCCCCTCAAAGCCGCGAGCAATGCTCTGGTTTGCTACCTCCAAGCCTTCAAGTACAGACAGTACTGTCAAGCGCTCAGCGACCTCTTGGGATGACGCGGACAGAGACTCTTGGAGTGGTGCCTCAATGGATTTCTTGAGAGCTTGCATCTCCATATACAGTGCCGTGATCTTGCGACCGAATTGGGCGTTTGGATCTCCGGAATCGCCTACCAAGAAGGCCGAGGCCCACGCAAGGCTACTCTGGGCATTCGATATGACTTCCAGTAGCCTAGCTTGTGTGACTTGTTCGGGCGACGGCTCAGCCATATGTTGGACCCTTAACAGTTATTATAGAGACGCATGCGTCTCTATAATAATGATGACAACACTGGGACAACTCGTCATTTTTCCTTTTCTTTCTGTGAGTTAATGTCTGAAGCATCTCTATATTAATTTATGAAAGGAGACCCATGTTTTTTTGATTGTAGCTCAGAGGAGCATAAAATTGGGATGTTGCCGACCGACCGTTTTTGGCCGAGAGTAGGCAGACAGGCTGATGCCCGAATGCGGCCACACAGAGGATAATGCGTAGCCGCCAGGGTGCCGCTAGATTTCAGTCTGCTCCGAAATTTCCAGTGCATCATCTACCTCGATGCCGAGGTAACGGACAGTGCTTTCCAACTTGGTATGGCCAAGCAGCAATTGAACGGCTCTCAGGTTCTTTGTGCGCTTGTAGATCAGTGTAGCCTTGGTGCGCCGCATCGAATGCGTCCCATAGACCGAAGAGTCTAGCCCGGCCGCCTCGACCCAGTGATGCACGACCCGTGCATATTGACGCGTCGATACGTGTGGTGATCGCCCAATCCGGCTCGGGAACAGGTACTGATCGCAACGCAGACGAGCCTTCTCAATCCAGGCAGCTACGGCAACTCGCGTTGGCTCCGTTAGTTCGAACTGAACTGGCCGTTGCGTCTTCCGCTGAATGACCATGGCCCGGGAGAGAATCTGGTTCCCGTGGGTCACATCGCGCACGTGCAGACTAACGAGATCACAGCCACGTAGTTTGCTGTCGATCGCCAGGTTGAACATGGCAAGGTCTCGAACCGAATGCGCATTCTGCAAGTGAATGCGGATGGCCCAGATATCCTTCGGCTTAAGCGGTGGCTTCTGGCCAACGAGCTTTCCCTTGTTCCATACTTCGCGCTTTTGGATTGTTTCCATGACAGACTCCTTCTCGGTTGTTGATCGGAGTCTGATTTTTGACCAACACGTACCCATCGGCAGCTATCAGGTGGGATTTCCTATGCGTACTCTCGGCCAAAGGCAGTCCTTAACGCCTGCAATCGGGACAAGGTATTTGAGTTCCATGCGGTATCGGAAGCCTTATAAGTTCAACAGGCTGGCTGGAAGCCAGTCCGCGCTGATGGGTTTGTTAGAGCGCACTATTTCACCCTGAACATCTGCACAGCAAGCTGTGGCACAGAATCAATAGTCACATCGAGAAACTTGTGAATGAGCGAAAGAGCACGATCATCTGCAGGCTCTCCTGCGTGGGATGCCCTAGATAGCGCGTGCTGCCATGTTTGTGGCCGGTATCTCACCAATGAGCTAAGCAAGAAGGTTCCAAGGAACAGCATGGAATATTCCGACAGATGCTGACCAACCAGCGGCCGGATAGCGCAAGCTCCTGTCTTTATTAGTCCACCCGCAAATGGCTGAATGACTGATTCGAGATTCGGTACTTGGGCCGGGTTCGAAGGGTTGGCGCTGAACCTACCTTCGCGCTCTGTCAAGACCGCTTCATCAAACTCATCTCTTGGATCAGTTTCGGCAAGGGCAAATATCAGTACTGAATTTCCCCAAGCTCTTTCAGCGGAAACTAGCCTCCAATTCTCAAGAAAAGTGTAATCTCGACGTAAGCGCTCAACGATCTTGATTAGGCCAATACGATTCTCAAAGATCTCCGGATCATCTATTCGGATATCTGCGCCGTCACTGTCGTGCGACTTCCGAAACTCAACAGGAATGTGATTTTCTCTTTCCGAGAAAGTCTTACGATATATCTCGCCCAGACCCGGAACACGGGACAAAATATCCTTAAGCCCGACCCTCACTTGAGCCAACGGCAATACGCTATCAAATGGCTTGTTTAAGTGTTGCCGCATGCCCTCATGATCGTAGTATTCAACTCTACCGAGTTTCCCAACTACGTCCGAAAATTCGTGGAAGCTACCTGCCGCAAGAAGCTGACATTCCAAATCAGCCACTCTGGAATTGCCTGCCGATACGTCTTTGACCCCATGTGACTGAGCCAGCGTACTGATATCTGCTTGTTTCCGAGCGAGCACAGTAGCCTTGGCAAAAGCCAATACCCCGTAGTAAATCAGCAAGGGCCGGATATCTATTGGGGCAGCGAGCGCCGTCGTCATGAATGACCGACCCTGCTGCATACAGACGGCTATTTGCCTTGAAATGGTCGCCGAAGGACGTCGCCCAGAAAGCGCATGAGTAGCATCGCGGACGTTGTCCGCGCTTTCGAAAAATTGAACCTCGTGCCAGTCGTTCACTTACGCTCTAACATTCAAGATCAGGGGCGCGGAGCCGGCTTGCCGGCGTAGCGTTCCTCTGGAGCGATTGGTTCGGCGTCATGGAAGTCTGACCAAGGACGCGATCTCACCTGGAACGGTGCCCAGCACAACACCGACAATTAGCCAGAAGAGCCCAGCAGACTCAATGTGAAGCCCTCCCGCGCCAAGGGTGTCTACTCTGGATCGAATGTCACCTATGGCTGTCTCCCGTGCGCGCCGTTCCAAATCAACTTGTTCGGCTCGCACTCGCACTTCGTCGCGAAGTTCCCGTGATGTGTCGGCATGCTCTGTTCGCAATGTCTCAAGATTCGCCTGAAGAGCATCTATGCGCGCATCCAACGAGCTGTCAGGTGGCGCGCCACGCCAGACTGATATCTTGGCTGTACTGCCCGAAGCGACGACGTTGCCACTCGCTACGTGAATAACATGTGGCTTTGGGTTCAGTCGCGGCCTACCGGAAAACCACGTTCTAATATGACTAAGAAGACTAGGCCTCTGAAACAGGCGCCGCCGGTCGCGTAACCCATGGACTACGGTGCCAATGCCGAGAAGTTGCAATACGACGCCGATATAGCGTGCATGATCTTCTGGACTACCAGGAAGAAGGGAGCCAGTGGTGGCCAGGAGGAAAACAACAGCAAGGGGTGCCCAGACGCGCCACCCATCCAAAATCCAGAGGAGATTTGCGCGAATCCATCGAAAGAATTTTGTCATTACTCGCACGCCTACGACTAAGAGGCCGAACAGTTATTATGCGGACCGATGCGTCCGTATAATAATGTGAATGTGGTCTGGTTTTTCATGTTGATTTCATTTTAATTTCTTATAGTTATCTTAAGTCTTGTCTGCATAATAATAATTGGCAAAGGAGGACGCAACTGACACTTCTGATTGGGCGAGGAGATTGATGCTGAATGTCTGCTTTGGGTCGATAGTACGCAGTCGCGTTGCGAGAACGCAGCCATTCAAGACGATTCCGAACCTATGGCCGCTGATGATTCCATACCGGCCGTTGGTACATCGGGATGCCACCGGCTGCTTAGGCCGATGATGAGACCTTGATTTTCTCGCTATGACTGTCTGCATTAAAGAAATAAAAAGGGCCACCGTGAGCGGTGGCCCTGTCGAAGGGTCAATACAACATCTAAGATTTTGAGATAAATCTAGAAATTAGTGGGATCCTACAACATCAGACATCCAGATTCCCCGCCCGCAGCGCATTTCCTTCAATAAACGCACGTCGCGGTTCCACCTGGTCGCCCATCAATGTCGTGAAGATTTCGTCGGCCGCAATGGCGTCTTCAATCTGTACGCGCAGCAGGCGGCGAACTTGCGGGTCCATCGTGGTTTCCCATAGCTGTTCCGGGTTCATTTCGCCCAGGCCTTTGTAGCGCTGGATGTTGAGGCCCTGTTTGGCTTCCGCCAACAACCAGTCGAGCGCTTCCTTGAACTCGGTGACTGGTTGCTGCTTTTCGCCGCGCTTGATGCTGGCGCCTTGGCCCAGCAGCCCATCCAGCATGTCGGCTGTCTTGCGCAGTTGGCGGTAATCGCCGCTGGCCAGCAGTTCCGGGTCGATGATGCTGCTTTGCAGGTTGCCGTGCAGGTATTTGTTGATTTCAAGGCGGTAGCTGGCGGTTTCCTGGTCGAAACCGACCTTGACCTCGCAGCCGTAGTCGGCGAGCTGACCACGCAGCTCCTTGACAGCATCCTCGGCGGTCTCCTGCGAGGTCAGGTCGAGTTTTGCCATGTGTTGCAGGGAGCGCAGCACGACTTCGTCGTACAGGGGCGCCAGGCGCTTCACAACCGCCTCGGAGAGGACCATTTCCTTGGCCATCTGCGCCAGCGCATCACCGGCGATGACATTGCCGCCTTCGCTGGTGGTGAGCTCCGCATTGTTGAGCGCGGATTGCAGCAGGTATTCATTAAGCTCGTGCTCGTCCTTAAGGTAGCGCTCGTCCCTGCCCTGCTTGACCTTGTACAGCGGCGGCTGGGCGATGTAGATGTGGCCGCGCTCGACCAGTTCGGTCATCTGACGGTAGAAGAACGTTAGCAGCAACGTGCGGATGTGCGCGCCGTCGACGTCGGCGTCGGTCATGATGATGATGCGGTGGTAACGCAGCTTGTCGGCGCTGAAGTCGTCCTTGCCGATGCTGGTGCCGAGCGCGGTGATCAGCGTGGCGATTTCCTGCGAGGAAAGCAGCTTATCGAAGCGCGCTTTTTCCACGTTGAGGATCTTGCCCTTGAGCGGCAGGATCGCCTGGAACTTGCGGTCGCGGCCCTGCTTGGCGGAGCCGCCGGCGGAATCACCCTCGACCAGGTAAAGCTCGCACTTGGCGGGGTCGCGTTCTTGGCAGTCTGCCAGCTTGCCGGGCAAGCCCAGGCCGTCCATCACACCCTTGCGGCGCGTCATTTCGCGCGCCTTGCGGGCGGCTTCACGGGCGCGGGCCGCGTCGACAATCTTGCCGCAGATGATCTTGGCGTCTATCGGGTTTTCCAGCAGGTATTCGGTCAGCTTGGCCGATACCACTTCCTGCACGACCGGCTGCACTTCGCCGGAAACCAGCTTGTCCTTGGTCTGCGAAGAGAACTTCGGCTCAGGCACTTTGACCGACAATACGCAGGTCAGGCCTTCGCGCATGTCGTCGCCGGTGGTGTCCACCTTGGCCTTCTTGGCGAAGTCGTTCTGCTCGATGTAGGTATTGAGGGTACGGGTCAGCGCGGTGCGCAGGCCGGTCAAATGAGTGCCGCCGTCGCGCTGCGGGATGTTGTTGGTGAAGCATTGCACGGTTTCGGCGTAGGAGTCGTTCCATTGCATGGAGACCTCCACGGTCATGCCCTCTTTTTCACCAACTGCGTAGAAAATCTTGGGATGCAGCACGGTCTTGCTGCGGTTCACGTATTCAACGAAACCCTTCACCCCGCCGGAGTGCGCGAAGTTCTCGCTCTTGCCGTTGCGCTGGTCGATCAGTTCAATCTTGACGCCGTTATTCAGGAACGACAGTTCGCGGATACGCTTGGCGAGAATTTCAAAGTGGAATTCGATGTTGCCGAAAGTTTCTGTGGCGGCCATGAAGTGCACTTCGGTACCACGACGATCGGCAGTACCGGTCGCAGCTAACGGGGAAACCGGCACGCCACGGCGGAATTCCATCTGGTAGGCCTTGCCGTTACGGCAAATCTTGAGACGCAGCCAATCGGACAATGCGTTAACCACAGATACACCCACACCGTGCAGGCCGCCGGAAACCTTATAGGAATTCTGGTCGAACTTGCCGCCGGCATGCAATTCCGTCATCACGATTTCGGCAGCAGAACGCTTGGGTTCATGCTTGTCGTCTTCCTTGATGTCGGTAGGAATGCCACGTCCGTTATCCGAAACGCTGATCGAATTATCCGGATGAATGATGACCTTGATATCGTCACAGTGGCCGGCCAGGGCTTCGTCGATGGCGTTGTCCAAAACTTCGAACACCATGTGGTGCAGGCCGGAACCGTCGGAAGTATCGCCGATGTACATGCCGGGGCGCTTGCGTACCGCGTCCAGACCTTCGAGGATTTTAATACTGGAGGAATCGTAATCAGTCATCTTATGGTTTCACGTGAAACATTCGGTTGAAATGAAATATCGGTTAGATACGCATCGGCATAACGACGTATTTGTAGTTGTCGTCGCCAGGTACTGTTACCAGGCAGCTGCTGTTGGCATCGGCAAAGGAGAAGGTGATGGTTTCCGTCCCGACGTTGGTTAACACATCGATCATGTAGGTCACGTTGAAGCCGATATCGAGCGGGTCGCCGCCGTAATTGATTTCAAGTTCTTCTTCGGCTTCTTCCTGCTCGCTGTTGCTGCTGATGAGGCGCAGGCTGTCTTTACCCAACACCATACGGATGCCGCGGTATTTTTCATTCGACAGAATCGACGCGCGCTGCATCGAAAGCAGCAGCATCTGGCGATTTACTTCAAAGGTGTTCTGATAGCCATTAGGAATGACGCGTGTGTAATCCGGGAATTTTCCGTCAATTACCTTTGAAATCAGTCGGATACCTGAAAACGCGAAATTAGCCTGATTGGCACTGACTTCGATTGCGACCTCATCATCGCTGTCATCCAGCAACTTGATTAGCTCTAGTATCGTCTTCCGCGGGAGTATAAGTTCCTGCTTTTCATAGCTTTGTTGCAATTCGGTAGAGGTGAAGCTCAAGCGGTGACCGTCGGTACCGACCACATTCAGGCGATTACCGTTGACTTCAAACAGCAGGCCATTCAGGTAATAACGGATGTCTTGTTGCGCCATGGCGTATTCGACCTGACGCAACAGTTTTTTCAATTGATTTTGCGCGAGTGTCAGGGTGAGGCTCGTATCACCGCTGCCTTTGGCCATCAACGGATAATCCGGGGCGGGTAAGGTTTGCAGGTTGAAGCGGCTCTTGCCTGCTTTGACCTGCATACGGTTATCGGTAATGTCCAGCGTGATCTGGGACTGGTCAGGCAATGACCGGCAGATATCCAGCATCTTACGTGCAGAAACCGTTGTGGAAACATCGCCGCTCGGTGCGGCAGGCAATGAAAGCGATATCTGCATTTCAAGATCGGTGGCAGTCAGCGTAAGCGTGTCCTGCTTAGCTTCCAGCAACAGATTGGTGAGAATAGGCAGGGTGTGGCGACGTTCAACAATACCGCTAACAGAAGAGAGCGGTTTCAGTAAAGCTTCACGATCTATTTTTATATTCATAATACTAAATAACCTTAATAATATTTAATAATGCATGAATAATCTGTGGATAAGACTAATTCTCATTATAAATCAGTTAATTATTTTTTGACTAACCCTGCGTTTTTCACTCTGAATATCTGTGGATAGTTTGTTGGGCGTTTTACCGACTTCTGCAAACCCAAAGTTATCCATCTATTCACCCACAGCTACAATCCACTTTATCCTCAGTCCCTGATTACCTGCACCAGAAACGCGAGATCATGCGCCAATCCTGGATCGCTCTGGCGTAACTTGGCGATTTCATCGCAGGCATGGATCACAGTCGTGTGATGCCGACCCCCGAAGGCCTCGCCGATTTCCGGAAAACTGCGATCGGTCAACTCGCGTGCCATTGCCATAGCAACCTGGCGAGGCCGTGCAACATTGCGTGAACGCTTCTTGGAATACATTTCGGCGACCTTGATCTTGTAATAGTCGGCCACCGTCTTCTGGATATTTTCAATAGTTACCTGACGGCCGCGTACGGCGATCAGATCCTTGAGGGCTTCCTTGGCCAGCGGTACATCGATGCTGTGTCCGGTAAAGCGTGCCATGGCAACGATACGGTTCAATGCGCCTTCCAGTTCGCGTACGCTGGAACGGATCTGCTTGGCGATGAAGAAGGCTACGTCTTCATGCAGTATCACCCGCTGCGCTTCTGCCTTCTTGAGCAGAATGGCGACGCGCATTTCAAGCTCCGGCGGCTCGACAGCAACCGTCAGACCCCAGCTGAAGCGTGTACGCAGACGTTCATCCATGTCTGCGATTTCCTTGGGATAGGTATCGCAACTGATGACAATCTGCTTCTTGGATTCAATCAGGGTATTGAATGCGTAGAAGAATTCTTCCTGCGTGCGGCTTTTCTTCGCGAAAAACTGGATGTCGTCGATCAGCAGCAGGTCGAGGGAATGATAGATACGTTTGAATTCGTCGAAAGCACGGTTCTCATAGGCTTTCACAACATCCGTGACGTAGCGTTCGGCGTGCAGGTAGCGTATCTTTGCGTCCGGCTTGTGTGCCCGCAAATGGTTGCCGATGGCTTGGATTAAGTGAGTCTTGCCCAGCCCCACCCCACCGTAAACGAACAATGGGTTGTATCCGGCGCCTGGATTCTCAGCCACTTGTATGGCTGCGGCGCGCGCCAGCTGGTTGGCCTTGCCGGTGACGAAATTATCGAAATTGAAAGCCGGGTTGAGGCCGGAAATATCCAGCGGAGCCTTGGCTTTCTGAATTTTCTGTTCCGGTTTATCCTCAGACGTCGATTGAACCTTGGTGGATGGTTCAGGTGCCGGTGCGGTACCGTTTTCTGCCAATACCAGTTCAATGATTAATGGACGATCGAAAATTTCCTTGCCGATCTGCTCGATCTTGCTGAGGAAACGGTCCTTGACCCACTGCTGCACAAAACGGTTGGGGGCAAACAGGCGCAGGCCGTCATCGATGACCTCGCATTGCAAGGGTTTGATCCAGGTGTTGAATTGTTGCGAGGACAGCTCTTCTTGAAAGCGACCTAGACAAGTGGACCAGAAGTTTTCCATCGATGTCTGAATTACTCCAGCGGGTTGTGTATATTTTTGAGGTCGCCAGTGAGTACGCACCGCGGAGGTGGTCAAACTTGGTCGCCGAGAGCAATGGATTCTAGCCTGTTTGCCACAACTTATCCACAAGCACTGGAACAAATTAAAAGTTGACAGATCAAGGTAAAGCGGGGTTTAATTACGCCCTTTTTACCGTATACACCAAAGCTATCGGAGATTCACATGAAACGCACTTATCAACCTTCCAAGGTTCGCCGCGCTCGTACGCATGGTTTCCTGGTGCGCATGAAGACCCGTGGCGGTCGCGCTGTGATTGCTGCGCGCCGTGCCAAGGGGCGCGCCCGTCTCGCAGTTTAATGCGTGACTGATTTCGGTTTTACCGGCCGATTCAAAATCAAGAAAACGGATGATTTTTCATCCGTTTTTAATTTCCGCAAGCGTATTTCAGGACAATTCCTGGTCATACACTACATGCCGAATGCACTGGAACATGCTCGCGTGGGATTGATCGTCGGAAAGAAAACGGCACGCCGTGCCGTACAGAGAAATTACATGAAGCGCTTGTTGCGCGAACTGTTTCGACATGAGCACCATGCCCTGGGCGGCGTCGATATCCTCGTTCGACCGCAAAAAGCGTTTACGCATGAGAATTTTGCCCAGATAAAAGCGGAATTCCAACAATTGATCAACAAGTTGTGCGAACGAACCAACAGTAAGCAAATATAAATATGGCGCGTTTCCTGGTCTGGTTGATTCATGGTTACCAATATCTGCTGAGCCCTCTGCTCGGCAGCAACTGCCGTTTCGTTCCCAGCTGTTCGCATTATTCCTGCCAGGCCTTGCAGAAGTATGGTGCTTTGCATGGCACTTGGCTTTCCCTCCGCCGATTGTCGCGTTGCCATCCCTGGCATGCGGGCGGCCACGATCCTTTGCCGTAGTCTTTTGAAGAGCCTTCCATGGACCCTAAGCGTTTAGTTCTTTTTGTCATTTTCTCCTTCTCCATCCTGATGTTGTGGGAGGCGTGGCAGCGCGACCATACCCTGCAACCGGTACAGCAGACGGAGCAGGCGCAATCACGGCAGAATGCTATCGATCCGGCCGTTCCGCAGCCGGCCACTGGGCAACCGGCAGCACCTGCAGCGGTCCAGGAAAGCGGCTTTGCCTTGCAAAAAGGCCAGCGCATTCGCGTACAGACGGACATGGTCCAGGCGGAGATCGATACGACGGGTGCAGACTTGCGCCGGCTCGAATTGCTGAAGCACCGTGATAACGATGACATCAAGAAGAGCTTCGTATTACTTGACGACAGCAAGCTGCCGACAGTCTACGTGGCTCAATCCGGCCTGATTGGCAGCGGCCTGCCTACGCATAAGTCGGTTTTTACCGCGTCGTCCAACAACTACGTGATGCAGCCCGGCCAGGACAAGCTGGAGGTCCGGCTGAGCTGGGTCGGCGATCAAGGTGTACAGGTCGACAAGGTCTATACCTTCCATCGCGGCAGCTATGCCTTTGATCTTCATTATGAGATTCATAACGGCAGTGCTGCGGCTGTGGATACTTCGGTGTATTACCAGATTGTGCACGACAGCCAGTCCGCGCAAGGCTCGAAGATGATGCCGACGTTTACCGGTGCGGCTTATTTCACCGAGGCGGATAAATACAAGAAGGTCAAATTCGACGACATGAAGAAAAGCAATCTGTCGAAGAACGCGAGCGATGGCTGGATCGCGCTGGTGCAGCATTACTTTGTTGGCGCGTGGATTCCCAAGCAGGGTATGGCCCGCGAGTATTACACCAAGCAACTATCGGACAATATTTACTCCATGGGTGCAGTCAGCAGCCTTGGCACTGTAGCTCCTGGCGCGAGCGTAACCGCTGACGCCCGCTTTTTCGCCGGCCCGCAGGAACAGCAACATCTTAAGGCTGTAGCTCCGGGCCTGGAGTATGTTGTTGACTACGGCTGGCTGACGGTAATCGCTTCTCCTCTGTTCTGGGTGCTGTCAATGATTCAGAAGTTTGTCCAGAACTGGGGCGTAGCGATTATTCTGCTGACAGTGCTTCTCAAGCTGGCGTTCTACCCGCTTTCAGCCAAGAGCTACAAGTCCATGGCGCAGATGCGCGAACTGGCCCCGCGTTTGCAACGCCTGAAGGAGCAATTCGGCGATGATCGCCAGAAAATGCATCAGGCGATGATGGAGCTGTACAAGACCGAGAAGATCAATCCGATGGGCGGCTGTCTGCCGATCCTGGTACAGATTCCGGTGTTTATTGCACTTTACTGGGTGCTGCTGGGCAGCGTCGAAATGCGCCATGCCCCGTTCACTCTGTGGATACATGACCTGTCCGCGGTCGATCCTTATTACGTGCTGCCTATCCTGATGGGCATCACGATGATCATTCAGACCCGACTGAACCCGACGCCGCCGGATCCGATCCAGGCCAAGGTGATGATGATCATGCCGGTGGTATTCAGCGCGTTCTTCTTTTTCTTCCCGGCGGGCCTGGTGCTGTACTGGCTGGTGAATAACGTACTGTCGATTGCCCAGCAATGGCATATCAACCGTACCATCGGCCAAGCCGCTGCGACCAAAAAGAAACCGCGTTAACGCGGTTCGCCAAAAAGGTGGCAGACTGGTGTGATGAAAGTCCCGCAGCATGACACCATAGCGGCTATTGCCACCGCTCCAGGCAGCGGTGGCATAGGTGTGGTGCGGGTCTCCGGTCCTGCCAGCCATGCGATCGCTGCTGATGTCTTGGGACACTGCCCTCCTCCGCGCCATGCGGCATATCTGCCCTTCAAGGATGCCGACGGAAATCTGATCGACCGCGGCATCGCCATTTATTACGTATCTCCTCATTCCTATACGGGTGAGGATGTGCTGGAACTCCAGGCCCATGGCGGGCCGGCCTTGATGCAACTCCTTCTGCAGCGTTGCCTTGCGCTTGGCGCGAGGCAGGCTGAGCCGGGAGAGTTTACCCGCCGCGCCTTTCTCAATGACAAACTCGATCTCGCGCAAGCTGAAGCAGTCGCGGACGTCATAAGTGCGGCTACAGCTGAGGCGGCGCGAAGCGCAGTACGCTCGTTGGCCGGCGAATTCTCGCAAAGAATTCATTCACTGCGTGACCGCCTGATAGATCTGCGCATGTTCGTCGAGGCATGCCTGGACTTTCCGGAGGAAGACATTGATTTCATCAGTCAGGGCGGAGTGGCCGGCAAGCTGGCCTTGATCGTCACTGAATTGCAGTCGGTGTTCGCTGGCGCGAAACAAGGCAATTTATTGCGCGAAGGCATACAGGTCGTTTTGGTAGGCCAGCCGAATGTGGGTAAATCCAGCCTAATGAATCAACTTGCCGGTGAAGAGGTGGCTATTGTCACCTCAGTTGCCGGAACGACACGCGATACGATCAAGAGCGCGATCCAGATCAATGGCGTTCCTTTACACATCATCGATACTGCCGGCCTGCGCGAAACTTCAGATGAGGTCGAACAGCATGGAATCGCCAGAACATGGCGAGCTCTGGAAAACGCGCATGCCGCGTTATTGTTGGTCGACGCAGCCCACGGCATTACCGAAACAGAAAAATCGATTTTGACGCGTTTGCGTGCGGATTTGCCAAAATTGTGGATACACAACAAGATTGATCTGACCAACGAGCCTGCTGCTTGTGTCGAACGTCAGGGTGAGAAGCATATTCATCTCTCAGCCAGAACCGGTGAAGGGATGGAGCTGTTGCGAGGAGAGCTGCTCAACATTGCCGGGTGGCAACCGGGCGGTGAAGGCGTTTTCATGGCTCGTGCCCGTCACTTGGAAGCCTTGCAGTCTGTTGCTGAAAACTTGAGTCGTTCAGGCGATCTGCTGGGTCAGCCCGAGTTGCTGGCGGAGGAATTGCGTCAGGCGCAGGAAGCGCTTAATACCATTACCGGTGAATTCACACCGGACGATCTGCTCGGTGAGATTTTCAGCCGATTCTGCATCGGAAAATAATTCTAAGTAGATCTTACTTTTTCTTGTGCCGGTAATCATCGCCGTCACAAGATTATCCTTGTGCGCAAAACTTTCCATGATGATGCCGCTGAATGCAGCGACGCCAGGATTACCCTCGCCTACGAAAAATCATGATGCAATTCGGTGAGCGGCAGAGAAGAGGAAAGGCACCCAACCGTTGTACATCCGTAGCTCGGAAGCGACGGATAGAAGACCATCTTCAATCATGAGATAGATGAGCGAGCCTGCGAAATTATGGCCGACTAATCTTATCGAGGGACCGGTGAATATCTGCCAGATACAGCGCAGACCTTGAAGCGGCTGGAAGGGAGACGTCGAAAACTTGCGGATCCCTTGGCCTTGAAGCCCTAGAAATGCGGGCCAGTAACAGGATTCCTGCTACATAGCCCGTCTAGGCATGAACATCACGGCTCCGTCTGGAATCGGGTGTCCAATATGCAACTGCAACAGTGCTAATCAGGAACCTCCGGGAGGTTTAAATAAAACATCCCGGAGATGTTCCATCGATTACTTGACGGTCAGCAGATAGGCAATGTAATTGCCTTTTTCCTGGGCAGTGCAGTCGCGACCGATGATTTCCAGGCAGTGCTTTTCGAAGTTCTTTTCAACCTTGGCCACGTCGGAGAAGCGTTCCGGGTTGGCGGAGGGTGCCAAAGGCTTGATCGGTTTCTTGGTGACGATGTGCTTGCCGGTATTGGCTGGATTGCTGGTGTGGCAGGATGCGCAAGCGATTTGCTTGCCGCGGATCGTCAGCTCACGGTTGAAGAAGGCCTTGCCTGCATCAGCGGACAAGCCTTTGGATTCTGGATCGATGTTCTTGGCGATGGCTGCATACTTGTCAGCAAGCTTCTGTCCGCTGGCGGAATCAGCCATCACGGAAAAGCTGGCGAGGCCAAGGGCGACGAGAAGGGCAAGACTGGTGTTACGCATGGTAATGCTCCTGTGATTTAGTTAAGAATAAAGATAACTTGGATTTAGGCCGGGCGCAATTGTAGCATGCGCGCAGGGGGGTGTTTTGGAGCGAAATAAAAATATAATGCCAGAGTACTTGGCATCGAGAAAATGCAGCCAATGTTTCACGTGAAACACGACATTTGCGCATGACGGAACGGTCGCTTTAAAGTACCATACGCTTCCCGGAGCAGTAGGTAATCCCAGATGCAATTCCCTGAAAAATTTGATGTAATCGTTGTCGGCGGCGGTCATGCGGGCACCGAGGCGGCGCTGGCCGCGGCGCGCATGGGTCGACGCACGCTTCTGCTTACGCATAACATCGAAACCTTGGGCCAAATGTCCTGCAATCCGTCCATCGGCGGCATAGGGAAAGGACATCTGGTCAAGGAAGTGGACGCGCTGGGCGGCGCCATGGCCGCTGCTACCGACGAAGGCGGGATACAGTTTCGTATCCTGAATTCCAGCAAAGGGCCTGCCGTTCGCGCGACACGCGCCCAGGCAGACCGCATTCTCTACAAAGCCGCTATTCGTCGCCGGCTGGAAAATCAGCCCAACTTGTGGTTATTCCAGCAAGCGGTGGATGACATCATTCTCGAAGGCGAGCGCGTTGCCGGTGTTGTGACGCAGCTGGGGTTGCGTTTCGAGTCGAAATCCGTCGTGCTGACTGCCGGCACCTTTCTTGCCGGTTTGGTGCATGTTGGCCTTGCCAATTATCAGGCCGGACGTGCCGGCGACCCCCCTGCTGTCTCGCTTGCGCAGCGTTTGCGCGAAATCGGTTTGCCGGCCGGACGTCTCAAGACGGGTACGCCGCCGCGTATCGATGGGCGCACTATTGATTTCTCTGTGATGGAAATTCAGCCGGGCGACGATCCGGCTCCGGTGTTTTCTTTCCTGGGGTCGGTCGACCAGCATCCGCAACAACTGCCGTGCTGGATTACCCATACTAACGAACGAACACACGACATCATCCGTTCCGGCCTCGATCGTTCGCCGATGTATACCGGCGTCATCGAAGGCGTCGGGCCCCGCTACTGCCCTTCCGTCGAAGACAAGATCATGCGTTTTGCGGGCAAGGACTCGCACCAGATATTCCTCGAACCGGAAGGATTGAATACACACGAAATCTACCCCAACGGGATTTCCACCAGTTTGCCGTTCGATGTGCAGTACGCACTGGTACGTTCGATCAAGGGCATGGAAAACGCGCACATTCTGCGTCCCGGCTATGCCATCGAATACGATTACTACGATCCGCGCGGCCTCAAGGACTCGCTGGAAACCAAGGGTGTGCAGGGGCTATTCTTTGCTGGACAGATCAATGGCACTACGGGATATGAAGAAGCCGCCGCCCAAGGGCTGCTGGCAGGCATCAATGCCGGGCGTTATGCGGCAGAGGAGGAAAGTTGGTGTCCAAGTCGCGACCAGGCTTATCTCGGAGTACTGGTCGATGATCTGATCACGCGCGGCGTCAGCGAGCCCTACCGCATGTTTACCAGCCGTGCCGAATACCGACTCATGCTGCGCGAAGATAATGCCGATCATCGGCTTACCGAGGTCGGCCGCAAGCTGGGCGTCGTAGACGATGTGCGATGGGAGGCGTACTGCCGCAAGCAGGAGGCTGTTTCGCGGGAAGAAGAGCGTTTGAAGCGGACCTGGGTGCAACCCAAAACGCTGCCTGAAGCGGAATCGGTGCGCGTTCTGGGTAAAGCAATTGAGCGCGAATATTCACTTTTTGAACTTCTGCGTCGCCCGGACGTGAGCTACGAAGCGCTGTTATCGCTGCCGAACGGTGGACCCGGCGAGGCCGATCCCCAGGTGCGGCAGCAAATAGAAATTGCAGCCAAGTATCAGGGTTACATCGACCGTCAGACCGAGGAGATCGAGCGCAGTCGTCATTATGAAGAGTTGGCGTTGCCGGATGATCTGGACTACCGTGATGTGCGCGGCCTCTCCATCGAGGCGCAACAGAAGCTGAACAAGCAACGCCCGCAAACGCTGGGGCAGGCTGGGCGCATTTCCGGCATTACGCCGGCTGCCATTTCGCTGCTGCTGGTTTATCTCAAGAAAAAATACAATGCACGTATCGTAAACGGCACGGGGGAGAATGCTGCGTGAGTTTGCAGAAAAAGCTATCGCAAGGGTTGGCCGAGCTAGGCATCGATCTCGATGCCGCTACACAACAAAAACTGCTGGATTATCTGGCCTTGCTGGAAAAATGGAACAAGGTGCATAACCTGACGGCAGTGCGCGACCCTAGTGATATGGTGACGCTCCATTTACTGGATAGCTTATCCGTATTGCCTCATATCAAAAGTGGGCGCTTGCTTGATGTTGGCAGCGGTGCCGGACTTCCGGGGATTCCGCTGTCCATTGTGCGGCCGGATCTGCAGGTTACTGTAATGGATTCCAGCCATAAGAAAGCCAGTTTCATGCGACAGGCCAAGGCCACTCTGGGTATACCGAATCTCGAAGTCGTATGCGGGCGGGTCGAGGAATTTCATCCCGAGCACAAGTTCAACATGGTGATTTCGCGCGCTTTTTCCGACCTCGCTGAATTTATGCGGTTGACGGCACATTTATGTGATGAAGGGGGCGTGTGGCTTGCAATGAAGGGTGTTTACCCTTTCGATGAGCTGGCACAGATCAAGGGCCCGACATCGGAAGTTGTTCCGCTGCGCGTGCCCGGCCTTGAAGCGCAGCGCCATCTTGTGTCCCTGAAAGCAGCCTGATGCGTATCCTTGCAATCACCAATCAAAAAGGCGGCGTGGGAAAGACCACCACCTGTGTCAACCTGGCGGCCAGCCTTGCGGCAACCAAGCGGCGCGTGCTGTTGATCGACCTTGATCCACAGGGCAATGCAACCACTGGTAGCGGCGTGGAAAAAACAGGGCTGAAGCACACGATCTACCATGTGTTGATTGGCGACAAGTCCATCGCCGAAGTGCGGGTCACTGCCGAGAGCGGATTCGATGTGGTGCCCGCCAATCGCGAACTGGCCGGCGCAGAAGTGGAGCTGGTAAACGAGCTGGCTCGCGAAACCCGTCTTAAAGGTGCGCTGGCGGCATTGGATGCGGATTACGACTATATTTTGCTCGACTGCCCCCCTGCCCTGAACCTGGTAACGGTGAATGCGCTGACGGCGGCGCATGCGGTCATGATCCCGATGCAGTGCGAATATTATGCACTTGAAGGTTTGTCCGATCTGGTCAACACCATCAAAAAGGTGCGTGCTTACCTGAATCCTGGCCTGGAGATCGAAGGTTTGCTGCGCACCCTGTTCGATCCGCGCAACATGTTGGCACAACAAGTGTCTGCGCAACTTACCCAGCATTTCGGCGACAAGGTGTACCGCACGGTGATCCCGCGCAACGTCAGGCTTGCCGAGGCGCCAAGTTACGGTCAGCCGGCTCTCGCCTATGACAGGGCTTCCAAGGGAGCCCAAGCTTACCTGGCACTGGCCGGTGAGCTTATCAATCGAAGTGGTGCAGTAATAGTCGGAGCGGCAAATGGTTAAAACCAAAGGTTTGGGGCGCGGTCTCGACGCGCTATTGGGCGGCAATCTGGAGAGCGTGTCGGCGACTGACACGCTGCGCGTGTTGCGAGTGGAGCAGTTGCAGCCCGGCAAATACCAGCCGCGCACGCACATGGATCACGACTCGCTGGTGCAATTGGCGGACTCGATCCGTGCTCAAGGCATTATGCAGCCTATCCTGGTGCGTCCGATTGCGCCGGAGCTGTATGAAATCATCGCCGGCGAACGTCGCTGGCGTGCCGCGCAAATGGCCGGCTTGCAGGAAGTCCAGGTTCTGGTGCGTGAGCTGGCTGACGAAACCGCGCTGGCCATGTCGCTCATCGAAAACATTCAGCGTGAAAACCTCAACCCGCTGGAGGAAGCCAACGGCATTCAGCGCTTGCTGGACGAATTCGGGCTGACGCATCAGGCTGCAGCTGAAGCGATCGGGCGCTCGCGCACGGCAGTGACCAACCTGCTGCGGCTACGTTCTTTGGTAGGCCGCGTGCAGGACATGTTGATGACTGGGCAGATCGATATGGGCCATGCCCGAGCCTTGCTATCGCTCGACGGCGCGCGCCAGATTGCTGCGGCAGAACAGATCGCCAGTAAAAAACTCTCGGTGCGAGAAGCGGAGCGGCTGGTACAGCGCATTACCCAGCCTCGCAAGCAGGCCGAACCGCGTGTGTCGAGAGATCTGCAAAATCTTCAGGAAAATCTTTCCGAGCAATTGGGGACTAACGTAGCCATTCGCCAGGGCGCGCGTGGGAAAGGCAAGTTGACAATCGATTACGGCAGCATGGATGAGTTGGACGGTATTCTTGCCCGCATGGGCATCCGCATGGAAGCCATCTGAATTAACCCTAAAAATTGCAACTTTTTCTTGACTTGCGCTGGGCAAGAACCGACAATCGCGGGCTTTGGTTGTGCATGAATGTTATCCACTAAGTGCCCTTCCGGGCATTTTTGCATGCGCACAACTTGGGCAGTTGAATGGTAAAAAGATTAGGTCTCTGGCAGGCAAATGCTGTTCTGCTAGTTAGCCTCGCGGCATACATGTTGGCAGGCCCTCACGGCGCGCTGTCGGCACTGGCCGGAGGTTTTTCGGTTTGGATAGGCAGCCAGCTGGGTGCGATGAGCATGCGGCAAGCCAAAAGTGCCGTGCCGGATCCCGGCGCAGGTACAGCATTGCTGTTATTGCTGCGTGCGGAGGCGATCAAGATAGGGGTGATCGCCGTACTGCTGCTGCTGATTTTCAAGTTATATGCATCGAATCTGGTGCCGGCCGCGCTGATCGCCGGCCTTGCCGTGGCAGCGTTGCTGTCCGGCATCGGCATCATGCGCGTGAACGAAAAAGAGTAAAGACAGGAATTGACGAACCATGGCAAGCGAACAGATGACACCTTCCAGTTATATTGAACACCACCTTGGCTTTAACGCCAAGCCGGTAGGCGACGGCAGTTTCTGGGTATTGCATATGGACACGCTGGTCATGTCCGCACTGTTGGGCGTAGTGATTTTCGGCTTCCTCTGGTGGGTCGTGCGCGGTGCGACTGCTGGCGTGCCAGGCAAGCGCCAGGCGTTTGTCGAATTGTTGATGGAGTTCATCGACAACCAGGTCAAGAGCATTTTTCACGGTAATCGTCATGCGTTTATCGCTCCTGCGGCTCTGACGGTGTTCGTCTGGGTGCTGTTCATGAATGCCATGGACTTCCTGCCGGTCGATATCATGGGCAAGTTTTATCACAACGTTCTGGGCCTTGATCACTGGCGCAGCGTACCGACCTCCGACGTGAATGCCACCTTTGCGCTGGCGCTTTCCGTCTGGTTCCTGATGATTTTCTTCAGCATCAAGGTCAAGGGTCTGGGTGGTTGGGTGCATGAGTTGTTCTGCTCCCCGTTCGGCAGCAACCCCCTTGTCTGGCCAGCCAACTTCCTGTTCAACCTGATCGAGCTGATCTCCAAGCCGCTGTCGCACTCCTTGCGTCTGTTCGGCAACATGTATGCAGGCGAAATCATCTTCCTGCTGCTCGGCATGTGGGCTGCCACCGGTATCGCCGGCACTATCTTCGGTGCCTTGTTGAGCGCTGGCTGGGCCATCTTCCACATCCTGATCGTGGTGCTGCAGGCATTCATCTTCATGATGTTGACGGTCGTATACATTGCAATGGCCCACGAAAGCCATTAACCCGATTTTTTGTTTGATTTAACTCTCCCTACTTGAAAGGAAATACGATGGAAAACATGCAACTTCTGGCAATGATCCAAGCTTACACCGGGATCGGTATCGGCCTGATCATTGGTCTGGGTGCCGCTGGCGCCTGTATCGGTATCGGTATCATGTGCGCTAGCTTCCTGGAAGGCGCAGCGCGTCAGCCGGAAATGATTCCTTCCCTGCAAGCCAAGGTGTTCCTGCTGCTGGGTCTGATCGACGCTTCCTTCATTATCGGTGTCGGTCTGGCCATGATGTTCGCCTTCGCCAACCCGCTCTTGAGTGTTGTCGCACAGTAATCGCGCTATCAGAGCTTATAGCTAGCCGCTAGGAGTCCAAATGAATATCAACCTGACCTTATTGGCGCAAGCGGTGTCTTTCGCCATTCTGATCTGGTTTACGGTGAAGTTTGTGTGGCCACCGCTGCTCAACGCCGTTGAAACGCGCCAGAAACAGATCGCTGACGGCCTGGCGGCCGGTGAGCGCGGCAGGCACGAACTGGAGCTCGCTTCCAAGCGCGCTTCCCAGGATCTGCACGCCGCCAAGGAAAAGGCCTCTGCCATTATCGCGCAGGCCGAAAAGCGTGCTGTCGAAATCATCGAAGAAGCCAAGAATAACGCCAAGACCGAGGGTGATCGCATCCTGACCGGCGCCAAGGCTGAAATCGACCAGGAAGTGAACCGTGCCAAGGAAGGCCTGCGCCAGCAAGTAGCGCAACTGGCCGTCGCCGGTGCGGAAAAAATCCTGCGTCGCGAAATCGATGCCAAGACGCACAGCGACATGCTCAACGCGATCGCCAACGAACTGTAGGACAGAGGCAGACCCACATCATGGCTGAAGCGGTCACTATTGCAAGACCTTATGCTGTCGCGGTATTCCGCCTGGCAAAGGAAAAGAATGCGCTGGCGAAATGGTCGGAAATGCTGTCCCTGGCCAGCGCTGTCGTTGCCGATCCGCAAATGCAGGCGGTCATCGACGATCCGAAGTTCATCTCTTCCGATATCGAGCGCCTGGTGCTGGCTGTATGCGGCGACAAGCTGGACGAGGCGGGCATCAACCTGATCAAGCTGCTTGTTGAGTACGACCGGGTTGCATTGCTGCCTGTAATCGCCAGCAATTATGAAGAGCTCAAGGCGCAGGACGAAGGTACGCTGGAGGCGGAGATCACCGCTGCAGCTGCCCTCAGCGATGCCCAGGTAAAGACATTGGTCGACCACTTGCAGACGAAGTTCGGCAAGAAGGTCGAGGCAAGCGTCAAAGTGGACCCGGAAATTATTGGCGGGATCAAAATTGTTGTCGGCGATACGGTCATCGACGCTTCAGTCCGTGGCCGCTTGCAAGAGATGGCCTACACGCTGAAAGGTTAGGAGAAAGTAATGCAGTTATCCACATCAGAAATCAGTGAACTGATTAAGAGCCGGTTGGAGAATTTCTCCACCAGCGCCGAAGCGCGTACCCAGGGTACCGTAATTTCGGTGACGGACGGCATCGTTCGCATCCACGGTCTGTCCAACGTGATGGCCGGCGAAATGATCGAATTCCCGGGCAACACCTTCGGCCTTGCGCTGAATCTGGAGCGCGATTCCGTCGGCGCCGTGGTTCTGGGCGAGTATGAACATATTTCCGAAGGCGACACCTGCAAGTGCACCGGCCGCATTCTGGAAGTGCCAGTCGGTCCCGAGCTGATCGGTCGCGTCGTGAACGCACTGGGTCAGCCAATCGACGGCAAGGGCCCGATCAACGCCAAGATGACCGACAAGGTCGAAAAGGTTGCCCCGGGCGTTATCGCCCGTAAGTCGGTTTCGCAACCGGTTCAAACCGGCCTGAAGTCCATCGACTCCATGGTTCCGGTTGGCCGCGGCCAACGCGAACTGATCATTGGCGACCGTCAGACCGGCAAGACGGCCGTCGCTGTCGACGCGATCATCAATCAAAAGGGTCAGAACATGACCTGTATCTACGTTGCGATCGGCCAGAAGGCCTCTACCATCGCCAACGTGGTACGCAAGCTGGAAGAGCATGGCGCGATGGAGTACACCATCGTCGTGGCTGCTGCCGCTTCCGACTCCGCCGCGCTGCAATTCCTGGCGCCTTACGCCGGTTGCACCATGGGCGAATACTTCCGTGACCGTGGTCAGGATGCACTGATCGTTTATGACGATCTGACCAAGCAAGCCTGGGCATATCGCCAGATCTCCCTGCTGCTGCGCCGTCCGCCGGGCCGCGAAGCTTACCCGGGCGATGTGTTCTACATCCACTCCCGTTTGCTGGAACGTGCAGCTCGTGTCAATGAAGAGTATGTCGAGAAGTTCACCAACGGTGAAGTCAAGGGCAAGACCGGTTCGCTGACCGCACTGCCGGTGATTGAAACCGCCGCCGGCGACGTGTCCGCATTCGTGCCGACCAACGTGATTTCGATTACCGACGGCCAGATCTTCCTGGAGACCGACCTGTTCAATGCCGGTATCCGTCCCGCGATCAACGCCGGTATTTCGGTGTCCCGCGTTGGTGGCGCTGCACAGACCAAGGTCATCAAGAAGCTGGGCGGCGGTGTGCGTCTGGCACTGGCCCAGTACCGTGAACTGGCTGCGTTCGCGCAGTTCGCTTCCGACCTCGACGAAACCACCCGCAAGCAGCTGGAACGCGGCCGTATGGTGACCGAGCTGATGAAGCAGGCACAGTACGCTCCGCTCAGCACTTCCGAAATGGCTTTGACGTTGCTGGCTGCCAACCAGGGTTACCTGGATGACGTACCGGTTGCCAAGGCGCTGTCCTTCGAATCTGCGCTGCACTCCTTCGTGAAGTCCAAGTACAAGGATCTGATGGACAAGATTGAAGCTACCAAGGATCTTGGCGGCGACGATCAGAAGGCGCTGGAAGCCGCTATTCAGGATTTCAAGGCAACCAACGCTTACTAAGGCGGAGACCAAAATGGCTGGCAGCAAGGAAATTCGGACCAAGATCAAGAGCGTCGAAAACACGCGCAAGATCACCAAGGCCATGGAAATGGTGGCCGCATCCAAGATGCGCAAGGCGCAGGAGCGGATGCGGCATGCTCGCCCCTATGCGGAGAAAATCCGCAATGTGGCAGCTCACCTTTCCCATGCGCACTCGGAGTACAAGCATCCGTTCATCGTTAAGCGTGATCAGGTTGCCAATGTCGGCCTGATCGTTGTGACGTCGGACAAGGGCTTGTGCGGCGGCCTCAACACCAACGTGTTGCGTATGGCGATCAATCAGATGAAGTCCTGGGAAACCGAAAAGCGTGGCGTAGCCGTCACCGCTATCGGTAACAAGGGCCTGGGCTTCATGGGCCGTGTCGGTGCCAAGGTCAAGTCGCATGTCGCAGGCTTGGGTGATGCGCCGCACATGGAAAAGCTGATCGGACCGATCAAGGTCATGCTGGATGCGTACATTGCCGGCGAAATCGACCAACTGCACATCTGCTATACCCGCTTCATCAATACGATGAAGCAGGAACCGGTGATCGAGCAGCTGCTGCCACTCTCCGGTGAACAGCTGGGCAGTGCCGAAGGTCATTGGGACTACATCTACGAGCCGGAAGCCAAGGAAGTCATCAACGACCTGATGACCCGCTATATCGAGTCGCTGGTGTTTCATGCCGTGGCTGAGAATATGGCGTCCGAGCAAAGCGCACGGATGGTGGCAATGAAGTCCGCTTCGGACAATGCGAAGAACGTGATCGGCGAACTGAAACTGGTCTACAACAAGGCCAGACAAGCCGCGATCACCAAGGAAATCTCGGAAATCGTAGGTGGCGCAGCGGCAGTTTGACGCCAAGCGCCTTGAGGTTGGGCGAAACTGATGTGAGCGTAGCGAACGTTAAGACGAGACCAGATTCTCAAAACGCGCTGCGATGAAACGAAATCAAGTATAGATTGGGGAATCCAAGATGAGTCAAGGTAAAGTTGTTCAATGTATCGGCGCCGTGGTTGACGTCGAATTCCCGCGTGACCAAATGCCCAAGGTGTATGACGCCTTGATTCTGGACGAAGAAGGTTCTACCGCAGAAGCGGGTCTGACCCTGGAAGTTCAGCAGCAGCTGGGCGACGGCGTGGTGCGTACCATTGCCATGGGCTCCAGCGATGGCTTGAGCCGCGGCATGAAATTCAAGGCGACGGGTTCGCAGATCACCGTTCCCGTTGGTCACGGCACGCTGGGCCGCATCATGGACGTGCTGGGCCGTCCTATCGACGAAGCCGGTCCGATCGAATGCGACGAGCGTCGTTCGATTCACCAGAAGGCTCCGACCTTCGAAGAGCTCTCCCCTTCCGTTGACCTGCTGGAAACCGGCATCAAGGTGATCGACCTGGTCTGCCCGTTTGCCAAGGGTGGTAAGGTCGGCCTGTTCGGCGGCGCCGGTGTGGGCAAGACCGTGAACATGCTGGAACTGATCAACAACATCGCCAAGCAGCACAGCGGCCTGTCGGTGTTTGCCGGCGTGGGCGAACGTACCCGCGAAGGTAACGACTTCTACCATGAAATGGCTGAAGCCGGTGTTATCAACCTGGAGAACATGTCCGAGTCCAAGGTGGCGATGGTGTTCGGTCAGATGAATGAACCACCGGGCAACCGCCTGCGCGTGGCACTGTCCGGCCTGACCATGGCCGAGAAGTTCCGCGACGAAGGCCGCGACATTCTGTTCTTCGTGGACAACATCTATCGTTACACCCTGGCCGGTACCGAAGTGTCCGCACTGCTGGGCCGTATGCCTTCCGCCGTGGGTTACCAGCCGACGCTGGCCGACGAAATGGGTCGCCTGCAAGAGCGTATTACTTCCACCAAGGTGGGTTCGATCACTTCCATCCAGGCCGTATACGTCCCTGCCGATGACTTGACCGACCCGTCCCCTGCGACGACCTTCCAGCATTTGGACTCCACCGTCGTGCTGTCCCGCGACATCGCCGCGCTGGGTATCTACCCTGCCGTTGACCCGCTGGACTCCAGCTCCCGCCAGCTCGACCCGCTGGTCGTGGGCGAAGAGCACTACAACGTGGCACGTTCGGTTCAGGCAACGCTGCAGCGCTACAAGGAACTGCGCGACATTATCGCAATTCTGGGCATGGACGAACTGTCCCCGGAAGACAAGCTGGCTGTGGGCCGTGCCCGTAAGATCCAGCGCTTCCTGTCGCAGCCGTTCCACGTTGCTGAAGTGTTTACCGGTTCCCCGGGCAAGTACGTTTCGCTCAAGGACACCATCAAGGGCTTCAAGGCGATCGTCAACGGCGAATACGACCATCTTCCGGAGCAGGCCTTCTACATGGTGGGCAGCATCGAAGAGGCCGTCGAAAAGGCCAAGACCCTTTAATCACCAGGCTGAGCGAATATGGCAATGACTATCCATCTCGATGTGGTAAGTGCCGAAGAATCCATCTTTTCCGGACTGGCTGAGTTTGTTGCCGTTCCGGCCGTGATGGGCGAAGTCGGTATTTATCCGCATCACGCCCCGATGATCACCAAGATCAAACCGGGTGCGGTACGCGTCAAGGTGCCGAATCAGGAAGAGGAAACGCTGATTTTCGTTTCCGGCGGCCTGCTCGAAGTCCAGCCTGGCGTTATTACGGTTCTGGCGGATACCGCCATCCGTGGTCACGACCTGGATGAAGCGAGCGCACTCGAGGCAAAACGCATTGCGGAAGAAGCGATGCGCGACAAGAGCTCCGAGATCGACTATGCCACGGCGCAAGCCGAACTGGCAGAGGCTGTGGCTCAATTGCGCGCTATCCAGAAATTGCGCAAAGGCACGCATTAAACCATCATTGCAGCAAGCTCAAAGGCAGCTGGAAGGCTGCCTTTTTGCTTTATACTTACGCCTAATATGTCGTCAGTTCGTAGCAATCTCAACATCGTAATTCTTGCCGCCGGCAAGGGCACGCGCATGCATTCCGACCTGCCCAAGGTCCTGCATCAAGTCGCCGGCCGCCCCCTGCTTTCCCATGTCATTTCCTGCGCAGAAAAACTCGAGCCGCAGAACATCGTGGTGGTCTATGGATTTGGCGGACAGCAAGTCCCTGCAACCATCGCGCGGAGCGACATACAGTGGGCGGAGCAGGCAGAGCAATTAGGCACCGGGCACGCGGTACAGCAAGCGATGCCGTTGTTAAAGGACGACGGAATTACCTTGGTCCTGCTGGGTGATGTCCCTTTGCTGCGTGCGGAAACCTGCCGTTCGCTGCTGCGCAATGCGGAACAACATCTCGCGTTGCTGACGGTGGAAAAAGCCGAGCCGAAAGGCTATGGCCGCATTGTTCGTAGCTTCGATGGTCGTGTGCAAGCCATCGTCGAAGAGAAGGATGCCGACGCTGAACAACGCCGTATCCAGGAAGTGAATAGCGGCATCATGGCGATGCCGACGGCCCTGCTCAGGCAGTGGCTTTGCAAGTTGCGCAATGAAAACAATCAAGGCGAATATTACCTGACCGATGTGATCGCGATGGCGGTCGAGGACGGCGTTGGCGTAGTCACTGAACGTGCGCTCGATGAATGGGAAGTGATTGGCGTCAATTCGAAATCCGACCTGGCCGGAGTGGAGCGCATTTATCAGAAAAACGAAGCTCAGCGCTTGATGCAAACAGGTGTCACGTTGCGCGACCCCGAACGCATCGATGTCCGGGGGCTGATCGAGACCGGGCGCGACGTCGAAATCGATATCGGCTGCGTGTTCGAAGGAAAAGTCGAAATCGGCGATAGGGTCAGCATAGGCGCTTATTGCGTCATCAAGGACGCCGTCATCGCTGATGGCTGCGAGATCGCGCCCTATACACACATAGACAGTGCGATGGTCGGGAAAAACTCCCGTATCGGCCCTTATGCCAGACTGCGACCGGGAACCGAACTGGTTGAGGAAGCTCATATCGGTAACTTCGTTGAGATCAAGAACAGCCGAGTGGATCAGGGTAGCAAGATCAATCACCTGAGTTATGTCGGGGACAGCCTCGTCGGCAAACATGTGAATATTGGCGCAGGTACGATCACCTGCAATTACGATGGTGCGAACAAACACCGCACCATCATTGGCGACCGCGCGTTCATCGGTTCGGATACGCAGTTGGTAGCTCCAGTGACTGTTGAAGCCGGCGCCACCATCGGGGCCGGCTCGACCATCACGCGCGATGCGCCGGAAAATGCGCTAACCTTGTCGCGTACCAAACAAATCACCATCCAGGGCTGGAAACGGCCGGAAAAAACCAAGAAATAATCAACTATGTGCGGAATCGTCGGCGCAGTCGCGCAACGTAATGTTGTCCCAATCCTGATCGAAGGCCTGAGCCGCCTGGAGTATCGCGGCTACGATTCGGCCGGGATTGCCATTCTGGATGGAGAAATCAAACGTGTACGCGCTGTGGGCCGCGTGGCCGAGCTGCAGCAAAAGGCCAGCGCAGAAAATCTCAGCGGTTACGTCGGCATCGGGCATACCCGCTGGGCGACGCACGGCGGCGTTACCGAATCCAACGCGCATCCGCACATTTCCTGCGGCGAAATCGCGGTAGTACACAACGGCATCATCGAAAACCATGAAGCGCAGCGCACAAGGCTGAAGTCGCTCGGTTACGTCTTCGAATCGCAAACCGACACCGAAGTTATCGCACACCTTATTCATTATTACTTCAAGCAAGGCAACGACTTGTTTGCCTCTACCCGCAAGGCTGCAGCAGAGCTGGTCGGCGCTTACGCGATTGCCGTGGTGTCGATCGACGAGCCAGACATGATGGTCTGCGCGCGCCAGGGATGCCCGTTGCTGATCGGGCTTGGCGACGGTGAGAATTTTGTTGCCTCGGATGTTTCCGCCATCCTTTCCGCGACCCGCCGCGTGATCTACATGGAAGACGGCGACGTCGCCGTGCTGCGTCGGGAAGGAGTAAATATCCTCGATGCCCAAGGGCAACCGGCAGAACGCAAAATCCATCTGAGCGAGGTATCACTGGCCTCGATGGAACTGGGTCCCTACACCCACTTCATGCAGAAGGAAATCCACGAGCAGCCGCGTGCCTTGACCGATACCCTCGAAGCCGTCATCGATGATGGACGTTTCAGCACCCAGCTATTCGGCAAGGATGCGGCTGAAGTGTTCGCTCAAGCCGACAGTATCCTGATTCTTGCGGCCGGTACCAGTTATTACGCCGGCCTGACTGCAAAGTACTGGCTGGAAAGCATTGCCCGCATGCCTACCTCGGTTGAAATCGCCAGTGAATACCGCTACCGCGAATCGGTGCCAAATCCGAGGCAGTTGATCATTACCATCTCGCAATCCGGTGAAACGCTGGATACGATGGAAGCACTGAAACATGCGAAATCGCTTGGCCAACAATTGACTCTGGCGATCTGCAACGTGCATGAAAGCGCGATTCCACGCGCATCGAAGCTGGTGTTCTATACCCGGGCAGGCGCCGAAATCGGCGTTGCTTCCACCAAGGCATTCACGACACAGCTGATCGCACTGTTCATCCTTGCCGCGACGCTTGCCAAGCAGCGCGGCCTGCTGACGGCTGAAGACGAGCAGAAGCATCTGGAAGCGATGCGCTACCTGCCCTCCAGCGTGCAGCATGCGCTCAACCTGGAGCCGCAAATCCGCGAATGGGCCAAGTCCTTCGCCAACAAGCAGCATGCACTCTTCCTGGGGCGCGGGATGCACTACCCTATCGCGCTTGAAGGCGCCCTCAAGCTCAAGGAAATCTCCTACATCCATGCCGAGGCCTACCCTGCCGGAGAACTCAAGCACGGTCCGCTGGCATTGGTCGACCACGACATGCCCGTCGTGGTGATCGCGCCGAATGATGCGCTGCTGGAAAAGGTCAAATCCAATATGCAGGAAGTCAGCGCGCGCGGCGGCGAGCTGTTCGTGTTTGCCGATCTCGACAGCCATTTCACCGCCAGTGAAGGTGTGCACGTCATTCGCACCCCCCGGCATGTGGGAGTACTTTCCCCTATCCTCCATTCGATCCCCGTGCAGCTGCTGGCGTATCATGCCGCGCTGCTCAAGGGAACGGATGTTGACAAGCCCCGCAACCTGGCCAAGTCGGTCACCGTCGAATAGGAATACATGTCAGTCGTCGCGGTGTTCAATCAGAAAGGCGGGGTCGGCAAAACAACGACAACGCTTAACCTGATCGCCGCGCTGGCCAGGCGCGGAAAATTCCCGCTCGGCATCGACCTTGATCCGCAGTCGCACCTGACGCTCGCCAGCGGCGTGCGCAACCTGCCCAGCTCCGAAACCATCTACGCTTTCTACAGCGAGCAGAAACCCCTGTCGCACATCATGCGCGAACTGCCCACCGGCGCGCACCTGATTCCGGCGCACATGGAGCTGTTCAAGATCGATTCGCTCTACGGTCGCAACCCCAACATCACCAGCGCCCTGAAAAACGGCCTGACGCAGGAGCTGCTGCCGGACGAAACGATTCCGGTACTGATCGACTGTTCGCCGATGCTGGGCGTGCTGTCCTTGAACGCGGTATTCGCCTCGCAGCGGCTGCTTATCCCCGTATCGGCGGACTATCTGTCGCTGCAGGGTGTGAACCGGCTGGACGCGGCCCTCAAGGTGCTGGAAAAGCCCTTGGGCAAACGCATCGAGCGCCGCATTGTCATTACCCGCTTCGATTCGCGACGCAGGTTGTCATACGAGATTTTCGACAAGCTACGCGAGCACTATGGCAATGATCTGTGCGAGACGCGCATTTCGGAGACAGTGAGCCTGGCGGAAAGTCCGGTGCATGGCAAGGATGTGTTTGCGTTTGCGCCGCATGGGCAAGGGGCGAAGGATTACAACGCGCTGGCGGAGGAGTTGATCGGCATCGGGTTCTTCGAACCGCCGAAGTAGCCCATCCGTCATTCGGGGCTGCGCGAATCCAGGGTTTAGCTCCTTCTCCCCTTGCGGGAGAAGGCGGGGATGAGGGGGCAAAACTATAAGGTTAAGCCGGCAAACGCCGGCTTTTGTTTGGTAGTCGGTCTCGGCCGACAGCCGAGTTACCTTCTCTTGCTTGCCCAAGAGAAGGGTAACCGAAGAGAAGGGCACCCCCTGTCGCGGTGCTTCGCACTCCCCTGCGCTGCTCGCCAAGCCGGGCGGCAATCAAAACTCGCCCTAACAGCTTGCACAAAGCGCAAGCTGTCGCGGAGCTCAAACAGTTGAATGCCGAAAGCCCCCGACTTGGCTGTGCTGCTCGGCGCGGCAGCAGGGGATTGGGCCTGTATGCCACCTTGGTTGTAGGGCGCCAATAAGCGTAGCGCATTGCGCCGGATGAATATGTGGTTAGGCATGCGGCGCAATGCCTTTCAGTTATTGCGCCCTACACGGGCTGCTTTCAATGCAGTTTCGCCTACAAGGCGTGGAGATTAAAAGGTAACCGAACAAAAGAGCACCCCGGCCTGGCACGTAACGCCCGAGGGAACCAACTAGGTTAAGCATATATCCACTGTTGGAGCTCATGGCTTCGGGAAACATTGGAGCACTTCGACGTTTTGTAGCTTGTATGGATCGCACGTGTACTCAAACTCCTCCATTTTCTGAGCGCTGTGATCATTGGGGGCTGTCAGGATCGCATCGGCTGGAGCATATGCTCTGAGCAATACGCCACCAGACTCGAGTGCGTTCAATCCGCGCGCAAAAAGTGTAGCCACTTCAATCTTGGGACTCCAGCAAAAGCCAATTTTGTTTTGATCATAGAGAAATTGGCATTCCCCTCGATAGAGAATTAAGCCGGCACCTAGATATCCCGGCATTGTTTTTTTGAGAATACGCAGTATCAATGCGTCATCTTTGATTTTTCTTCTTAGGTGACCGCCGTTTACCGTCCATAACGTATGAATGGCGGTTTTTTGAAATGGCAAAGCATTGGAATGCTGGTCAACATGCTCAAATGCAGCGCGCCAAGTTTCGCCATCCACATCGTTGATATACTCGCCTTGACAGAACTTATCGGCTAAAACTCTCGGGGTAATCATGATGCTTTGTTTATGGTCTAGGAAGGTTTGAGTTCGGCGTGACAATAGCTCGCGTGAATCGGCCAAGGCTCACAACCAATCCCAATCCACCCGCGCCTTATGCGGCGCGTTCCTCATCGCCCAATCCCAAACCCAAGCCGGCAGCAGTTTCATGAAGCGCCCTACCAGCGCCATTTGCCACGGCAAAATCACGTAGCGGCGTTTCTGGTCGATGACGCGGGCCATTTTGGCGGCGGCATCGTCGGCTTCCAGCATGAACGGCATCGGGTAGGTGTTGACGTCGGTCATCGGGGTGCGGATGTAGCCGGGGCAGAGGGTGGTGACGCTGACGCCGGTTTTGGTCAATTCCACGCGCAGGCTCTCGAGATAGCTGATGGCAGCGGCCTTAGAGGCAGAGTAGGCGCTCGCTCCCGGGAGACCTCTCAGGCCAGCTACGCTGGCGATTCCTGCCAGATGGCCGTGGCCGGACCGGCGCATGGGTTCGATGAAGGGGTGGAAGGTGTGTAGCAGGCCGAGGACGTTGATGTCCATCAGGGCACGGAAGGCCGCGAGATCCTCGGCGTATTGGGTTAGCGTGCCGCGGCTGACGCCGGCGTTGGCGATTACGATGTCCGGGGTGCCGTGGCGCTGCATGAAGTCTTCGGCAGCGACGCGCATGGCATCAGCGTCGCGCACGTCCACGGCGTAGGTGGCGCATTCGGTATTGAGGCTGGCAGCGAGTTCGGTCAGCAGTTCGCCGCGTCGTGCGACCAGCCCCAGCACAGCGCCTTGCGCAGCGTAGTGCCTGGCGAGGGCTGCGCCTATGCCGCTGGAGGCGCCGGTAATAAAAACCCGCCGGGTGGCGGGTTTGAGTTGTGCGGGTTGATCGGGCATTAGCGTTTGGCGGTTTTTTCGGCGCGGGCTTTTGCGACCAGCTGGTCGGCGACTTTCAGCACTTCCTCGGTGCCGCCGGCCATGCTGATGGAGGTGATGTACTTGCCGTCGACGATCAGCGTCGGGACGCCGGTAGCGCCGGAGGCACGGAAGATTTGCATCGCGCGCATGTTCTTGGTGTTGACCGAGAACGAGTTGTAGGCGTCGCTGACTTTCTTGCGATCCATGCCGGACTGCTTGGTAATCCAGTCGATCATTGCCGCTTCGTCGTTGGCCTTCACGCTCCTTTGCTTGTGAATGGCCTCGAAGAACGGGGCATGGAGTTTATCCAGCACGCCCAGGGCTTCCATCGCGTAATAAGCCTTGGCGCCGGGCGCCCAGTCGGGGCGCGGAATGCCGGGTACGCGCTTGAATGTCACGTCCTGCGGCAGTTTCTTCACCCATACGGCCAGATGCGGTTCGAGCTCGTAGCAGTGCGGGCAGCCGTACCAGAAGAGTTCGGTGACTTCGACCTTGGCCGGATTGTCGGTGGGGATGGCCTGCTGCGTTTGCTGGTATTCGAAGCCTGCTTGCGGTCCGGCGATAGCCACGCTGGAAACCAGCATCAACAGGGCGGTGAGGAGCGATTTCATAGGTTTTCCTTTATTGGTCGGGAACGTTGCTGTGAATCTTGATCAAATCGGCGTTGAAGCCATTCCTGGTCAGCTCGGCGCGTGCCTTGCTGATCTGATCCAGGTCGGTATACGGGCCGACGCGGACGCGGTGCCAGACACCTTTATCCGGCACATTGGCAGTTTGTATGACAGCTTCCAAGCCAAGTAGCGCGAGCTTGGCCTTGATATTGTCGGCTTCCTCTTCGGTCTGGAAAGCACCGACTTGCAGAAAGTAATTTTCGACGGCCGGAGCCTGATTTTGCGGTGCTTCCTTGCTTTGCTGGATATCCTGCTCCGTAACCTGGCTTTCGCCGGGGAGGATCTTGTAGAAATCGAAGCGATTGGCGTCGGGTTTGGCTTCGCTGTTTTCCGCGGGTGCGGCTTCCTCCGAAGTCATGCCTTTGGCAGCTTCGGCAGGCACCGGTTCCACCGATGTTTCATGCTCGATAAATGGGCTCTTACCGCCGGTGACCAGGATCGCCACGGCAACGGAGATACCAATCCCCAGAATCATGCCGACCAGAAGACCGGTAATGAAAGCGTTGTTCTTGCCGGCAGGTTTTTGCCTTGAAGCGGTAGGTTTGTAGTCGCGAGTCATATTGGCTTACATTTTCTCCGGAGCGTTTACCCCGAGCAGTTGCAGGCCGCTTTGCAATACAAAGCGGGTGGCGAACACCAGTGCCAGACGGGCGTGCTTCACGGCCTCGTCCTCTACCAGGAATTGTTGCGCATTGTAGTAGCTGTGCAGATCGCCGGCCAAATCCTTGAGGTAGTAGGCAATCATGTGCGGCGCGAGTTCCTGCGCGGCCGTTTCCACGGTTTGCGGATATTCGGCCAGGCGTTGCAACAACGCCAGCTCGTGCGTGGTGGTTAACGGCGCGAGGGCGGCATCGGACAGCTTGGCGGTATCGCCGCCCCACTGCTCAAGCACGCTGCAAATGCGCGCATGGGCGTACTGGATGTAGTACACCGGATTGTCGTTGGTGTGAGCACGCGCCAGGTCGATGTCGAAAATCAGCTGCGAATCGGCGCGGCGCGCGGCCAGGAAATAGCGCGTTGCATCACGGCCAACTTCGTCGATCAGGTCGCGCAGGGTCACGTAGCTGCCGGCGCGCTTGGAGAGCTTGACCTCCTCGCCGCCGCGCATCACCGTCACCATCTGGTGCAGCACGTAATCCGGCCAGCCCTGCGGGATGCCGATGTCCAGCGCCTGCAAGCCGGCGCGCACGCGGGTGATGGTGCTGTGGTGATCGGCGCCCTGCTCGTTGATGACGCGCGTAAAGCCCCGCTGCCACTTGTCCACGTGATAAGCCACGTCCGGCACGAAATAGGTATAGCCGCCCTCACGCTTGCGCATCACGCGGTCCTTGTCGTCGCCGAATTCGGTCGTGCGTAGCCAGAGAGCGTCGTCCTGCTCGTAGGTATGACCGCTGGCGACTAATTGCTGCACGGTCTTTTCAACTTTGCCTTCGGTGTACAGCGCGGATTCGAGCGAATAAACATCGAAGTTTACGTCGAACGCGCGCAGATCCAGATCCTGCTCTCGGCGCAGGTAGGCTACGGCAAATTCGCGGATGGCGAGGGCATTGTCGGGATCGCCCGCGCCGATGACATGCTTGTCTTCTGCGTCGATTTTTTCCTTCGCCATATAGGCTTTGGCGACATCGACGATGTAGTCGCCGCGATAACCGTCTTCCGGCCAGGCAGGATCGTCCGGGCTCAGGCCCTTGCAGCGGCATTGTACGGACAGCGTCAGGTTATCGATCTGCGCGCCCGCATCGTTGTAATAGAACTCGCGGGTGACTTCCCAGCCGGTCGCATCCAGCAGGCGGCACAGGCAATCCCCTACTGCTGCACCGCGGCCATGGCCGACATGTAGCGGACCGGTCGGGTTGGCGGAGACGAACTCCACCTGTACCTTGCGCTTCTGGCCGTGGTTGTGCCGGCCGAAATCAATGCCCTGGCCCAGGATGTCGCGCACCACCGCATGCTTGGCGGCGGGGCTGAGGAAGAAATTGATGAAGCCCGCGCCGGCAATTTCCGTCTTCGCCACATAATGCGAGGCCGGCAGCGCATTGATCAGGCGTTCGGCGATGGCGCGCGGATTCTGCTTGAGCGGACGGGCCAGCATCATCGCCAGGTTAGTGGCGAAATCGCCATGCTCGGCGGATTTCGGGCGCTCAAGAACGATGGCCAACTCCTTTTGTTCCGGGGCCACGGCTTTTGCCGCCTGGGTCAGTAATTCGGTAAGATGTGCTTTCAAAGCGATTCTTGATAGAAAAAATCGTTATTTTAACGGGTTCCAACGCTGCCTGCATTGCTATAACGGCTGCCCACCCCTTTTCGATGACAGCATGATCAGAACCCATCTCAACAATATTCGCGTGTGCGCCGGCGTGCCTTGGGATGCAGCGCCAGGCGTGAGCGGCGCTGTTTGGTTATTCCAAACGAGTCGCGAGCAACACCGCGATGCGCCCAAGGTACCCCGGCCCTTCGGGTTGCTGCAAAAAAACATGTCTGCGGCGTTGCAAACCTTGCGAATGGAACAACCATTCGCTGCGGATTGCGCCTTGCATCCGACGGTTTTTTGCAGCAACGCATCACGCGAGTATTGTTGAGATGGGTTCTATCCTCCGCGTCGCACTCGACGTGCCGCTTGCCACCCTGTTCGATTATCTCGACGGCGGCAGTACGGTGCAGCCTGGCCAGCGTGTACTCGTCCCGTTCGGACGTCGACGCGTCATCGGCATTGTCATCGCACGTGTTGCTGCTTCGGAATATCCCATCGGCAAGCTGAAGCCGATTGCCTTCGCTTATGACGACGAGCCGCCTTTGCCCACCGCGGCATTGAAGCTGCTGGCCTTTTGTGCGGATTACTATCAATACCCTTTCGGGCAGGCTTTGCTCGCCGCCCTGCCTTCTCGCCTGCGCGAAGCGCAACCAGCCAGTCTGCCGCGCCGGATGGGCTATGCGCTGACATCTGCCGCCACGGAGGCTGGGATCGATATGATCCCAGCTCGCGCAGTTCTGCAAAGGAAGGTGTATCAGGCTTTGCTGGAAGCCGGCCCGCAGGATGCTTCGACCTTGGTCGCCATTGCCTCCGGTTGGCGGGCGGCCATCCGGCAGATGCTGGAAAAGGGTTGGGTAAAGGAAGTCGAGATCGAAAAGCCGGCAATCCTGCCGATGGAGCCCAAGGCAGGGCCAACGCTGAATGCCGACCAACAGCATGCGGTCGATGCCGTATTGGCGGAAGGATCGGGCTTTTGTGTCTGGCTGGTGCATGGCATTACAGGGAGCGGCAAAACCGAGGTGTACATGCAGCTGCTGCAAGCGGTGCTTGCAGACCCGGCGGCGCAGGCTCTGGTGCTGGTGCCGGAAATCAATCTGACGCCGCAACTGGAGGCGCGATTCCGGGCACGTTTCCCGCACCATCCCATCGTTATGCTGCACAGTCAGATGAATGAGAGTGAGCGCTTGCATGGTTGGTTGCGGGCGCAGAGCGGTGAGGCGCGTATCGTTATCGGCACTCGACTGTCGGTTTTTACCCCGATGGCACGGCTCGCCGTCGTGATCGTCGACGAGGAACACGATTCCTCGTACAAGCAGCAGGACGCAATGCGCTACTCGGCGCGTGATGTAGCCATCATGCGCGCCAAGATGGCGGATGTGCCTATCGTATTAGGTTCGGCGACGCCATCCCTGGAGAGCTGGCATAACGCCCAGGCCGGGCGCTACAAGCTGCTGACGCTCACGGTGCGAGCGGTGGAGAGCGCCGCGCTGCCGCAAGTGCGTTGTATCGATACGCGCATCCAGCGGCCGCAGGACGGCATTTCGGCGCAATTGATTGCAGCGATGCGCCAGCGCCTGGAACGCGGCGAGCAAAGCCTGCTGTTCATCAATCGCCGCGGTTATTCGCCGGTACTGCTCTGTAGCGCCTGTGCCTGGGTTGCTCCGTGCATGCGCTGTTCCAGCCGGTTGGTGGTACATCTCCGCGAAAGTAAGCTGCGCTGCCATCACTGCGGCCACGAGCAACGTCCACCGCTCCAATGCCCGAGCTGTGGCAACCCCGATCTGCACCCTACCGGTCATGGCACACAGCGGCTGGAGGAAGTGCTTGCCGGTATTTTTCCAGAAGCCCGTATCCTGCGCGTAGACCGCGACAGCATGCGCCGCAAGCATGCAATCAAGGACATGACGGCGCAGGTGCACGCCAACGAAGTGGACATCCTGGTCGGCACGCAAATGCTGGCTAAAGGGCATGACTTTCCGAACCTGACACTGGTGGGGGTGGTGGATACCGATAGCGCGCTTTTCAGTCCGGATTTTCGCGCGGCGGAACGTCTTTTTGCCCAACTATTGCAAGTGGCAGGTCGTGCCGGACGCGCCGATAAGCCGGGTGAGGTGCTCATCCAGACCAACTTTCCTGATCACGTGCTTTTCCATGCGCTGCAAAAGCAGGACTATCCCGAGTTTGCCGGCTCTCTGTTGGAGGAACGCAAGCTCGCGCATTTTCCGCCCTATTGTTTCGAAGCGTTGCTGCGCGCGGAAGCGACAAATTTCGGACCGGTGCAGGAGTTTCTGGAGTGCGCAGCGAGAGCCGCACGCGCTATTGAGAGCAAGGTCACCATCTACGATCCGGTACGGCCGCAGATGGAACGCCTTAAAGGCATGGAGCGTGCGCAGTTATTGATACAGGCTGAATCGCGCCAGGCATTGCAGCAATTCCTGCAGGCCTGGGTGGCGCAACTGAGAGCCTTGCCGCAGGGCGGCAAGGTAAGATGGTCGGTAGACGTAGATCCGCTGGAGTTTTAAGCAGTGTGATATTGTCGGCTGATCGCATGTACCGCGTCGATCATGACCCCAGCATTCTCCGGCGGCGTAAATTGCGTGATGCCGTGGCCCAGGTTGAACACATGACCATTGCCCTCACCGTAACTCGCCAGGATGTTGGCGACCTCGCGCTCGATGGCTTGCGGATTGGATAGCAGGATGGCCGGATCAAGATTGCCTTGCAATGCCACCTTGTCGCCGACGCGCTTGCGCGCTTCGCTGATGTCGATGGTCCAATCCAAACCCAGCGCATCGGCACCGATGGCGGCTTGCGCTTCCAGCCACAGGCCGCCGCCCTTGGTGAACACGACGCGCGGTACGACGCGACCTTCGCGATCGCGAATCAGGCCGGAGACGATGCGCTCCATGTAGGACAGCGAGAATTCCTTGTACGCGGCATGCGACAGCGCGCCGCCCCACGAATCGAAAATCATCACGGCCTGCGCGCCGGCTTCGATTTGCGCATTGAGATAGCTGGTGACGGACTGGGCGGTGATATCCAGGATGTGATGCAGCAGGTCCGGCCGTTCATAGGCCATTTTCTTGATGATCAGGAAATCGGTGCCCCCCTGCCCTTCGACCATGTAGGTCGCCAGCGTCCATGGGCTGCCGGAAAAGCCGATCAAGGGCACCGAACCGGCCAGCGCCTTGCGGATGCTGGAGACGGCATCGATCACATAGCCGAGATGTTCGGCCGGATCGGGCACGATCAGGTCGCGGATTTCCCACTCATTGCGCAATGGACGTTCGAACTTCGGACCCTCGCCCTCGGCAAAGTACAAACCGAGCCCCATCGCATCCGGCACCGTCAGAATGTCGGAAAACAGGATCGCCGCATCGAGCGGAAAGCGCGCCAGCGGCTGCAGGGTGACTTCCGTCGCGAAATCCGGGCTTTTGCACAGGCCGAGGAAGCTGCCGGCGCGTTTGCGCGTTTCGTTGTACTCCGGCAGGTAGCGACCTGCCTGACGCATCATCCAGACAGGCGTGTATTCGGTGGGCTGGCGCATCAGCGCGCGCAGGAAGGTATCGTTTATCAAATGCGTCATGTCATTCACTCAATGAAAAAACGCCAAGGGCGCCGGGAGGACTGAAGCAGTTCCTGGCGCTCTTGGCGTCTTGGCGGTTCATTATTATTAACGTGGCAGGTCCGATTTGCCCATCAGGAACGCATCGACTTCGCGCGCGCACTGACGGCCTTCGCGGATGGCCCAGACGACCAGCGACTGGCCTCGGCGAACGTCGCCGGCAGCGAAGACCTTGGGCGCTGAAGTCGCGTAGGATCCTTCGCCATCGGTGGTTGCCTTGGCGTTGTTGCGGGCATCCTTCTCCACGCCGAATGCGTCGAGCAGCTTTTGCACAGGGCTGACGAAACCCATCGCCAGCAGCACCAGATCGGCCTTCATTTCGAATTCCGAACCGGGGACTTCCTGCATCTTGCCGTCTTTCCATTCCACGCGTGCGGCGATCAGCTTATTCACTTGGCCGTTTTCGCCTTCGAAGCGCTTGGTCACTACTGCCCAGTCGCGGTCGCAGCCTTCTTCGTGCGAACTGGAAGTGCGCAGCTTGATCGGCCAGTTAGGCCAGGTCAGCTCGCGGTTTTCCTGCACAGGCGGCTGCGGCATGATTTCGAATTGCGCGATCGATGCGGCACCGTGGCGATTGGAGGTACCTACGCAGTCGGAGCCGGTATCGCCGCCGCCGATCACGACCACGTGTTTGCCGGTGGCCTTGATCTGGTTGGCAATCGTATCGCCTGCGTTGACCTTGTTCTGCTGGGTCAGGAAATCCATCGCGAAATGGATGCCGGAAAGCTCACGGCCCGGCACGGGCAGATCGCGCGGCTGTTCGGCGCCGGCGGCTAGCACAACGGCATCGAACTCCTTGAGGAGGTCTTCCGCCTTCACGTTCTCGCCGACGTGCTGGTTGACGCGGAATTGCACGCCTTCAGCCGCCATTTGCGCCATGCGGCGATCGATCTGCCACTTTTCGAACTTGAAGTCGGGAATACCGTAACGCATCAAGCCGCCGATGCGGTCGTTCTTTTCCAGCAGCACGACGTCGTGACCGGCGCGTGCCAACTGTTGCGAAGCGGCCATGCCCGCAGGGCCGGAGCCGATCACGGCGACTTTCTTGCCTGTTTTAACAGCCGGAATATGCGGTTTGACCCAGTCGTTTTCCCAGGCTTTGTCGATGATCGCGTGCTCGATGGACTTGATGCCGACGGCGTCGTCATTGATGTTCAGCGTGCAGGCGGCCTCGCAGGGTGCCGGGCAGATGCGGCCGGTGAAGTCCGGGAAGTTGTTGGTGGAGTCCAGCACTTCGAAGGCGCGCTGCCAATCCTGCTTGTAAACGAGGTCGTTCCAGTCGGGAATGATGTTGTTGACCGGGCAGCCGCTCATGCAGAACGGAATGCCGCAATCCATGCAGCGTGCGCCTTGCACCTTGGCCTGGTCGTCCGACAGGTGGAGTACGAACTCCTTGTAGTTGTGTACGCGTTCCTTAACCGGCAGGTTGGCTTCCGACAACCGTGCGTATTCAAGGAAACCGGTAATCTTACCCATTAAGCGGCCTCCAGCAATTTCTGTTCTGCGAGCTCGATCAGCGCCCGCTTGTATTCATTCGGCATGACCTTGACGAATTTGCCGCGGAAATCGTCCCAATTCGCGAGGATGGTGATCGCGCGCGCGCTGCCGGTATAAGCGGCATGCTTTTCGATCAGGTTTTTCAGCGTGATTTCGTCCGGCTGGTCGAGGTGGTGCACTGCGCCTTCCGGCGTGTCCTCCACATGGTGAACCATTTCCAGCGACACCATGTTCATGTTGCAGCGCTTGTGGAACAGGCCATCTTCATCCAGTACGTAAGCGACACCGCCCGACATGCCGGCGGCGAAGTTGAGGCCGGTTTGACCCAGCACGACCACGGTGCCGCCGGTCATGTATTCGCAGCCGTGGTTGCCCACGCCTTCGACGACGGCCGATGCGCCGGAATTGCGCACGCAGAAGCGCTCGCCTGCCACGCCGTTGAGGTAGCTCTCGCCGCTGGTCGCACCGTACATCACGGTGTTGCCGACGATGATGTTCTCCGACGGCGTGCCGCGGAAGGCCTTGGGCGGCTTGATGATGATGCGTCCGCCGCACAGGCCCTTGCCCACGTAGTCGTTGCCTTCACCGGTGAGTTCGAAGGTGATGCCCTTGGTCAGGAACGCAGCGAAACTCTGGCCGGCGGTGCCGGACAGTTTCACGGTGATCGTGTCATCCGGTAGACCGACCGAACCGTAACGGGTCGCAACCTGGTTCGACAGCATGGTGCCGGCGGTGCGGTTGATGTTGCTGATAGGCGTTTCAATGACGACTTTCTCGCCGTTCTCCAATGCCGATTTGGCTTGGGCGATCAGCTTGTTGTCCAGCGCTTTCACCAAGCCGTGATCCTGCTCTTCGGAATGGCTGCGTGCGACGTCCGCGCCGACCTTGGGCTGGTGGAAAATGCGGCTGAAATCGAGGCCGGAAGCCTTCCAGTGGTCGATGCCGGCCTTCATGTCCAGCAGATCGGCACGGCCGATCAGGTCGCTGAACTTGCGGATACCCATCTGCGCCATGTATTCGCGCACTTCTTCGGCGACGAAGAAGAAGTAGTTCACCACATGCTCCGGTTGGCCGGTGAATTTCTTGCGCAGTGCGGGATCCTGCGTAGCCACGCCTACCGGGCAGGTGTTCAGGTGGCACTTGCGCATCATGATGCAGCCTTCGACCACCAGCGGAGCGGTAGCGAAACCGAACTCGTCGGCACCGAGCAGCGCGCCGATCAGCACGTCGCGGCCGGTCTTCATCTGGCCGTCCACTTGCACGGCGACACGGCCGCGCAACTGGTTCAGCACCAGCGTCTGCTGGGTCTCGGCGAGGCCGATTTCCCACGGGCTGCCGGCGTGCTTGATCGAAGAGATCGGCGACGCGCCGGTACCGCCGTCGAAACCGGCGATCACGATATGGTCGGACTTGGCCTTGGCCACGCCTGCCGCCACGGTGCCGACGCCGGTTTCCGACACCAGCTTGGTGGAAATCGAGGCGCGCGGGTTGGCGTTCTTCAGGTCGTGAATCAGCTGTGCCAGGTCTTCGATGGAATAGATGTCATGGTGCGGGGGCGGGGAAATGAGACCCACGCCCGGCACCGAGAAGCGTAGCTTGGCGATGTACTCGGACACCTTGCCGCCCGGCAACTGACCGCCTTCGCCTGGCTTGGCGCCTTGCGCCATCTTGATCTGGATCTGGTCGGCGCTGGCCAGGTATTCGGCGGTGACGCCGAAACGGCCGGATGCGACCTGCTTGATCTTGGAGCGCATCGAGTCGCCAGCTTGTAGCGGGATGTTGCTCTCAACGCGGCTCTTGCCGATCAGGTCGGCGAGTGTGGTGTCCTGCGTCACCGGCTGGAAGCGTACCGGGTCCTCGCCGCCTTCGCCGGTATTGGACTTGCCGCCGATGCGATTCATCGCAATGGCGAGCACGGTGTGCGCTTCGGTCGAGATCGAGCCGAGCGACATCGCTCCGGTAGCGAAACGTTTGACGATTTCCTTCGCGGACTCCACTTCTTCCAGCGGCACCGGGGCGCCTGCCGGTTTGATCTCGAACAGGCCGCGCAGCGTCAGGTGGCGGCGGCTCTGGTCGTTGATCAGCTTGGCGTATTCCTTGTAGGTGTCGTACTTGTTGGTGCGCGTCGCATTCTGCAGCTTGGCGATGGAGTCAGGCGTCCACATGTGGTCTTCGCCGCGCACGCGGAAGGCGTATTCGCCGCCGGCATCAAGCGCGTTGGAGAGCACCGGGTCGTCGCCGAAGGCGTCGTTGTGCATGCGCAATGCTTCTTCCGCGACTTGCTCCAGACCGATACCTTCGACATTGCTGGACGTACCGGGGAAGTATCTTTCGACAAACGGGGTGTTCAGGCCCACGGCATCGAAGATCTGCGCGCCGCAGTAAGACTGGTAGGTGGAAATGCCCATCTTGGACATGACCTTGTACAGGCCCTTGCCTACGGCTTTCACGAAATTCTTCTGTGCTGCCTTGGTATCCGGCAGGCCCAGGTTGGCGATGGTTTCGAACGCGAGCCACGGGCAGACCGCTTCCGCGCCATAGCCGCCCAGCAGGGCGAAATGATGCACTTCGCGTGCGGAGCCGGTATCGACTACCAGGCCGGTGTTGGTGCGCAGGCCGGCCTTGACCAGGTGATGGTGCACGGCGGTGGTCGCCAGCAGGGCCGGGATCGCGATGCGATCGGCGCCGACGTTGCGGTCAGACAGGATCAGCACATTGTAGCCGTCGTGGACCGACTTCTCGGCCGCCCTGCACAGCACCTCAATGGCTTCGCCCATGCCCTTGTGACCGGCAGCGGCCGGATAGGTGATGTCTGCAACCAGCGAGCGATAGCGGTTTTGCGTCAGTTCGGCGATGTTTTTGAGCTGGGCCAGTTCTTCCAGCGCCAGCACCGGCTGGCTGGCTTCCAATCGCAGCGGCGGATTGGTTTCGTCGATACCGAGCAGGTTGGGCTTGGGGCCGATGAAAGTCACCAGCGACATGACGATTTCTTCGCGAATCGGGTCGATCGGCGGGTTGGTTACCTGTGCGAACAGCTGCTTGAAGTAGGTATACAGCGACTTGGACTTGCTGGACAGCACCGGCAAAGCGCTGTCGGTGCCCATGGAGCCGGTGGCTTCTTCGCCGTTGGTCGCCATCGGCTGCAGAATGAACTTGAGGTCTTCCTGCGAGTAGCCGAACGCTTGCTGTACGTCGAGCAGTTCGGCCTTCATTTCCAGTTTGTATTCTGCCTTGGGCAGGTCGCCGAGGAAGTAGCGGGATTTTTCGATCCACTCGCGGTACGGCTTGGCTTGCGCCAGTGCGTGTTTCACTTCCTCGTCGTCGATAATGCGGCCTTGTTCCAGGTCGATCAGGAACATCTTGCCCGGTTGCAGGCGCCACTTCTTGACGATCTTTTCTTCCGGGAAAGTCAGTACGCCCATTTCGGACGCCATCATGACGTAGTCGTCGTCGGTAATCAGGTAGCGTGCCGGACGCAGGCCGTTACGGTCCAGCGTCGCGCCTATCATGCGGCCGTCGGTGAAAGCCACGGCGGCGGGGCCATCCCACGGCTCCATCAGTGCTGCGTGATATTCATAGAACGCACGGCGGTCTTCGTCCATCAGTGTGGTGCTCGACCATGCTTCCGGAATCAGCATCATCATGGCATGCGGCAGCGAATAGCCGCCAGCCACCAACAGTTCCAGCGCATTGTCGAAGCAGGCGGAGTCGGACTGACCTTCAGAGATCAGCGGCCACAGCTTTTCCAGGTCTTCGCCCAGCACGGCGGATTTCATCGCTTCGTGACGGGCGGCCATCCAGTTGACGTTGCCACGCATGGTGTTGATTTCGCCGTTGTGGGCGATCATGCGGAACGGGTGAGCCAGATCCCAGGCCGGGAACGTATTGGTGGAGAAGCGTTGGTGCACCAGCGCCAGCGCGGACACCATATCGGGATCCTGCAGGTCCTGATAGTAGGTGCCGACTTCTTCTGCCAGTAGCATGCCCTTGTAGACGATGGTGCGACTGGACAGTGAAGGCACGTAGAACTGCTCGCCGTCTTCCAGCTTCAGCGCACGCACGGCATGCTCGACGCGCTTGCGAATGACAAACAGCTTACGTTCGAAAGCGTTCTGGTCGGCGGCATTGCTGGCGATGAACACCTGGCGCATCACCGGTTCAATGGCGCGCGCGGCTGCAGCGATATCGCTATTGTTGCGCGGCACGTCGCGCCAGCCGAGGCAGGTCTGGCCTTCTTCGAGCATGATGCGCGCGATGACTGACTCGCAGGCTTCGCGGCCATTGCGCGATTGCGGCAGGAAGATCATGCCGCAGGCATAGTGGCCTTCCGCCGGCAGCGTAATATCGAGCTTGGCGGCTTCCTTGCGCAGGAAAGCGTCGGGCAACTGGATCAGCATGCCTGCGCCGTCGCCCAGCTTGGGATCGTAACCGGTCGCGCCGCGATGGGTCAGGTTGCGAAGGATCTCCAGACCCTTGCTGACGATGTCGTGGCTCTTGCGTCCTTTGATGTGTGCTACAAAACCGACCCCGCAAGCATCCTTTTCGTTTGCCGGATCGTATAAACCTTGTTTAGCTGGCATGACCGCTGCCCCTGTATATCCCCTCGCCACCTGTTCGACAAACCGTCACGCACTGCGTAAACCGAGGGTATTTACGCTGCGTTCCGCCGCGCACCCGCGCGGCTAGCTAAAATTTGGGTGAAACCTTGTAATCTTACCGGCAACGCAGCCCTTCATCAACCATGAATTGGTGATGGGGATGGGTGTGCCAAATGCACTTCGGCATGCTTTTAAGGTGTTGAGCGAATATTGGGGCGGCTAAGCCGTCGCATCTTCGCCACGACCGTTCGGCACCGTTATGCTTTGGCAATGCGTCCGGCCAGATCGTTCTTGATGGGGATGGGTGGGTCTTCGAAAACCAGCAGTCGTAGCGACAGGCAAAAAAGCAGGGCAAGGACACCATAGGCGCAAAGATAAAGCCAAGTGGGGATCATTATCGGTGAGATATCGACAATCGCAATGAACATGAATGCGATAAGCAGGGCGATCGTTTGCCCAAGGAGCACGCTTTTTGCCATTGCTGGGGACGGCGTTGACAGCTGTGATGGCCATCGCGACGTAAGGCGGCTTTTCAGCAGGTAATAAAGCAGAGTGGCGCAAAGGAATATGGCCATCAGGCAGGTATGACGTCTAAAAGCATCTTTCGCGACCACTTCTTCCATCACGGCATTTTTGTCGGTTAGGAGATATAAGGTGTGGAGGTCGCCGGCTGCATGTTGAGCCTCGATATCCTTGCGCAGGCCCGGCGCGGGCCAGGATTTCTGTTGAGTGGAAAGATATGTTTTGCCTTGGCCGGCATCGAACGTAAATTCGATATTGAAGTGTCGGCTCGATCCTAACAGGGAGGTGCTTCTATCCGAAGGGCGCACATCTTCGATGGTGACGCGGATGAGGGTGGCCTCAATCGTTGTTGCCTTCTGGTAATCGGCAAGGCGTGAGGCTACAAGGTAAGCAGGATAGAAGAGGATGATGATCGGCAGGGCGATCAGGAAAATGTGCAGCCCGAGTTTTGGCAAACATCTGCCCGCTGCGGCTCGCAATGCAGATACTGCCGATCTGATGGAAAACGCGGACTGGGCCGGCGCGGACTCAGCATCCGCATCCGGCTCTCGATCGTCGAGATCTATTGCCACGAAAACTCCCTATTAGCCTGATGGCTCAAGGAGTTTTCGGCAAAACACTGGTTAACTGAAGGCTTTTCTTGCCGCAGCCAGGGTTTTTTCGATTTCGGTATCGCCGTGGGCGGCCGACACGAAACCTGCTTCGAACGCCGACGGGGCAAGATAAACGCCCTCATCCAGCATGTGATGGAAGAATCGGTTGAACGCATCCTTGTCCGATTGCATGACTTCGGCATAGCTGGTTGGGCATTTTTCGCTGAAATATACGCCGAACATGCCGCCCACGCTTTGCGCGCTGAACGTGACGCCTTTTTCCTTGGCGACGGCGCACAGGCCTTCGACGAACTGGCGGGTGCGGGCGGTGAGTCGCTCATAGAAGCCAGGTTCCTGCACCAGTTGTAGTGTGGCGAGACCGGCGGCAACGGCGACCGGATTGCCGGATAACGTGCCGGCCTGATACACCGGGCCGACCGGGGCCAGGCATTGCATGATATCGGCGCGACCGCCGAAAGCACCGACCGGCAGTCCGCCGCCGATGACCTTGCCCAGCGTGGTCAAGTCGGGCGTGATGCCGTACAGCGCCTGCGCGCCGCCGAGAGCGACACGGAAGCCGGTCATCACTTCGTCGAAAATCAGTACCGTGCCGTGCTTGGTGCACTGTGCGCGCAAGGCTTCTAGGAAGCCGGGAGCGGGCGCGATCAGGTTCATATTGCCGGCGACCGGCTCGACGATGATGCAGGCGATTTCATCGCCGATCTGGTTGAAGAGCGCTTCGACGCCGGCGATGTCGTTATAGGACAGCGTCAGCGTGTGTGCTGCGACCTCCGGCGGTACGCCCGCAGAACTGGGTTGACCGAAAGTGAGCGCGCCGGAGCCGGCCTTGACCAGCAGCGCGTCGGCGTGACCGTGATAGCAGCCCTCGAATTTGACGATCTTGCTGCGGCCGGTAAAACCGCGCGCGAGACGGATGGCGCTCATCGTCGCCTCGGTGCCGGAACTGACCAGCCGCACCTGTTCCATACTCGGCACCAGCTTGATCAGCAGTTCCGCCATGTCCAGTTCGCGCGCGGTCGGTGCGCCGAAGGACAGGCTGTTTTCGGCGGCCTGCTTGACGGCCTCGATTACGACCGGATGCGCGTGGCCAAGGATCATCGGACCCCAGGAGCCGACGTAATCGACGTAGTCCTTGCCGTCCTCATCCCACACATACGCGCCCTTGCCGCGCTGGAAAAACACCGGCGTGCCGCCGACCGAGCGGAAGGCGCGCACCGGCGAATTGACGCCGCCGGGAATGAGTTTCTGCGATTGTTCGAAGAGTTGCTGGTTGCGAGAGGTCATGGTGTCAGTCTTGCGTAAAAAGTTTGGAAAACGTTTGCGCGGCCTGCCGAATATCCGGTGCCGTCCACAGCGCGCCGATCACGGCGATGCTGTCCGCGCCCGCCTTGATGGCCAAGGACGCATTTTCGGCGGTGATGCCGCCGATGGCAACTGTGGGCAGCCCCATCGGTTTGGCCTCAGCGAAAAGCTCCAAGGGAGCGCGCACGGCAGCGGGCTTGGTGCCGGAATCGAAACAGGCGCCGAAGGCCACATAGTCGGCACCCTGCGACTTGGCCTGTTCTGCGAGGTCGAGGCGGTTGTAACAGGAGGTGCCGATGATCTTGCGGATACCGAGCAGCCGGCGCGCAGCGGCTATGTCGCCATCCGTCCCGCCCAGATGCACGCCATCCGCATCCAGCTCGACGCACAGCAGGGCGTGGTCGTTAATGATAAAGGGGACGTTGTGTGCCTCGCACAGCCACATAAGTTCGGAAGCCTGCTCACGCTTCAGTTCGTAGCTGGCTGTCTTGTTGCGGTATTGCAACACGGAAACGCCGCCCTGCAACGCAGCCTCGGCCTGCTCGAGCAGCAGTGCCGTGTCGGACAAGTCGGGCGTAATCGCGTAAAGCCCTTTAATCTTGAGCATCCTCTTCTTCCCGCGCCCAGAACAGACGATCCGGAATATATTGACCCATGCCGGGACGGAACCCTGCCTGCAGCGTCTGCCAGGTGTATTCCTGCGCCTCGGCCACAGCCTCTTCCATCGTCAGGCCATGCGCGAGACAGGCGGCAATGGCGGAAGTGAGGGTACAGCCGGAGCCGTGGTAGCTGCCCGGAAGGCGCTCCCAGGTGTAGCTGCGGACGAGGCCTTTTTCGGAATACAGCGTATTCACCACGTCGTTGGTACGCTCGTGCGTGCCGGTGATCAGCACATATTCGCTGCCCAGCGCGAGCAGTTGCCGCGCACATTCATCCAGCGATTCGCCGTCTTCTTCATCGTCGCCATCATCGCCAAATGCCAGGCGACGTGCTTCCAGACTATTGGGCGTGAGCAGCGATGCCTGTGGGAAGAGCAGGTCGATCATCGCGTCCTGTATCTCATCTCCGGCCAGTTCGTCGCCACGCCCCGAAGAAAGAATCGGGTCGATCAACAATGGAATGTCAGGATAGTCAGCGACGATCTCGGCGATGACGGCCACATTTTCCACGCTGCCCAGCATGCCCAGCTTGAACGCAGCGACCTGCATGTCTTCCAGCACGGTACGCGCCTGTTCGTTGACCCAGTCGGCATCCAGCGCCATCACGCTGTCCACGCCCAGTGTGTCCTGTACGGTAATTCCGGTAACCACCGAAAGCGGGTAGCAGCCGATGCTGGCCAGGGTCAGGATGTCGGCTTGCAAACCGGCGCCGCTGCTAGGGTCGGTGGCGGCGAAAGTTAATACGAGGGGTGGGACGGGTCTGGTCATGGCAGGCTTATGATCTGCAAGCGGTGAGCCGCGGGCAGTGAATTCAAAACGCTATTTTAACGTAAGCTGCATGGCACTCGCATGAAAACCTGCGGCGGCCCTAGGCGGGGGAAATTAGCTGGGCTTGGACAGCCGGCAAAGCTCGGGTATAATCGCCTCCCTCGCTGTTTTGGCATTCACTGCAGTTTTCGCAATGCATGCTTCAATGGTGGCTGTAGCTCAGTTGGTAGAGTCCCGGATTGTGATTCCGGTTGTCGTGGGTTCGAGCCCCATCAGCCACCCCATCTTCTCTTGATGTTTGTGCTGGTTTTGCAAAGCCAGTTCCGGCATGATTCCAGTTTTCCCTGCTCCGCCACACGTTTCCTATGAACGATAATCAGCTTCTTCGTTACAGTCGCCATATCCTGTTGCCGCAGATCGGTATCGAAGGGCAGCAGGCGCTGATGGATAGCCACGCACTTATCGTTGGCGCGGGTGGGCTCGGCTCGCCGGTGGCGCTGTACCTTGGCGCGGGTGGCGTCGGGAAAATCACGATCTGCGATTTCGACAAGGTGGATCTGACCAACTTACAGCGGCAGATCATCCATACGACTTTATCGATAGGCATCAACAAGGCCGAGTCCGCGCGGCAGGCGCTGGATGCGATCAACCCGGAAATCACGGTGGTTGCGGTGCCTAAAAAATCCACTGAAGAAGAGTTTTCCGCACTGGTGAGCGCGGCAGATGTGGTCATCGATTGCAGTGACAATTTCGGTACGCGCTACACACTCAACCGGCTATGCGTCCGCCTGAAAAAGCCGCTGGTGTCTGGTGCAGCTATCGGATTCGAAGGTCAGGTGACGGTATTCGACATGCGCCATGACGATAGTCCCTGCTATCACTGCCTGTTCCCTGACATGGGCGCGGAAGGCGAAATGCGCTGCGCCGAGAACGGCGTATTTGCGCCGCTGGTGGGCATGATAGGCACTGCGCAGGCGGCGGAAGCAATGAAGATTCTGCTCAATGCCGGACAAACCTTGCAAGGCCGGTTGCTGCTGCTGGATGTGATGGCCATGGAATGGCGCAGCATCAAGTTGAAACGGGACCCGGGGTGCAAGGTTTGCGGATCGAGAAATCGTTAAGCACGCAGGTAGAACAAGCGCTTCAGCTCTCTTCTCTGTTCGGCGACGGAGTCCAGGATCAGGCCGCAACTCAGGCTGACCAGGGCCGCGATCATCAGCGATGCAGCCAGGATTGCTGATGGGAAGCGCGGAACCAGTCCTGTTTGGAAAAATTCCAGCACGACAGGCACGCCGATCGCGAGCGATAGAATGGTCAGGACGGCGCTGATCGAAGTAAAAAACAAAAAAGGCCGTACTTCCTTGAAGAAATAAAAGATGGCCAAGAATATGCGCCAGCCGTCGCGCACGGTGCGCAGTTTGCTTTGGGTGCCGTTCGCGCGCTTCAGGTAGTTGATCGGCACTTCGAGAATGTGGCTGCGGATGTCTAGCGCATGAATGGTCAGCATGACCTCGACCTCGAAGCCGGCTGCCATGATGGGAGCGGTTTTCACGAAACGTCGCGACATGATGCGATACCCGGAGAGGACATCGAGAAGCTTGCTTTGAAATAGACGATTAATCAAGCCGCTCAGCAGCTGGTTGCCGGTCTTGTGTCCCCGCCGCGATGCGCTGTCTTCGTACGAGCTGAGCCGCGTTCCCACGATCATGTCCACCTTATTATCGACTAGCATGCGCACATGCTCGGCCGACGCGGCGAGGTCGTAGGTGGCATCGCCATCTACCATCACATACACGTCCGCATCCACATCGGCAAACATTCTTGCCACGACGCGCCCCTTTCCCCGCTCTGTAACCACATGTACGTGCCCCCCGAAGCTTTTTGCCACTTCGGGTGTGCCATCCGTCGAACCGTTATCGAAAATATGCACTTCGGCCTGCGGCAGATGTGCCTTGATCTGCGTAAACAGCAACGGCAGCGCATGGGCCTCGTTCAAGCAGGGAATGATTAGTGCGACGCTGGCATTCATCGGGATTTTTCCAGTCTTGTTTTTATCCATTCGATGGCCAGGTACAGTGCATACAAAGCCAGGCCATCATTGATCGGGCGCAAAGGAATGCTGTAGCGCGGAAAAGGTGCGCCTATCATGTGCATCGCTACGAAGTAGAGCAGCACGATGCTCAGCAAGGCGGCCGCAGTGTTGTTTTGCCGCAGGCCAAGATAGGCACCGATCAGGCTTAGCAGGATCAGAAACGGATGAAGCAACTGGGCGACGAGATGCGTGCCCTGGAAAAACGCATTGTCCATATAGGGAGTTTTTAGTGGCGCATAGACAAACGCGTCGCCGACGCTTTCCGTCAGATTCCACGCGAAGAAATGGATGGGTTTGCCGATCAAGTACCAGCTCAGGTAGCGCTGCGGTTCCTGCTGGAATTTCTGCGCGATGGTATGCATGACCTTGGACGGATTTCCACCAATTTCCGCCGTCAAAGGATCGTAGCGATAAGGATATCCATAGGTTTCCACGTGGTCCTCGTACATCATGTTGATATACATCCCGTGATGCAGGAAACTTGCGGCCAGCGCCGGATCGGAAGAGCGTCCTGTTTCAATCAAGTTGCGGGTCGTCCATGCAGATGCGGCGATCGCTACGGGCAGAATCAGCCAGAGCAGGCATTTTGCGTAAACGCGCCAGTTTGAGCGTGCCCACACGAGCAGTGCCAGAAGGTAGGCAAGTATCAGGTATTGAGTTGTCGGGCGCGTCAGAAAGCTGAGCGCGAGCAAGATACCGGCTGCCAGCGCCCAACGTGCGTGCCTGAGCCTCAATGCTTTTTCCAAGGTCAGTAAGTGCAGGCCCAGCAGAAAGGTGAACAAGGTCTCGGTCAGCAGATACACCGAGGCGTTGATCAGGTGAGGGCTGATCGCAGTGAGTAGGCCGGCACCCAGTGCCCACAACGGCGGCATGATGCGGCGATAGAGTAGCAAATACACCAGCACGGTCAGCACTCCGAGCAAGGCCTGAAAGTTCAGTACTCGCGCCAGCGTCGCGTCTATGTCGTCTTTGTCCAGGAAAAGACTCACCATGGCGGAGTAGACCGGCACACGCATTGCATCGGGTGTCGGGGCTTTCGTCCCTGCCTCTGGCCAGGTACGCGAGTAGATGCCGTATGTGTCGAGATTGTAGGCATAGGCGAAATAATCCCGTGCATCGCCCCGGATCGGATGGTCAATGCGGGTTTGCGTAACTGCGGTATAGAACATCGCGGCCGCCAGCAGGCAAACGCCGAGGACGCCGGCCTGCCACATCGGGTGGGGATTTTTAAATAAAGACATATCGTCGACACAGTTTGTAATTGATAGACATGGCCGCGATCGACCCGAGAGCCAGTCCTGCATAGTATTGCCACGGCAGCCAGATGGGGCGCCAGATGACCAGCGAAAAAACGGCCATGTTCACGCCCAAGCTCACCGTTTGGCTGATCAGGTAGACTAGCGGCCGCGATTTTGTCCGCATTTTGAAGGTATAGCGCTTGTTAAGTACAAAGGTCGTGGCGACCGCGATCAGAAAAGCGCCCAGGCGTGCGAGGTACGGGGCCTGCCACATGTTTTGAAGCACCGTGAACGCGCCGGCGTCGACGATAAAACCGATGGCGCCAACGGCACCGAAATGGTAAAAATGCTTGGGCATGTCGTACTGAAGTGAATGCGGGCGGATTCTGGACGGCCTATTTCCCGCTGACCAGCGCCTTCACCGCGCCAACCAAGTCACCCGGCAGCAACACCAGTTTGCTGTTTTCCGAGGCCGACAGCTTCTGCATCGCCTGGATGTAGCGGTCGCCCAGAAGGAACGTTGCGGACGAATTGTTTTCTTTTACCGCCTCTGCGATTAGCCGGATGGACTCGGCGCTGGCCTTGGCGGCGACTTCCTGCGCTTCTGCGTCTTTGCGAGCCGCTTCCAGACGCGCTTCGGCGTTGAGGATGATGGCTTGTTTTTCGCCTTCCGATTTGGTTACCAGTGCCACGCGTTCGCGTTCGGCCGAGGCTTGCATTTCCATCGCGTGCTGCATGTTGGGTGAAGGCTTGATGTCCTGGATTTCGACGGATTTCACGGTCAGGCCCCAGTCCAGCGCTTCGTCGGCGATGGCGGTTTTCAGTTCGGCCTTGATGCGGTCGCGCGAGGTGAGTGCCTGATTCAGCTCCATGCCGCCGATGATCGAGCGCAGGCTGGTCTGCACCATATTGCGCATCGCTTCATGGAAATTCTCGATGCCATATACCGCGCGTTCGATGTTGGATACCTTGATGAAGGCAATGGCGTTGGCGAGTATGACCGCGTTGTCCTTGGTGATCACCTCCTGTTGAGGCACGTCCAGGATGATGTCCTTGGTGGTGACCTTGTAGCTGATCTTGCTGAAAATCGGATTGATGACGTGCAGGCCGGGGCTCAGCACCGCGTTGAACTTGCCCAGCCGCTCCACGACCCACTCCTCCCCTTGCGGCACGATGCGTATGCCTTTCCAGATTGCAATGGCTACAAGGATGACCAATACATACATCAACACGGACATGATGATTCCTTCTTCTTGATTAATGACGTTTGACGCGCAGGCTGTTGCCTTCGATGGCGACGATAACCGCTTCGGCGCCGGCCTCGATGTCTTCGTTAGCCACAGCCGCCCATTCGCGGCTGCCCATCACGCCTTGGGCGAATTGGATGCGTCCGTTCTGCCTGGGGCTGACTGCTTCGACGATAGTGCCGATGCGGCCAACTTCATCGCCCTGCGACTGGCCGATATGCAGATCGGAAGAGTTTTTCTTGTAATTGCGGCGCCAGATGACGAGCGCGACTATGGAAAGCGCGGAAAAGAGAAACAGCTGGAGCGAGACGGGCATGGCCGGCATTAGCCAAGTCAGGATGGCGAGCAATATGGCCGCAATGCCGAACCATAATACATACATCGTACCGGTGAGCATTTCGACCCCCAGCAGCGCGAGCCCCAGAATTCCCCAAATCCACATGGTTTCAAGCATATTTTTCCCGTGAAGGCATTTTTTCGCCATCGTACCAGACTTGAATCAGCCGCGGCATTTGCACGCGTGCCGGCCGCGCATTACACTCGCTGCACAACAACTATCAGCCATGTGGAGGGCGTATGGGCAGCATCCTGTTTTTGGGGTTGATCGCAATCATCCTGGTGTATTTCATCCTGATCTACAACAACCTGGTGGCGATCAAGAACAACGTTGCCAAGGCCTGGGCCAACATCGACGTGCTGTTGAAGCAGCGCCACGACGAACTGCCCAAGCTGGTGGATACCTGCAAGCAATACATGAAGTTCGAGCAGGAAACGCTGGAGAAGGTCATCAACGCCCGCGCGCGCGTGGCTGATGCACGCGAGACTCACAACATCGCTGCATTGGGCGCCGCAGAAAGTGCATTGCGTTCCGGGCTGGGTAGCCTGTTTGCCCTGGTCGAATCCTATCCGGAGCTGAAGGCCAACGAACAGTTCATGCATCTGCATGCGCGCATCACCGGGCTGGAAAACGCGATTGCCGACCGTCGCGAGTTCTACAACGAGAGCGTCAACATCAACAATGTGCGCATCGAGCAATTCCCGGATTTGGTCGTTGCGCGCATGTTCAATTTTCCGCCCCAGACGATGCTGCGTTTCGACGCCTCCGACCTGCAAGACGTGAATATCGCCAAGCAATTCGGCTAAGCGGTTCATTTGATGCCGCTTTTTTTGCGGGACGGGTACGTCAATCTGCTGACTTCTGGCAGCCATTTATTGTTGCTGTTGGTGGCCGCGCGCATCAATGAACGCCCAGCCTGGACAATTTGCTTTGCCTTGATCGCGGCGATCAGTTTTTTTGCCTGGGCATCGAATTTCAAGCGTGGTCGGGCGATCGCAGATACGCCGACTTCAAGGGTCGGATCCGCTGCCCAAGGCTACGTGGAATTGTACGGGCGTGCTCACAGCAACAACAATCATGTGCAATCCAAAGGCAGCAGCTTCCCGTGCATCTGGTATCGCTGCACGACTTCCCGCATGAACTCCGACAAACGCTGGGTGCAATCCGATCTGCGCGTCAGCGACTCCTTGTTCGAAATCAACGACGGTAGCGGCGCCTGCATGGTGGATCCCGATCATGCGGAAGTCATTACGACGCATGTCCGCACCTGGTATGAAGGCGAGTATCGCCATGTCGAGGAGCAGCTGTTTTCCAGCGACAGCATCTACGTGCTCGGCGAATTCCAGACGGTGGGCGGTGCGCACAGTCCGCTTAGCCACCGAGAAGATATGGGTGCTCTGCTGGAGGCCTGGAAACGCGATCCAGTGCATCTGCTGAAGCGTTTCGATCTTAACGGCGACGGCCAGATCGACATGCAGGAGTGGGAGTTGGCGCGCAAGGCTGCCGCGCGTGAAGTGGAAAAACAGCATCGCGAATTGCGCCAGCAGCCCGGGGTGCATGTGATGCGGCGCCCTGCTTCCGACCGCATGTACCTGATTTCCAACCTCTCGCCGCACCAGCTCAAGCGCAAGTACCAGTTCTGGGGCGCGTTCCACCTCAGTGTCTTTTTTGCGGGGCTCGCGGCCGTTATCTGGCTCGGTGTGGGCTGAGCGGCGGCGGGGCTGTGATAAAATCCCGGCCCATGAGCGAACTCGACAAATCCTTTGAACCCAAGAACATAGAAAACCGCTGGTACTCCTTCTGGGAGGGCCAGGGTTACTTTGCCGCAGGCCTCGACACGGCAAAATCCGATAACTTCTGCATCCTGCTGCCGCCGCCCAACGTCACCGGCACGCTGCACATGGGCCATGGCTTCAACCAGACCATCATGGATGCACTGACGCGCTATCATCGCATGCGCGGCGCCAACACGCTGTGGCAGCCGGGCACCGACCACGCCGGCATCGCAACGCAGATCGTCGTCGAGCGCCAGCTGGATGCGCAAGGCCTGTCGCGCCACGACCTCGGCCGCGAGAAATTCCTGGAAAAAGTGTGGGAGTGGAAGGAACATTCCGGTTCCACCATCACCCGCCAGATGCGACGCCTCGGCACCTCGCCCGACTGGAGCCGCGAGCGCTTCACGATGGACGAAGGGCTGTCCAAGATCGTCACCGAAACCTTTGTACGCCTGTTCCGCGAAGGCTTGATCTATCGCGGCAAGCGTCTGGTCAACTGGGATCCCAAGCTGCACACCGCGGTGTCCGACCTCGAAGTCATCAGCGAAGAAGAAGACGGTTCACTGTGGCACATTCGCTACCCGCTGGCCGATGGCTCCGGTTCGCTGACCGTCGCGACCACCCGTCCCGAAACCATGCTTGGCGACACCGCCGCGATGGTGCATCCGGAAGACGAGCGCTATGCACACCTCATCGGCAAGACCGTGAAGCTGCCACTGTGCGATCGCGAAATCCCGATCATCGCCGACGACTATGTGGATCGCGAGTTCGGTACCGGCGTGGTCAAGGTGACCCCAGCACACGACTTCAACGACTATGCGGTCGGTCAGCGCCACAATCTGCCGGTCATTTCCATCCTCACGCTGGATGCGAAGATCAACGACCACGCGCCGGAAAAGTACCGCGGCATGGACCGCTTCGACGCGCGCAAGGCCATCGTCGCCGACCTTGAGGCCCTCGGCCTGCTGGAAAAGATTGACAAGCACAAACTGAAAGTCCCGCGCGGTGACCGTACCGGCGTCGTCATCGAGCCTATGCTCACCGACCAGTGGTTCGTCGCGATGAGCAAACCGGGTGAAAACGGCAAGTCCATCACCGAGCAGGCACTGGAAGTGGTCGCCAACGGCGAAATCAAGTTCCATCCGGAAAACTGGGTCAACACCTACAACCAGTGGCTCAACAACATCCAGGACTGGTGTATCTCGCGCCAGTTGTGGTGGGGGCACCAGATTCCCGCCTGGTATGGCGTCAATGGCGAAGTGTTCGTCGCGCACGACGAAGCCGAGGCGCGCCATCTGGCCGACGAAGCCGGATATGCCGGCATGTTGATGCGCGATCCGGACGTACTGGACACCTGGTATTCCTCCGCACTGTGGCCTTTCTCCACATTAGACTGGACGCCGGAATGGCCGGAGAAGTCCAACCCGGCGCTCGACTTGTACCTGCCCTCCTCCGTGCTGGTCACCGGCTTCGACATCATCTTCTTCTGGGTGGCGCGCATGGTGATGATGACCAGGCACATCACCGGCAAGATCCCGTTCAAGGACGTGTACGTGCACGGCCTCATCCGCGATGCGGAAGGCCAGAAGATGAGCAAATCCAAGGGCAATGTGCTTGATCCTATCGATTTGATCGACGGTATCGGCATTGAAGAACTGGTGAAGAAGCGCACCACCGGCCTGATGAACCCGAAGCAGGCCGAGCAGATTGAAAAACGCACCCGCAAGGAATTCCCCGAAGGCATTCCCGCTTTCGGCACGGATGCACTGCGTTTCACCTTCGCCAGCCTTGCCAGCCCCGGCCGCGACATCAAGTTCGACATGCACCGCTGCGAAGGCTATCGCAATTTCTGCAACAAACTGTGGAATGCCACCCGCTTCGTGCTGATGAATTGCCAGAAAGAAGATGGCACACCCCAGGATTGCGGCATGGAGCCATGCAAGGCCGATTGCGGGCCGGACGGTTATCTCGATTTCTCGCAGGCCGACCGCTGGATCGTCAGCTTGCTGCAGCGCACCGAAGCCGATATCGAGAAAGGCTTCGCCGACTATCGCTTCGACTACGTGGCGCAAGCCATCTACAAATTCGTCTGGGACGAGTACTGCGATTGGTACCTGGAAATCGCCAAGGTGCAATTGCAAAACGGAACGGATGCACAAAAGCGTGCTACTCGCCGTACCCTGCTGCGTGTACTGGAAACCGTGCTGCGCCTGGCCCACCCAGTCATCCCCTTCATCACCGAAGAACTGTGGCAGACCGTATCCAAGTTCACCGGTGCGGAAGGCGACACCATCATGGTGCAACGCTACCCGCAGCCGCAGTCCGAAAAAATCGACGAAGCCGCCGAAGCCTGGGTCGCCACGCTGAAGCAAGCCGTCGACGCCTGCCGCAGCCTGCGTGGCGAAATGAGCGTCTCTCCCGCACAACGCGTGCCGCTGGTGGCGGAAGGTCCGAAAGAAGCGTTGGCGTCTTATGCGCCCTACTTCAAGGCGCTGGCCAAGCTGTCGGAGATGGATGTGGTCGAAACGCTGCCGCAAGCCGATGCCCCGGTCGCGGTCATCGGCGATTTCCGCCTGATGCTCAAAATCGAAGTGGATGTGGCTGCGGAGAAAGAGCGCTTGGGTAAGGAAATCGCACGGCTGGAAAACGAGATCACGAAAGCCAATGCGAAATTGTCCAATGCAGGCTTTGTTGATCGAGCGCCTGCCGCTGTGGTGGCGCAGGAGAAAGAACGGTTGGCTGGATTCAGTGCTACCTTGGAGAAAGTGCGCGGGCAATTCGCGCGATTGAGCTGAGTCGAAAGGCGGGTTTTAACCCGCCTTTCAGATAAACAGGTTTACGTCTGACTCGCCGGCAAATTCGAAAAATGTTGCCGCGCCGCCGATTTCGATACCGTCGATAAATTCTTCACGCTGGAAACCGAACAGATCCATTGTCATCTGGCAGGCGATCAGTTTGACGCCCGCCTCCAGGCAAATTTCGCGTAGCTCCTGAATCGACGCAACGCCTTTGTCTGCGATTTTCTGTTTCATCATCATGGTCGCCATCGACTCCATGCCCGGTAGCGCCTGCACCAAGGTGGGCATGGGGATGGGCATCGGCATTGCAGGATTGCCGAGCGGGCTGACCTTGAGGTCGGAAACATCTTTTTTTAGCAGCGTCAGTCCATAGAAGGTAAAGAAAATACTAACTTCATAGTCCAAAGCGGCTGCAGTGGAAGCCAGGATGAACGGCGGATAGGCCCAATCCAGCGTGCCCTTCGATGCGATCAAGGCCAGCTTCTTGGCCACGGCTTAGGCCCGTTTCTTCATGACGAACGTGAATTCGCCATTGGCCGCTTCATGCGCGAGCAACTCGTGGCCGGTCTGCTTGCAGAAGGCCTGGAAGTCTTTAACCGATCCCGGATCGGTCGCGACGACCTTTAAAATCTGGCCGGGCTGTAACTCAGCCAGTGACTTCTTGCAGCGCAAGATGGGCAAAGGGCAATTCAATCCTCGCGCATCAAGCTCTTTGTCGAATTCCATCATCAACTCCTAGCATTTCGGTTCCAGCGTGTAACCGGCGGCACCCCAGCCGAGTACACCCCTACGCAAATTAAAAACGTTTTCGCGCCCTTGGCTGGCCAGGAAGCTACTCGCCTGTGCGGAGCGTATGCCGCTGTGGCAGTAGAAAACCAAAGGGGTTTCGCCTTCGAGCTCTTGAACACGTAATGTCAGGAGGTGTAACGGGATATGGACTGCTCCATGAATGATGCCTCGTGCCACCTCTTCATCTGTCCTGACATCGACCAGCATGACTTGTTCGGTCGAAGCCAAGGTGTTCAGCGTTGTGCTGTCGATTTCTTTGAAACTTGCCATGAATGGGAAGGGGGCGGTTGAGTATCGGCTCATTCTAATATTTATCTGAGCCGTTGGTAAGGAGTGGCTGGGAAAATCTCGGGCATCAATGCGATACGCCGTCGCGACGGATGACCTTAAGGAGCGTTAGCCACAGGATTTTGAGATCGAATAATAAAGACCCGCGTTGTAGATACTCCGCGTCCAGTTTCACTTTCTCGGAAATCGGCAACTCGTCGCGGCCATTAATTTGCGCCCAGCCTGTCAGGCCAGGTAAGAGTTTATGCACGCCAAGTTGAGTGCGCAATGCGATTAGGTCATCCTGATTGTACAATGCTGGTCGTGGTCCGACGAAGCTCATGTCGCCTTTGAGAATGCTCCAGAGTTGGGGCAGCTCATCCAAGCTAGATTTGCGTAGGAATGAACCGATAGGTGTCAAAACTGATTCCGGATGCGTCAGAAGGTGTGTCGCAACGGCAGGCGTGCCCACGCGCATACTTCGGAATTTTGGCATCTGAAAAATGCGGTTGTTGACTCCTACGCGCGCACTCCAATAAACCGTTGGTCCCGGAGAAGTCAATTTGACTGCGATCGTGACTATCAAGATAGGGAAAATGAGCAGCACTAGGGCAACGATGGCGAAGAGAAGATCGAAAAAACGTTTCATGGAATTATTTTAAAATAAAACAAAAGTTCTACTTGTGCCCCACTAAAGCACAGAGCTGTTCAGGTTCAATCGCAAATTTTTCGATTAGAAATTCCGAAATTTCGCGGTCTTTGCAGGGTACAACTGAGTTACCAAAAGTGAGTAAAAGCAGTACCGGGCCAGCCATTTAATGCAAAACCTAGCGAAGATGCGATGGTGTATTACCGCTCTTGGTCGAGAAATACCACTCAGCGGTGGTCTCTAATCCGTCTTGCATTGTGTAAGGAGGTACCCAGGCTAGCTCGAAACAAATAGAGCGACTATTCACATACAACGAATTTGTTAAACGCTCTACTGCTGTGCGCTTCCCCAATAGCAGTCCGGCAAGTTGAATCCAGCTGACAGGGACTCGTAGTAATCGAGCAGGCCGACCTAAAGCGATTGCTAGGCGCAATATCAGCTCAGGTGTTGATACATCCTCCCCGTCACTTACGAGGAAAGTTTTGCCTGCCGCATCCGGGTGCTTAATGCAGAGTGCAATTGCATCCACCAAATTACCCAAATACAGAAGGCTGCGCCGGTTTCTAATGGCTCCTAAAGGCAAAAGAGAACCATTATCTACCACTTGCATTAACTGAAGAAAGTTCGCCCCCACCCCTGGGCCATACACTAGTGTTGGTCTTAGAATCACCACCTCGATGCCTGTCTCATCTGAGATGAGACGCAGTGAATTCTCTGCTTCCCATTTCGAAATAGCGTAAGCATCTTGCGGGTTGGGCAAATCATTTTCCAAAAACGCTCGGCCGGGTGACTTTTCACCGTTGACTTTGACAGAGCTAAGAAAAATCAGGCGCTTCACTCCGGCATCTGCTGCAGCCCTGGCCAATTTTTCAGTCGCCAGCACGTTCACGCGACGATATTCAATTAGAGGATTAGACGCTACATCTAGTAACTGGTGAACCCGTGCGGCGAGATGAATAACCACATCACACCCTCGCAAAGCATGTGACCAATCCGTTTCAGGTCCAATGTTACCAATAGTAATCTCACCAGCTTTAGCTTGTCCACGCACGGCTCCAACTACGTTCAAGGAGTCGCATCGCAAGAAATTGCACAGTGCCTTTCCAACAAAGCCGTTTGCACCTGTAACAAGAATGTTCATGGGGACATTATTTATGGTTGATAAATGGACATTAGTCCTACCGACATTAGCGCCGATCCCTGATCGCAAAGTATTCTCTGCACGGTGGTAGGAACACTAAAAATAAAACCCAAATCAATAAATTTAGGTTTCTTGATTATGTAGTAAACCCATGCAATTCGGGCGCATTAAAAATAATTTTTTAGTTATTTCTCAGCAATGAGTAAAATGTCCTCGCCATGATTTCTCAAAAAAAGATTTATAAGCCATTCGATAAACTGAGCCCATCTCCCAATCAAGCGCATTCTAAATGAAGGGAAATTGCTCATATCATGACGACCAGAAACCATAATATTACGGCTTCCAAGAAAACCTCCATTAGCATCTCTCACAATTGACTGGACAGAAACGGTAGTAAATCCCAGTCGTGAAGCAAGCTGAGTTATCGTGGATTTATTAAAAAGGTGTAAATGCCGAGGTGGATCAAGAGACATCCAATTACGTCCAAAAACACGATGCCATAAGCTTTCGCTATTCGGCGTCAAAAGAACTAGCCGTCCACCAGGTTTAAGAACCTCAAAGCTTGCTTTCAGCAACGCCAACGGGGCATGTACATGCTCTATTACATGACTCATAAAAACCAAATCAAAATAATTACTTTGAAAAGATTGCTCCGCCAAACTTCCCAGACGAACATCAAGCCCCTGATTTGATGCAAAAGCAACCGCTTTAGGGTCAAAGTCCACGCCTGTAACGTTCCAGCCAAGAGATTGCATGTGCTTCAGTACATGACCGCTCCCACATCCCACCTCGAGCAATCTCCCCTCAGATTTCTTCTCTTGCCAGATAACCGAATAGTCAACATCAACTTTCCTGCCGGGATGGAGAAACACAAATACGCTCATCAACACTTTGAGTAAACGATTACCTTGAGCTTTATATCCATAGGAAACGTCAACGTATCCCTCTGAGGCTGCCTCAGCAATGCGGTTTAACAGACCAAAAGGGGGCTTAATTACATCATGCGTGTAATAATGAGCATATGCTTTAGGAATATCCGTCTCTGTTGGCATAGGATTTAACCAAAGCAATCCGCACTTGGAGTTACTGCATTTACTTATATTCCAAAGTCCTGGAACATTAAAAAGTCTATCCTCCAGCTCTTCATAGATCAAATTTCCATGAGAGGAACATATGGGACAATCCGGGCAACTGGTCGATTCCATCTGCTGCAAAACACTCACTTAGCCGAACTCCTTCTTAACAAATAACTAACCAGCATTGCCTTTTCTTCTCCTTTCAGCATATACCTCCAAAAAAGCGGAATGAAAAATGTGATGATAATGGCTGAGAACAAAATTTGATAATTACCTATAGCGAAAAGCACGAAGTAAATCATTAGCGCCATAAGAAACGACAACGTCAACATATCTTTTGCACAAAATACTCCACCGAGCAATCGGGAGTTGGCGAAAAGCACTAATAGCAACAAATCAATAGCCACCCTCGCTACCCACGCCCAGGAAGTGCCAACTATCCCAAAATTATTAGTCAGCCAAACAACTAGTGGAACATAAAATAACAATTCAAATATATGAAACTTGGCAGTCATATCTGACCGACCTGTACTTTGTAAGAAGGTCGAATAAACCTGGGCTATACAGTTCAAGAAAACGCCAAACGCAAGCCATCTCAACACGTCAGTGCTTGCATTGGAGAAACTAACACCAAGCCATAAGCGTAGAATCTCCGATGAAAAAGCAACAAGAAAAAAAGTCGCGGGAAAAATTCCAAATATAACCAATCGAATCGATCCCTCAAGTAACCGTTTGGTTTTCGTTACATCATTTTGGTAAGCAGCAAATGACGGAAAAAGAACTCCTGTTAGCGCTATCGGTATCAGCCATAGCTTTGTTACAACTTCGTAAGGGGTTGAGTAATAGGCCACAGCAGCGGTTGAGAGCATCGCGCCAATCAGAAATCTATCCATATATGTCATTAGTGGACCGATCACATTTGAAATAGTCATCCATCCCCCAAACCGGGCCAAGTGAAGCAAACCGACTTTGATATCACTTCCCCATTTAATCCCGCAAACGGGTAGAAATCGACGCGCGTAAGAAAAGAAAATGAGCGTATTCACGAGCCGTGCAATAACGATCATCATGACTGGATAAACAAGACTGTTGGAGTAATGAATAAACAAGAGCGGGCTTGCATAAGTAAAAATCCCAACTGGAATGCGTACAACATTAATAATTTTGAATTGATGAAATCCTTCTAAAACCCCCCGCAATCCAGAGCTGACCATTACTAAAGGAATAGACAGCCCAAGCATAACAAATGAATCTAATGTCTCAGAACGAATTTGATCAGGTACGGCGAATACACGATCCACTAGAATTGGTGCAGTTATTATCGCAATGAAGGATACAAGAGCACCTAATATGCCTATAACAAAAATCGCAAGCCACACTATCTGAGAAAGTTTCACTTCGTCATCAGAATGCGATTTATTTGCTATAAAAAACGTAATAGATCTTCCCAAACCGAGATCTAAAATGCTGAAATATCCAACAATAACCCAAGCTAGATTAAGCACTCCAAGCCGGTCTACTCCCAACGCGGCCAAGATCGAAGGGAGGCAAATTACCGCAACCAAAATAGGAATAAATTGGCCAGCTAGGTTTGCTAGAACATTATTTGCAATTGACTTACTACTCAGATTTTTCGACATTAGCTACTTACAAAGATAACTCTTTAAAAAAGCTTTAGGCCATTGCGTTTATAAAATACAGCTGCAGACTTTACAAACATCAAAATATGCTTGATACCTTTTCTAGCAGCAGCACCGCCAAAATGTATGACCTGAACACTCGGAACATGCATTAGGATGGAGCAGGCTGATGCACGTAGACTGACATCAAAATCTTCAAAATACATAAAGTAATGTGCTGAAAAACCGCCAATTTGTTTTAATAAAGGAGTTCTCCAAAACATAAAACAGCCACTGACAATTTCCACAGGAAAAGGTCTTCCCTGTTCTATTTGATTACGTAATTCATATTTCGCCATTCTGGCATCAAATACTTTCTTCACTGCATGGGGCGCAAACCCTCTTAGTGCCAGATCCAATAACGTCGGGAACCTTTTGCAAAGGTATTCCACTTCACCGGTGCCATTTTGCGCCGATGGAGATATTAAGCCCACGCGATCATTTGATTGCATAAAACCAATTGCTTGAAAAATTGCATCTGGTGCAAGGATCACGTCAGGATTTAGCACGAGATGGAACGTTTTTCCAGTTTTGAGAATAGAGAGATTATGACCACATCCATATCCCAAGTTACCATGACCTGAAATCACTTGGACCCTAATTTTAGGTGTGGTTTCAAAGGTTTTTAACATGGGTGAAAAGTCAAAAGGGGATTCTTTTTCGTTATTGTCGATCAAATCTACCCGGGCGTAGCCTAAAACTTTAGACTCAAGTGCAAATTCGATGGACCGTACTAAAGAGTTAAGGGTGTCTGCCAAGACGCTTTCGTTTGGTCTATACGCCACAACCGAAACGGACAAGCTGGGTAATTCAAAATCCACTTTATCTTCGCCTATATGGGGAGAACAGCCCCTGACACATCAATTCTTTAAGTCGAGTCAGAGGGATAGTTCTTGTTGACTGGACCAATTTTCGCCTTTTCAAAATCGCTGGTAATCCTAGTAGCGCATCCAATTTGGCCTTGAATATCACTTTGGCTTTCCCCCTAAATGAATAAACAGCAAGGCTGGCTAAATTCAAGAGTATATGTTGAGGTAAATATATGATTAAAAGGAGAAGTGGCATATTTTTGAAATATGTCCATTCAAGATTTCTATGCCCGTGGTAAACCGTAAAATCACTTTGATATCCAGTTATAGCGGAACCCATATGATGAACAATGGCGCTAGGAACGTACAGACACCTATATCCCTTCAAACGTAATCTAAAAGCCAAGTCTACATCCTCAAAATAGCAGAAGTAATGCTCATCAAAGCCACCTATTTCATTCAACAGGTCGCGTCTATACATGGCTGCAGCTGCGCATGGTCCGAAAATTTCTCCAGTATGTCTTTCGTTTTTAACTCGAGATGCAAGATGGTCCCTTCTCCAGGCAGCACCACTAACATGGTAAATGTCGGCAGTGCCATCATAAAATTCAGGGTTATCTGCACATAACAGCGTACTACCGAGGAATTGGTACTGAGGGTGCTGGATACTTGCATTTATCAGGTTTTCCAACCAGGTAGGTTCTGGAAATGCATCAGGATTCAGACAAGCTATCCAATCAGAACCTTCAGCAGCAGCAATTCCAATATTATTGCCGCCTGCAAATCCAATATTTTCAGTTAAATGAATAAATTTAACCTCTGGGAAGTCGCGCTCCGCATTGATAGCAGAGCCATCATTGCTCGCGTTATCAACAACAATAACCCGGTAGGAATGAAAAGTTTGTTCACGCAAATGTGACAGGCATTTAGCGAGTAACTCTCCCCCATTAAAATTGATAATTACAACAGCAATCTTTTTCACTCAACTACTCCTAGGAGAGACTGGCATCAGTTTTTTCATAAAGACATATAATCAGACTCGATTTTGCAATGATGGCAATAGCTTACTTGCTTCAAAAAGATTGGGAGCTCGAAGAACAGTAGGGCTAACCAATTCTGATTCATGCAAACCATAGCCAGTTGCAACCAGAATAGGAGTTACTCCGGCACTGATGCCTGCAAATATATCCAGCGCCTTATCTCCAATCATAAAAGACTTATCCAAATCGATATTAAAGTCAGCCGTTGCTTGTAACAGCATGCCAGGCTTAGGTTTTCGGCAATTGCAGTTTTGGTCATTGCCATAATTCGGATGGTGTGGGCAATAGTAATAGGCATCAATCCATGAGCCCTCACCAGCTAAAATTTTGTCTACCTGCCGGTGCAACTTCCTTACTTCGTCCTCACTATAGTAGCCACGAGCAATACCTGCTTGATTTGTAACGACGATTGCAAGATAGCCCATTTGATTAATTATAGAAATCGCTTCTATTACCCCAGAAAGCCACTCCCAATCCTCTATGCGGTGAAGATAATTTTTCTCGGCATTAAGAGTGCCATCCCGATCCAAAAATACAGCTGGCCTTGACATACTGTGCCTATCGAGAGCTCTCGACTTGATCCACTATCCATTCTGAAAATGCTAGGGAACTTGTAAATGCAGGAGAGATGGAGTTCAAAACATGAAGAGAATATTCATTTTTTTCAATAAGATAATCCATTTCCAATGCATGTGTTTTAATGTTGATTAACTGCGGGCGAATGCCGACTTTATTACAGGGGATCAAATCCTCTGGTTTCAATTCTGCCATTAGCTTCTGGGCAGATTGGAAAAAACAATGCTTAAAATATTTTTTAATTTCAGTATGGACAAGTAAACGGAAATTCTGATTGTCGGCAATATACATTCCAAACAATTCGGCCGTGATTTTTATACTCTCTCGTATCTCCAATCCCTTAAATACTCCATAATTTTCACGCCCAAATGCAGGAATGGCTGTCGGACCAACATAGACATCATCAGATATTACACGTGTGAGATGCACCCCTAAAAAAGGTAAATCAGGGTCTGGTACAGGATAAATATTGCTACGAACCAGATACGCTCTTTCTGGGCGGATTTTGTAATAAATTCCCTTGAAAGGAATAAGTGTATATTTTTGAGCCAGTCCAAATTGCTTCGCGACAAGGTCAGCTCCTGAACCAGCGCAGTTATACAAAAATCCGAAAGAAAATGAACCTTGGGGAGTTCTAACGGTTCTAGAGTCTTCCGATACACCAAGCATCGGGGCATTGAATACAAACTTGACACCGGACTGTTCCAACAACTCACGAAGCTTATTAACTACCGACTTGCTATCAATGACCGCTGTATCCGGCGAATAAATTCCTGCCATATACGGAGACGCATACGGCTCGATTTCTTTGATCCCCTTCTCATCAAGGCGCTCAGCATTTACCCCATTCTCTTTTGCGTTTTGCAGCAGACGATCCAAGGTCGGTAAGTCTCTATCAGAGGTCGCGATGATCACCTTACCTGATCGACTACAGGCGATTCCATATTCCGCTGCAAAATCCCGCATCCTAGATGCCCCGATTGTACAAACTCTCGCCTTTAGAGTACTACTTCCATAGTAAACTCCTGAGTGCATGACCCCACTATTGCGCCCGCTTGCATGCATTCCAACTTCAGGCTCTTTCTCTAAAATTACAATACTGGATGAGGGATGTCGCTTCTTCAGCTCCCTTGCCACCGTAAGACCTATGATTCCAGCCCCAACAATTAGATAGTCGGAATTGTTATTAGTATTCTGAATAAACGACATAAATCTTGACCTTGAACTTAGAAGAAAGCCCTGTTAATTAATTTTTGGAAACGCCAAAGCAATCAGCTTTTTATAAAAAGTAGCCGTCAGAAGCGCTATAGCCAGGAGTAAAACAACCCAAAAATTAAAGTTTGATGTCACGCTTTTTACGGAAAGATGACCAACCCCAACCAAGATAATTTGCAATGGCAGAGTTCCTAACAGAACCCCGGAAAGAAAAGCCTTAAACCCTATTTGACTTAAGCCAAAAATATACCCAAGAGAAGATCCCGGAAAAACAGGGTTAGCATGTGCAAATGCAGCAGCCTTCCAGTGATACTTATCGATTAGCTGCTGAATCTTCAGATACCAACCATGTTCAACTTTCTTTTCAACCCATCGACTAAGTAAATATCTGCCTAGTGAAAAAGTCCACACAGAAGACAAAATGGTTGCAATTGTAGAATATGCCACGCCATAAATAACACCCCACAGCGCGCCTGCCATCACGGTTAAAGCCGAACAGGGCAATCCAAAGGAAGCAAATACGATTTGTATTGCAACCAAAAGGAACGGTGCCAATACAGGGTGAGCAGTCAGAAAATATGACAACTCCTCCCGAAAGGAGGTATTAAACAATACCTCGAACAGCAAGCAAGCCCAACCGAGAAGAAAGAAAAATAGTTTTAGTCGTGAGAGAAATTTCGTCACAAAAACTCAGCCCAACTTCGTTGGCTCCAGAATTTCTTTGACAATGTACTTGGGCCGACCTTTAACTTCGTTATAGATTCTTGCCAAATAAATTCCCATCAGACCATTCGTCAAAAGAATAATCCCACTAAAAAACGCCACAGAGATTAGCACCCCTGAAATGCCTGGCGCCGAAAGCCCCATAACTTTGGATGCCACTGCGTATAGCACAAGAGCAACAGAACCAAGCGATGTAAAAAGGCCAAGAAAAAATGACAAGTACAACGGCCCTGCAGAAAATGCAGTTAACCCTCGTACAAATTCACGCACAGGGCCTTTACCTAATAAGGGAAAATGAGTTTCACCCTCAAATCTCGCTTCCCTCCGGTACAAAACAAATTCTTGACGATAACCTACCCATATCGCCAATCCCCTCATGTAGGGGTCGGCTTCGGGTAAACTGAGTATGTGCTCGACGACTTTCCGAGATAAAAGCTTGAAATCACCTGTATTTTCGGGAAGCTCTATATCAGAAAAGAAGTTGATCGTCTGATAAGCCTTTTTAGTCAACCACATTTTGAACGCCGTTTCGCCATCGCGATGCGTTCTGGTTGTATGAACAACCTCTGCACCATTTCTAAATCGCTCAACAAGTTGAGGAATTAACTCTGGAGGATCCTGTAAATCTGTGTCCATGTAGATAATGGCGTCACCTTTTGTTTGGGAAAACCCCGCCAGTACGCATGGTGTCACACCGAACCTACGAGACATATTTATGATTTTGATTGGATAAGAAGATTGCAACTTTATCAACAAATCAAGTGAATTGTCCGACGAGTCGTCATTCACAAAAATCATTTCATATTCCACATCTGAGATACTGCTGAGAGATGTATCCACCCTCTTCACGAGCTCAGGAATATTACCTTCCTCGTTACGGAACGAGAAAACCATAGAAATCAACATAGAGCCTCTGAAGTTTTGTTAATTCGAGAAAAGTTAACTCTGCCAATTAGTTAACCTGTCCCTTTGTTTCTAAAAAATTCAATCTTTTCGTATAGTGATTGATAGAGTCGGTACTTGCACCGTGCATCTCGAGTAATCCTATCGCCAATCTCATGTCCATTATCGCCCAATCCAATTTGCCTTCAGCTTCATCAATCTCAGATAGCCGATAAAGGGATGCAGGATTCTGAATAAAACTCAGCGTGAGCACTCTGCTTTTTTCATTATGAAATAATTTCGCCGCAGCCTGCTCAAACATTTTAGTATCTGGGATAGCCAAGCCAAGAAAAATCAAAAGCGAGAAAAGAAAAATCGACAGTTTCACCCAAAACTGTTTGATTTCTGGCGTTAGCCATTCATTACCAGATTGCGTCTCGTCTTTTTTGCACCACCTCACTCTAGTCATCTCCCATTTGATGCCCCCAGCGTTGCTTTAATAACTACGCTATAAATTCTCAATCGACTCAAACTCAACACCCAAAGAGTTTTGGCATGCCACTCCAAGTCTTTCGCAGCTAATGGTAAATTCCTCAACACGTAGGTGACTGATATGTGGGGACTCCGTCAAGACTTGTAGCAACGCGTCATTGTCCAGTATTAGTGGGCTGATCATAAAGCCGACAGAAGCCATTGAAGGGATAAATTTTCTTATTACACTTTGGCCGTCAGATAGTTTCAAATTTATCGAATAGCTTTCAGGCTTATAGATTAAAGATAATAATGAACTGATCCATGTTTTACGCATCCTGATTTTCACCCATATTGGAACATTTCTGTCTGGAACTAATACTTTTTCACCAAGATGATAATTTCTTTTTTTGGATAATAAGGACCATTGCAGCTCATCAACCTCTTCGGATTTTCTACGCAACAATATCTCCCCATTTTCAGCCTCAATGGGAGTATATCGATGCAGAATTTCCATTTGCGACAAAGCATCGTCTTGCGCCACCAACCTACCATCGATAGTAGCTAAAGAGACAATCAAAAAATCCGGCGCAGACTTAGGTGCACTGTAATAACGACTGTTAGCCTTCATCAAGCCTTCATTCCAGGCTGCAAAAGAAATAGGAACAGGTGAGGGGTGATAATTAAAATCGTTGTACACCATGGGTGCCGGCATATAGCCAAAATAGCCAACTTTTGAATAGCCTACAATATCCCTGAATAACGGACGCTGCATCTCTGATTTTGATTGCATCAGTTCATTCTTCAGGTTTTGAAAAAATGCTCTGGGATATCTAATGCCGTCCAAGGTAATTTGGAAGTTTTTAATTTCAGAATGAATGCGATAAGCCCATGAAATATGGCTTTCTGCTTTTATCCCCAACATTGAGACAAAAAAAACCAACAACATGAGCAGACTTTTGTTCTTTTGACAACATCCAAAGCACCATTGCAACTTTTTATTAATATTCATTCCGCACGATCATGCACGTTAGGATGGCCCCAAAAAACCATCACCGATGCTGCCATCGCGAAAGAAAAAAAGACCTGCACATGACCATCGGCCCTGACAAAACCATGTTTCCAAGCAACAAAAATTATAAGTAACTGCACCAGAATTAACGGAATCCGAGTCCAGCGTCTAATTTCAATATCCCTGATAATCACGCCAAAACTTAACATACTCAACACTAGAAACCCAGCGATCGTAACAGCACTATGCTCATAAATTGTCATTGCTTCGTTATACCCTGACGAAAATTCAATCGCCACCTTGGGGTACAGCAATAATGCATCGACAGACTGCCCAGCCAGAATCCATAATAAAATAACAGCGGAGAAAAAAATGACAAAGTCTACTGCACCATATATACCCTTATTCCTTGCGAAGGAACTAACCACACACCCCAATAGCGCAAAAATCCCAATGAAAAAAAATGTTCCCTTCATTAAAGCGAGAAATGCGAGGCTAACAACATATAGCGCACGACCGAAACTATATTTCTTGTTATGGCCATCAGTTGTCAAAAACAACTCCTGACACAGTAGGAATACCAATAGATAGAGCACAGCATCATGTATCGCCATAGAACATATGGCAATTATCCAGACCAAGCTGGCGAGCGTTGACTGGAACTTATGAAACCATCTGGTTGCCATGAATGCAATCAGGCCACTCAACAACAAGTTCAGAATCAACTTCGGTAAGTCGAGCATCCCTGTAAAAACATCTGGGTAGGCCACGAAGCCGTATGGGCCAACGTTTTGGATCACGTCCTCCCCGTAGGAAAAGTGATGAATCAGGAAATATTCAAGAGTTGCTTGACTCCCTGCATCATGAATATTTGAAACAACATTTTCAGGTAAATGAAAAGTGGCAAAGAAAATTACTGCAAAAACAATAATCGATTTTACGTACCCCCAAAGATCCGGTGCTAGCGCCTTACTTCGCAACGCAATCTTCCATAGCCGCGCACCCGAAGCCTTTTGAGTATCCAATGACATGCGCTAGAAAAACATATATTGAAGCAATTGTCTGCCCACGTCCGGTTAACTTCACCCTTTCTTCATCAATATCAATCAACCCTGCCCCACTCATTTCTTTGTAGCGCAATCCATAAATATTTTCCCTTGGCTGCAACGCCTCGACCTCAGCCTTCGTAAGTTGAGAATTAGGGGCTTCAGAAAGATTAACTAAAATTCGAACAGAAAAAGATCGTTCCAGGGAGATAGGAAAAACAATGTTATAAACATTTATGTATCCAAGAAATGAAATCGCCACCATTGTTGCGATGAGGTTCCGTTCATACTCATCAGAAATGAATCGTGCAATAACTCGCGGACCTAGAAAAAATATTAAAAATGTTACTAAAATCGAGAGAAAAAACAAATTTAACCCAAGATAACTAAATACCTTAATTCTATAAGCTATAACTTGAAGTATAAGAAAAAACAAAAATGACAACATGAGCAATGTCCCTGCGACTACCATTGCTTTAATAGTTCTATTATTTATCATTTAATTGAATCTCAACTTTACTGTCTATTGACTAGCGACAAACTTTCATTGTTTTGTCACCTGGCGGAAACCCTGCTCCATTGACTGCTTGCAACCTTGTTGCTAACCATAACATTTCAACCGGTAGTACTGTGCATATGCCACGCGATCTTATAAAGTCGCGGATATATTTTTCCTGCCCTGTGAACACTTGATTTATATTGAACCGATTATTCGTATTGGCAAAAATCTGCCTGTACGCAGTTGAGCCAGGAGGATAGAAATGTATGTTCTTGATCGCAAGATTAGTTGCTAGATATGTATTAGCGAGCGTAATAACTGTAAATGTTAGGGAAAGGCTGAAAAAAGTTCCTACGTGAGAAAATTTTTTACTTAGATCAGAAAACCCATCGCATGAAATCCCAATGAAAACTGCAATCATAAATGGCGTGATGTAGGCGCCATAATAATATGGTCCAAACAACTTGTTACCTACAACAGTCATTAACAAGGAATGCAGAATCAATCCGGATACGGCGCAAGTTGCTAGCCAGCATATTGTTTTAGATGGTAAATTTCTTAGTCCCATTAAACATGCAACCACCCAGAGTACAAGCAAAACTGCGCTAAGCACAAAGACAAACTTCCAGACCGATGTGGGATGGGTATTGAATGGAAATAATGCAAATATATCTCGTGTAAATATTTGCATATGAATCAAAAATGCATTACCACACTCAAGAAACAGTGCCCATAAAGTGAGATAGATATTCTCCGACTGTAATATCGGTTTCAATATAAAGTAATCGCCTAATACCTGTTTATCACCCCACACCATTGTCGAAATAGTTGGCATGACCACCAAATAAATTAGCAAGGCCAATATCGCAGAACCTGTGAGAACTAAAAAGACAGGCTTTAGGTTTTTCTTATCAAAGAACAAGTGGTAAGTAAACACTGCAAAAATTGCAAACCATCCAGCCTCATCTGAAATTAACCCAAGGAAAACTATAAATCCTAACTTCAGAAATTCTTTGAACGCAACATTCTGAGATTTCGCAATGCTTGCGGAAATCAGTATGGACATAAGCAAGAAGAACTGCGCCAGTACTTTTGCCGGCCTAAAAAACATCACGATACTCGATAATGTAGTAGGACTTAAAAGATAAATAGCAGCACCAAATAAACAAAAAGATTTTTTCTTAATGAACAGTGAAAGGAATCGATAAAACAAGAATGGGTTTACAAAGATTGAGAGAATCCAGGTGACAGACCAACTTTGCGAGTAGATATATATCTCTGCTGGTAATGCTAACCGAATTTTGGAATCGATCACTTGAACCAGAGATGACAAAGGTCGGGTATGTCGCGGGGCAAACTCCAATTCAGACCAATTGAAAATCAGCTCATACCATGGCCTATTAGTGTGAATCACAAAATTATCAATCAATTGGATTTCTGGGTGTACCCAGCTGACATCTGGCCTAACTGCTACTAGCAATACAAAAGCATAAGCAAATACTATAAGTAATACACCGAACTTGACCATAGTGACGCTATCATCAGTACCATGCGGTCTAAAAAAAGAGGACCTATTTCTAATGGGCTTGAGCATCAACAGCCTTTCCTGTTTCGATGATTACGCAATTTTTACAATTGGAGATTTTGTTTGAAATTACAAAGTCATCCTGATAGGTCTGGTTCAACGTCATGATCTTGTACTGTTTTCGCGAGACGCCCTGTTCCTCTGCAATTAAATGCACTATTGACCACATCAAACCACTGTAATTGGTGGCTGTGTAGACTAAATCGTATGAGAGTTGCTGTGCAACAAATGATTGATATCGCCTTGGCAGCACCACATAAACATTAACAGGGCTTTGATTATTTGCTGCAAGTGCAGAAAGGTCTCTTAAACGGGCGCGAAAATAATCAAATTCCATTTTAGAGTTTTCAACTACTGCCCTATTATTAAATAGGGCAGTACACACGGCCACCAGCAATAAGGGGCCAATTACTAAACTTTTTCTCAATGGCCGATACAGTCTTAGCACATTGAGAATAATAGACAAACTGAAACACCAGCTCACCAAACAAAGCGAGTAGAAAACGAACAGAATTCTATAAGCAACAAAACCATGACTAGTCAAAAGAATTGGGGATAGCGTCAACCCAATGAATGCAGAAACCAACAGCAACTTTTGCTTCAGGATTGAATTTTTCTTTTGATTTCCGATATCAGTACTGATTGATGGAAATGCAAAGCTAGCAATAATTGCAAAAATTATTACCAATGCATTGACTAGAAGAATCAAATAGTTATCGACTGCGATCGATGTTAAATGAAGTCCAGTATTAATAACCTCCCAAAACAGCCTCAAAATCTCAGCGTTAAGGGACACACTGAACTGATAAGTCGTTGGATCATAGGACTCAAACTTTGAGCCGAAATATGCTTTAAAAAATGGCAGCAATACCAGCTTATGCAAAACATAATATGCAACCAAACTCACTGCCATCATGACTAATGCCGCCGATGACTCGAAACGGACAATCAGCCAATCCCTCCTATCGAACAATAGCTTGACCATTGGTACAAATAGAAAGAAGAGGGTTGTTGCCGGATAAATCAAGCAGCTAGACAAAAGAAGAATAAAGGTAATGGAAGAGAAAGCCGCTTTACGCGGTGGGCTCAACGAGTTTAGTCCCTGATCAAATATTAGCCACGCAAGAAGCGCAAGGGCCAGATTCAACGGACCAGGCACATAATTTGAAATCCAGTTGATATACAAGGCCGATGAAGGCAAGAGCATCAAACCAAATATGCTTATACCCACATATAAAAAACTCGCCTTGATTTTTGTTTTCAGATGGAAATACAGAACAATTGCTATTCCCAACAAGGTCAGAAATGAAATCAGTCTTGCTACTGCATAATCCTGTATGGTTACAAGATAGGTCTGCTGTAAGTTAAATAAAATGGCATTAATAGGGCGGCCGATGTACAGAAGGTGCATCGACTCATCATGTTGCAGCATTCCACCCAAGCTAGAAACGTCAAACTTGAATGCCTGATAATCTCGCGACCGATAATCATTATGGACCGCAAAATCATTCGTAAAAGAGGCTGAATAGACTGCAAGCAACGTTAGACATGCGAGTACAATTACCCAGAAATTTTTACTTATTCTTCTCATGGGAATATTTTATATACTGGCTAATTTGAGTCACCAGTAAGTCGTTTTAAATAATTATTGTATTCAGTCTGTCTTTGTTCTTTAGTTTGTTCCTCGTTCAAACGAAGCGCCATCTGTGTCAATTCTATGGCTGTTTGATAGTCACCAATTCTTTCATAGTATTTAGCCAGAGAAAATGTGAGTTCAGGCTTTCCTAGCATTTCTACCGAGTAATAAACAATTCCATGCTTTCGCATAGAAAGATGTACCCAGTCACGTACGGCGACTTTTCTTGCCGATGCGGCATCGCCAACAGTTTCTACTAGATTGCTGACAATACTGGTAAAAAGAAAATAAACTACCAATGCCGCAATAATCAGCTTGGATGAATAATTGAGCAAATCTCTTGACACGGGTACCTCTTCTTGCCATTGCAAATGAGTAGAACCTTCTTGCATATTTTGTGCAGAAGATGACAAAGATTCAGGATTGAGAAAATTAGTTTGAAATTTTCTCAATCCAGTTTTAAGGTTATTTTCGAACTCCTCACGAACCCATCGCATATTTTTATGCATGATCAATACATCCTTGAGGAGTTACGCATAAGTTTAAACGTTGCCGTACCGGGTATTTTTGATCATGGTGTACCCCTTGATCAGATCTTCAATACCAGCACTCAAGGAGTGTGCGGTATGGAACCCAGTGGCTTCGATCTTGGCATTCGACACAATGTAGTTGCGCTGATCGGGGTCCTTGCCGAGCGGCGCTTCAGGGAAAATAAAATCAGGAATGTGCTTCTGGATAGCCTTGCATAGCTCCATCTTGGATACATTGGCCTCAGAAAGGCCTACGTTGTAGATTTGGCCCTTCATCTTGTCGAAGTTACCGATGCCATGCAGGAAAGCACGGGTCACGTCACGGACATGCACATAGTTGCGTTTGAAGTGAGGTTCGTAAAGAACGACGAAGCGGTCATACACGGCACGATAAGTAAAATCATTCACCAGCAGGTCAATCCGCATGCGGGGTGACATACCAAACACTGTCGCTAGACGATAACTAATGGTATTGGCGTGCTGCATCAGGGCCTTTTCGATCTCGACTTTCTCAATTGCATACTGAGAGATCGGGCGTAGCGGCGAGTCTTCGGTACAGAAGTTATTTTCGTCGCCAGTACCGTAGGCACTGTTGGTCGTCGGCATCAGAACCCACTGCTCCTTGCTTAGGTTTTTGATCATCATCATGATTGCATCATGATTCACTGTTGTCGCACCGACTGGATCCTTGGAGCAGAGCGGAGCCCCAACATAAGCGGCGAGCGGGATGATGATGTCGGCCTTCTTCATCAGCGGCAGCATGGTGTTTTCCAGTCGGATGTCACCACGAACGATGCTGAAATTCGGGTTGTGGCAGACATGATTGAGGCTGCTCTGACCGTACATGAAGTTATCGACGACGGTGACTTTGTGACCGGCCTCGAGCAGCACAGGGACCATAGTGGAGCCGAGGTAGCCGGCACCGCCGGTAACGAGAATGTTATAAGACATGATAGGGGACTTTTCCTTATTATCTTGGAGTTAACTAAAAAGTTCGATTTCGACGCACTCACAGAGGGAGTGCGCAAGGACAATATGAATTTCTTGGATGGTCGCCGTTTCTTTGCCGTTGGCAATGATGCAGAAGTCTGCAAGACCCTTAACCTTGCCGCCGTCATGACCGGAAAAAACAATCGTTGTAACACTCGGCATTATCTTGCACTGCTCCAGTGCTCGTATAATGTTTCTCGAATTGCCCGAGGTGGTAATCCCCAGAAACACATCTCCTGAACGCATTTTGCCAGCAACCTGACGTGCAAAAACCTCATCATAACCATAATCATTGCCGATTGCGGTCAGTATCGATGAGTCGACAGTTAGCGCCTCGGCGGGCAGTGGCGCACGATCACGCGTCAGTTTGCTCACAAATTCAGCGGCCAGATGCTGTGCATCGGCAGCCGATCCACCATTGCCGGCAATGTAAATACGACCACCCTTGCGATAAGACTCGACAACACACGTCACCGCACGACCAAATTCTGCTATCTGATCACCTCGAAGCAAGAACTGCTGCTTGGCCTCAATCGATGTCGCCAAATTCCTTTTGAGCAATTCGACCGGATCGGCCATATTCAACTCCTAACATCCAATATTTCGGCTGCACGGCAATAGTCTTCCGGCACACCGATATCGACAAATCGCCCGACGAATTCTCGTCCGTACAGCGGGACTTTCTTTACGAGAAGGGTATTCAAGATGTCGTCCTCAAGAGAGGCCTTGTCACCAGCTTTAAAGCCTGACGCTTTTAAAACATCAGGTTGAAGCAGATAAATTCCGCCATTTGCAAGCCTGCCGACCTGGTCAGTTCCAGATTTTAGCGAGACAATCTGTCCCCCCTCTAGCGCTTCCATCCCCATGTAACGACCGGCTTCGTTGGCGCGGAACAAGGAAAAGGTCCACTTCGAGTGGCGGAGTTCATGAAACGACTTCAGTTCATGCAGATCAACTTCAAAGAAGGTGTCACCATTCAGCACAAGCGTAGGCTCATCGTCCAGGAACTGAGCGGAAACTAATAGACCTCCTCCGGTGCCAAGCGGGGTCTCCTCCACTGCGTAATTCAAAGGTATGCCGCGGTAACTGGTACCAAAATGGTCAATAATGGCCTCGCGCCGGTACCCGACCGATAGTACGAAACGACTGACCCCTTGGGCGAGCCAGTAATCCATCTGGTACTCAAGGAATGGGCGACCGTTGATTGGTGCCATCGGCTTAGGCAGGTCGGACACCGTACTGCGCAGCCGGGTGCCTAAGCCTCCCGCGAGAATTACTGCTGTCGTCATTTAGGCTGCGTTTACGATGGCACAGATCTGATCAACTTCGTTGTCGCTCAGGTCGGGGAAGTTACCGATATAGAAGCCGTAGAAGTGAACGTGGTCAGTCTCAGGGAACTGCTTGTAATGGTCGGCCGGCACGATGCCCTTGAGATAGGGTTGACGCACCTGATTACCCCCACCAGCACTGCCACGACGGAATTCGACACCCTCGGCACGAAGCTTTTGCATCAGGCGTTCGACGAGATCATTGTCCGGTTCGCGCAGGATGAGGTTGAATGCATAATTACTGCTACCCTCGAGCTTGAATTCGGTACGGTACTTTTTCGGGTCAATCTTGGACAGGAAACGTTTCAGATTATGCGTACGGCGAACAACCACCTCGTCAAGGCGCTTCAACTGCTGCAGTCCCAGAATGCCACCGATTTCGGTATTACGCACGTTATAAGCCGGGAATGCGAAGATAAAGTCCGGGTTCAGTTCCGGATATTCCTGCTGCCAGGCTGTCCTAACTACGGGGTCGTTAGCCTCACGCACCATACCATGGGAGCGCAGCATGCGCACCTGCTGGTAAACCTCCTCATCATTGGTGCAGATCATGCCACCCTCGATAGTACTCATATGATGAGCATAGTAGTAGGAGAAGTTAGACATCCACCCAAGGCTGCCTGCCTTACGCCCATTGTGCGTTGCACCGTGCGACTCGCAGACGTCTTCGATAATTGGAATATTGCGCCTCACACACTCAGCGATCATCTCATCGGTAAGTCCGTCGAAACCCTGAACATGGGTCAGAAACACCGCACGGGTCTTGTCATTGAGCTTAGCAATCAGTTGCTTCGAATCCATTGCCAAGGTCTCGGGATCGATATCAACGAACACAGGCGAAAAACCATTTTGTAGTACTGACGCCACATCGGAAATCCATGTCAGCGGAGGCACGATCACCTCGCCCCCCTCTGGGTGACGGAGCTTGAGGATCGCCATCGAGAGAAGGTTCGCAGATGCGCCTGAGTTCACAAAAACACTGTACTTGACGCCCAGCCACTTGGACCATGCAGCCTCGAACTCACGCACTTTGGGGCCATTTGTGAGGATAGGGTCATCCTGTTTAAGATGTTCGATCACTGCATCCAGGTCTTCGCGCAGAATATTATTGCGCATCAACGGAAATTTCATATGTCTCCCGATTCTTTATAGAGATAATTGTGTTAACTGTTGCAATGGAGGCTAGTGACCTTTCTGATCACCGCCTCGACCCCGATGCCCACTTGCTCGTGAAGCACTTGGCGCTCACCGACTTCAAAACGGTAGCCACCCTCCACCCCAATATTTACAACGCGGAGATTCAGCCCATGGCGTGCGACATGGTTGAACATCATTGCATCCAGTCCGCCACGGCCGCTGAAGCCCTCCTCCATCGTTACCACCGTCTCATAAGTAGAGATTTCTGAATTGAACTTGGACTGATCGAATCGGCTCAGATTGAAGAGATCGATGATACCTACCGAGATGCCAGCCTCCTCGAGCCTGGCTGCGGCCTTCAAGGCGGTATGCATCATGTAGCCTGTCGCGACCAGGCAGATTCTTGCACCGTGACTATGCACGTGATAGCCAGCATGGAGGTCCGGCAAACTATCCGGATAGAGCACCGGTAGCACTTGCGCATCCAGCCTTAGATATTTCGGACCATTACTTGCCAAACAGTGCGCAGGCATCGTTGAAGCAATACGTTGATCCGAGAGTGAAATCACTTGCATGTTGGGCATTGCCCGCATCAGCGTAATATCTTCATAGCACTGGTGGGTGGGGCCAGAGACCACGTAGCTATAGCCGGCACCAACCCCAATTAGGTTGACGTTCATCGGCCGCACTTCGGAAAGCAGTGCAAGATTGACCCGAATCTGTTCAAAGCAGCGCATGGTTATGAAAGGCGCAATTGCATAGGCGAATACCTTGAAGCCCTCTAATGCAAGACCTGCCGATACATTGATTAAATTCTGTTCTGCGATACCGACGTTGATGAACCGATCAGGGCGATCCGCACGGATCTTGTCGAGAACGGGCGAGCCGAAGTCGGCCGAGACAAAGAAAATATTCTGATCCTTCACCATCTCTTCGTAGACTGACTGAAGGAAGGTATCACGCATAGCGCGTGGCTGTATTATCTGAGTGCCGCTCATTGCGAGCCCTCCAAGAGCCTGTCAATGAGGTCAGGCTTGATTGCTGTGACGTGCGATAAAGGTGCATTCTCGAGACCTGGCACTCGATTGCCCTTACGCGTGTTCATTACGATGGCATTCGGCTTGCCAACCTTGTTATCACGAGCATTGGCGAGCGCCGCGTGAATTGCCGAGACGGAGTGTCCGTCCTCCACGTCGGTCACGGCCCAGCCAAATGCAGTGAACTTTTCGAGCAGGCTGCGGTGAGAGACGATCTCGTCGGTTGGCCCAAGCATGCTGATCTGATTGTTGTCAACGATGATAGTCAGGTTGTCGAGCTGGTGTTGGGCGGCAAACATGAAGGCCTCCCAGTTGGAGCCTTCATGCAGTTCGCCGTCACCGGTCAGCACGTACACTTGCTGATCCACGCCGCGGCGCTTCAATGCCAGCGCCATACCGCTACCGACGCCCGCGCCGTGACCAAGAGATCCATTCACGGTTTCATAGCCCGGGATCACAGGATCTGGAATGCCCCCAAGGAAGCTCCCCTCTTGACAAACACGTTCGAGTTCGCTGGATGCAAAATAACCTAGGTCGGCCAGGATAGGGTACATGCAGAGTGAACCGTGCCCCTTGCTGATAATGCACCGATCACGCCCTATCCAGCGGGGATTGGTTGGGTCCTGTCTCAAGCAACCTCCGTAGTAAAGCACCACAAGAATTTCAACCGGAGAGAGTGACGAGGCTACACGCGTCTCAGGGGAGCGGCGATGAATCCTGAGTGTTTCCTCCCAGACCCACTGGGCTTTGGAGGCCAACTGAGCGAGTGTCAAATTCTGTTTAATTGGCTGCATGATTGAGGTACCACTGGTAAGTTTCCTTGAGCCCGTCTTCGAATGGCTTAGTGGCCTTCCAGCCCAGGGACTGGATGCGGCTGCTGTCTAGAAGTTTTCGTGGAGCGCCGTCAGGCTTGGAAGTATCCCACTCGATTTTACCGGTATAGCCCACAACACCGGCAATCGTCTCGGCGAGTTCCTTGATGGAGTAATCACGCCCCACTCCGATGTTGACGGGAAGGTCGAGCGAACTTGTGCTATGCGTTAGCAGAAAGATGCAAGCATCGGCAATATCGTCTGCGTGCACGAATTCACGACGTGGGCTACCGCTACCCCAGAGTGCGATAGTCTCAGCCCCACTCAACTTCGCCTCGTGGAAACGCCGGATCAGTACTGACAGCACATGACCTGCACTAGGATCAAAGTTATCGTTGGGACCGTAGGCGCTGTTTGGGATGACCGGAATGAAGCGCTGCTGACCGTGCTGACGGTTGTAGGCGAGGCACATCTCGACACCTGCAAGCTTGGCAATCGCATAGGCAATGCTGGTCGATTCTGGCTTACCCGTAAGGAGAAAATCCTCCGGCATCGGTTGCGGGCACTCGCGCGGATACATGCACGACGAGCCAAATAGCACAAGCTTTTTAACGCCAACCTCCTGGGCGGCACGCATCACGTTAAGCTGGATAGCAAGATTGGTATTGATAAAGTCGGCAGGGTAAGTTTTGTTCTCTATAATTCCACCTACACGCCCGGCTGCAAGAAAGACATATGATGGCTTGTAATACTGAAAAAACTGCCGGACCGAACCAAGATCACTCAACTCCAACTCTTCATGTGTTTTTAGAATAATGTTACTGAAGTCTTGAGCCTCAAGACGCCTTACCAGCGACGAGCCAATTAGCCCAGTATGACCTGCTACGTAAATTAGATCGTTTGCCTGCATCACAGTGTTATAGTCCGTTTGGCTGGTAAAGCACGACCCGGCTTCCAGAATTCTCAAATTTAAAAGGAACATGCACTAGGCCATTCAGCGCTTCGCGGATAAAGGCCTGTTTTTCCGGTTTTGCGAAGAGTAGTAGAAAGCCACCACCACCAGCCCCTAGAATCTTGCCTCCGATCGCCCCGGCACGCATCGCCCGATCATAAAGTGCGTCAATCTCAGGAGTAGATACACGGTCCGAGAGGCTGCGCTTGTATTGCCAACTGCTGTCGAGCAGGGTGCCGAATTCTTCGATTGGAATGGAGGGGTTCTGCAGTAACCTGATCGCCTCATCCACCATTTCGTGCATACGCCGGAGCTCAGTCGCTTTATTTTTGAGGTTGGCGATTTTGGCGCCAGCGATCTCTGATGCAATCCGGGAGAACCCAGTAAAGCAAAGCATTAAATGACTCTGTAGTTCCTCGGTTCGCCCAGCCGGCAGAATCACTGGGGTTACATCATAAGAATCGTTGCGCAGAAATTCAATACGGTTAAAGCCACCGAATGCCGCCGAGATCTGATCCTGCGAACCAACATTTTCCTTAATGATGTTTTGCTCGACGTGGATCGCGTTGGATGCAAGCGCCTCCTTGGAAGCAATACGGCCTTCCAACGCCGAGAGTGCATGAATCAAGCCCACCGTAAAAGAGGAACTCGAGCCCAATCCTGAGCGTGCTGGCAGATCGCCATCATGATGAATTTCCAAGCCATCCTTAATATTTGCCCAACTAAATACCGCCTTGACAGCAGGATGCTGGATTTCGTCAATCTCGCGAACGTTTTCGATCTGAGAATAGACAATTCGATGCTTGTGATCAAAAAATGGTGGCAAGTGACGGATGCTGATATAGCAGTACTTGTCGATCGAAGTCGCCAGCACTGCGCCGCCATTTTCCCGGAACCATGGCGGATAATCTGTTCCGCCGCCAAAAAAAGAAATTCTAAAAGGGGTCCGTGTAATTATCATTATTAGTTATTATTTACATCATTTTTACTGATGAAGGCATTATACTTTATATGGAATATAAACAAATGGCTGTTCAGTAAAGACTCTGTTAATGCAGCATATATAAGATGGATGGGCCCGATGAGCTTGGGGTGCAAGTTTATCGCTACCTGAAGAAAACGTGAATTGAAAAGTGGAGCGTTTATCATACGAAATTCTTCTCCTTCAAAAAAGACCTAGCTTTCTGGTCTTTTCCAGACAAGGTGGGCGGGTTCAGCCAGCTCTTTATTTGGAGTTGCGTATAGTCCCTAGATGGGGTGTATAGCGCGGCCGACCGAAATTTTTCGATGACCGCTATCTACCGAATAGCTTCCGGATACGAGTGTCAGAACAGTATCAGAATCAAATAAAAATCCCAGCGCGGTGGCTGGGCTTAGTTGTTGATTCTTATTGAATAGAATCCTGGTGGCCAGGGGCGGAATCGAACCGTCGACACGCGGATTTTCAATCCGCTGCTCTACCAACTGAGCTACCTGGCCACATCTTGCTGCCCGGTGAGGGCGTCAGGAGGCGGGATTATAGCAAACTCATCGCAACTGGCAAAAGAAATTTCTTTACTCTCGTTTGACTCCCACCCCTGCGGTAAGGTACAAACCCTTTTCCGAATTTACCGTGTGCTGCACGCTTAGACTTTAAAATATGGCTCTGGCAATCAATATCACTGTTCCGCGTATTTCTGCTGATTGCATCAATCAATTGCAGGCGAAGATCGACGGCAAGACGAAGCCGCTAGGCGCACTTGGCCGACTGGAAAGACTGGCGCTCCAAATCGGACAGATCCAGGAAACACTCTCGCCTAAGCTGAAGCAGCCGGTGATGCTGGTGTTTGCTGCGGATCATGGTGTCGCGATGGCGGGTGTCAGCCCGTTTCCTCAAGAGGTCACGCGGCAGATGGTATTGAATTTCCTTGGTGGCGGTGCAGCCATCAATGTTTTTGCGCGCCAGAATGGTATGGCTGTGCGCGTGGTGGATGCCGGCGTCAATCACGACTTTGGCGGCATCGAGGGTCTGGTCGATGCCAAAATCGGCTTCGGTACACGCAATTTTCTAGAAGAGCCGGCAATGACCCTGCAGCAGTGCGAAGCCGCGATTCGCAAGGGCACGGCACTGGCTGCGCAGGAAATCGCCGAGGGCAGCAATGTGCTGGGTTTCGGTGAGATGGGCATAGGCAACACCTCGTCCGCCGCCATTATCACCAGCAAGTTATGTGGGCTGCCGCTGGAGCAATGCGTCGGCCGCGGTACCGGGCTGGACGATACCGGTCTGCAGAAGAAGCAAACTTTACTGGCAGGGGCAGTCGCCCGGCATGACGTAGGTAATAATCCATTGGATGTGTTGACTACATTCGGGGGCTTCGAGATCGCGATGATGGTGGGTGCAATGCTCGGCGCAGCGCAGCGCGGTGCTTTGCTGTTGATCGACGGTTATATTGCTACGTCCGCTTTGCTGGTGGCTGCCAGTTTGCAACCTGCCATCAAGGATTATTGCGTATTTGCACACGAATCCGGCGAGCCGGGGCATGCCCGGCAACTGGCTTGGCTGGGAGTAGAGCCGCTGTTGTCGCTGGATATGCGGCTGGGTGAAGGTACTGGCGCCGCACTGGCTTATCCGCTGGTGCAGGCGGCAGTCAATTTCCTGAATGAGATGGCCTCGTTCGAATCCGCAGGCGTCAGCGGACGCAGCGCGCAATGAGGCATGAATTGCGGCTGATTTTCACGGCCTTGATGTTTTTTACCCGCATCCCATGCGCGCAGTGGGCGGGAGGTACCGAAGACGATCTGAATCGGGCCTCCAGATATTTTCCGTTGGTTGGAATCATTGTCGGACTGGTGGCCGGAGCTGTTTATTTGGCAGCAAAGCTTGTTTTTCCGCAGGAAGTCGCGGTGCTCGCCAGCATGGCCGCGACCATATGGCTGACAGGCGCATTCCACGAAGATGGTTTGGCTGATGCTGCCGATGGGCTGGGTGGAGGTTGGGAGAAAGAGCGGGTGCTCACTATCATGCAGGACTCTCGGCTCGGCAGTTATGGTGCATTGGCGATGGTCATGGCGCTGCTCACCAAATTCCAGACGCTAGCGCATCTGGCGCCTGCGATGATTCCGGCCATCCTCATTGCCGGCCACGCGCTGAGCCGGTTCTGTGCCGTGCTGGTGATTTCAACGCAAGAATATGTGCGCTCCAGCGGCAAGGCCAAGCCGCTCGCGACGCGTCTTTCCAAAGGCGGGCTGGCTGTAGCAGCGATAGCCGGGTTGGCGCCGTTGGCTTTGCTCGCCCCACTCTTGCTCTGGGCGCTGGTGCCGGTGGTACTGGTCTGGATGTGGTTCAGCCGGTTGCTCAAACGCCGCCTGGGCGGCTATACCGGCGATTGTCTGGGAGCGATGCAGCAACTGTGCGAGCTGGCGTTTTACCTAGGTGTGCTGGGAGTGATGGGAATGTCTTCCTGATGGAGCTTTACCTCGTGCGCCATACGACGCCTGCGATTCAGCCTGGTATTTGCTACGGCCATGCCGAGCTCGATCTGCATGCTGATGCAGACCAGGAAATTGCCGAGGTATGCAATAAATTGGCCGATGTTCAACCGGCTGCATTCTATACCAGCCCGTTATTGCGCTGCCGCCGCCTGGCCGAGGCGCTGCCCTGGGGCGAAGCACAGCAGGATGATCGCCTGAAGGAATTGCATTTCGGTGATTGGGAAATGCAGCGTTGGGATGCGATTCCGCGCGAGATTTTCGATTTCTGGGCCATGCGTTTCGTCGAGCATGCGCCGCCGGGCGGCGAGTCCTTTCAGGATCTCTATCAGCGCGCCAGCGCCTTTTTTACCGAGTGTGCCCAAAAAAATGCCGGGCTCACGGTGGTGGTGGTGACGCACGCTGGCGTCATACGCGCCTTGCTGGCGCACGTGCTTAAGCTGCCGCTGGAGAATGTGCCCGGCTTTCATCTGGATTTCGGTGGCGTGACCAAGCTGGTCATGTCCACATCACATATCAATGTCGCTTATGTCAATCGTTGAGTGCCCGGCCCTGCTGATCGCTGCACCGTCTTCCGGCTCTGGAAAAACCAGTGTCACGGCGGCATTGGCGCGCTATTTCACCCGTCAGGGCAAGCATGTCCGCGTGTTCAAGACCGGCCCGGATTTCATTGACCCCGGCGTGCTCGAGTGCGCTTCCGGCAATCCGGTTTACCAGCTCGATTTGTGGATGATCGGCGAAAAGGAATGCCGCAGACTGCTGGCCGAAGCCGCCCGCGCGGCTGACCTGATCTTGATCGAAGGTGTGATGGGCCTGTTCGATGGCACTCCCAGCAGTGCCGATCTGGCGCAGCATTTCGGCATTCCCGTGCTGGCTGTGATCGACGCTTCCGCACAGGCGCAGACCTTCGGCGCGCTGGCGCTTGGGCTGGCGACGTACCGGCCGCAACTGCCTTTCGCCGGCGTCCTTGCAAATCGCGTGGCGGGCGCCGGCCATGCCGGCATGCTGAAATCCAGCCTGCCGCCGGATTTGCGCTGGTTCGGATGGCTGCCGACAGAGCTCGAAGCGGCGCTGCCGGAACGCCATCTCGGGCTGGTCGGTGCCGCCGAGCAGCCGGATCTCGATGCCAAGCTGGACAGGCTGGCCGAAGCCTTGGTGATGAGTGAAAATCCGCTGCCGGAGGCTATCGCCTTTCCCGGCTACGAGCCTGAAACCCTGCCCCGATTATTGCAAAACACGCGTATTGCCATCGCCCGCGACCATGCGTTTGCCTTTATTTACCGTGCCAATCTCGACCTGCTGGCCGAAATGGGCGCGACGCTGGAGTTCTTTTCGCCCTTGGCAGACAAGGCGTTGCCGCCGGCGGACGCCTACTACTTCCCGGGCGGTTATCCCGAGTTGCATCTCGATACCCTGTCGCGCAATACCGGGTTGCGCGATGACCTGATGGCGGCGCAGGCGGCGGGCAAGCCTGTCCTGGCCGAGTGCGGCGGCATGATGGCGATGTTCGAAGCGATTACGGATGCCGAGGGGCGGCGCGTGACCATGTGGGGTTTGCTGCCAGGAGAAGTGACGATGCAGAAGCGTCTCGGCGGACTTGGACTGCAAGCGGCGGAACTACCCGAGGGGCTGCTGCGCGGTCATACGTTCCATTATTCGAAGACGGAGACCGCCCTGACTCCATTGACCAGTGCCATCAAGCAATCCGGCAGCGAGGGCGAGGCGATTTATCGCGTCGGCCGACTGACGGCCTCCTACTTGCATGCCTATTGGCCTTCCAACCCCGAAGCTGCCGCGCGGCTGTTTTTGTCATGAGCGATTTCAGCGAATCCGACAAGGCTGCCATCTATCGTGTCATCGAAGAGCGGCGTGACATGCGGCACTTTCTTCCCGATCCGGTTGCGCCGGAGTTGCTTGCGCGGCTGTTGCAGGCTGCCCATCTGGCCCCCAGTGTCGGTTATATGCAGCCTTGGCGTTTTATCCGCATTGTCGATCGTGAATTGCGGAAACAAATTCATGCGCTAGTTGAAACCGAGCGTATCGCCACTGCAGCAGCCTTGGCCGAACGCGAAGACAAGTTCATGCGCCTCAAGGTCGAAGGCATCCTCGAGTGCGGCGAACTGCTGGTCGTCGCCTTGGCAAACGGCCGCGAGAAGCACGTATTCGGCCGCCGCACACTGCCGGAAATGGACCTGGCCTCGGCTTCCTGCGCTATCCAGAATCTGTGGCTAGCCGCCCGTGCGGAAGGCCTGGGCATGGGCTGGGTGTCGCTGTTCGATCCTATTCAGCTGGCTCAGTTGCTGGATATGCCCGCCGGTGCCAGCCCCATCGCGGTGCTCTGTCTCGGCTATGTGGAGGCGTTCTATCCCCGCCCGATGCTTGAAATGGAACGCTGGGCCGACCGTATCCCGCTGGAAACGCTGGTGTTCGAAGATCGCTGGAAGTCCTGATGCGTTGATTAAGGATTTACCGCTTGCCAGCCGCGTATGATGCCGATAAGCGCGTCCAGGCCGTCGGTAAGCGCTGCGGGGCCGGGCTGTAAAATCAGCGGCGATTTGATCTCGAACACCTGCCTGGTGTGCACTGCCGGAATGGCTTCCCATCCCGGGCGGGCCGTGACTTGCTCCGGCCGGAATTTCTTGCCGCACCAGGAGCCGATGATGATGTCGGGCTGGCGTCGCACGACTTCCAGCGGGTCGGCGATGATGCGGTTGCCGGCCAGCGACTGGGAAGACAGCTCCGGAAAGCAATCCTCGCCGCCGGCGATTTCGACGAGTTCCGACACCCAGCGGATGCCGGAAATCATCGGTTCGTCCCATTCCTCGAAATACACACGCGGCTTGCGTGGCAAATTGGCAGAAGCTGCACGGACGGTATCGACACGTGCTGCGAGTTCACGTGCCAGCGCCTCGCCCTTCGCCGGCTCGCCGACCAGCGCGCCCAGCGTGGCGACCATGCGCAGGATGCCTGCCACGCTGCGATGATTGAACACGTATACCTCGACGCCGGCCTTGATCAGGTCGCGTGCGATGTCTCCTTGCAAGTTGGAAAACCCCAGCACGAGATCCGGCTTGAGATCGAGGATGGCCTCGGTTTTGGCGCTGGTGAACGCCGAAATCTTCGGTTTTTCCTTGCGTGCTTGCGGCGGTCGCACGGTGAAGCCGGAGATGCCGACGATGCGGTTCTGCTCGCCCAATAAATACAGCGTTTCAGTGGTTTCCTCGGTGAGGCAGACGATGCGTTCGGGATAGCGGATGGTCATGGAAGCAGGTAGTCCAGTTTGGCCCAGGCGCGTTCATCGGCGGGCAGGCCGAAGCGCAGGCTGGAGGTTTCGATAAACAGGCGGGTGAGTATGCCGAGGTGCGCGAGCTGATGGTGGATCTTCTCTGCATCGGGTGTTTTTACCCATTGGAACAGCGCCGTGCCGCCGTTCGGCGCCAAATCGTGGCGGGTCAGCAACTCTGCCAGTTGCAGGCTGTGTTGAGCGAGCCAGATGCGTTGTTCCGCTTGCCATGCATGGTTGGCGAGCACTTGCCGAGTCACCCAGCGCGTCGGATGCGCCACGCTCCAGGGCCCCAGCTTTTCCTGCAACTCTGCCAACAATTCCGGCCAGGCGAGAACGAATCCGGCGCGGATTCCCGCCAGCCCGAAGAATTTGCCGAGCGAGCGCAGGATAATCAACCCCGGCAGCCCGGCATGTGCCGACAAGCTGAATTCCGGCGTGGCATCCATGAAGGCTTCGTCTACGACCAACCAGCCTCCGCGGCTGGCGAGTTCTGCGTGCCATTCCAGCAGCGTGGCGGCGGGAACGAGTCGACCGGTCGGATTGTTGGGGTTGGCCAGTACCAGCACGTCCAAGTTGCCGGCCTCGTAATCCGCCAGTGTTTCCACGGCATGTCCGGCTTGCCGCCAAGCGTGGGCGTGCTCGGTATAGGTGGGGCTCAGGACGCCCACGCGAGAGGGGGCGCGCAACAAGGGCAATGCCTGTATGGCCGCCTGCGAACCGGCGCAAGGCAGCAGATTCTTTGTTCCGTAATAGTCGGCCGCCGCCGGCAACAGGCCGTCTTCGTCTTCCGGCAGGCGCCGCCAGCATTCGGGCGGGATGGGCGGCACCGGATAGCCGACAGGATGAATGCCGGTGGAGAGATCCACCCATTTATCGAGCGGGATGCCGTGTTCGCGCGCCGCGACTGCGAGTTTTCCGCCGTGTTCAAGCATAAGCAAGGACTCCCGCGATCAGGGCAAACGCCAGCCAGAGGTAAACGCCGTGCCTGACCAGTTTCAGGGCGCGCTCGATATCGGATGGCTGCGAAGCCTCGCCCGCGCCGAGATCCGGGCGCTGGTGCCATTCGCCGTGGTAGCGTGCCGGACCGCCGAGCTTGACGCCCAGCGCACCTGCGCCGGCCGACATCACCGGCCCGGCGTTGGGGCTGTCCCATGTCGGGGCCTGAATACGCCAGCACCGCAACGCAAGACGGGTTTTACCGAGCAGTGCATAGGTGAGCGCCGTCAGCCGCGCCGGAAGGTAGTCCAGCACGTCGTCCAACCGCGCCGCTGCCCAGCCGAACATCCGAAAACGTTCGTTCTTGTAGCCCCACATCGCATCCAGCGTATTGGCGAGACGGAACAGCAGCGCCCCTGCGCCGCCGGCGATGAAAAACCAGAACAGCGCCCCGAAGACGCCGTCGTTGCCGTTTTCCAGCACCGATTCCACGGTGGCCGGCACCGGATCGATGGCCGCGGAGTCGCGGCTGACCATGTACGAGGCTGCGGTGCGCGCTTGCGCCTCGTCACCGTTTTCCAGTGCGCGCGACACGGCGCGGGCATGTTCGTGCAGGCTGCGGTGGCCGATGGCGAAATAGAGCAGAAAAACGTCGATGACCGGGCCGATGCCGGGCAGACGACACAGCCAGAACGTGACCGCGACAAATGGAGCGAGCAACAGGACCACGCCAGCGATCCCGTAAAAGCGGGCAAGCGGCCGTGTGCGGCGCGCATCGGCGTTAAGCCTGGCTTCGACCCGGTGAGCGAGGTTGCCGAAGCCGACCAGCGGATGCCAGCGGCGCGGCTCGCCCAGCAGGCCGTCGAGCGCGACGGCGGCCACGGCCAGCAAAGCGGTTATGGGATAATGCACGGATGAAATCATTAATGGTTCAAGGCACGACGTCGGATGCCGGTAAAAGTACGCTGGTGGCCGGCTTGTGCCGCGCATTGTACCGCCGGGGGCTCCGTGTTGCTCCGTTCAAGCCGCAAAACATGGCGCTCAACTCCGCAGTGACGGCCGACGGCGGCGAAATCGGCCGGGCGCAGGCGGTGCAGGCGATGGCCTGTGGGCTGGAACCGCACTCCGACATGAACCCGGTGTTGCTCAAGCCCAACAGCGACACCGGCGCGCAGGTGATTCTGCAAGGCCGGGTGGCCTTCAACCTCGAAGCGGGTGCCTATCATGGCTACAAACCTCACGCGATGCGTGCGGTGATGGATTCGTGGCAACGCATGACAGCGCAATACGAGTGCGTGCTGGTGGAGGGCGCCGGCAGCCCGGCGGAAATCAACCTGCGCGAGAACGATATCGCCAACATGGGCTTTGCCGAAGCCGCCGATTGCCCGGTAGTGCTGATCGCCGATATCGACCGTGGCGGCGTGTTCGCTCACCTCGTCGGCACATTGGCGCTGCTGTCCAAGTCGGAGCAGGCGCGGATCAAGGGTTTCGTCATCAACCGCTTTCGCGGCGATATTGGGCTGCTGCAACCGGGGCTGGACTGGCTGGAGCAGCATACCGGCAAGCCGGTGTTGGGCGTGCTGCCTTATCTGCACGGATTGCACATCGAGGCCGAAGACGCGCTTCCGCAAGCGGCTGCTCCGTCCAAGGACGGTGCATTGCGCGTGATTGCTCCGGTCTTCCCGCGCATCAGCAACCACACCGATTTCGACGCCCTGCGCTTGCACCCGCAGGTGGATTTCCGCTTCATCCCCGCCGGCGCGCCGATCCCGCCGTGCGATGCCATCATCCTGCCGGGAAGCAAAAGCGTGCGTGCCGACCTGCAATGGTTGCGCGAGCAGAACTGGGACGCGGCGATTAGCCGGCATCTGCGCTACGGCGGCAAGGTGCTCGGCATCTGCGGCGGCTTCCAGATGCTGGGTAAGGCTGTGCATGACCCTGACGGATTGGAGGGCGCCGCCGGAAGCGCCGCCGGGCTGGGGTTGCTGGACATGGAAACTACGCTGCTGCCGGAAAAACAGTTGCGGCGCATACGGGGCGAATTGATGTTTGAGCGGGCAGTGATCGAAGGCTACGAAATTCATCAGGGTATCAGTGGTGGCGCAGCGTTGGCGCGCCCGCTGGTGCAACTGGAAGGCGTCAGAGATGGTGCGATTTCCGAGGATGGGCATGTGATCGGCACCTATCTGCATGGGCTGTTCGATCATCCCGATGCATGTGCCGCCTTGTTGCGTTGGGCCGGACTCGCGGACGCGGAATTGGTCGATTACCGCCAGCACCGCGAAGACCAGCTTGATCGGTTGGCGCAGGCGATAGAGGCGCACCTTGACATGCCGCGCATGCTGCAAATCCTTGAGGACAGCACCGGGCGCTAACCCTTGAGCGTCAACGGCAGGCCTGCGGCGATGAAATGGACTTGCTCACATGACGCCGCCACCGCCTGATTCAGCCTTCCCTGCTCGTCCTGGAAACGGCGATTGATCTCACCGAGCGGAACGATGCCCATCCCGACTTCGTTGCTGACCAGGATGATTCTTCCCGGAAGCGTCGGCAGCAGATCGAGGAATGCGGCGCGCTCCTGCTCCCAGCTTCCGTCCTGCGGCGGCTTGCAGTCTGGGCATATCCATTGCGCCAGCCACAACGTCAGGCAATCGACGATAATGCAATGCCCCGAGGCAGCGCGAGCCTTGAGCGTTTCCGCAAGATGAAAAGGTGACTCGACGAGGCACCAGTGCTCCGGGCGCCGCTCTTGATGATGGCGTATCCGCGCGGCCATTTCCTCGTCCCAGACTTGCGCCGTGGCGATGTAGGTGACCGGCAGCCCGGATATCTCCGCCTGCCGTTCCGCGAAGGCGCTTTTGCCGGAGCGTGCGCCGCCCAGTATCAGTTCTCGCATGATCTTCTCCTTACCATTCCACGCCGGGCATGGCCTGTACCCCGGCCTCGAAGGCATGTTTCACAGGCTGCATTTCGGTGACGGTGTCGGCGATGGCGACCAGTTCCGGAAGTGCTCCGCGACCGGTAACAATCACATGCTGCATGGGAGGACGATCCGTCAGGTCGTCCAACACGGTGTCGAGATCGAGATATTTGTATTTGAGGACGATATTCAACTCGTCGAGCACCAGCACGCCGATGGAGGGGTCCTTCAGATGCGCCTTGGCGATGGCCCAGCCCTGCTCTGCTGCAGCAATGTCGCGTTCGCGGTTCTGCGTTTCCCAGGTGAAACCTTCACCCATCACGTGCCAGGCGACGTCAGGGTGACGCTTGAAGAAGGCTTCTTCTCCAGTGTCGGAGCGCCCTTTGACGAATTGCACCACCGCTGCCTTCATGCCGTGCCCCAGCGCGCGGGCCAGCAGCCCGAAGGCGGCGGTGGATTTTCCCTTGCCGTTGCCGGTGTTCACCAGCAACAGACCCTGTTCGGTGTTTGCGGCCGCGATCCTGCTATCGATCAGGGCCTTTTTGCGCGCCATGCGTGCGGCATAGCGCGCCTCCCGTTCAGGGTCGGAGTGCATCACGCCTGCTTGCGAGCGCTACCGCGAACCAGTGCGAAAGCGACACGCACGATCAGTGCAATGCCGGCCCAGAACGCGAAGGAACTCAGCGTGTGCGGGAAGTATTGCACCAGGCGTGTACCGAATTCGGCCAGATTCGTCTCGGCGAAACGGCCCGAGAAGAAGTAAAAGCCGCCGCTGGTGAAGACCTCGGCCAAAGTGACACTGGCAACCAGGCTAGCTGCCAATGCCGGCAGTGCGCGCAGGCTGAAGCTGTAACGCGTCGCAAACCAGCGACCGGCCAGCCACAGCGTGCCGTAAGCCGGCAGCAGGAAGCCGTAAGCCGGGCTCACGCAGAACGCGCTGACGCCGCCAAAGGCAACCGCGATGTAGTCGATCGCGACGACTTCCGCCAGCAGTGCGCCGAATCCCCAGGCGCTACGCAGGTAAAAGCCTACCAGGAAGAATACGACCCAGGTTGCCGGTGGCAGATTCAGCGCCGTGGCGAAGTGATGTCCGTGAGTTGCGGCGACTACCGCGCCCAGTGCAATGCCTATCCAGATCTGGTGGCGTTTTTCGAGATTCATCGTTAATTCTCCTTATATCTGATTTGCAGGATTGTAACCCATGCAAAGGTTATTTCGGCTCCCAGCGCAAGCCGACAAAGAGGTTGGTGCCAGGGGTTTTATAGTTGGGAGCGGTCGGGTCGAAATTGTTGGCTGTTGTGACCAGCGCATACTCGCGGTCGAACAGGTTGTTGATCCTGGCATTAACAGACCATTCTTCCGCGAGGCGATAGCTCGCCGTGAGATTGACCAACGTGTATCCGCCAAGCCTGAAATCGTTGGCGGCGTCGTTATAGCGTTGACCGCTCACGATGACTTCGCCCGCCACTTCAAGATCGCCCATTGTCCTGCCCAGCCACAACGAGGCGTATTGGCGGGCACGGCGAACCAGTACTGTGTCGGTATCTTCATTTTTCGGGCTCAGCACATCCAGGTTGGCGCGCATGTGATAGGTGTCGACCCACCCTTCATAGGCCAAGGTGACGCCCTTAATGGTCGCGTTGCCGACGTTCACCGGAAAGTCGTTGGGAAGGCCTTGGCAGCAAACCAGCAGGTCATTGATCTTGTTGTGGTATGCGGTTGCGGAAACCCGATGGTGCCCTTGATCGTAGGTAAGCGTCACCTCCTTGTTACGGGAGGTTTCTGGTTTCAAGTCGGGGTTGCCCTGATAGGTAAAACCGAAGCCGAAGTCCTGGAACGGCCAGTAAAGGTCGTTAAATGTCGGTGCGCGGAATGCTGTCCCGACATTTCCGGAAATTCGCCATAAATTATTCAGGCGGTAGCCATAACCGATATTGCCAGTGTCGTGCTCGCCGAATTGAGAATTGTCGTCCCGGCGGATACCTGCGCGGAAGGCGTGTGGGCCGGATTCCAGAATGTAATTGGCAAGCCAGCCATTGTTGCTTCTGTAATCGCGCGAGAAGGCTGTGCTGCCGTCCACTCGGTCTTCCAGCCTGTCATAGGCCAGCGACAAGGTGCCTGCAGGCAGTGCCAAGTCATTCTGCCAGTAATACTGACGCTGTTTGGTGCGTAGGTTGGATGTTCCAAAGGCTCCCATACTGCTCAGGTCGTCCATGCTTTCGCCGATTTTGAGATGGCTGGTCCAGATACGGGTAAAGCGGTTGTCGCTCGTTAGTGCAAATACTTGCTGGCGCAAGTCCTGATGAGCATCGAAATCGCTGCTGTCGAATTCGTTGCTACCCTTGCTGTGAAAGAATTGCACGCCTAGCTTGTGGCCCTCAGCCAGTTGTTGCGTCAGGCGGCCAGAAACGCTCAGGTTGCGGTAGCCGTCGTCATCGCCGTCTTGGCCATCGTTGGTATCCAAAGTGGAAAATCCGTCGGTATCGAGCGAACTTACATTTAGGGCAAAACCTGTGCCGTTCATCTCGCCTGCCACGCTGGCACCTGCCTTCCGTGTGTTGTATGTGCCGTAGCCTAGGTTGGCGGAAAATGAAGGCTTGCCTTCCGCCTTGCGCGTAAAGATTTGGATGACACCTCCAACGGCGTCTGAGCCATAAAGGCTGGAAACCGGCCCGCGCACGATTTCAATCCGTTCGATCTGCTCCGTGGGAATTTGCTCGAGTGCTGTTGTGCCGTTCGTCGCCGAGCCCATACGCATGCCATCGATCAGGACCACAACAGCCTGGGAGTGCGTGCCGCGAAGATGTACGTTGGAGGTCGCGCCGAAACCGCCATTGGATTCGATCTGCACGCCTGGCTGCGTGCGCAATAGTTCCACTAAAGTGGTTTGGCCTGCGCGTTCTATGTCTTCACGTGCGATAACGGATACATCACTCAGTACGCTGTCTCTTGGTTCTTCTATTCTGCTGGCAGTGACAACGACATCGTCGCTGTAAATGGACTCTTGCGCCTGTGCGTGAATGTACGGAGTAACGAAAGACAAGCCTACAACGCTTATCGAAATTGTTTTTTTCATGATTTTCCCTGATTACGCATGCGACCCCGCACACGGAACAAAATACGGAAAACCGCAAGGGGAATGAGATCAAGATGGGGAAAGCGCGTACGCTGCCCGAGCCTGAACACCGACACCCCGCGGTATTTCCAACGTGTGTTGTTCAGGCCGGTCTCCGGGCTCGCAAGTTTTGGTTCATCGCCTTCCCGTGGATAACCACAGTGGCGTATTGATGAACCCACACTCGCTTACCGTTGCGGGGGCAGCACAGGTATTTCACCTGTTTCCCGTTTCACCTCGTCGCTGGACAGCGATGTCGGCACCTGACAACTGCCGTCATTTTAACCGGAATGAAATTCCACGACCAGCAAGGTGTTGTAATACTTTCAATAAATATCGTTAGCGGTTGACCTTTCAAGGTTTTTCAAATTATAGTGCGGGCATGGAAGCGGATTTAAAAGCGCTGGAAGAGAAGGTCGCGCAGCTCATTAGCCTGTGCCAGCAATTGCGCACGGAGAATATTGACCTGCGTCAGGAGTTGGCGCAGGCGCAGAACGACGCGCGTCAGTTAAAGGAAAATATGGCGCTGGCCGGAGACCGTCTGGAAGCATTGCTGGAAACTTTGCCGGAGGACAGCCATGGCTGAAGCCAAAGGTATTGATGTCAGCATCATGGGACGCGAATTTCGCGTTTCGTGTACCGATGATGAATATGAAGCGCTGATGACGGCGGTTTCTTATCTGGACCGCAAGATGCGCGATATCCGCGACAGCGGCAAGGTAATCGGCGTCGAACGCATTGCCATCATGGCAGCCCTGAACATTGCCCACGAGCTCTTGACCACAAGGAGCGGAGGGTTTGACATCGGGGACTTCAAGCGTAGAATCGATTCCATGCAGGAACAGATCGATCAGGCGGTAGCCGAGCAAAACGAGCTGTTCTGATCTCAAGCCTGCGTTCAAACTTAGTGTTGTAGCCGAGTCTTGCCAAACTAGAGTAGTTTTCGCACCTCTCCCCCGCGCCTTAGTTTGAATGCGGCATGAAACAAAAAAAGATTTTCCGGTTTGTTCCCTGCGGTGTTGCCAGATCATAGATTCCTTGAACCAATATCAAGCATCTGGTTGTGACTTAAAACGAGTGCTGTTGTGTGTGCCCCGTTCGTGGGCGTGCCTGATGCGCTCCCGTTGCGACCCCCTGGTTTACCAGGTTCAGGATGCCGGTCTGGCGGCATTTGCGGGGAACTCCTAACTTCCGTCCCAGGTATCCCATGCGCTACTGGTTAATGAAGTCCGAGCCCGCGGACGTTTCCATCGACGATCTCGCCTCCTTCCCCAACCAGTCCGTGGACTGGTATGGCGTGCGCAACTATCAGGCACGCAATTTCATGCGCGACCAGATGCAGGTTGGCGACGGAGTCCTGTTCTACCATTCCAATTGCGATGAGCCCGGCATCGCCGGCATTGCCGAGGTCAGCAAACTGGCCTATCCCGACCGTACGCAGTTCGATTCCAAGCACAAGTATTTCGACCCCAAGGCCACGACGGAAAATCCGCGCTGGTTCAATGTGGACGTGAAGCTGGTGCGGAAGACGCGGCTATTGAGCCTGAAGGAATTGCGCGAGGTGCCGGAGCTGGCAAACCTGCGCATCCTGCAGCGCGGCAACCGTCTTTCCATCACGCCAGTCGATCCGCGGGACTGGGAAATCATCCTCGAGAAACTCAAATAACCATGGGGCAGCGCTACGACGAGCTTAACCAGGACCTGATCCAGTTCATCTGGAAGCAGCAGATGTTTTTCGTGGCGACCGCACCAGCGGAAGGCTACGTTAATCTTTCACCTAAAGGGCTTGATTCGCTCCGCGTCCTTGATCCCAACACGGTCGCCTGGCTCAACGTCACTGGTAGCGGCAATGAGTCTGCCGCGCATGTGCTGGAAAACGGGCGCATGACCGTCATGTTCTGTGCTTTTGAAGGCAAGCCGATGATCCTGCGGCTCTACGGCAAAGCGCGCGTCGTGCACCAGCGCGATGCCGAGTGGGATTCGTTATTGGCGAAGTTCGATAGTCTGGCCGGTGCACGGCAGATTTTCGTGCTTGATATCGAGCTGGTTCAGACATCCTGCGGGATGGGTGTGCCCTTGTTCGAGTACAGCGGACAGCGCAGGCAGCTGGTCGAATGGGCAGAGAAGAAAGGTCCTGAAGGCGTTGCGGAGTACTGGGAACGAAAAAACCAGGTCAGCCTGGATGGCAGGCCGACCGGAATTTTCGAAGAAATAAAGAGTTAACCCAGGAACAGCTTGTACGCCGGGTTCGCGCTTTCGTCCCAGTAGGCGTAACCCAGCTTATCCAGAAACTCCTTGAACGCGGCATGTTCCTGCTGCGGTACCTGGATGCCAACCAGCACACGTCCGTAGTCCGTACCGTGGTTCCGGTAGTGGAACAGGCTGATGTTCCAGTTGTGGCCCATGCTTTCCAGAAATTGCATCAGCGCGCCCGGGCGCTCCGGGAACTCAAAGCGGAACACCACCTCGTTTTTCACTTGCGGCGCATGGCCGCCAACCAGATGGCGCAGATGCAGCTTGCCCATTTCGTTGTCGGTCAGGTCCAGCGCCGGCAGTTCGTGCCGCTCCAGCATTTCGACGAGCTTGGTCGATTCGCCCTGCTGGTGCGTGGTGACGCCGACGAAGATATGCGCCTGGGTCGGATCCGAGTAGCGGTAGTTGAACTCCGTAATATTACGATGGCCGAGCAGGCCGCAAAATTTCTTGAACGAACCCGGTTTTTCCGGAATCGTGACGGCGAGCACGGCTTCGCGTTTTTCGCCGACCTCGGCGCGCTCGGCGACGAAGCGCAGGCGATCGAAGTTCGTATTGGCGCCAGACGCCACGGCGACGAGGGTCTTGTCATGCAGCTTGTTGCGCTTGGCGTACTCCTTCAGGCCGGCCACCGCCAGTGCGCCCGAGGGTTCGAGAATGGAGCGCGTATCCTCGAACACGTCCTTGATCGCGGCGCAGATGGCGTCGTTATCGACCAGGATCATCTCGTCCACGTATTGTTGGCACAGGCGGAAGGTCTCGACGCCGACCTGCTTGACCGCCGTGCCGTCGGCGAACAGGCCAACTTGGTCGAGCGTCACGCGCTCGCCCGCGGCCAGTGAGCGCGTCATCGCATCGGCATCGATGGTTTCCACGCCGATGATCTTGGTCTCCGGGCGCAGGCGTTTGACGTAGGCGGCAATGCCGGAAATCAGGCCTCCGCCGCCAACGGCGCAGAAGATGGCATGGATGGGATCGGGATGGTCGCGCAGGATCTCCATCGCGATCGTGCCCTGTCCGGCGATGACGTAGGGATCGTCGTAAGGATGGACGAAGGTGAGTTTTTCCTGTTTTTCCAGTTCCAGCGCGTGGGTGTAAGCGTCGGAATAGGAGTCGCCCGCCAGCACGACTTCCGCACCACGGTTTTTCACTGCATCTACCTTGATCAACGGCGTGGTGGTCGGCATGACAATGACTGCGCGGCACCCCAGCTTTTGCGCGGCCAGCGCCACGCCTTGAGCATGGTTGCCCGCACTGGCGGCGATCACGCCGCGTTTTAGCTGGGCATGAGTCAAATGCGCCATCTTGTTGTAGGCGCCGCGCAGCTTGAAGGAAAACACCGGCTGCATGTCCTCGCGCTTCAACAGCACATTATTGCCAACACGCCGCGAAAGGTTGGGCTGCACGTCCAGCGGGGTTTCCACGGCTACATCATAGACGCGGGCGGTAAGGACTTTTTCTAGGTAGTCGTTTTTCATCGATGGGCGGGGCGTGTATCATTCAATTATTGGTTAATCGTGCAATTATAAAGAAAACGCAAGATCGAAAGGGTAAAGAATGGCAACGCAAGACGAACTCAAACAACAGGTTGCGCAAGCAGCTGTAGCCTATGTGAAGGGCGGCATCATCGGCGTGGGCACCGGCTCCACCGCCAACTACTTCATCGATGAGCTGGCCAAGGTCAAACACAAGATCGACGGCGCAGTGGCGAGCTCCGAAGCAACCGCTCAGCGCCTGCGTGCGCACGGCATCGAAGTGTTCGATCTCAACAGCGTGAGCGGCATGGAAATCTACGTTGACGGTGCCGATGAAATCACCGAGCACATGCACATGCTGAAGGGCGGAGGCGGCGCGCTGACGCGCGAAAAGATCGTCGCGGCCTGTGCCGGCAAGTTCATCTGCATTTGTGATGCGACCAAACTCGTGCCGGTGCTGGGCAAGTTCCCGCTGCCGGTAGAGGTGCTGCCCATGGCGCGCAGCTATGTCGCACGCGAACTGACCCGACTGGGCGGACAGCCCGTTCTGCGTGACTTCACCACCGACAATGGCAACGTGATCCTGGATGTTCATGGTTTGACGATCCTGGACCCGGTGGAAATGGAAACCAAGATCAACCAGATCGTCGGTGTCGTAACCAACGGCCTATTCGCTGCGCGTCCAGCCGACGTACTGCTGCTGGCGACCGAAAGCGGCGTCAAAACTTACACGCGCTAGGCTGCAACAAAAGTGTCATCGTGGTGTACTAAACTGCTAGATTGACACTAATTCTAAAAGGATATCCCATGCAATCCGAACATACCTACAAGCAATACGATGCCGAACTCGAATCCGTGCGCGCCAAGGTATTGCAAATGGGCGGGCTGGTCGAACAGCAGATCGTCCAGGCACTGGAGGCGCTGGTGACGGCGAATCCGCAGCTGGCCGATGAAGTGATCTCCAACGACCATCGCGTCAATGCGCTCGAAGTGTCGGTGGACGAGGATTGCAGCCATATCATCGCCCGCCGTCAGCCCGCTGCCGGTGACCTGCGCATGATCATGATGGTGGTCAAGACCATCACCGACCTGGAGCGCATCGGCGACGAAGCGACCAAGATCGCCCGCGTTGCACAAAAGATCTACGAGTCCGACCGCATGTATGCGCCGCGCTTTACCGAGATCAAGAACATGACCAACATGGCGCGCGAAATGCTGCGCACCTCGCTGGATGCCTTTGCCCGTCTGGATGTCAGCAAGACGGTTGAAGTCGCCCGCCAGGACGAGCAGGTAGACGAGCATTTTCGCGCCATCATGCGCCAGCTCATCACCTTCATGCTGGAGGATCCGCGCACGATCTCGATGTCGCTGGAAGTGCTATTCGTTGCCAAGGCGATCGAGCGTATCGGCGACCATGCGAAAAACATCGCCGAATACGTGGTGTACATGGTCAAGGGCAAGGATGTGCGCCATACCTCCGTACAGGAGATGGAACGCGAAGCACTGCAGTAATCCGATTGCCGGGACAGGGAATTTTCGATGAGCTATCCCGGCATTGTTCTTTTTGACCGCCTTACGGAGTCTCGGCATTGACCGCCAGGGAAACCATGCCTTCCGAAATTGCCGCGGTTGATCTCGGCTCCAATAGTTTTCGTCTTCAGATGGCGCGTCTGGTCGATGACCAACTTGTTTTCCACGATTCCTTGCGTGAAATGGTGCGTCTTGGTGCCGGCCTCGGAAAGGACAAGTACCTCGATGCCGATTCCCAGGGACGTGCCATCGATTGCCTGAAGCGATTCGGCGAGCGACTGCGCGGCCTTCCTGCGAGTTCCGTGCGCGCAGTCGCTACCAATACTTTTCGCGTTGCCCGAAATGCTCCCCAATTATTGAAAGAAGCGGAAGCCGCGCTCGGTTTCCCGATTGAAATCATTGCCGGGCGCGAGGAAGCGCGCATGATTTTCGTCGGCGTCAGCCATGGCTTGCCCGATACCCAGCGGAAGCGGCTGGTCATCGATATCGGTGGCGGCTCTACCGAACTCATCATCGGCGCCGGTTTTGAGCCGCAGGAAATGGAAAGCCTGTACATGGGCTGCGTCAGCTACAGCATGAAGTATTTTGCTGACGGCAAACTCAACGAGAGCAACCTGAAGCGGGCAGAAATCGCCGCGCGTGCCGAAGTGCAGGGCATACGCCGCAAATACACGGCGGGACACTGGGCGGAAGCCGTCGGCTCTTCCGGCACGGCCCGCGCCTTGGGGGAAGTCTTGCGCGTGCATGGCTGGAGCGACGGACAGATCACACTGCAAGGTCTGGAAAATCTGCGCGGGCTGCTACTGAAAGCCAAGGATACAAAAAAGCTGCAACTGGACGGCCTGAGTGCCGAGCGCCTGCCTTCCTTTCCCGGAGGATTTTGCATCATGCTCGGCGTGTTCCGCGAACTGGGCATCGAACAGATGACGGTTGCCGGCGGCGCCTTGCGTGAAGGCGTCCTGTACGAGCTGGTAGGACGGATGCATCACCAGGATACGCGGGAAGCGACCGTGGCGCGTTTCAAGCGCCGCTATCATGTGGATTCGCAACAGGCGCGGCGTGTCGAATCGCTGGCGCTGGCACTGCTGAAGCAAGTGGAGCCCAAAATGCAGGCCGTAGAAACGGCTGGCCGTTTTTTATCCTGGGCCGCACGTCTGCATGAGATAGGTACCTCCATCGCCCATAGCGGCTATCACAAGCATTCGTCTTATATCGTTGAAAATGCCGACATGCCGGGGTTCTCGCGGATGGAACAGCAGACGCTGGGTTTGCTGGTGCGCTGCCAGCGGCGATCCTTGCCGAAAGGGCTGCTGCCGCCGATAGAAGATGAGCGCTGTGTGCTGGTGATGGCGCTGCGGCTGGCGGTACTGTTTCATCGCAATCGCCTGAATGGACTTCTGCCAATGCTGTCATTCGATTGGAATCGCGACGGGTTCCATCTGGCCATAGAGGCCGAATGGCTGGCGAACAATCCGCTTACGGAAAGTGCACTGATCACGGAAACCGCTTACTGGAAAGACGCCGGGATCAGCTTTAAGCTGGGTTGACCGGCAGCTCGGTCAGCATTTCATGGCCGTAAATACCCAATAAATGATGCTGGGCGCTGAACGGGGTGCCGCGCCCGCCCTTCAGGCGGTAATTTCCTTCCGGCAGCATTTCCCAGGCATTGGTGTTGTCCTTGAGGTAAGGCATCAGGCCTTCCTTGATCACGCGCTTTTTCAGTTTCGGATCGAGCAGAGGAAAACAAGCCTCGATGCGGCGGAAGAAGTTTCGGTACATCCAGTCGGCGCTGGACAGGTACAGGTCTTCGGCCTTGTCGTTGTAGAAGTAGAAGATGCGTGTGTGTTCCAGGAAGCGGCCGACGATGGAGCGTACCCGGATGTTGTCGGAAACGCCGGGAATACCGGGACGCAGCGCACAGACACCACGCACGATCAGGTCGATCTGCACGCCTGCGACGGAAGCCTCGTAAAGCGCGGCGATGATTTCGGGGTCGAGCAGAGCATTCATCTTGGCAATGATTTGCGCTTTTTTCCCGCTACGCGCGATTTCCGCTTCATTGTTGATCGCCTTGACCAGCTTCTGATGCAGGGTGAATGGGGATTGCCACAAATGCTTGAGCTTGCTGGCCTTGCCCAGGCCTGTGAGCTGCGCAAACAGATCGTTCACGTCTTCGCAGATTTCCTCGTTCGCGGTCAACATCCCGAAATCGGTATAGAGCCGTGCCGTCCGCTGGTGGTAATTGCCGGTGGAGAGATGCACATAGCGACGCAGGCGGTCTTCTTCTCGCCGTACCACCATCGCCATCTTGGCATGCGTCTTGTGGCCGACGACGCCATACACCACATGCGCTCCGGCGTTTTCCAGCTTGGCCGCCCAATTGATGTTGGCCTCTTCGTCGAAGCGCGCCATCAGTTCCACCACCACCGTCACCTCCGTGCCGCGTTTTGCGGCTTCGATCAGTGAGCTCATCAGTGTGGAGTCGGCACTGGTGCGGTAAATCGTCATCTTGATTGCCAGCACATTCACGTCATTTGCCGCTTGCTGGATGAATTCGACGACCGGATTGAAGGATTGGAAAGGGTGATGAAGCAGGATGTCGCCCTTGCGGATTGCCTTGAAGATGTCGTCCTGCTTGCTAATTTCCCTGGGCATCGAAGGAATGAATGCGGGATATTTCAGATCGGGCCGGTCCACCCAGTCCGGCACCTGCATTAGCCGAACTAGGTTGACCAGACCGTTGACCTGGTACAGATCCTCCTGCCCCAGCCCGAACTGGCTGAGAAGGAAATCGGACATTTCCTGCGGACAGCTATCCGCCACTTCCAGGCGCACGCCGTCACCGTATTGGCGATGTGTCAGTTCGCCCTGCAGGGCCAGCCGTAAATCCATCGTGCTTTCGTCATCCAGCGACAGCTCGCTGTTGCGGGTCACACGGAACTGATAGCAGCCGCGCACCATCATGCCGGAAAACAATTCGCCGACATGCGCATGCAGAATGGACGAAAGGAATACCAGTCCGTATTCATTCCCGGCGATTTCGGTGGGCAGACGGATGATGCGCGGCAGCGCGCGCGGAGCCTGCACGATGGCGATGCCGGAATTGCGGCCGAAGGCATCCTTGCCCTCCAGTTCCACCGCGAAATTCAGGCTCTTGTTGAGTACGCGCGGAAACGGATGGGACGGATCGAGCCCGATCGGTGTCAGGATGGGCATCAGTTCGCGGAAGAAGAAAGCGCGTATCCATTCCTGCTGCGCTTCGTTCCAGTGCGTGCGGCGCAGAAAGCGAATTCCCTGCTCAGCCAGGCGTGGCAGGACAACCTCGTTCAGAACTTGATATTGTCGGGCAACCAGCTGGTGCGCCTCGGCGCTGACGCGCGCCATCACCTGCCGCGGCGTCAGCCCGTCCGGCGAGGTGCTGGGCGCACCGAACTCGATCTGCTCCTTGATATCCGCGACACGCACCTCGAAAAACTCGTCGAGGTTGCTGCTGACGATGCACAGGAACTTGAGGCGCTCCAGCAGTGGATTGCGGTCATCCTCGGCCTGCGCGAGGACGCGCCGGTTGAATTCGAGGATACCGAGTTCACGGTTCAGAAAGTATTCCGGCGACATAGTGAGCTTAGGCGGGGCCATCAAAAGCTCCGAAGCGTAACAGCGCTATGTGACGGATTTGTGACAACCTTGCTTATTGCGCGGGAGGCACGTAGCCGGAAGCTTGTTCCGCGCCGCTACCGAAGAAATAAGCCTCGGTCTGCTCTTTCAGATACTGACGCGCGCGCGGGTCGGCCAGGCTGAGGCGGTTTTCGTTGACCAGCATGGTCTGGTGCTTGAGCCAGCCAGCCCAGGCTTCCTTGGAGACACTTTCATAAATGCGCTTGCCCAGTTCGCCGGGGTACGGCGGGAAGTCCATGCCCTCCGCTTCGCGGCCGAGTTTTACGCAGTTCACCATTCTTGCCATGTTGAATACCTCAGGATTGATTCTTAAAGCAGTCATGATAGCCGATGCAGCATGGCAGGGCGAGGCCGTAGCTGTGAGGCTGCGAGGATTTACCCCTCATTCCAACCCTCTCCCGCAAGGGGAGAGGGAGTTGAACGGCTTAAAACTCTCCGCGTACCCCGAGCATCACGGAGCGGCCGCCCAAGGGCGCAATGTCCTTCAGGACCGAGGTGTGCTCACGCGCTTCTTCATCCAGCAGGTTGGTCGCCTTCAGGAAAGCGTCGAGGTGCAGCTTCGTCGGCAGGTGATAGCTGACGATGGCATCGACCATCGTGTAGCCGTCGGTCGGCAGCTCGTTGTCCGCAACACGGTTTTGCCCGAAGGTGCGCGTCACATCCAGCGCGGCGTCGAAACGGCTGAAGGAGTAATCCAGCCCGAAGCCGAGCCGCAGCGGTGAAATGCGCGGCAAGGGGTCGCCGGTGCGGCGGTTGGTGGCGCGGACGTAATCGCCTTTGAGGCGTAAATCCAGCGCGCCAACGCCTTCGTACATGTGGAACTTGCCGGCTACCTCGAAGCCCTTGAACACGGCCGGTACAGCCTGGATCTGAGACTCCGGCAGTTCGCCGCTGACGTTGTCGATCAGGCCATCCCCCGTGCGCAGGTTGCCGGTCAGCAGTGAGGTGATGTAGTTATCGAAGCGCGTATAGAACCCGCTGATACTGAAATTGTTGCCACCCTTGCGCCAGCGCAGTTGAAGATCCAGGCCGTTCGATTTTTCCACCGAAAGGCTGCGGTCCCCCAGCTCATATTGGCCGGTGGCCGCGTGCGGGCCATTGGAGAAAAGTTCATAGTAAGTGGGCGCTCGCTCGCTGTGCGAGACATTGCCCGCCAGCGACCAGGCTTTATCCAGATGGTACAAGGCACCACCGGAAAAGCTGGTGGGCGTGAAATCCTGGCTTTCGGCGCTGCCGAAACGCGGCGTCCCCGGATTGTTGGGATCGTCCGGGCCGCCGCCACCGGAGGAGACCTTGGCACGCTCGACGCGTGTACCGAAGGAAAGCTTGAGCGCTTCGTCGAACGCCGCGATCGGCCACTCCTCGAAAATATATACGGCGCGGGTGTCGGTTTGCACCTTGGGGATCAGTGCTTCGTCGCCAGCCGCACTGAAATCGCTGCGATGGAATTGCAGGCCGATCACGCCGCTGAGCGGGCCGAGTTTGCCGTGCGAGGCTTCCAGCGAGCCCTCCCAGCCGCGATTCTCGAAGGTCGTGCCAATTTCGCCATCATCGATTTCCTGATGTTCGTAGTCCACGCGCGCTAGTCGAATTTTTACACGGCTGATCGCCTCGCCGAGATCGCGCGCTTCGCCGGCAAGATCCCAGCGTGTGCTGTTCATGTCGATGCGTACCGTGGGTTCGGCTACGGTGCCGTAATTGGAGTTGAAACTCGAAAATGAAATCCCGGCGTAACCGTGTTCCGAAGTCAGCGATGCGCCCAACGCGCCGCCATCGCTTTGCGAAGAGCTGTTGCGCAGGGTGCCGCGAGATTCGTCCGTTTGCGGGTCGGTTGCGCGCAAACGAGAAGAGCGTGCAAACCCGGGAATATCGAGATCGTCGGTGCCGCGGGTATAGCCGTCGGCATGGATGGCGAACAGGCCGTTGCCGGCTTCGATCAGCGCGGAAGTACTGCGCTGCTTGTCGGCTCCACCGATGCGGGCTTCGGCACGACCGCTGACGCCGGCTATGGGATCGCGCGGAATACGGTTGTCGATGGTGTTGACCACACCGCCGACCGCGCTGCCGCCGTATTGCAGGGCCGCTGGTCCGCGCACGACATCGATCTGCTCAACGCTCAACGGGTCCAGCGGAACCGCGTGATCGGGACTGAGCGAGGAGGCGTCGATCATGCCGATGCCATTCTGCATCAGCCGGATGCGGTCGCCGTCGAGCCCGCGGATCACCGGACGCGAAGCGTTCGGACCGAAATAGCTGGAGTGGACGCCGGGCGTGCCGTTCAGGGTTTCGCCCAGCGTGCTTTCCTGCTGGCGCATCAGTTCGCGGCCGTTGAGCACAGAGACGGGCGGAACCAGTTCGTCTATCGCGCTGCCGAGCGGATTGGCGGTGACGGCTGTCGTCGGCAGTTCGATATGGATGGAGTGGTCGTGATCGTCTTCCGCATGGGCTGGCTTGGCCAGCACGGAAAGAGCGGCGGCAAGCGCAATGGATAAAGCACGCGCCCGCGGCGCGTCGAATAAATAATTCATGGCAGTTCTCGCTGAAAATCAATAGTAAACGCCGGGCCTGCAGGGGCCGGTCGTAATATTAGCCTGTCTGGCAGGCGCTTGATGCTTCAGGAGAAAACGGGAGGTGCGCGGGCGGAGTAAGCGAGAAGGTAAAACGAGTCGGCCGCGAAGGTATGTGTCGCGACGATGACGTGTCCGCCAGTGACCGGCGGCAATATGAATGTCGAAGAGGGTACGGCCCCTGCCAAATTGGCGTAGGCCACGCACTGCTCGCAGGCGGCGGTGCTGTGGGTCTTCTTGTCCTGTTGCTGCTCCTGCGCGTCCGCATAGTGCGAGATGGCGTGCATCGCCGCGCCCTGCTGGCCGAGGCTGAACAGGAATGCGAGGGTAAGAGTGAGAAACAGGCGCCGCAACATGAGCGGAATTCTAGCAGACTCTCAGAAGCTGTCTTAAAAATTGCTGCAGAGGGTCGTCTGCGGCGTTGCGCGGTGTTGGCTACGGCCGCCGCTACGCGGCTTCACATCGGCTACGCCGATATGAGCCTGCGCCGCAACTGCGTTGTCGTTCCCTTGCCGTACTGCGTGTACTGTCTCGGTCGCTGCGTTCCGTGCGCCTTGCATCCAACCCTCCTCGCGAATTTTTAAGGCAGCTTCTAAGTGAAAGTCCGCTGCCCTGAAAATTCCAGGTTATTTCATGCTATGCAAAAAGAGCGGGAATCCGCTCTGGGGACAAAGGCTTGCTGAACAGGTAGCCTTGGATCTGGTCACAGCCGAAGTCGCGCAGATATTCAAGTTGCCCTTGCGTTTCGACGCCTTCGGCGATAATTTCCAGTTTCAGGATGTGGCCGAGCTGGATGATGGCGCGAACGATTTCCTGATTGTCGGCATCTTCGCCCAGATCGTGTATGAAGCTCTGATCGATCTTGAGCTTGTCCACTGCAAGCCGCTTGAGATACGACAGGCTGGAGTAGCCGGTGCCGAAGTCGTCGATGGAAAGCTTGACGCCGATTTCCTTCAGCGTGTGCAAGGTTTTGATCGAGGTTTCCGTATCCTGCAACAGAATGGATTCCGTCAATTCCAGTTCCAGGGCAGCGGGGGGAAGGCCGGTGTTTCTAAGCGTATTGGCAACCGTTGCAACGATATTGCCATGCTTGAATTGCATCGCGGATAAATTGACTGCCATGACCAGGTCGGGCAGTCCCTGTTTCTGCCAGGCGACCGCTTGCTTGCAGGCTTGCTCAAGCACCCATTCGCCAATCGGAAGTATTAGTCCGCTTTGTTCGGCGACCGGAATGAACTGATTAGGCGGGATCAATGCTCCATTCACATGCTGCCAGCGTATCAGTGCCTCCATCGCGATAACTTTGCCGTCGGCGATGCGTACCTGCGGTTGATAATACAAAAGAAAATCGCTGTTTCTCAGCGCACTGTGGAGGTCGATTTGCACCTGCATCAGCCGCCTGGCTTCGACGTCCATTTGTTTGGTGAAAAAGCGGTAATTATTGCGCCCGCCCTCCTTGGCCCGATACAGCGCGATATCGGCATGCTTGCGCAGTGTTTCGAAATCGGTACCGTCATTTGGGAAGATGCTGATGCCGATACTGAATGAAGTATGCAGGGTGCTGCTGCCAATCTCGAAGCTATTGCAAGCCGCATCCAGAATGCATTGCGCCACGTGGCCAATCTGTTCGATATCGCCGATGCCGGGAAGCAGAACGACAAACTCGTCGCCGCCTTCCCGGCTGAGCATATGCGAGTCGCCGAGACAACCTTGCAAGCGCTTCACGACCTGCACCAGCAACTCATCGCCGACGGCATGTCCCAGGCTGTCATTGATTTCCTTGAAGTTGTCGAGGTCGAGGAACAGCATGGCTAAGGCTTCGCCCTGCCCCGCCCGGATCGCCGCATCGAAGCGATTGCGCAGAAGCAGGCGATTGGGTAGCCGAGTCAGAGGGTCGTGATGCGCCAGAAATGCGAGCTGATCCTCGGCAGCCCGGCGTTTGACATGCGCTCGCAGCGTACTGATGCCGAAAGCGAGATCGTCCGCCATTTCCTCCAGCAGTTTCATTTCCTCGGCGAAAAAGCTGTTCGGTTTGGCCGAATAAATGGCCAGCGCGCCGAACGTCCGGTCGCCATCCTTGAGAGGCAGGGATATGCTCGACTGATAGCCGCGTTGAATGGCAGCATCCCGCCAAGGTTGCATTTTCGGGTTGGTGAGGTAGTCCTGATTCACCGAAGGCCGGCCCGTCCTGATCGAGACGCCGGTGGGGCCGCGACCGGTTTCGTTGTCGGCCCAGGAAATCTTGATGGATTCAAGATAGCCCAGGTCATAGCCGAATTCGGCAACCGGCCGCACGGTTTTATCCGCATCGTGCTCGGCAAATCCCACCCAGGTCATTAAATAGCCGCCTGTTTCGACGATCAGGCGGCATATATCGTTAAGCAGCTTCTGCTCGTCCTGTGCATGGATGAGAATCTGGTTGCAATGGCTCAGCAGGCGCAATGCGCGATTAAGTTCTTTTTGCGATTCTTCTGAAGATTTCTGTCGAGTGATGTCATGGAAGGTGGAGACGACAGCGACACCGCCGGATGCGGCTGGAGAGGAGGTAGGTTGGGAGTTGACCGTGATCCAGACCAGGCTGCCATCCGGACGGCGGATGCCCATGATGACTTTGGATTGCGGTTGTCCTGTGCGCAAAGAAACCATAGGCGGATACTCATTCGACAGAAAGAGCGTCCCGTCTTCGCGGACCGCTTGCCAGACATCGGCGTCAGAGGTCAGGCCGAGGATTTCTTCCGGCGATCGTCCCAGTATTCTGGCGGCGACAGGATTAATGGCCGTGATCCTGCCGTCCTCGGATTGGCATACCATCCCTTCCCCCATCACGGTCACGACCGTGTGGTAGAGCGATTCGCTCTCACGCAGATCCTCTTCGGCGCGTTTTAATTCAGTTACATCGATCGCCGTCAGCAATAAAAAATCTGTAAGTCCATCCTCGCCGGAAGCTGGTTCCAGCATCCAGTCCCAATAGGTGACTTCTTCGGAATCCGGCGAGCGATGTGCTTGTGCCATGCTACGCAAAGGCTGTCCGGAGCGAATAGCTTTTTCTAGAAGCAATCGAAGATGGCGATATTCTTGAACGTCGTCGGGGAAATGATCGGAGTAGTGGCAGCCGATGAATGCGTCGGCTGTTTTGCCATAAAGTTGCGCGTAGCTTTCGTTGACGCGTATGAAATTGCAATCCCGGTCGAATACCGCAAACGAAAATGCCGGCCGACCGAACATGGCTTCGATGATCCGATGCTGCCCGCGCGCTTCTGCGCCAGCGATATCGGCGTTATGAAGCATGCTTTCGGGATAATCACCTGCCCCGGAAGAGGCAGTGTCGTTCACCATTGATATTCTCCAGCATCATAGCCGCGGCCGGCTAAGGCTTTTAAAGCCCATTATTGAAGTAGGATTATAAGGATACCGGCTTGTAGCATACGATTCAAATTCGCACAGCCATGCTTGTGGTTTTTTGACGATGCCATTTGGATAATACAGTTGCTTGTCACACTACATGGGCAATTCAACCCTATCAACTCTGCTAGGTTATTTCAGCATGGCTTGCGGGCATACTGGAAATAAATGGAGCGGGGGGAGCCTCAATGCTTGACGAAGAGCGTGGTGCAGATATACCGGAAAAGCAAGGCAATGAATCGCAGGACGTAAGCCTGTTGTTCGAGGTGACTGCGGTGAATTTCCCTTACCCGATTCTGTTGACGCGCACGAATGTGGGTGATGTTCTGCAATTGCAATTACATCCACAAACCGAGAAAGCGGGCGTTCTGGTGCTGCATCAGGATCAAGTTGCCGGCTACATTTCCTTGCATGATCAACCAGGCCTGTTCGCTAGCCTGCAAAATGGGGAATGCTATGAAGCCGTTCTCAGCGAAAACTACGGCGGGCACTGCCGGGTGCTGATTCGGCCCTGCCAGAATTAGCGGAAACGGTTCAAACTCCAGCCCCATGCGCCTGCTGGTCCGCATGGTAACTGCTGCGCACCATAGGCCCGCAGGCTGCCTGCGTGAATCCCATATCCAGCGCCTGCTGTTCAAACCACTGGAAGCGATCCGGCGTGACGAAACGCAATACCGGCAGATGGTGTTCGCTGGGTTGCAGGTATTGCCCTAGCGTCAGCATTTCAACGTGATGAGCGCGCAAGTCGCGCATCACATCCAGAATCTCTTCATCCGTTTCACCCAAACCCAGCATCAGGCCCGATTTGGTGGGAATGTGCGGGAAACGCACCTTGAAATCGGCCAGCAGTTTGAGTGAGTGTGCGTAATCGGCACCAGGACGGGCTTGCTTGTAGAGGCGCGGCACGGTTTCCAGGTTGTGATTCATCACGTCCGGCGGATCTTCTGCAAGGATTTGCAGGGCGGTATCGAGCCGGCCGCGAAAGTCCGGGACCAGTACTTCGATCTTGAGATGGGGAGAGTGCTCGCGTGCCGCGCGGATGCAGTCGACGAAGTGGCGTGCGCCGCCGTCGCGCAGATCGTCGCGATCGACGCTGGTGATAACGACGTATTTCAGGCGCATTGCGGCGATGGTGCGCGCCATCTTTTGCGGTTCCTCCGCATCAGGCGGTTGCGGCTTGCCGTGCGCGACATCGCAGAACGGGCAGCGGCGGGTGCATACGTCGCCGAGGATCATGAAGGTGGCGGTGCCGCCGCTGAAGCATTCGCCGATGTTGGGGCAGGAAGCTTCCTCGCAGACTGTGTGCAAGTTGTTGTCGCGTAGGATCTGCTTGATTTCACGGAAACGCGCGCTATCCGGCACTTTCATGCGTATCCATTCCGGCTTGCGCATGGCAGGTTGCGGCACGATTTTGATGGGGATGCGCGCCGTCTTGGCCGCGCCTTTTTCCTTGCGGAGAGTACTTTCGCTCATGGGTTCAGTTTAGCTCAATTGTTTTTGCAGCAGCGCGATCAGGCGATTTGCCAAGGTATCGTAACTGACAGTAATGCCCAGGTTACGGGTTTGCGTCACCTGCAAGCCGCGATAGCCGCAAGGGTCGATGGCATCGAAGGGTGACAGGTCCATGTCCACGTTGAGACTCAGCCCGTGATAGCAGCAACCATTCTTCAAGCGTAGGCCGAGCGAAGCGACCTTGCTGCCGTTGACATAGACACCGGGGGCATCGGGGCGGCCTTCAGCCTGAACGCCATAATCCGCCAGCAGTGCAATGATCGCACCTTCCATGCGATCCACCAGTTGGCGCACCGTCAGGCCTTGGCGTTTGAGGTTCAGTAGCAGGTAGATAACGATTTGCCCTGGCCCGTGGTAGGTGATCTTGCCGCCGCGGTCGGTGCGTACCAATGGAATGTCTTCACGCCAAGGCATCCGGACATCCTTGCGGTTGAGCCCCAGTGTGTAGACCGGAGGATGTTCGGTCAGCCACAGCTCGTTCGGCGCATCGTCGGTGCGTTGCGCGGTGAACGCCTGCATGGCCTGCCAGGTCGGCTCATAGTCAGTGAGCCCGAGCCGCTTGAGCACGATCAACTACAGTACTACCTTGACCATCGGATGACTGGTCAGCGCGCGGTAGAGGTTATCCAGCTGTTCCTTGGAGGTGGCAGTGACGGTACAGGTCAGGCTGATGTAGTTGCCACCCGAACTGGCACGCATATCCATGCGTGTTGCATCGAAATCCGGGACATGGATAGCCACCACGCGCAGTATCTCTTCGGCAAAGCCTTCGTGCGTGGCGCCCATTACTTTAAGCGGGAATTCACACGGGAATTCCAGCAAGGTATCTTTTTCGTTATCTGCCATGTTATGCCGGGGCTCGCATCACGCGAGCCTTGTAGTCCTGATAGAGCGCATGCATGCGCCGGAACAAAGGGCCGGGCTTGCCATCGCCGATGGCTTTGCCATCCAGCGTAGTGATGGCAAGTACCTCCTTGGTCGAGGAGGTCAGCCACAGCTCATCGGCCTGACGGATACGCGATTGATCGAATTTTCCGATCTGGACGGGAATATTGTTGGTCGCCGCCAACTCCAGAACGAGGTCGTACGTGATGCCGGGCAGCATGTGGTTGTCTTTCGGCGGTGCGAGGATGACCCCCTTCTCCGTTGCGAAAATGTTGCTGGCTGAACCTTCGGTCAGGATGCCATCGCGGAACATCACGGTTTCCGTTGCATCGGCATCGATAGCCAATTGACGCAAGAGCACATTGGGCAGCAACGAAATGGCCTTGATGTCGCAACGATCCCAACGATTGTCGACAGCGGAAACCGCTGACACGCCGCTCTCGTACAGCTCGCGTGGAGCGGTGATCAGCGGGTTGCTCATCATGAACACCGTGGGTGCAACATCCTTCGGAAAGGCGTGATCCCTCTTGGCGACGCCGCGCGTGACATGCAGGTAAACGTACTGGTCTTCGGGGCCGTTTTGCGCGATCAACTCTCGGGTCAGGCTCGCCCACTCCTCGTCGCTATGCGGATTTTCGAGCCGGATGGCGTCCAGGCTATGCTGCAATCGAATCAAGTGTTCGCTGAGGCGAAACGGGTGGCGCGAATAGACCGGAATCACTTCATAAATGCCGTCACCGAAAATGAATCCCCGGTCGAGGACGGGCACGAAGGCCTGCTCGATCGGGAGAAACTTGCCGTTGAGGTAGACGGTCTGCGACATCGCTATAACCTGTTTGAGTAAGAGTGACTTTTATTGGATCATCAGCTTCAAGCTGTCCCAAAGGCGGCCGAAAATTCCCGCTACCGGCATTTCCTGAGCCGCTACCAGTGGCCGTTCGAGTATCGGTTTGCCGTCCAGCGAGAAGCGGATGGCGCCGATTTCCTGGCGTGCGCTAACAGGCGCGATGAGCGGTTGCTTGCTGACCACGCTGGCCTTGAGACGGGCAAGCTGGTTCTTGGGCAGTGTCACATAAAGATCGTCCGCAATCGTGGCTGCCAGCGCATCGTCGCGTCCTTTCCAGACTTTCAGCTTGCTGATGGCCTGGCCGCGTTTGTAGATCAAGCGCGATTCATAGAACTGAAAGCCGTAGTTCAACAGCTTCTGGCTTTCCACTGCGCGCGCAGTGTCCGAAGGTGCGCCGAGGAGGATCGCGATCAGGCGCATGTCGCCGCGCTTGGCGGAAGACACCAGGCAATAGCCAGCGGCCGATGTGTGGCCTGTTTTCATGCCATCGACAAATGGATCCACCCACAGCAGACGGTTGCGGTTGGCCTGCTTGATGTTGTTGAAGGTGTAATCCTTAAGCGAATACAGGCGCTTGTACTGATCCGGGAAGTCGCGCACCAGCGCGGCAGCCAGGATAGCCAGGTCGGAAGCGGTGGTGTAATGGTTGGGGTCGGGCAGGCCGGTGGAGTTCACGAAATGCGTACCCTTCATGCCCAGGCGCGCTGCTTCCTTGTTCATCAGGTCGGCAAAGCCCTCTTCCGAGCTGGCAATGCCTTCCGCCAGCGCGACGCTGGCGTCGTTGCCGGAGATGACGATCATGCCGTGCAGCAATTCATCCACGGTAACGGGCTTGTTCGGCTCGATGAACATGCACGAGCCGGCACCACCACCGCAACCTGCGCCGCCGCCCTTCCAAGCCTTGACGCTGACCGGTAACGTCTGGTCGAGCTGCAGATGGCCATTCTTCAATGCCTTGAAGCTCAGGTAGGCGGTCATCAGCTTGGTCAGCGAAGCGGGTTCGATACGTTCGTTCGCATTTTGCTGGGCCAGTATCGCGCGGCTGTTGAAATCAAGCAGCAGGTAGGCCTTGGCGGCCAAGGTCGGCGGCGGAGGAATGTCGTCCGCCGCCAATGCGATGGAGGAGAGAAATAGTAAAGGTAGAAGCAGGAGTCTCATGGGTTTCATCGGGTCGTCGTTACGAGGGTGGATATTCCGAGGGTTTTGCGGATTCTGGAGGCAGAGCGCTCGGCTTCATCGCGGCTGGCGTAAGGTCCGAGCCGGACGCGGTAGATGCCGTTATTATACCAGCTCTCTATCGTCTCACTTTCCACAAGGCCGTTCTGGCGTAAGCGCTCGCTGAGCTGTTCGGCGTTCTCGCGCAATCTGAATGCACCCGCCTGGACATAGGAGCCAGCCGCTGCGACCGGTTTTTCCTGCGGAACCTCTGGTACCTTCTGAATCGTCGCCTGCTCCGGCGGGCGCGTGTCGATGGCTTCGACCTCTACCATTCCGCTGCCATTGCCGATGATGCCGAGACGATGCGCCGCGGCGTATGACAGGTCGATCAGACGCTCCTTGTGGAAAGGTCCACGATCATTTACGCGTACTACGACGCTTTTGCCGTTGGCCGGGTTGGTAACACGGGCATAGCTGGGGATGGGCAAGGTGGTATGGGCGGCAGTCATGCCGTACATGTCGTAGACCTCGCCGCTCGAGGTTTTCTTGTCGTGGTAGCGCTTGCCGTACCAGGAGGCCAAGCCGCGTGCCTTGTAAGGCTGATATTCGGTCATCGGCATGTAGCTTTCACCGAGGGCGACATAGGGTCGATTGAAGCGGTTTTGCAGCGGTTCGTACTTGGGCGTTGCGTCCGGGATCTCGTCGAGATTGGCGGGTGGATTGTCACCCGGGCCGTCGTCCAGGTAATAGCCGCCGCCCTTGGTGGATTTGGCCGGTTCCGACTTCACGGCTTCCTTCTTTTCGGCTTTTGGCGCCGGGGCTTCGGGTTTGGTGGCGACGCTGCCACAACCCGCCAGCAGCAAAAGCACCATGAGAATAACGATATTCTTTATATTCATTAACTAGTTACCAGTTTCTTGTGGGTTTGTATGCTCATCAAGATACCAAAGCCTATCATCAGCGTCACCAGCGAAGTCCCGCCGTAACTGATCAGCGGCAATGGTACGCCTACTACCGGCAGGATACCGCTCACCATGCCCATGTTCACGAAGGCATAGGTAAAGAATGTCAGCGCGATACTGCCTGCAAGCAAGCGGCAGAAAGCATTCTGGCCGTTGGCGGCGATTATCATTCCGCGCCCGATGATGACGGCAAATAACAGCAACAGCAGCAGGTTGCCTACCAGGCCGAATTCTTCGCCGAACACGGCAAAAATGAAGTCGGTATGCCGTTCGGGTAAAAAATCGAGCTGCGATTGCGTGCCGTTGAGCCAGCCTTTGCCAGACAAGCCGCCTGAGCCGAGAGCGATGGTGGCCTGTATTGTATGGTAACCGGCACCCAGCGGATCCTGCGTCGGATCCAGCAGGATTTCGATGCGCCGCCGCTGGTAGTCGTGCAGCATGCTCCATAAAAACGGTGCTGCCGCTGCAGCACCTAGCGCCAAGCCGCCCATCAGGCGCCAGCTCAGTCCAGCCAGGAACAGCACATAAAACCCCGAGGCACCGATTAGCAGCGAGGTGCCCAGATCGGGCTGCTTCAGTACCAGCCCCAGCGGCAACGCGAGCAGGATCGCGGCAACGATGTAATCCGAGAATCGCAGCGACTGGTCGCGGCGGTCGAAATACCAAGCCAACATCATCGGCACCGCGATCTTCATGAGTTCCGATGGTTGTATGCGGGCTACGCCCAGATCCAGCCAGCGGCGCGCGCCCTTGGAAACATCGCCAAAAAAGAAAACGCCGATCAGCAGCACCATGCCAAGCAGGTATAGCGGTACGGCAATCCGCTGCAAATGCTGGGGCGGAATATTGGCAAAGACCCAGAGAGCGGTAAGTCCTGCAACGATATTGACCATTTGCGCGCTCATTCGATCCATGCTCTGGCCGGAAGCGCTGAAAAGAACGATGAGGGCAACTGTCATCGTCAACATCAGCACACCCATCAGAAACTGGTCGAAATGCTTGCCGAGCTGCCTGAACATGAATCTAATCGTGGGCATCGGTTTCCTCTTCCGTCGGAGGCGCGGCGTTCGGGCTGGCTTCGGGCGGCGGAGCCGGCGGCTCCTTGCCGAGCAGGTAATAATCCATCACCTGCCGCGCGATAGGGCCGGCGGCGGAACCGCCATGGCCGCCGTTTTCAACGATTACCGCCAGTGCGATCTTGGGCGATTCGGCCGGTGCATAGGCGATGAACAAGGCATGATCGCGGTGACGCTCGGCGACGCTTTTCTCATTGTATTTTTCGTTCTGTTTGATGCCGACCACCTGTGCCGTGCCGGTTTTCGCGGCGATCAGGTAAGGTGCGCCGGCGCCCACGCTGGAAGCGGTACCACCGGGTTGCGTCACGTCCATCATGCCCAACCTTACCAGGTCGACGTGCTTGGGGTCGAGTTTGATCCTGTCCATGACTTCCGGCGTCATCGGGCGGAGGCTGCCCGAACCACCCGGCTGGATGCCGGAAACCAGGCGTGGCCGGTAGGCAATACCGTTATTGGCCAGGATCGCCGTGGCCTGCGCGAGCTGCATCGGTGTTGTCAGGGTATAGCCCTGACCAATGCCGACGATCAGGGTTTCGCCGGGATACCAAGGCTGCTTGAAGCGTTTCTTTTTCCAGGCCGGCGTCGGCAATAGCCCGCCAAGCTCGCCAGTCAGATCGATGCCGGTTTTCTTGCCGAAGCTGAAATGCCCGATGAAGTCACTCATGCGCTCAATGCCGAGTTCGTGCGCCAATCCATAGAAGAAGGTATCGCACGATACCGTGATGGCTTTGCGCATGTCTACCGTGCCATGTCCACCAGGTTTCCAGTCGCGGTAGCGGTGGCTGCTGCCGGCCAGTTTGTAGAAGCCGGGATCGCTGATGCTAAACGGCGGTTCGCGCCTTCCCGATTCCAGGCCGGCCAATGCGACGAAAGGCTTGAACGTCGAGCCGGGCGGATAAATGCCGCGTAGCGGACGGTTGATGAGCGGTTTGTCGAGCGACTCATTGAGCGCTTTCCAGCTATCCGGATCGATGCCGTTTACGAACAGGTTGGGATCGAAGGTTGGCATGCTGACGTAAGCGAGCACTTGCCCGGTGTTGGGGTCGAGTGCGACCAGCGCGCCGCGGCGGACGCCGAATGCTTTTTCCGCGATATCCTGCAACTTGCTGTCGATGGACAGCACCAGATTATCGCCTGCCACCGGAGCTGTACTGGACAGGACGCGAACCGCATGGCCGTCGGCGTCGGTTTCAACCTGCTGCGTGCCGGTGATGCCGTGCAGGGTGCGCTCGTAAAACTGCTCCACACCCGACTTGCCGATGTGATCCGAGCCAAGATAATTGGGGAAATCGCCACTTTTCTTCAGCGATTGCTGGTCGCTGTCGTTGATGCGGCCGATATAACCGATGAGGTGAGCGCCCAGCGGACCTTGAGGGTAATGGCGGAACAGCCGTGAGCGGATTTCCACGCCAGGAAAACGATAGCGGCTAACCGCGAAGCGCGCTGCTTCGGTTTCGCTAAGTTGCATGCGCAAGGGAATGCTCTCGAACTCATGGCTCTGCTCCCGCAGCTTCTTGAAGCGCTTGCGGTCGGAAGGGCTTACTTCGACCAGTGTGGCAATGTCGTTGATGGTCTGTTCCAGGTCCTTGACTTTGGCGGGCGTGATTTCCAGTGTGTACGCGAAAAAATTATGTGCCAGCACGACTCCGTTGCGATCCATGATCAGACCGCGCGTCGGTGCAATGGGTACCAGTGAGATGCGGTTGTTCTCCGCCAGCGTGTGGTAATAGTCGTAGCGCAGGAACTGGAGATAGAAAAACCGCGCCGCAAGTATGCCGAAGCAGATCAGCATGACAACACCTGCCACTCCCAGGCGCAGGCGGAAATAATGCTGTTCCTGCCGGTGGTTTCTCAGCTCAAATCGCGAATTCATGCGGCTGGGGACGAGGTCATGCGTTTTTGGAGTCGGCGTTAATTACGCGGGAGAACACCAGCAACTGCCAGAGCAGCACACCGCTCAGGCTGGACAGGAAATAGCTCCAGCCGGGCAGTGCGTTCCCGGCCATCAGCTTGATGACCAGCAGGACAATCTGCGATACCAGCAGCAGTAGCATCACGTAGCCGGCCTGCTGCCAGGCGCTGAACAACACCAGCCGCCGCTGATAGTAAAGCGCGAAATAAGCAGTCACGCTGTATGCCAGAGCGTATTGTCCGAAGAAGCTGCCGCTGGCCACGTCGATGAGGAGGCCCATCAACCAGGCGGTTCCGACATTACATAAATGGGGCGCGCGCAGCATCCAGTAAAGCAGCGCCAACAGCACGAAGTCTGGGCGTATCAGTAGCCCGAAGCCGGCCCAAGGCAGCAGGTACAACAGGAACGCCACGATCAGCGTTAGATAGACGTCCTTAAGGCTTACGGGGCGCATTGCTGGGGATTTTCTCGGTATTTTTGACGGGTGCCGGCGGCGGAGGGGGCACATTCTCTGCCGTGGGGACCAGAAGTACCTGCCTGTGTGTCTGAATACCGGCGGTGGGTACGCCGGTGATGCGGGCAAACGGCGCAAAAGTCTGGCGGTCGATATGCGTGACCTTGCCGACAGCGAGTCCGGCCGGATAAACCCCATCTATGCCGGAGGTGACCAGCTTGTCGCCTTCCTGAATGTCGACATTGACCGGAAGGTAGGGCAAATCGATGGCGGCGCTGCGGCTATTGCCGAAAGCGATGGCGCGCAGACCGCTGCGTTCCACTTGTACAGGGATTGCGAGGTCCTTGTCGGTGATCAGCGTGACTTCGCTGCTGAATGGGTAAACCTGGGTCACTTGGCCGACGACGCCCAACTCGTCGATCACGGCCTGGCCGGCGGCAATGCCATGTCGCGCACCCAAGTTAACGATCACTTTCTGAGTGAACGGGTCGCGTCCGCTATGCACGATTTCGCCCAGCCTTGCCGGTTGGGAAATCGCCGGGAGTGCGGACAGCAGGTTACGCAGATGAGTGTTTTCGGCTTGCAGCGTGCGGTAGCGTTGCAGATCGGCACTGTTTTGCAATGCACGCTGACGTAGCCGGCGATTTTCGTGGACCAGGCTGGCCTGGGTGGTGACGTAGTCGCTTATATAAAGAAATGCACTGACCGGCGCACGCACAGCTACTTCGAGCGGGTGTAGCACGACCGACACCCCTTGTCGGATCTCGGTGAGGTAATGGAGCCGGGCATCGACTGCCATGAGGACAATCGATACGGTGGCAAAAAACATCAGCCGGGCAAACGGGCTAGGACCGCGGACGAAGAACGCCGGCGGGTGCTGGTGATCCATCGAGGACGGCACGTGCAGCCGTCCTTAGGCGATGGCATTCATTGCGTCATTCATTGGCAAATACATTGCCCAGCTTGTCCATCTCTTCCAACGCACGTCCGCTGCCGCGGGCGACACAGGTGAGCGGATCTTCCGCCACGATCACCGGCAAGCCGGTTTCTTCCATCAGCAGGCGATCCAGGTCTCGCAGCAGTGCGCCGCCACCGGTCAGTACCATGCCTTTTTCGGCAATATCCGCGCCCAGTTCGGGCGGTGTTTGTTCCAGTGCCGACTTGACTGCGCCGACGATGGCATTGAGCGGTTCGGTCAGCGCTTCCAGGATTTCGTTGCTGGAGATTGTAAACTTGCGTGGCAGGCCTTCCGCGAGGTTGCGGCCGGTGATTTCCAGTTCGAGCACTTCCGAGCCGGGGAAAGCGGAGCCGATTTTCTTCTTGATCAGTTCGGCGGTCGGTTCGGAAATCTGCATGCCGTAGTTGCGGCGGATATAGTCGATGATGGCCTGGTCGAACTTGTCGCCGCCGACACGCTCGGACTTGGCGTAGACGATACCGCCCAGCGAGATCACGCCCACTTCAGTAGTGCCGCCGCCGACGTCGACGACCATGGAACCGGTGGCATCAGCCACCGGCAAGTCGGCGCCGATGGCGGCTGCCATCGGTTCCTCGATCAAATATACCTGGCGGGCGCCAGCTCCGATTGCCGATTCGCGGATCGCGCGGCGCTCCACCTGGGTGGAGCCGACCGGTACGCAAATAATGATGCGCGGATTGGGGGAGAACAGGCGCGACTCGTGAATCTTGCGGATGAAATACTTGAGCATCTGCTCGGTGATCGTGAAGTCGGCGATCACGCCGTCCTTCATCGGGCGAATCGCCTGGATGTTGCCGGGCGCGCGTCCCAGCATGCGTTTTGCTTCGATACCGACCGCAAGAATCGTTTTCTTGACGGTGGGGCCGCCCTCGTGACGGATGGCGACGACGGAGGGCTCGTCCAGCACAATGCCCTTGCCACGCACGTAAATCAGCGTGTTGGCGGTACCGAGGTCGATGGCGAGATCATTCGAAAAATAACTGTTTAAAAAACCGAACATTGTGTGCGTATCCCAAGCATGCCGCCGCGCACGGATGTGTGCGGCTGAAGGTGCGATGTAAATCACGTTATAATACCGTATATCGCATTGAAATTTAAGATTTGCATAAGGTCTCACACCAAAATGTCGCTTGAAATATCCGATGTAAAACGCATAGCGCATCTGGCGCGCATCGAAATCGACGATGCAGGCGCAGAAACCGCGTTAAAACAGCTTTCCGGCATCCTCGGTCTGATCGAGGAAATGCAGGCGGTCAACACCGACGGCATAGCACCGATGTCGCACTCTCAGGATGTGACGCAACGCCTGCGTGAAGACGTCGTCAGCGAAACAAATCAACGCGAGCTGTTCCAGTCCATTGCGCCCGCCGTCGAAAACGGTCTGTACCTCGTCCCTAAAGTCATTGAATAGCCAGCCCATGATCAACAGCAGCCTCAAAGAGCTGGCGGCACTGCTCGCCGGCAAGAAAATCTCCAGCCTGGAACTCACGCGCGAATTCCTGGCGCGCATCGGCCGTTTCAACCCGAAGATCAACGCCTATGTGACGCTGGACGAAGAAAAGACCCTGGCTCAGGCGCATGCTGCCGACGCGCGCATCGCCAAGGGCGAAGCCGGCCCGCTGACCGGCATCCCCATCGCGCAAAAAGACATCTTCTGCGCCAAGGGCTGGACCACAACCTGCGGCTCGAAAATGCTGGAAAACTTCGTCGCGCCGTATGACGCGCATGTCATCGAACAGTTCAACCTTGCCGGCGCGGTCAACTTGGGCAAGACCAACATGGACGAGTTCGCGATGGGGTCGTCTAACGAGACCTCCTATTTCGGCAAGGTAAAAAACCCGTGGGACAAGGAACGCGTGCCCGGCGGCAGTTCCGGCGGCTCTGCAGCCGCAGTGGCCGCACGCATGTGCGCCGCCGCGACCGGCACCGACACCGGCGGCTCGATCCGCCAGCCCGCTTCGTTGTGCGGCTTGTCCGGGCTCAAACCGACTTACGGCGTGTGCTCGCGCTACGGCATGATCGCTTTCGCCTCCAGCCTCGACCAGGCCGGTCCGATGGCCAAGTCGTCCGAAGACCTTGCGCTGATGATGAACGTGATGGCCGGCTTCGATCCGCGAGACTCCACCAGCTTGCAGCGTGAGAAGGAAGACTACACACGCGATCTGAACAAGCCGCTGGCCGGTCTGCGCATCGGTCTTCCCAAGGAGTATTTCGCTGACGGCCTGGATGCCGGTGTGGCAAAAGTCGTGGAAGACGCGATCGCCGAATACCGCAAGCTGGGCGCCGCAACCGTTGAAGTCAGCCTGCCCAACACGCGCCTGTCGATCCCGGTGTATTACGTACTGGCCCCGGCGGAAGCCTCCAGCAACCTCGCGCGTTTCGACGGCGTGCGCTATGGCTATCGCGCACCGGAATACACCGACCTGCTCGACATGTACTGCAAGACGCGCGCGCAGGGTTTCGGCGAGGAAGTGAAACGCCGCATCATGATCGGCACCTATGTATTGAGCGCCGGTTACTACGACGCCTATTACCTCAAGGCGCAGAAGATTCGCCGTTTGATCGCGCAGGATTTCACCGAAGCCTTCAAGCAGTGCGACGTCATCATGGGCCCGGCCGCGCCCGGTACCGCTTTCAAGGTCGGTGAAAAGACCGCCGATCCGGTGTCGATGTACCTCGAAGACCTCTACACCATCGCCGTCAATCTGGCCGGTCTGCCGGGCATGTCGATTCCGGCTGGCTTTTCGAACGGCTTGCCGGTGGGTTTGCAGATTATCGGTAACTATTTCGACGAGGCGCGCATGCTGGGTGTCGGGCATCAATATCAACAAACCACCGACTGGCATAAGCGTATGCCGGAGGGGATTTAACCATGCAGTGGGAAGTCGTCATCGGGCTGGAAACACACACCCAGCTTCAAACCAATACCAAGATTTTTTCGGGTGCTTCCACCGCGTTTGGCGCGGAGCCGAACACCCAAGCCTGCGTCGTAAGCATCGCCCTGCCCGGTGTGCTACCGGTGCTGAACAAGGAAGCCGTGCGCTGCGCGATCAAGTTCGGTCTGGCGATTGATGCCGAAATTGCGCCGCGCTCGGTGTTCGCTCGCAAGAATTACTTTTACCCCGACCTGCCCAAGGGCTACCAGATCAGTCAGTACGAGCTGCCGGTAGTGGGCAAGGGGCGCCTGACCATCCAGGTCGGCGATGAAGAAAAGGTGATCAATATCACCCGCGCTCACCTGGAAGAAGACGCCGGCAAGTCCGTGCACGAGGATTTCCATGGTATGACCGGCATCGACCTCAACCGCGCCGGAACGCCGCTGCTGGAAATTGTCACCGAGCCGGACATGCGTTCGGCCGCCGAAGCCGTGGCTTACGCCAAGAAGCTGCACGAACTGGTGCAATGGATCGGCATTTGCGACGGCAATATGCAGGAAGGCTCCTTCCGCTGCGACGTCAACGTGTCGGTGCGCCCCAAGGGTTCCGACAAGCTGGGCACACGGCGCGAAATCAAGAACCTCAACTCCTTCCGTTTCATGCAGCAGGCCATCGAATACGAAACCCGCTGGCAGATCGAAACGCTGGAAGACGGCGGTACCATCCATCAGGCCACCGTGCTGTTCGACCCCGATACCGGCGAGACGCGTGCGATGCGCAGCAAGGAAGAAGCCAACGATTACCGTTATTTCCCGGACCCGGACCTGCTGCCACTGGAAGTAACTGCCGATGACATCGCCAAGGTCAAGGCCACTATGCCCGAGTTGCCGGAAGCGATGAAGGCGCGCTTCGAACAGGAATACGGCCTCAGCGCTTATGACGCCAGCACGATTACCGCATCGCGCTCGATGGCGGACTACTTTGTGGCTGCCTCAGCCGATTTCGGCGGTGAAGCCAAGCTGGTTGCCAACTGGGTCATGGGTTCCATCGCGGCGAAGCTCAACGAGGAAGGCCGTGAAATCGCCGATTCTCCGGTTTCTCCCGCGCAACTCGCCGGTCTGCTGAAGCGTATTCAGGACGGCACCATCTCCGGCAAGATCGCCAAGGAAGTGTTCGATGCGATGTGGGCCGGCGAAGGCGATGCCGACACCATCATCGAGACCAAAGGCCTCAAGCAGGTGTCGGATTCCGGCGCCATCGAGAAGATCGTCGATGAAGTGCTGGCTGCCAATGCCGCGATGGTCGAGGAATACAAGGCCGGCAAGGAAAAGGCCTTCAACGGCTTGGTTGGTCAGTGCATGAAGGCCAGCAAGGGCAAGGCCAATCCGGCGCAGGTCAACGAAATCCTGAAGCAAAAACTGGCTTAAGCGTAAGAGGCTGTTTCAGCGGGTACGGCAGGGCGGGTTATACGCCCTGCTCCCTAAGGCGCTTGATCTCGCGCCATTGCGCCAGTCGCGCGGCAAACGGAATCGCTGCATTGGCCGGGCTGGTCGAGGGCAGCCGGATCAGTTCGATGGGTGGCAGATGCGCCAAGGTTGGCAAGGCGTAGCGACGAAACGCCTGTTCCGCCTTGGCGCCATTGAAAAATACATGTCGGATTTGCGGGTGGCGCGCAAAGAAATCTGTGAAATCGTTGGCGACAATCGACGCCTCCACGATGTCGGAATCCAGCGCGCTGACGCGAAAGCATTCCTTCAGTACATCCCACAGCGCAATCCCTTCGCTCTGCAGTGCCTCCAGCCGTTTTTCATATGGTAATTCCAGTCCTGCACCGAACAGCTCGCCCATGATCGGCCAGAACAGGTTGCGCGGGTGGGCATAATACTGGTTGGCGGCGAGCGAGGCCTTACCGGGCATGGAGCCGAGGATGAGCAACCGGGCATCGGGTGCGGCAACCGGTGGAAAACTGCAGACGATCATGATTTCACGGCGTTAAAAAGGCGATGCCGCGCTTGCAGCATCGCCTCGGTAAGAAAGTCTCTCGCGGCGGCGAATCAGCTTTGCATCTCGCCCAGCGCGGACTGCTGGTAGTTCTGCAGGCCCAGGCGTTCGATCAGACCCAGTTGCGTTTCCAGGTAATCGATATGCTCTTCGGTATCGTCCAGAATTTCGGTGAGGATGTCGCGCGAGACATAGTCCTTCACCGATTCGCAGTAATGGATGGCGTCGATGTAATGGGCGCGCCCGCCGATTTCCAGGTCGAGGTCGCATTTCATGCATTCCGGCACGTTTTCGCCAATCAGCAGCTTGTTGAGGTCTTGCAGGTTGGGCAGGCCATCAAGGAACAGGATGCGCTCGATTAGCTTGTCCGCGTGCTTCATCTCTTCTATGGATTCTTCGTAAACCTTCTTGGCCAGCGCCATCAGGCCCCAGTTCTTGTACATGCGCGCATGCAGGAAGTACTGGTTGATCGCTGTGAGTTCGAGGGTGAGCGCCTTGTTCAGGTGCTGGATGACTTTCTTGTCACCTTTCATGGTGTGCCTCCGCAGATTGGGTGTTAAACACGCAGGATAGACCCGCTGGCTATGCGAGGCAATAGCCGGAAAGGCTGGCGGAGTTTAGCCGTAAGCGACGGCGTTGTCGGAGGGCGATTGAACGTTGGTTTGCTGCTGGCCGCGCAGGATGCCGAGCGCGCATTGGGAGCAGCGGCCGCACTCGGATGCGACGCCAAGACGCTGGCGCAGTTCGCGCATCGAGCACGCGCCGTCGCAGATCGCTTCGCGGATCTGGCTATCGGTTACGGCACGGCAAACGCAAACATACATACATGCACCTTAAATGAGTGAAACTCAAGGTGCATTTTATCTAAATGAGAATCGTTGTCAATACTATTTAGATAACGCCGTATTCAGTACGATACTTTTCGACGGCCGGTTTGAATGTGAGCAACTCGGGTGCATCATCCAGATAGCGGATCAAATCCGCCAGGTTGGCAATACTGATGACTGGAATGCCGTTGTCGCGCTGCACTTCCTGCACGGCAGAGAGTTCGCCCAGGCCGCGTTCCTGCCGGTCGATGGCGATGGCGACGCCGCATGGCGTTGCGCCCTGGCTGCGTATGATGTCCACGGATTCGCGCACGGAGATGCCGGCGGAAATCACGTCGTCCACAATCAGTACATTCCCTGCCAGCGGCGCTCCGACGATGGTGCCGCCTTCGCCGTGATCCTTGGCTTCCTTGCGGTTGTAGGCGTAAGGCACGTTATGACCCTGCCGCGCCAGCGCAATGGCAATGCTGGCGGCGAGCGTGATGCCTTTGTAAGCCGGGCCGAACAACATGTCGAATTTAATACCGGACTTGAGGATGGCCGCCGCGTAGAATTCGCCCAGCTTCATCAGGCTCTCGCCGTCATTGAAGAGGCCTGCGTTAAAGAAATACGGGCTCAGACGCCCGGCCTTGGTCTTGAATTCGCCGAAGCGCAAGACCTGCTTTTGGATGGCGAATTGGATAAACTGCTGGGTAAAGTCTGACATTGATGAACTACCAGGAAAATTTAATTGCTGCGAATTATATCGTTAAACCTCAATGGCATCCGTTCCGCCACCACCAAGGGGCTCTTCCCGTGGCTGGAAAAACAGAACGCCGACATTATCTGTATGCAGGAACTGAAGGCGCAGGCGCCCGACATGACGCGCGAAATGCTGCAGCCGGACGGCCTTTATGGCTACTTCCACTACGCCGAGAAAAAAGGCTATAGCGGCGTCGGCATCTATTCTAAGCGCCAGCCGGACGCGATTATCGAAGGCTTGGGCATGCCGGATATCGATGCCGAGGGACGCTACATCGAGGCGCAGTACGGCAATTTATCCGTAGTGTCGCTCTATCTTCCTTCCGGTTCCAGCGGCGAAGAACGGCAGACTGTGAAGTTCAGCGTGATGGAGCGCTTCCTGCCACGCCTCATGGAACTCAAGGCGAGCGGGCGCGAGGTGGTCATCTGCGGCGATTGGAACATCGCGCATTGCGAGATCGACCTCAAGAACTGGCGAGGCAACCGCAAGAACTCCGGTTTCCTGCCCGAAGAGCGCGCGTGGATGACCAGGATTTTCAGCGAACTGGGTTGGGTCGACGTCTATCGCCGCCTTCATCCCGACACCACCGACGAGTGCTATACCTGGTGGAGCAACCGCGGGCAGGCCTGGGCCAAGAACGTGGGTTGGCGCATCGACTATCAGATCGCCACGCCGGACATTGCGAGCAAGGCGGTTTCAACCAGCATCTACAAAACAGAGCGTTTCAGCGATCACGCGCCGCTTATCGTCGATTACGACCTATAATCGGAGATAACTACTCGGAAACATTCACTATTTGTTATGCTATGAGCAGGCGGTAATCACGACGACGCTAAGGAGAGCAATGATGGAAACCGATAAAACCCGGGTGATCATTTTGACTGGCCATTACCGTATCGTTGGGCATATATCGGTGCTTCCCGAGTCTCGGGTGACCGATTACATCTGCGAATCCAAGGAATTCATCGCCGTCACCGACGCCGAAATCTGGGATCACGACCAGCGCAAAGTCGCAGTGACCAGTTTCATGAATATCAATCGCGAGCATATCGAAATCATCATGCCGGAAGATTGCCTGACACAGGGCATCGGCTTGCCTTTGCCGCACATGATCCGGTAGTCAATCCGTGCAAAGCGGCCGCGATACCGCTTGCAACACCTCTCCTGTTGCAGTGTTTTGCACAAAAGCGGCAAGTCCCAGCGATTTCGGGTTCCATTGTTTATCCAGCTTGATTTCATGACGCCATGAAGCGGCGTTCTTTCCTGCCAGCGGAAACGGCCCCAGCCATTCGCGCACGACAAAATCGTGATGCAGCGTGGCGCCGGCGTTCTCGCCTTGCTTGACAGCACTGGTCAGGTTGTTTTCATAAAGTGCGATGAAGAAGGCGTGGTTGCCTTCCTGTGCATTCTGCGCAACGGCGGAAACATCGAGAATATCCGGCCTGGGCTGTTTGAGTGTCAGGTGGATGGCGGCTTGAGGCACAGAAGTGTTGATCGCGGCCAGGTCGCGTTCGAAGCGTCCCGAATTTCTCCAGTTGCGGAAATCGCGTCCGTTGAGCATGACCTGTGGTGTATAGACCAGAGTGGAATTGCCAAGCAACGCCATTTGACGTTGGCGCTCGGGAAACCCCTGTTGGGCAAAGCGGTCCCGCCAGCCGATGTAATCCCAGTAGTCCACATGCAAAGCCAGCGGGACGACACGTTCGCTGCCATCTTTTGCTGCAAGGCCGCTTAACCAGCGGTCGGCTGGTGGGCAGCTGCTGCACCCTTCCGAAGTGTAGAGCTCCAGCAGCGCCACGCGGTTCGATCCACTGTTGGCGCTGCATTCTGCGCGGGCACCTGCAGCCGCTATTGACAATAGTGATACCAAGAATCCGAAAAGGATGTGACGTATTGGCATGGCATGCTCCAGTCTTTGCCCTTAGTCGTGCCGGAATGCCTGGCCTTACATTTGCGCCGATACCTGCTGCGGCCGGCATTCGGTATCATGCGGGATCAACATACAAGCAGTCTTGCCGATGAATCCCTATCTCGATATTTTCCGCAATCGCCGCATCGCTGTGATCTTTCTGCTGGGTTTCTCCTCCGGCCTGCCGCTGGCGCTGACCAGCGGCACCTTGCAGGCCTGGATGACGGTGTCGGGTGTCGATCTCGCCACCATCGGCATTTTCACGCTGGTGGGCCTGCCCTACACCTGGAAATTCCTGTGGGCGCCGCTGATGGATCGCTTCGTACCGCCTTGGCTGGGACGTCGCCGCGGCTGGATCGCGAGCATGCAGCTGGCGCTGATGGTGTCGATTGCCGTCATGGGGTCGTTGAATCCCGCAAACGCGCCGTGGGCGCTGGCTGCGCTGGCGCTGATCGTTGCCTTCGCTTCCGCCTCGCAGGACGTAGTGTTTGACGCATATCGAACCGATGTTCTGCAACCCCCCGAGCGCGGCGCGGGTGCAGCGGTTTCGGTGCTCGGTTACCGCTTGGCGATGCTGGTGTCGGGTGCGCTGGCTTTGATCATCGCCGACCAGATCGGCTGGCAGCATACCTACTGGGTGATGGCGGGATTGATGGGACTGGCGGTATTGGCAACATTGTGGGGACCGGAGCCGGATGGGCATATCCAGCCGCCACGCACCCTGACCGAAGCCGTGGTAGAACCGCTGCGCGAGTTTTTTTCACGCAACGGCGCATGGGGGCTGCTGCTGCTGATCGTGCTGTACAAGCTGGGCGATGCCTTCGCCGGCTCGCTGACCACGGCTTTCCTGATACGCGGCGTCGAATTTACCCCGACCGAAGTCGGCGCCATCAACAAGGGCATGGGGCTGATCGCCACGCTGTTCGGCGTTGTCGCAGGCGGTGCGCTGATGGCCAGGTTGGGGCTTTTTCGTTCGCTGCTGCTATTCGGTGTGTTGCAGGCCATTTCCAACCTCACCTTCATGTGGCTGGCCGCAACCGGCAAGGATTACGGACTGATGGTGCTCGCAGTCGGATTCGAGAACCTTGCAGGCGGGATGGGCACGGCTGCGTTCGTGGCCTTGCTGATGAGCATGTGCGATCACCGCTTTACCGCCAGCCAATATGCCTTGCTTTCCGCACTCGCGGCGGTCGGGCGCGTTTATGTCGGACCTTCCTCCGGCTATCTGGTCGAGGCTGTCGGCTGGACGACATTCTTCGGCTTCACTTTTATCGCTGCGCTGCCGGGGCTGGGTTTGCTGTGGCTAATGCGCGGCCGTCTGGAGACCTTGGGCCGTGCCTGAACTCAGCCTGATTTCCGCGTTACTGGTCGGCCTGCTCGGCGGCAGCCATTGTGCCGGCATGTGCGGTGGCATCGTCAGTGCGGTCAGCCTTTCCCTGCCGGGGCAGCAGCCCAAGGTCGGATATCACTTCAGCTACAACGCCGGCCGCATCGCGAGTTATACCCTGGCAGGCGTGCTGGCCGGGTTGCTGGGTTCTTCCAGTTTGTTCCTCAATCATCTGCTGCCGGTGGAAAAACTGCTCTACCTGCTGGCAAACCTGATGCTGGTGGCGCTTGGGCTTTATCTGGCGGGCTGGTGGCGCGGCGTGCTGGTGCTGGAGCGGGCCGGCGGCGCATTATGGAAAAGGATACAGCCGCTGTCGAAGAAATTCCTGCCGGTACATACCTGGCGTCAGGCGTTCGTGCTCGGACTGCTTTGGGGCTGGCTGCCGTGCGGCCTCGTCTATAGCGTGCTCGTCGCGGCGCTGGCGACGGGCAGCGCCTTGCAGGGCGGAGCGCTGATGCTGGCATTCGGGCTGGGAACCTTGCCCGCCTTGCTGGCGATGGGGATGGCGGCGGTCAGGCTGAAGGGGTTTCTTCAACACATTTGGGCGCGGCGCGGCAGTGGCCTGCTAGTGCTTGGGTTTGGTATTTTCGGGCTGCTCAAGCTCTTCTGGTAGATATGGAAGAGATTATCGTCATCCGGCCCATCCCGGAGTAACGATTTAGGCGCCGTTGCCCAGGCGATACATCGCCAGACTGCCCAGTATGTTGGGCAACACACTCACCGGCTTGCCATCCGTCAGCACCAGTCGTTCGGTGACGCGGATGTTGTGGTCGCGGCAGAAATTATCGAAATCGCTGATGGTGCACAGGTGTACGTTCGGCGTGTCGTACCACTGGTAAGGCAGGTTGCGCGATACCGGCATATTGCCGCCGATCAGCTGAATGCGGTGCCTCCAGTAGCCGAAGTTGGGGAAAGTCACGATGACTTCCTTGCCGACGCGCAGCATGTCCATCACGATGCCTTCGGTGTTGTGCATGGCCTGCAAGGTTTGCGACAGGATGACGACATCGAACGATTGCGCTTCGAAACCCGACAGCCCGGCTTCCAGGTCCATCTGGATCACATTCACGCCATTCTTCACGCAAGCCAGAACGTTGGCATCGGCGCGTTCGACGCCGTAGCCACGCACATTCAGCGTGTCGCGCAAATAGCCGAGCAGCGCGCCGTCGCCGCAGCCGAGGTCGAGCACCTTGGCGCCGGGAGCGATCCAGCGGGCGATGACGGCGAAATCGCGGCGCTCGGACGCGGCTTCGGCAAAGTGGGTATGCGCCTGTGCAGGTATGTGCGTGCTCATCACTTGGCACCTCCGAACTCGATGTTCTCCAGATAGGCGCGTACCACCGCGTGGTAGTGCGGGTCCGGCATCAGGAAGGCGTCGTGGCCGTGCGCGGCGGTGAGTTCGGCGTAGCTCACAGTCAATTCGTTATCCAGCAAGGCCTTGACGATTTCGCGCGAACGCCCCGTGGAGAAACGCCAGTCGCTGGTGAACGAAACCACCAGGAAGTCCGCCTTGGCCTTGGCCAGCGCCGCGCTCAGGTCGCCTTTGAATTCGGCGGCGGGGTCGAAATAATCCAGTGCACGCGTCATGCGCAGATAGGTATTGGCGTCGAAGGTTTCGGCAAATTTGTCGCCCTGGTAGCGCAGGTACGATTCCATTTCAAATTCGACGTCGAAGCTGTACTTGATCTCGTCATGCTTCATCTTGCGGCCGAATTTGGCGCCCATCGCATCGTCCGACAGGTAGGTGATATGGCCCAGCATGCGCGCGATGCGCAGGCCGCGGCGCGGTACGACGCTGTGTTCGTAGTAATCGCCGCCGTAAAATTCGGGGTCGGTGATGATGGCCTGGCGCGCGACTTCGTTGAACGCCATGTTCTGCGCGGTGAGGTTGGGCGCGGCGGCGATGACCAGTGCGTTCTTCACGCGGTCGGGATAAGTGAGTGTCCACTGCAAGGCTTGCATGCCGCCCAAGCTGCCGCCGACGATTGCCGCGAAACTTTCGATGCCGAGATAATCGGCCAGTCGTGCCTGCGAAGCCACCCAGTCGTCGACGGTGACGACCGGAAACGCCGAGCCCCACGGTTTTCCGGAAGCCGGGTTGATCGTCTTCGGTCCGGTAGAGCCGTTGCATCCGCCAAGATTGTTGACGCCGATCACGAAAAAGCGGTTTGTATCCAGCGGCTTGCCGGGGCCTATCATGTTGTCCCACCAGCCGGGATATTTGTCGTCTTCGCTGTATTTGCCGGCGACGTGGTGCGTGCCGGAAAGCGCGTGGCAGATCAGCACGGCGTTGGATTTGTCGGCATTGAGCGTGCCGTAGGTTTCATAGACGAGGTCGTAGGCAGGCAGCACCGCGCCGCATTTAAGCGTCAGCGGTTCGGAAAAATGTGCGGTTTGCGGAGCGACGATCCCGACGGATGATAAATCAGACATGGCGCGATTATACTATGGCCTTATGCACGCCGCTCCTCCTCCCAATATCGCTTCCTATCAAGGCATCGCGCCGAAACTCGGCGCGGGCGTTTACATTCATCCCGGAGCGTACGTCATCGGCGACGTAGTGCTGGGCGATGAGGTCTCGGTTTGGCCGGGAGCGGTTATTCGCGGCGACGTTAACCTTATCCGCATCGGTGCAGGCTCCAATATCCAGGACGCCAGCGTACTTCATGTCAGCCACAAATCGAGCCGGGATCCTAACGGTTCGCCGCTGATCATCGGCAGCAACGTCACTGTCGGACACAAGGTGATCCTGCATGGCTGTACGATAGCTGACGAATGTTTGATCGGCATGGGTGCCATCGTGATGGACAAGGTCGTGATCGAGTCCCATGTGCTGCTGGGCGCAGGCAGTCTGGTGCCGGAAGGCCGAGTGCTGGAAAGTGGGCACCTTTATCTTGGCAGTCCGGCGCGCAAGGTCCGGCCTTTGAATGAGCGCGAGCTGGCGCATTTTCTGTATTCCGCGCAGCATTACATTCGCTTGAAAAACAATTACATGGCAGGGTAAGGCGGACGCGGGCGCCGCGATTCAGGGTATAATCCCGAATTGATTTCAAACTCCAAGGAATTCCCCATGCGCATGGAAGTTCACGTGCACGGCTACATCGAACTGGTCGAGGGCGTCAGCAAGCGTCAGGTTGAAGGCGCCCTGCGCCCGCTGCTGCAATATCTCGATGCGGAACATCTGAATGAAGTGCAAAGCCTGGAGCCGGATCAACCCGGCTTCTCGTTCAACGAGCGCAATTACAGCATTGAAATGTGCTGCACGCTGGAAGTCGGGCGCAATTTCTTTTCATCGCTGGAGTCCTCGATGCATGCGCTTGGACGACTGGTGGAAACTGCAACAGCCATCGAGGTCATCCTCTATCACGAGGACGGCCGTGACGAAACTCAACTGATGTTCGTCGGTCCGACGCCTGCTGCTATCCTTGATGCTCAGCGCCGCCGCATGGTGGAAGATGTTTCCAATCTTTTGACGCGCCATTTCAAGCAGGATGCTGTTGATGAGGTGGCCAAATTGATCGGCGACCTGTTCCGCCGCGAAGAAGGTAAGGCGACCCAAGCCGCGCAGGTGCAGGAGTCGGAAGATCCCACTACGGTGCAGATTCCCGGCGAGCCAGGACGCCACCGCCTGCATTGATTTTGTAGGGCGGATAACGCTTCGCTCATCCGCCCTGCGAATACCTGCCCAACGTCACCCGTTGTATTCCTGCCAGATCGGTCGCGTGACCGATCTCACTAAATCCCGCCTCTTTCAGCAAGCCTGCCACCCGTTCCGCCTGATCGTAACCATGCTCCAGCAACAGCCAGCCGTTATGGTTAAGGTGGGCTGGCGCGAGTGCAACTATCCGCCGAATATCATTTAGCCCATCCGCGCCTGAAGCGAGTGCCGATTGAGGTTCGAAACGCAGGTCACCCTGCTCCAGATGCGGGTCGACGACAGCAATGTATGGCGGATTGCTGACGATAATGTCGAAGGTTTCTCCCTCTACCGCCGAGAACCAGTCGCTTTGCAGCAATCGTAAATTGGTTGCAGCGAGAAGTTCTGCATTCTTGCGGGCTATCGCCAGCGCCTCTGTTGATCGATCTACCCCGGTCACCTGTGCCTCAGGCCGATTCACAGCAACCGCAATGGCAATTGCGCCGCTGCCGACGCCAAGATCAAGTATCCGCCACGATGCGGACGAAGATTCAGGGATAAGTTTCAGTGCGGCGTCGACCAGCGTTTCCGTATCCGGTCGGGGAATCAGCACGCCGGGCGCAACGATGAATTCCAGTCCGTAAAACTCGCGCCGGCCAAGAATGTAAGCGACCGGCTCACCCTTCAGTCGGCGTTGCACAAGGCTGTCGAAACGGGCTTGTTCTTCATTGGTAAGCGGCTGGTCGGCATGTGCAATGAGCCATGCACGAGAGACATTCAATGCATGCCGCAGCAGCGTTTGCGCATCGACGCGTGCTTCGTCGGCGGGCAGGCCCAGGTCTTGCGCAAGCTGCTGCCGTGCTTTGGAAAGCAAGGCTTGCGGCGTCACAGTCAGAGTGACTCTTCCGACAAGGTCGCCAACAGTTCGGCCTGGTGCTCGGCCGCCAGCGCATTGATCAGCTCGTCCATGTCGCCTTGCATGATGGCGTCGATCTTGTACAGCGTGAGGTTGATGCGGTGGTCGGTGATACGGCCCTGCGGGAAGTTGTAGGTGCGGATGCGCTCGGAGCGGTCGCCGCTGCCGACCAGGCTTTTGCGCGTGGCCGCTTCCTTGGCCTGCTGCTCGCGCACCTGCACGTCCTTGATGCGTGCCGCCAGCACGCGCATCGCGGAGGCCTTGTTGGAGTGCTGGGAGCGTCCGTCCTGGCATTCGGCAACGATGCCGGTGGGCAGGTGGGTGATGCGCACGGCCGAGTCGGTCTTGTTGATGTGCTGGCCGCCCGCGCCGCTGGCACGGTAAGTATCGATACGCAGGTCGGCGGGATTGAGCTCCACATCCGCGACCTCATCGGCTTCTGGCATGATGGCGACGGTGCAGGCCGAGGTGTGGATGCGGCCCTGGGTTTCGGTCTCGGGCACACGCTGCACGCGGTGGCCGCCGGATTCGAATTTCAGTTTTGAGTAGGCGCCATAGCCTTCGATACGGGCAATGATTTCCTTGTAGCCGCCCAGTTCTGATTCGCTGGCGGAGACCACTTCCACTTTCCAGCGCTGGCGCTCGGCATAGCGCGAATACATGCGGAACAGGTCACCGGCGAACAGCGCGGATTCATCGCCACCCGTACCGGCGCGGATTTCCAGGAAAATGTTGCGTTCGTCGTTGGGATCCTTGGGCAGCAGCAGTTTCTGCAATTCCAGCGCATTCGCTTCCAGCTTCGTCTTGCCCGCCTCGATTTCCTCCTGCGCAAACTCGCGCATATCGGGATCGGCTGCCATCTCCTGCGCGGCGGCAATGTCGGCTTCGATCTGCTTGTAGGCGTGGTATTGCTCCACGATAGGGCCGAGTTCGGCATGTTCGCGGGAGAGTTTGCGGTAGTTTTCCATGTCTGCCGTCGCACTTTCGCTCGACAGCAGCAGGTTGAGTTCTTCCAGGCGCTCGCTCAGGTGGGCGAGTTTTTTCTGTATGGTGGGTTTCATAGGGTCTGGTAGAGCTGACGGATCAGCGCTTCGAGCGCTTCGCGATCTGCGCCGGTGACAGTGTTAAGGGCATGGCTGGGCGCATGCAGGAATTTGTTGGTAAGCGTGTTGCTGAGCGTTTCCAGCACGCGCTGCGGGTCTTCGCCGCGCGCAATTTGTTTGAGCGCCTTTTCGACTTCATGGCGACGCACGCGGTCGGCATGGTCGCGTAAGGCGCGGATCGTGGGCACGGCTTCGCGCGTTTCCAGCCAGTGCATGAAGTTGTCGACGCGCACGTCGATGATGGTTTCGGCTTCCGCCGCGGCTTGCTGGCGACTGCCCAGGCCTTCCTGCACGATCTGCGCAAGGTCGTCCACGCTGTACAGAAAAACGTCGTCCAGATCGGCGACCTCCGGCTCCACATCGCGTGGCACGGCAAGGTCGACCATGAACATCGGGCGGTGCTTGCGCAGCTTGACTGCCCGTTCCACCATGCCGAGGCCGACGATGGGCAGCTGGCTGGCCGTGCTGGTGATGACGATATCGTAATCAGCGAGATGGTCCGGCAGGTCGGCGAGCAGGATGGCTTGGCCATTGAAGCGCTGTGCGAGCAATAAGCCGCGTTCCAGCGTCCGGTTGGCAACAGTAATCGAAGCGGGCTGTTGCGTGGCGAAATGTTCGGCGCACAGCTCGATCATCTCGCCGGCGCCGATGAACAGCACCTTGAGCGGTTTGAGGTCGCCGAAAATGCGTTGCGCCAGCTTGACGGAAGCGGCAGCCATCGACACCGAGCTGGCGCCGATGTCGGTGTTGGTACGGACTTCCTTGGCGACGGCAAAGGTCTTCTGGAACAGCTTGTGCAGCAACGTGCCCAGCGTGCCGGCATTTTCGGCGATCTTCACCGCCTGCTTCATCTGCCCGAGGATTTGTGGTTCGCCGAGCACCATCGAATCCAGGCCGGCGGCTACGCGGAAGGCATGCTTGACGGCGTCATGGCTGTTCAAGGTGTAGGTATAAGGCTGAATCGAAGACGGCTGCAGGCGATGGTATTCCGCCAGCCAGTCCAGCGCCGCCTGCGGATCGTCCGTGTTGCAGTACAGCTCGGTGCGGTTGCAGGTGGATAGAATGGCGGCTTCCTTCACCGGCCGATGCGCGGTGAGATCGCGCAGCGCAAGGCTCAAGCTTTCGCTATGGAAAGCGACGTGCTCACGGATGGAAACGGGGGCGGTGGTGTGGTTTACGCCTAGGGCAAACAGATGCATGGCGCAATTTTCCGTTATCGGATGGGCTTAAGCAACAATTTCAGACGTTAATCTCTTTATAAATCAAAAACCGACGTATTCAGGGTGGATTTTGTGGAATGCTACGCCCCGATTTTGCCGGATAGCGGCGTCATTTTTGATTTTCCTGAGGAATTAGGGGGTTTCTTGCCTTTCGATTACGGTTAAAATGGCGCTTTTGCCGATTTATCATGGAGGGATCATGAGCAAACAATTCCGTATCGCCCCGAGTATTCTTTCCGCGGACTTCGCGAAACTGGGCCAGGAAATTACCGACGTCATCGCCTCCGGCGCCGATATCATTCACTTCGACGTGATGGACAACCATTACGTACCCAACCTGACCATCGGCCCGCTGGTGTGCCAGGCGATCCGTCCGCTGACCGATGCCATCATCGACGTGCACCTGATGGTGAAGCCGGTCGACCGCATCATTCCCGACTTCGCCAAGGCAGGCGCCAACATCATTACTTTCCACCCGGAAGGTTCCGAGCACATCGACCGTTCGCTGGCGCTGATCAAGGACAATGGCTGCAAGGCCGGTCTGGTGTTCAATCCGGCGACGCCGCTGGACTACCTCGATCATGTGATGGACAAGATCGACATGGTGCTGCTGATGTCGGTGAACCCCGGCTTCGGCGGCCAGAAGTTCATTCCGCAGGCGCTCGAGAAGCTCAAGCTTGCCCGGGCCAAGATCGACGCGTACACCGAGAAGACCGGCCGTGAAATCTGGCTGGAAATCGACGGCGGCGTGAACACGGCCAACATTGCCGAGATCGCCCGCGCCGGTGCCGACACATTTGTCGCCGGCTCTGCATTGTTTGGCGCACCCAAGGACACCGACCCACACCGCTACGACACCATTGTCGCTGCGCTGCGCGCCGAGCTGGCCAAGGTTTAAATCATGCGCCGCGCTTCGGTTCTATTCGTGCTCTTGGCACTCGCCGGTTGCGATAAATTGACCGGCGCCGCGGATCAGAAAATCCTGGATGCCGAAGCTATTGGTTTCGCCTGCCGTGTCTCTCACAAGGAGCCGGAAGCCTGTATGAAGGAAAACGAAGCGCAAAGCCCCTCTTCCATCCTCGATGGCTGGAAATCGGCCGATGAGGATATCAAGGCGGGCAAGCTGGATCCTACAATGAGCGGCATGTCGTCCAAATCTTCAGCCGCGATCGAAGCTGTTCCAGCCGAAGGTGCGGATGCCGCAGCTGCCACGCCTCCTGCAGAAACGAAAGAAGACGCAGCCAAGGCTGAGGATGCGCCCAAGCAAGAAGATAAAGGTAAACACTAGTGAGCAAAACCGAACTTGTTTTTCCATTGCCGATCAAGGCGGTCGTGATCGACCTTGATGGCACTCTGCTGCACACCGCCCCCGATCTGGCGGAAGCTGCCAACCGCATGATGGCCGAGCTCGGCATGCCCCCGGTGGCGGAAGAAACGGTCAAAGGCTATATCGGTAACGGCGTCGCGCAACTCATCAAGCGCGTGCTGACCGGCACGATGCACGGCGAGCCCGCTCCCGAACTGTACGAGCGTGCCCGCAAGATTTACGACCGCCATTACGGTGAGGTTTACAGCCTCTACAGCCATCCGTTTCCGGACGTGGTCGAAGGGCTGGAAGCCCTCAAGAAAGCCGGCTATCACATGGGATGCATCACCAACAAGATTGCCAAATACACCGAGCCCTTGCTGAAGGACACCGGTCTCTACGATTATTTCGAGATTATCCTGAGTGGCGACACGCTGCCCAAGATGAAGCCGGACCCCATGCAGCTGCTACATGCCTGCGAGCAATGGGGCATTCAGCCGAGCGAGATGCTGCTGATCGGCGATTCCGGCAATGACACCCAGGCTGCGCGCGCTGCCGGATGTCATGTGTTCTGCGTGCCCTACGGCTATAACCACGGCCAGGACATAAATGTCATGGATCTGGACGCGGTCGTGAGCGGTTTGCTCGAAGCCAGTACCCTGATCCGCAAGGCATAGCGATGAACTCCCGAATTTTGAGCACAAGCTGGCGATGGTGGCGTTGAAGTCCCTCTCGCCGGGCGGTGCCGTCAACCGCCGCTGACCTCAAGCTCAAGATTTGGAGAAACACATGCTGCACACATTGTCCGAACAGGAATTCAACGAACTTGCCCGCCAGGGCTACAACCGTATTCCGCTGATCACCGAAACCTACGCCGACCTCGATACGCCGCTTTCGCTCTATCTCAAGCTCGCGAATCGGCCTTACTCCTACCTGCTGGAATCGGTACAAGGCGGTGAGCGGTTTGGCCGTTATTCATTTATTGGCCTGCCCGCCAAGACGCGCATTATTGCGAATGAGCGCAACGTACGTGTCGAAAACAATGACTCGGTGGTCGAAACCGCTGAGGATGTGAATCCGCTGGATTTCGTCAAGGCATTTCAGGCGCGTTTCAATCCGGCCCCACTGAGCGGATTGCCTCGTTTCACAGGCGGCCTAGCCGGTTATTTCGGTTATGACACCGTTCGCTATATTGAACGCCGTCTCGCGGTAACCAAGAAGAAAGACGTACTCGGTACGCCGGATGTGCTGCTGCTGCTCACAGAAGAGCTGGCAGTCATCGACAACCTCAGTGCCAAGCTGAGTTTCATCGTTTATGCAGATCCGGCCCTGCCCAACGCTTATGCCAAGGCGCAGGAACGCCTGAGCGAGTTGGTGCGCAGCCTGCGCCAACCGGCGCAAATCCCCAAGGCACCTGCCATGCCGGCGGCGGTGGCATCTTCCGAATTTGGGGAAGATGGATTCAAGGCCGCAGTGGAAAAAGCCAAGCGCTACATTTTCGATGGTGACATCATGCAGGTCGTGCTGTCGCAGAGGATGTCGCAAGACTTTCCCGCTCCGCCGCTATCGTTGTACCGCGCGTTGCGCAGCCTGAATCCCTCGCCCTACATGTTCTATTACGACATGGGTGATCACTACGTGGTCGGCTCTTCGCCTGAAATCCTGGTACGTCTGGAAGACGGCACAGTGACTGCGCGCCCGATTGCCGGCACGCGTCCACGTGGCAAGTCGCGCGAGGAAGATCTGGCGTTGGCGGAAGAGCTGCTGGCCGATCCCAAGGAACGGGCTGAGCATGTTCAACTGATGGATTTAGGCCGCAACGATGTCGGCCGTGTTGCCGTCACCGGCTCGGTGCGCGTCACGGATAACATGATGATCGAGCGCTACTCGCACGTGATGCACATCGTCTCCAACGTCGAAGGGGAACTCAAGCCGGGCATGGATGCCATAGACGTCCTCAAGGCCACTTTCCCGGCCGGTACGGTTTCCGGTGCGCCCAAGGTGCGCGCGATGGAAATCATCGACGAGCTCGAGCCTTCCAAGCGCGGCATTTATGCAGGCGCGGTTGGCTATCTCGGATTCAATGGCGATATGGATCTGGCCATTGCCATCCGTACCGCCGTCATCAAGGATCAGAAGCTTCACGTGCAGGCCGGGGCAGGTATCGTGGCGGATTCCGTACCGCAAAGCGAATGGATGGAAACACAGAACAAGGCGCGTGCAGTATTGCGTGCGGCGGAGTTGGTGCTGGCCGGTCTGGATAACGGCGGGGACTGATCGTTTTACCCATTTGACATACGGGGCTTTCGCCGGTAGTCGATTCCGGCGAAAATAGCAGTTAAATTCAATTACTAAAGTCATACGATGCAAAACAAAAACAGCTATACCTATGAGGAGTTGCTGGCCTGCGGGCGCGGCGAGATGTTCGGGCCGGGCAATGCGCAATTGCCGTTGCCGCCGATGCTGATGTTCGATCGCATCGTTTCGATAACCGAAGATGGTGGTGTGCATGGCAACGGCCAGATCGTTGCCGAACTGGATGTGCGACCGGACCTGTGGTTTTTCGGTTGCCATTTCGAGGGCGATCCGGTGATGCCGGGTTGCCTGGGTCTGGATGCGATGTGGCAACTGGTTGGTTTCTACCTCGGCTGGAGGGGTGGCCTTGGCCGCGGCCGTGCGCTCGGTTCCGGCGAAGTCAAATTCAGTGGTCAGGTGTTGCCAACCGGCAAACTGGTCACGTATCGCATCGATATCAAGCGTCTCATCATGCGCAAACTGGTGATGGGCATCGCCGATGCCCGCATGGAAGTCGACGGCCGCGAAATCTACGTCGCCAACGACTTGCGGGTCGGCTTGTTCACCCGTACGGATAATTTCTAGGAGGCACGATCATGCGTCGCGTCGTCGTGACCGGGATGGGTATCGTTTCCAGCCTGGGCAATAATAAATCGGAAGTTTTGGACAGCCTGCGCGTAGGTCGCTCGGGCATTACGTATCAGCCAGAATATGCTGAGCATGGCCTGCGTTCGCAGGTGGCCGGGTCGGTCAAACTCAATGTGCAGGAACTTATCGACCGCAAGCTGATGCGTTTCATGGCAAGCGGCCATGCTTATGCCTGGATTGCGATGCAGGAAGCAATTGCGGATGCAGGCCTGCCGGAAGACCTGGTATCGAACGTGCGCACCGGTCTCATTGTTGGCGCGGGCGGTACTTCTACCGAAAGCATGCTGGAAGCGACCGATACCCTGCGCGAAAAAGGCATTCGTCGTGTTGGCCCGTACATGGTCACCAAAACCATGTCCAGCGGCGTTGCCGCCTGCCTGGCCACTGGCGCCAAGATCAAGGGCGTGAATTACGGCATCAGCTCCGCCTGTTCCACCAGCGCGCACTGCATCGGCGCAGGCGTCGAGCAGATCCAGCTCGGTAAGCAGGACATCGTATTTGCCGGCGGTGCCGAAGAAGAGCATTGGACCATGTCCTTCCTGTTCGACGCGATGGGCGCGCTGTCCAGCAAGTACAATGAAACGCCGGATAAGGCATCGCGTACCTACGATGCCAATCGTGATGGCTTCGTGATCTCTGGTGGTGGCGGCATTCTGGTGCTGGAAGAATACGAGCATGCGAAAAAGCGTGGTGCGAAAATCTATGCGGAAGTGGTCGGTTATGGCGCGACTTCGGACGGCTACGACATGGTCGCGCCGTCCGGCGAAGGTGCGGTACGCTGTATGAAGTTGGCGCTGGAAGGTGTCGAAGGTCCGATTGACTACATTAATACTCACGGCACCAGCACCCCTGTCGGCGACGTCAAGGAACTGGAAGCGATCCGCGAGGTGTTTGGTGAAGGGGGCCCCGCCATTGCCTCCACCAAGTCGCTCTCCGGTCATGCTTTGGGTGCTGCCGGCGTCAATGAAGCCATCTACACGCTGCTGATGATGGAAAACAACTTCATCGCCGCCTCTGCCAACATCGAAACGCTGGATCCGGCGGCTGAGGGCCTAAACATCGTGCGTCAACGCATCGATAACGCCAACATCCAGACCGCGCTGTCCAACAGCTTCGGCTTCGGCGGCACCAATGCCACGCTGACGTTCTCGCGGCGCAAGCTTGCATAGCCTACCGTATCGGCTTAAAGCCGATACGGTTTCCTGTGCTGAAGCCGATCCCTGTTTTCAGCTAGCGATTCCAGCAGTCATTTGCTTGGTCGCCGGTGACTTCCGTACCGTTCACGATGATTTTTTTCTGGCCCATCTGGTTAAGCGTAAACGACCCGCAGGTATCGCCATCCATCATGCTGCCTTCTACCGGTGCGGCAGTCAGCGTAAAAGTGCTGGAAGTGGCGTTTACGGAGATGGCGTACATCGGGTTGCTGCTGTCTCTCGGTGATTCCGTGGTCGGCAAGGCAATATCGTCCCCAGCTGTATCCTTGTCGTAACGATTCGCCTCGGTGAAGTTGCGTTCCATAAACTGCGCGTTTTCGGTCAGCAATGCCTTGGCATCAGCACGATTGGCTCGCCGTACGGAATTCTGGTAGGCCGGCAAGGCAATCGAGGCCAGAATGGCGACAATGGCCACGACGATCATCAGTTCGATCAGGGTGAATCCGCGTTGCCGATTACGGTATGTGTATCGATGGCTCATTGGATTTGCTGCCAGAATAATCTTTTTACTGTTCCCGGCGTCACTTCCCCCCGATTGCCGAGCGACATGATGCCGCCACTTGTGCCGGATAACTCCTTGAAATCCTTGCCATCGCTGCCTTTTAGCCATGTAGGTGTTTTGGTAATGCCCACCTTGGATTTGACCCCGCTGCCGACATTACCACTGGCCAATTCGTCATCCGAATCGAAGTCGCCGTCCCCGTCGAAATCAAAAGCTGACAGTGTGGTGCGCCCACCGGTCATGAGTTCAAGTTCCATGATCCAGCTGGAACCGCCGGCTGTGCATTGATCCGAAGACGGAAGCACGGTTACGAAAATAACGCGGTCATATTTGATCAATGGCTTCGAAACGATGCGCTCACCGCTTGCGATTCCAGAAGGCGGGGTTAGATCCATATACCAGCCGCGTTTTCCTCCAGCCCAGTCCACGGTGTTGTCGCTGGTTTCACGGATGTCAAAACCGAATTCTGTGGTCTCTGCGGTAATGGTTTGTTCCTGAAGCTGGCTGCGGTCGACTGTGCCGGAAGTGTCCTTGTCCCAAATGGCGTAGAAGGACTGTACGGTGGTGTCGCCGGGGTCGGTGCTGGCGAGATAGCGGCCTGTACCGAAATACACCAGCACACCCCCACTATTGTGTCCGCCAACGGCCGGCTGGGAGGTAATCGGCTGCGTTGTGCCGTTGTCATTGGTTGCTGCGAACAGCGGGTCTCCGCCATTGCCGATGGCCCAGCTGCTGGATGTGGCGGAGGACAGGTCGAACTTCCATAAATTACCCAGCAGATCGCCGGCATAAACGGCATCGGTAATTCCATCGCTGTCGATGTCGTACAGTACCGGCGTGGACAGCCCGTTGCCTGTCGCGTTACCGGCAGGGATTTTCTTGAGCAGGGTGCCATCGCTCAATTTGACGATGTAAAGGAATGCCTGGTCGGAAGTACTGTTGTAGCCGTTGCCGAAAATGGCGGCCCATTCGCCGTTGGCAAGGCGAGCGATCTGCGGCTGGCTGTATGTGTTGCCGAGGTCTGCGGCATCCGAATACTCCCAAAGAACATCGGATGCGCCAAATCCATCGGGATCTGTGATATCCAGCGCGTAGATGGATTTTCCGCCACCGCCCAACCCGCCGACCAACACGCTTTTCCAGCTTCCATCCCAGTATGCGTCGCCGCTATTGGGCGGGCCGTCCACGTAATAGGTGTGGTCGTACGCCGTAGCAGTGAGCCGGCTCAGCTTGTCGTATACGCCAGCCGGAATATAAGCGAAGATTTCCTTACCGGATGCAGTGTCGCCGCTATCCGCGCGAATTGCATGCAGCATACCGTCGTTCGCACCGACGTAAATCATGGGAATACGCGATGACTTGCTGCTGACAAAATCGGCGTAAGAGCTTTTTTCGGTGAAACCGGCGGTGGCATATCCATAGTCCTCGTTTTGCACATAGGCCGGATCGGAATTGATGATGTCGCCCAGCACGGAAACTGTGCGATTGCGGAATGCGCCGCACGTTACGTGCTTCGTTGCTGGCATCGCCGCGCAGCCAGGAGAGACGCTCGCTGCACAGATTGTCGACGGTGCCGTTGTTATTTGTGTCGAGCGCTGATTTCTGCGCGGCGCTGAGGCTGCTGTTGCAATTGCTGAAGGTTTTACCGGTGCTGCCGTTCCAGGTAAAAATATTGCGCGAACCGTGCGCCGGAATCAATTCGGAAGCATCCCATTGCTCGTTGCCGATGCTACCGTTTGAATTCACGCTGTAGGCAAGCAGCTGCCCATGCCAGTCGGAACTGTCGAAGCGCGCCTGATAAACCATGGTGCCGGTCTGGATGCTGGTGGAGTTTGCAGCTAGGGCGGCGGCTGAAGGGGTGGCGGTAAGGATGGACTCGAAAACCGTCTGAAAGGCCTCGCTGACGGCGGCGGGATTGTCAGCGCTGAAGAATTGACCCCGACTATTGATGGCGGCGTGCCAGAGGTCATAGACATGACCGTCAGGTTCATTACCAGGGATCGGGGCCTCGTTGATAGCCGGCCATGATTTTTTCCCTGGGGCCTTATCGTCTGCGGCCAAGTTGGAGTAGTCGCCGGTATAAGTGCTGCCCCCCCAAGCGGGGTTGGTAAGAATACTGCTCAGTCCCAGGCCGATGGTAAAGTTGACCATGTGTTGCCACGTAGCCGGGTCGTTCCGCGGGTTCCAGGCTTGTGCGGTTTTGTCGCCGGAGCGATCCACGATATATTCCGCGACGTTGTTCTTAAGGTCGCTTCTGAGGTCGGTTTTCCAATATTTGAAAGCGATATCGGACAAGCTGTTACTGTTTGTGTCTTTGAATGGCGCACGCGCACTATAAGATGAATTGTCCGGCAGAGTCGCCTTGGTATTATCTACATTGCCACCGTAATCTACATTGTCATCCCTGTTCCACAGCCCATCGGTAAATAGAATATGGAAGTTTTTCCGGCAGCTCAGCTCTTCCAGCTTCTCATCGGCCCCTAAAGTGGTGTAGGGGTTTTTTGCGTACGGGCTGTTTTGTCCGCTCGTCATGTAATATGTGCCGGCGCGTTCCATTGCACTGCGCAAGGGAGTGTAGGCGCCGACTTGAAGTCGTGCGATCCAGTTGTAAAAATCGGTTCTGTGCGAGGTTGATGCATCGTTCCATTTTGCCGCGTCCAGACTGCGCATGCGGTTCTCATGGTGGTTGGCGGTATCGTAACCACGGCATGTGGTGCCGAAACTGTCGCAGTTTTTGTTGTAGTCGCTGGCAACAGATTGCCAGGCCAAGCGAACTTGATCGGTATCCAGGGAGGTTACCGCATTCATGGCGGCAGACATGGCGGTCAGGGCGCGGGTGCGATGAAATGAATACCAATTTGCGAAATTCTGTTTCTTCTGATCTGTCGTGCCACTAGTGATATCGTCCGATGAGCCAACGCCAACTTTGACATAGCAGTCTTCGTCAGTTCGGGCGCCATCGCATTTGGGTGGTTTAGGTGCACTTGGTTTATCGGAGTAAAACAAATGGTAAAAAGCTGCTTGAGCCTTATAGTTTCCATTGTCAGAAAAGAATTCGCAGCTGTTACTGGCAGCGCTGGGTTTGCATTCTTTATTTAACTCATATTTACTGCTCAAGTTGACCGTCGGGGTGGCGTTATCAAACCCGCTGTAGTAGGCGGCTGTGAAGCTGGTGCTGTAGGTTACGCCATCCGTGCGGATCGGGATGGTGTACGTTGTGTTGGGATCATAATATTGACTATTCCATGGGTAGGAGCTGTAGCGTTTGATGTTCTTGTCGCTGCCGCTGGTGACCAGCTTATTGTTGTCAGGCATGTAGGCCCTGGACATGCTTCCCGAGTCGTCCAGCGTCATGATGACATTGGGTGCGACGTTCACTGCCAGGAAGAGTGGCGTATCGCTGATACCAATGGCGGCGTGGACGGATATGCACGACGTTGCAATACCGGTAAAAATAGCAGCCTTCAGGAGTAGTCCGTATTTTCTCATTATCGATTCCCGTTATGGCGTATAAGTGACGATGGTTTGCAGAATCGCGACAGCATTGCTGTCACCACCGACCCCGCGTGCGGTGATGCGATAGTATTCGACGCTGCCTATCGGGTTCATCTTTTCGACGATGTAGCGAGGTTGTTCGGCCACCTGATTAAGGTTGCCCACGGGTACCTGACGGTAACTGGCCCAGTTGGCAGTATTGCGCCAATAGGTGGCGTCGTTTGCACGCGTAACATCGTATGCGAGCAAGCCGTTGGTGCCATCGAACCCCCCAGTCCGCCAGGTTGTCAGCGTATTTTCCGCGTAATCCAATGCCGCTTCCGCAGCCTCGAACGCCAAGTCGCGATTGCGAGAGTTGCCGGCCATGCGTTCTTGTAAGGTGTTGTTGGTTGCACCCCAAATGCCGAGCATGGAGAGCATCAGCAGGAAAATGAGTGCAATCAGTAGCGTGATGCCGCGCTGAGAGGATGGGCTTGCAGATGAAGGGTGCGGAAAGGATTTCATAGCCTGTTTCTCACGGCAATGGTGGAGGTGAAGACCTTGCGCATGCGTCTGTCGGAAGGAGTTACTGTTGTGCCATTAAACGTGTAAGTTTGTGCCTTCGTGGTATTGACTTCTCCATCCTTGGAAATAAGGAGCAGGCTGATGCGGATGCTGAGTACGCGTTTCCAGTCCTCTTCTTCCGTGCTTGCCGGCGCAGCGGTGGTGACCTGGTCCGCGGTAACATAAGTGTCGACAGCGTTGTCGGCCGTAGGTGTGGTATCCACGCCATAGGTGATTTGCATGTCCTCCACTCCTTCCACCATTTCTTCTGCAACTAATGCAGAGTCTCCAGCGTCTACCCCAAGTTTTTGCCGGTAGAGGGCCGGCTCATTGGCTGCGTTGGTTCGGATGTAATACGTGACGGCGCTGAGGCGATGCAAACGCGAGCACTGAGGGAAGGTATAAGCGACCCCATTGGTATCGGCGCAATTGACTGGTAAGCCGAAACCTTTGGTACAGTTTCCTGGGTTTCCCGTGCCGGTATTATGGTTGACGGTTTTGATGGTGTTATTGTTGTTGACATTGGTCATCTGAAAAACTGCAGCATGCGAACAGTCTGTTACAACCAGAATTTCACCTTGATCAAGGTCGTGCGTGTCCATTAGCTGAAATTGTGCAGAATTGGGATTATGGCTGTCGACGATGTACTCCTCTGCGTTGTCTGCACGTAGCAGACTCAATGCATCGCCGCGTAGTACATTTCCAACGACACCGTCAGGATAGGTCGAGACTCCATATTCGTATCCGACCAAGGGTTGGTCGAACAGATTGTTTTCCCAGGCTGAAGGATCGTTTAGAACGTTTGCCACGGTGGATGAAGAGCATCCCGTGTAGCCGGCCATGCGGAGGTCGAAACCGATGCGATCGATGGCATAGCGTGCATTCTCCTGTATGCGCGAAGAAGCCTCCAATGCACGGAATGTACGGCTTGCGCCCACATAGACATAGCCGATGGTGATGATGATCATCATGCCGATGGTGAGCGAAATCATCAGTTCTATCAGCGTAAACCCTTTATGCGCTATGGCAATGTGCGTGTGGGAAGTGGTAGGGGTCATGATGGGCGGCTCAGATGGAGGTCTGGGTGGTAAAGGATGTAGCAATCCCGTCACCATCATCGTCCCATTGGATGACGATGGTTGCATTGCCGTCGGTATCAACGCTGATTGAGCCGTCGCCTTCGGGCAGGAATTGCGAAAGATCCGTTTTCCAGGCCTGCACATCGAGTGCGGCTACGGACGTTCCTCCGATATTGGAACCGATGGCGATGGTGTAGCTTCCGGAGATCGCCGCACTACGATTGACGCGCATGCATTCGATCGCGCTATAAGCAAGTACCGTCGCCTAGCTTCGCATATAGGCCACTCGGTTGTCCTGGATGGATTTTGTCAGCAATCCTGCAAAACCCAGTAGGCCAAATGCCACGATGAGAATTGTGATCAGCACCTCAATCATGGTGAACCCTTGATGCTTTTTCTTGTTCGGGATTTTCATCAGCAAGCTCCAGGCTCTATGCGAAGACGGCCGGTATTGTTAATAATAATTTTACGCAGAATGCCTTCAATGCAGATGGTGAAGGAACCATTGGTAAGCCCGCCATTGCCCTTGCTCGACCCTGAAGGAAGATAGCTGACGTAGTTGGCATAATTGGTACCGCCGCTGATAGAGGTTCTTTCGGTAGCGGGTTTGCCGACACGGATCGGCAGGTCGCCTATATCCATGATGCCGTCCTGATCGTTGTCCACGAACGCCAGCCAGCCATCCTCCCAGGATGCTGTGGTGCTGCAGGCGAGAGAACTTGCTTGTATGTCGTCGGATTTGCAGACGGTTACGGGCCAGCCGCGTTTGATGGCCTCGGAACGGGCGAGATTGAGGGTGGTTGCCAGATCGCTGGCAACGGTACGAGCATGTGTATTGCGGATGAGCGACTGGAAGGATGGCGCGGCGAGGGTCAACATGATGGCCGCTATCGCAAGCGTGACCATCAGTTCGATCAGCGTAACTCCCAAAGAGAAGCGCTGCCGGTTTTTGATACGGCAGCCGTTAAACCTCGCTTGCATATTACCCCGTCTTAACAATTCTTATTGTTTATCGCCGGTTGCTTTGGGAACTGCAACCAAATTTTTTATTTTCAGCGAGTTTCTCGCTGCTGCGAACAAAGGGGTGTGGAGGCGATGAGCGACGTTCAATGTCGCTAGAAGACATGCATCGTATCCGGTAATCCCGCTATCATTGGGATACATCCCTAAGATCGGTGATTTTGCGTCCCTGCCTTTCGGTCAGGTTTGCCTTTGACAGATATCTCCTCAAAGATGAACCGTTGAAAACAAATATGTCAACTTGTTACCGACAAGCGGTACAAATTATAAGACGAACGGTTTCATTATGTCGATGTTTATGATATCGCATGCAAGATCCGGGCAGAATTTCTCATTTTTGACTAGAATTCACTATTGCGATGAATTTAGAGATAAGGTCTGTAGCTATGCTGCTGATGCTGGACAATTACGATTCCTTCACCTACAACCTGGTGCAGTATCTGGGCGAACTGGGGCAGGACGTGCGCGTGTTCCGCAATGACGAGATTACCGTTGAGGAAGTTGCCGAACTCAATCCGCGGCATATCGTAATCTCGCCGGGCCCTTGCACACCGAACGAAGCGGGCATTTCGGTGCCGTTGATTCACGAATTCGCTGGCAAGATTCCGATTCTGGGCGTATGCCTGGGCCATCAGAGTATCGGCCAGGCTTTCGGCGGCAAGATCGTTCATGCCAAACAGCTGATGCATGGCAAGACTTCTCCCGTGTTCCACAATGACGTTGGCGTGTTCAAGGGCTTGCCGAATCCATTCACTGCCACACGTTATCATTCGCTAGTGATCGAGCGCGAGACTTGCCCTGACTGTCTGGAGATTACCGCATGGACGGAGGACGGTGAAATCATGGGCGTGCGCCACAAGACGCTGGCGATCGAGGGCGTGCAATTCCACCCGGAATCCATCCTGACCGAACACGGCCACGACCTGCTGAACAACTTCCTGAAGGCTTACTGATGCTTGCGGCCAAAGACGCCTTGCATCTGCTGCTGGAACGCAGCGACCTGACGCATGGGCAGATGCTGGATATCATGCGGCAGATTATGTCCGGTGCGCTGACGCCGGTGCAAATCGCCGGGATTCTCATCGCCTTGCGGATGAAGGGTGAAACGGTGGATGAAATAGCTGCTGCGGCCGAAGTGATGCGCGAGTTGTCGACCAAGGTGAACGTCACGGCGAAAGAACACCTGATCGATACATGCGGCACCGGCGGTGACGGCATTCAGACATTTAACGTATCTACCGTGAGCGCATTTGTTGCGGCGGCGGCGGGTGCGAGAGTTGCCAAACACGGCGGTCGTTCGGTTTCTTCCACGTGTGGCAGTGCGGACGTGCTGGAAGTTTTGGGCGTTAACGTCAACATGACGCCGGAACAGGTAGCGCATTGCGTCGACGAAGTCGGCATTGGTTTCATGTTCGCTCCCAATCACCATAGTGCAATGAAGCATGCGGCGCCGGTACGCCGTGAATTGGGTGTGCGTACGTTGTTTAACTTGCTTGGTCCGCTGACCAACCCCGCGGGCGCGAAGCGACAGGTGATGGGAGTGTTCGATCGCAGCCTGACAGCCAAACTGGCGCGGGTATTGCATCGCCTTGGCAGCGAGCATGTGCTGGTGGTGCACGGTGCGGATGGCATGGATGAAATTTCCTTCTCAGGCGATACCTATGTTGCCGAGTTGAGGGATGGGCAGGTAAGCGAGTACCTGCTCAATCCGCAGCAGTTCGGCATGCAGTTGCATAATGCCGAGAGCATCCGGGTACAGAATGCCGAGGAATCGAAAGCGATGATACTTTCCGTGCTGGCAGGGCAAGCCGGCCCAGCACGCGACATTGTGCTGCTCAATGCGGGTGCCGCAATTTATGTGGCTGGCCTCGTGAGTAGCATCCAGGAGGGTATCGACGCTGCGATACGCGTCATCGATGGCCAGCTTGCCAAAACCAAACTCGATCAACTGGCTGCGCAAAAGTAGCCAAAACGGTAACCCATGTCCGACATCCTGAAAAAAATTCTCAATACAAAACATGCCGAAGTCGCAGAGGCCATGGCGTACAAGCCGCTAATACTCTTGCGCAACGAGGCGCAGGAGGCAGGTAAGCCCCGCGATTTCGTTGGCGCAATCCGGACGAAGATTGCCGCGAATCAGCCTGCCGTCATTGCCGAAATCAAGAAGGCGAGCCCATCCAAGGGCGTTATACGGGAGGATTTCCGTCCAGCCGAAATTGCTGCAACTTATGCCGCGCATGGTGCAGCCTGCCTTTCGGTCCTGACCGACGAACTTTATTTCCAGGGCAGTCCCGAATATCTGAAACAGGCGCGTGCCGCTTGCGATATTCCCGTGCTGCGCAAGGATTTCATGATCGATCCTTACCAGGTCTATGAGGCGCGCGCGATGGGTGCGGACTGTATCCTGCTGATTGCAGCTGCGTTAAGCTTGCCGCGCATGCGGGAACTCGAAACGATTGCGCACGACCTCGGCATGGCCGTACTGGTGGAGGTGCATGACGGCGACGAACTCAATCTGGCATTGCAACTCGAAACCCCATTGGTTGGAATCAATAACCGCAACCTGCGCACCTTCGACGTTACGCTGGATACGACCCTGGGCCTGCTGTCGCGCATTCCACAGGACCGTATTGTGGTTACCGAAAGCGGGATTTTCACACCGGAAGATGTCGCACTCATGCGCCGCCATCATGTCGATACGTTCCTGGTGGGCGAGGCTTTCATGCGCCAGCCAGACCCCGGTGTCGAATTGGCCAGAGTTTTCGGATAAAGGAAGCAAGATGACATCAGTATTTGGACGATTTCCTACTACCCGGCCACGCCGTATGCGGCGCGACGAGTTTTCCCGCCGACTGATGCGCGAGAATGTCCTGACCGCGAACGACCTTATCTATCCGGTATTCATTCTGGATGGCGAGGATCGTATCGAGTCGGTTAGTTCCATGCCAGGCGTGCAAAGGCAAAGCATCGATGTGCTGCTCAAAACTGCGGAGGAATGCGTTAAATATGGCATTCCGGCGCTGGCACTGTTTCCGGTCGTGGATCAGTCGCTAAAATCGCTGGACGCGCAAGAGGCCTACAATCCGGATGGCCTGGTGCCGCGTGCGATTCGAGCGTTAAAAAATGCTTTTCCGGAGCTCGGAATCATTACCGACGTTGCTCTGGATCCGTACACCAGCCATGGGCAGGACGGCCTGATCGACGATAACGGCTATGTGATGAACGACGACACGGTGGCGGTGCTGGTGCGACAGGCGTTATGCCATGCCAAAGCCGGCGCCGACATAGTGGCGCCCTCGGACATGATGGACGGCCGCATCGGTGCGGTACGCCAGGCACTGGAATTCGACGGCCACATACATACACGCATTCTTGCCTACTCCGCAAAGTATGCTTCCAGTTTCTACGGCCCATTCAGAGACGCAGTCGGCTCCGCCGCCAATCTGGGCAAGGGTAATAAAAATACCTATCAAATGGATCCGGCAAACTCCGATGAAGCTTTAAAGGAGGTGGCGCTCGATCTGGAAGAGGGTGCGGATATGGTGATGGTGAAGCCTGGTATGCCATACCTCGACATCGTCCGTCGGGTAAAAGAAGAGTTCGGCATACCGACCTTTGCTTATCATGTCAGCGGCGAATATGCGATGCTTAAGGCGGCCGCACAAAATGGCTGGCTGGATGAGCGGTCATGCGTTCTTGAAGCATTGCTGTGCTTCAAGCGTGCCGGCGCGGATGGGGTCTTGACTTACTACGCGCTGGAAGCTGCGAAGTGGCTGAAGAAATAAATCTAGCGAGCTGAATTGTTGATGCGGTCTCGTTCCAGCTTGATGATGTAACGCTGGATCAGGGTCTGCATTGACGGATGAAGATTGATGAACTGGCAGCCCGAGCGGAACGATTTGGTGCCGTTCTTGAGCATCACCTCAAACAGGCTCTGGATGCTTAATGTCAGCTCAAGCGTGCCAACTCCCGGCAATTCGATGCGACAGCCTGGGTAAGCCGAACCCACGGCCAACTGCATGTCAGATGTGTTGCCGATGATCATGCCGATCCCGCCCGCACTAATATCTACAATCGGAAAATCCTTAACCAGTCCTTGTTCCAACGGCACTGAACACTTGAGCGGATTGAGGATGGGTGTCGTCAATCGATAATATTCGCGCCGTTGCAGTTGCAACACTTGCTCGGGCAAGGGAATGGCGAACGCGGGCTTTCCTTCGAATGTGGTCGATTCCATCCGATGGCAGATAAATTGAACTTTGACTCTGTCGAGCGCCGTCACAAAAATGATTTTTTCGGCATTGAGGATGCGCTGGTTGAGCGCTTCGTTCGCGCCGCAATCGAGAATGAGGGTATTTTTCTCGGGGTAGACTTCCAGTACTGAAGTCAGCAGTAGATCATTACCGGCATTGAAAAACGCGCTTACCATTTCATTGCGATGCGCCAGGCCGCGCAATATTCGGATGATTTCGAGGCGATTGGTAACGAGGAAACGGGAGTCGTCCGTACTTGCGGTCAATTCCACGCTGAGTGTCGATTCGGTTTCGGCCATTTTTCAGTCAGTTTTGTTGTAGCAATGCAGCGACAGAGGCGGTTCCTGCCCGAATCGAAGCGTTTCCGTGCGATGCGCCTTTGGGCAGCGCACGCAGGTCGTCGGTTTCAAAAATAATCAGACGGATGGAACCTTGCATTCCATCTAGCACAAACACCGGCAGGCGATGTTTGTCACCTGCGAAACGATATGGCTTTTCGTCCACCCGATAGGGGATGCTTTTGCTGAGCAGGAACAGCTCGACATCTTTGAGGCTGTCTGCGAATAGATGGATTTCAGTATCGGCATATCGTCCGGCGGTACCATCCAGTACGGCACCGGATAAATGCGGGTTGAAGCGCTCAAGCATTCTCATGACTTCAAGTGCTTCGGCGCGAAGTTGATGAAGCAACCGGGGCTGCGCCGTGCTATGGAAGAGTTCGTGATGTAACCGTAACTCCTGCTCGACCTCTGCATTGCTGGGCAGGCTGTGGTCGTCATCGCACCCGAGCTGTTTCGCGGCTTTGCGCTTGGCTCTGGAGTAATCGGCCAGACCTTCTTCTGCCATCATACGTGCGGCATGCTGGGCAATTAGTCGGCGCAGATGCTTTGAGCCGGATTCCTTCATCTACTAATACAACTCATCAATCTGCAATTGTTTCTGGATCTGATCCCAGAAACCATCAGGCGATTCAACGGCCTGAGCGATCGGTGGAGGAAATTCGCGGTAGAAGTATTCATACAAACCGCTTTCATTCTCACCGGCCTGCTCACCTGTTGCTGGATTGATTTTGATTGAAACGATGCCGTCCGGGATCTGATAAGGCATGTCGGGCGATCCGCGCAAGACTTTGGCCATATAGCTGATCCACATCGGTAGCGCCGCTCGTCCGCCGGTTTCCTGGCCTCCCAGAGACTTGGGTTGGTCGAATCCTATCCAGGCGATTGCGACTTGCTTCGGGTTGTAGCCTGCGAACCAGCCATCAACATGATTATTGGTCGTGCCGGTTTTGCCTGCCAGATCGTAACGACCCAGTTCTCTGGCTTTTGCTGCAGTGCCAATGCGTGCCACATCCTGCATCATCGAGGTCATGATGAAGGCGTTGCGCGGGTCGATAACGCGTGGAGCGTTGTTGCCTGCAATTACCGGTTTTGCCTGCTCGATGACATTACCGTTGGCATCGACAATCTTGCTAATCAAATGCGGCGTTACGCGGTATCCGCCATTCGCGAATACCGAGTAGGCATTGGCCATTTGCCAAGGCGTCACGGCGCCTGCACCCAATGCCATGGCTGGGTATGGCGGATGATCCTTGGCCGCGAAACCGAAGCGGGTGATGTAATCCCGAGCATAACCGACGCTGATCGTTTGCAGAATGCGAATGGAAACCATGTTTTTCGATTTGGTCAGGGCCGTGCGCATGCGCATGGGCCCTTCGTATTCGTTATCGAAATTATGAGGCTCCCACGCCTGGCCGCTTCCGGTTTCGGCAGCGGAGAGTATCAGAGGTTCGTCTTCTATCATGCTGGCGGGCGTGAAGCCTTTTTCCAGCGCTGCAGAATAAATGAAAGGTTTGAAGCTGGACCCCGGCTGGCGCCATGCTTGTGTGACATGATTGAATTTGTTGCGATTGAAATCGAATCCTCCGACCAACGCATGCACCGCTCCATTTTCCGGATTCATGCCGATCAGTGCCGCCTCCACTTGGGGGAGCTGGGCAATTTGCCATTTATCCTTGATCTCTCGAATCCGGATAAGCGACCCACGACGTATTTTTAACTTGGCCGGCGCTTTCTCGCTCAATGCTTTTTGCACAAGTTGCAGGTCTTTCCCGCTGATTTCAATTATTCCGCCGTTCTTGCGGTAAGCCTTGATCAACTTGGGGTTAGCCTCAAGAACCACGGCCGGCACCAAGGTGTGGAATTCGTCGATATCACTCATGGCATCATCCAGAAACGCTTCTATCGAGGCTGTTCCGGCTGCGTCCAGTTCTATCGAGCCTTCAGGGCCACGATAATTATGGCGCCTGTCGTAATCGAGAATTCCCTGCAATACGGCTTCGTTAGCCGCTTCCTGAGATGCTTTGCGGATGGTGGTATAGACCTTTAGTCCACTCTTGTAGATATCGTCCTTGTAACGTGCAAACATCATTTGCCGGACGATTTCTGCGACATATTCGGCAGAAAGGTCGTGTGTCTGCCGGGACTGGCGTAGACGCAACGGTTGCTCCAGAGCAGCCTTGTACTGCTCATCGTTGATGAAATGAATTTCATGCATGCGGCGCAATACGTAATGCTGGCGTTGGGTTGCGCGCTTCGGATTGACATGAGGATTGTAGCGCGATGGTGCCTTGGGCAGACCTGCAAGCATCGCAAATTCGGCGGTATTAAGTTTATTCAATGGTTTGCCGTAATACACTTGTGATGCCGCAGCAAAACCGTAGGCACGCTGACCCAGGTAAATTTGATTGATGTACAGCTCAAGGATCTGATCCTTGCTCAGGCTGTGTTCAATTTTGATTGCCAGCAGCGCTTCGCTGAGTTTGCGTTTGAGAGTTTTTTCACTGGAAAGGAAGAAATTGCGCGCCACCTGCATCGTGATAGTACTGGCACCTTCTTTCGCTCCGCGGGCAGTAGCATTGGCGATGGCTGCGCGCAGAACGCCTAGGGTGTCGATCCCGCCATGCTGATAGAAGCGCTCATCTTCTGCGGCAAGAATTGCCTGCTTGAGCTCTGTAGGGACGTCCTTGATCTTGACGAATGCGCGACGCTCTTCTCCGAATTCCGCAATCAACTGTCCTTCGTCCGAGTAGACGCGAAGAGGAATCTTGGGGCGGTAATCAGTGAGCGCCTCCAGTGAGGGAAGTTCGGGATAGATTAATACGGTTGCAAGGGTTGCTAGCGCAGTTAACGCGAGACCCATCGCAAATAGGGAAAGCAGTAGCAGCTGCCACCATTTCTTTGGGAACATCGGCGATCAAATTCTGAGGAAAGTGGACACGTTATTATATGTCGGGGTACGAATAATGTGGAATCAAAAAAAAGCTTTACATACCCTATGCTTGTTGCTAGCATCTAACGTAAATTATTAGCATTGCGTCTAACTATAAAGTACAGAAAGGGAATTTCAGTTTGAAATTCGACTTTTTCAAGGAGCACACACCTCCATTAATCGGGGTTGATATCAGTTCGGCATCAGTCAAGATGGTCGAGCTGAGTGGCGATGGCGCTGGCGCATACAGGTTGGAAAACTATGCCATCGTTCCGCTCGCCAAAGATTCCGTGGTGGACGGCAATATTGCCGGTCTCGAGCAGGTGGGTAGTGCTGTCGAGCGCGCCTGGAAATTGCTCGGCACACGCGAAAAGCGCGCCGCCCTAGCCTTGCCAGCAGCTGCCGTGATCAGCAAGAAGGTTTTCATGCAAGCTGGTTTGCGCGAAGAAGACATGGAGTTGCAAGTCGAGGCGGAAGCCAATCAATACATTCCTTTTGCGCTTGATGAAGTAAATATCGATTTCCAAACCCTCGGTCCTTCGCCCAATAATGCGGAGGATGTCGAAGTGTTGATCGCTGCGTCGCGCAAGGACAAGATCGAAGACCGTGTCGTCGTTGCAGAAGAGGCCGGGCTGAAAGTTGTGGTGATGGATGTGGAAACGTATGCCACTGAGGCGGCTTACGCGCTGGCATGCAATCAATTGCCTAATGGCGGCCGCGAGCAGACCGTCATGATCATCGATATCGGCGCAGTCATGATGCACATCAATGTGCTGCACGATAATCAATCGGTCTATATTCGCGAACAAAGTTTTGGCGGCGACCAGTTGACGCAGGAGATTCAACGCCGTTTCGGATTGTCTGCGGAAGATGCCGAGATAGCCAAACGCAAAGGCGGATTGCCGGATAGCTATGCAGCGGAAGTGCTGCAGCCATTCACACAATCCCTAGCTCTTGAAGTCGCCCGCGCGCTGCAGTTCTTTACCAGTTCCACTCAATATAATCGCGTTGACCACATCATGCTGGCGGGTGGTTGTGCGGCAATCCCGGCCGTCGACCAGGCCGTGTCGGAACGGACGCAGGTCAATACGGTGATCGCCAATCCTTTTGTTAATATGTCCATGTCCAGCCGGGTAAAACAGCAGAATCTCGCTGTTGATGCCCCGTCACTCATGATTGCTTGCGGGCTCGCATTGCGGAGGTTCGACTGATGGCCGTCCGTATCAATCTTCTCCCATATCGTAAAATTCGCCGTGCGGAACGGCAGCGTCAATTCAATTTGATGCTGATAGGTACGTTGATTGGCAGCGTAGCCGTTGTGTTTTTGGGCCTCAACTACATAAATGGAAAAATAGAGTCTCAGCTTGAACGCAATAAACGGCTGGAAACTGCTATTTCGCAGCTGGACAAGGAAATCGAAGAAATCAAGGATCTGAAAAGTAAGATCGGAGATGTGCTTGATCGCAAGCGGGTCATCGAAAACTTGCAAAGCGGACGTAGTGGTGCGGTAATTTTATTGGACGAAATTTCTCGATTGCTTCCTGAAGGAGTCTTCCTCAAAAGCATCAAGCAGCAAGGCAGTGTCATCACTTTGGAAGGTGTTGCTGACACGAATGCCCGCGTAGCCGCCTTGGTTCGCAATATTGGTAATTCTCAATGGCTTGAAGCGGCGGAGTTGATTGAAATCAAGGCGGTAACGGTTAACAATCTCAAGCAAAGCGCGTTTAGCTTGAGATTGAAGCAAAAAGCCCAGCAACCCCCTGAGTCAGAGAAATAAGGGTCGATTACCTATGAAACTGGAAGATTTCAACCAGATAGACCCGAAAAACATGGGCAGCTTACCTTTGCCCGTCAAAGCGGTAATTCTGGGAGCCATGTTTTTGGTTTTAGTGGGCGCAGGTTATTGGTTCGTGTGGCAACCCGCGATGGAAGAGCTTGATCAGGCCGGGGCAAAAGAGGAAAAGCTGCGCGGCGTGTTCATGACCAAGAAGAAGGAGGCAGTAAACCTGCCGATCTACAAACAGCAGATGGTAGAGATTGAGCGAACATTCGGCACGCTGCTACGGCAATTGCCCGATAAATCACAAATGGATGGCTTGCTGACCGATATAAACCAAGCGGGCCTGGAGGTTGGTCTTGAATTTGAGTTGTTCAAGCCAGGTCAGGAGCATCGCGCAGAATTCTACGCCGACAAGCCAATCTCGCTAAAGGTTGTCGGGGGGTATTATGAGCTTGGTGCATTTGCCCAGAATATCGCCAGACTTTCACGCATCGTTCGCCTTGAAGATATGTCGATTGCTCCGGTAGGTAAGGATGGAAAACTGGCGGTCAGCGCGATTGCCCGAACCTTTCGATATCTAGACTCTTCTGAAATAGCTAGTCAGGCAAAGCCTGACAAGAAAAGTAAGAAGAAAAAATCGAAGAAATAAGGATTGAGCCAATAATGCCAATAGCGCAATTTAATACAAGACTGCTAACTGATGCTATCGGTATGCAAGGGCGGTCGCTGGCGGTCGCAATGATTATCAGCATCACGCTTGTGGCGTGCGGTGGGAGTGAAGGGGATGATCTCGATCAATTTATTCGGGATTCAGGCAAAGGTCTCAAAGGCAAAGTAGAGCCTTTGCCAGATGTGGTGCCGTACGTTCCGGCAATGTTTAACGCAGATGGTGCTCTTCATGATCCGTTTAAGCCGCGCAAAGCGCAAGTTAAGTCAGGTGGATTGCAGCCAAATCTGAATCGTCCGAGAGAGGTTTTGGAGGCATTTCCTTTGGAGAGCTTGCAACTTGTAGGGATTATCTCTAAAGGAAAGTTAAGGATTGCCTTGATTAAAACTCCTGAAAACAGTGTGCAACAAGTCAGGATTGGCAATTACTTGGGGCAAAATCTTGGTATGGTGGTAGACATTACAGATACCATGCCTGCAGAAGTAAAAATCAAGGAAATCGTACAGGATGAACTCTCCGGTGAGTGGACAGAGCGGCCGGCGAGCATTGTTCAGCAGGAACAGGGATAGGGGTTGGAATCATGAAAATGGGTAAATTTTTTCGAGTTTTTATGTTCGCATTAAGCGGCATTGGACTGGCTGTAAATGTCGGTATTGCGAGTGCGGGAGATACCAGCCCATCGGCCAACAAAATAGAAAAAATCGATTTTGTTACCCTGCCTGGAGATAAGCTGAACATTAAGGTGACGTTAACCGAGCCATTACAAAATCCTCCCGCGGGTTTTACCTTGACCAATCCGGCAAGAATTGCCCTGGATTTCCCCGAGGTGGGGAATGGAATGCAAAAGAATTCCTTGAAAGTCGATCAGGGAGCGCTACGCAGTCTTAGCCTGGCTCAGGCGAAAGGCCGTACGCGCATGGTTTTGAACCTGAGTCGCTCGGTTCCTTATTCAGCTACTCTTAATGGACGCGAAGTCAATATCGAGTTGCAGTCGGACTCGGTAAAGGCTGCTATGAACAGCGGGCCCGTAACACGCTTTGCCGAAGACAAAATCGGCGGGGAGCGGCATGCGATAAGCAATGTCGATTTCATGCGAGGGAAGAATGGAGAAGGAAGAATCGCAGTAGATTTGTCCGATAACGCAACAGGAATCGATATCCGCCAACAAGGACAGAAAATATTGGTCGATTTTATCGATACTGATCTTCCAGAAAATCTGCAACGCCGGTTGAATGTGACAAACTTTGCGACTCCTGTTTTGAATGTAGATACGGTTCAGAATGGCAAAAATGTGCGCATGACAATTGAGCCCAAGGGATTGTGGGAGCATTCTGCGTATCAGGCGGACCGCAAATTCATAGTTGATGTGCGGCCAGTAGTAGAGGACCCGAATAAGCTCACCCAAGGTAGCAAGCAGGGTTACAAGGGAGAAAAGCTGTCGCTTAATTTCCAGAATATTGAAGTGAGATCTGTATTGCAGGTGATCGCGGACTTTACGGGCTTCAATATCATCACAAGCGACACAGTAAGTGGAAATATTACCTTAAGGTTAAAGGATGTTCCTTGGGATCAAGCGCTTGACATCATTATGCAGGCGCGCGGCCTTGGAATGCGGAAAAATGGGAATGTGATCCTTATTGCGCCATCCGAAGAGATTGCAGCCAAGGAAAAGCAGAAGCTTGAGGCAGAAAGGCAGATAGAAGACCTGGAGCCTCTGGTTACGGAAACCTATACGCTGAAATATCATAAGGCTGAAGCATTCAAGACGATCTTGACGGACGCCAAGCAAAAAATACTATCTCCCCGAGGTAGTGCAGTAATCGATCCTAGAACTAACACGCTTTTTGTTCAGGATACTGAGAAAAACCTGGCAAAAGTCCAGAGGATCATTAATCAGATAGATGTTCCGGTCAAACAGGTTTTGATCGAAGGTCGAATTGTCTTGGCTGCAGATGGGTATGCAAAAAGCTTGGGTGCGAGATTCGGCGTGGTCAAAAATAACCAATTGTCGTCGTCTCAAGCCGACAATAACAGTCAAATTTATACTAGCGGTACCGTAGGGAGTAATTACGATACAGCCTCGAGCGGTACAACCGTTACACCCGACGACTTGAATGTTAACTTGCCATCTACGATGTCTACCGCAGGTACTATTGGTTTGACATTGTTCCGTCTTTCATCGGGTGTTCTATTGAATCTTGAACTATCGGCGGCAGAACAGGATAACAAAACCAAGACAATTTCCAGTCCACGCGTGATTGCAGGCAACCAGCAGAAAGCCATTATCGAGTCTGGCGTGCAAATTCCATATCAAGAGGCGTCAAGCAGCGGGGCAACCAGCGTTTCGTTCAAGAAAGCGACACTTGGGCTGGAGGTGACGCCGCAAATTACACCCGATAACAGAGTCACAATGGACCTGATAGTCAAGAAAGACTCAGTGGGTGCTGTCACCAATGGTGTGCCGTCGATCAATACCAACCTCGTGCAGACGAGTGTGCTTGTTGATAACGGTGAAACGGCTGTGCTAGGTGGTATCTTTGAAGAAACGACCGCCAATACTGTCGATAAAGTACCATTCTTCGGCGACCTTCCGGTCTTCGGCAGATTGTTCAAGCGGACGGAGTCTACGATTAAGAAGAACGAGCTGCTGATTTTCATTACGCCCAAAATTCTGGATGACGCATTAAGAGCGAACTGATATACCGCTCTTCAGCCATCGGTTAAAATGCCCGTCATGCAAATGGCGGGCAATATTTTTTTCGTGGGCTTGATGGGCGCGGGCAAAACCACGGTTGGCAAGTTGCTGGCCAAACGGTTGGGCAAGACGTTTTACGATTCCGATCATGAAATTGAAAGCCGGACGGGCGTCAATATTCCGGTGATTTTCGAGCTGGAAGGCGAAGTGGGCTTTCGCAGGCGTGAAACTGCTGCGATTGAGGAATTGACTGCTATGCACGATATCGTGCTGGCTACGGGCGGCGGGGCGGTACTCTCCAAGCAGAATCGTGAAAATCTGAGTCAACACGGAACGGTTATTTACCTTCGTGCCACCGTCAATGAGTTGTGGCATCGCACAAAAAACGACAAGAATCGGCCACTGTTGCAAACGGACGATCCGCGCGCCAAGCTTGAAAAACTCTATACCGAACGCGATCCCTTGTATCGCGAAATTGCCGACATCATCATTGACACTGGCGATCAATCCGTAGGCTCTATCGTGCAACACCTCGAAGAAACCTTGAACAAACATGCAAACGCTCACCGTTGAATTAGGCGATCGATCCTATCCCATTCATATCGGGCAGAATCTGCTTGGCCGGGCTGATTTGATCATGCCGCACCTGAAACGCAAGCAGGTCGCCATCGTGACCAATACCACGGTTGCGCCGCTGTATCTGGAAAAACTGGCAGAGCCACTGCGCGCCCACGGCGTTTCGGTACTTCCCATCGTTTTGCCAGATGGCGAGCAATACAAGAATAGTGATACGCTGAATACCATCTACGATGCGCTGCTCAGCAACCGCTGCGAGCGCAGCACGACACTGATCGCACTTGGCGGAGGTGTGGTGGGTGATATGACGGGCTATGCCGCGGCCACTTATCTGCGGGGCGTGCCGTTCATACAGATTCCAACCACGCTGTTATCCCAAGTGGATTCCTCGGTAGGCGGCAAGACCGGCATCAATCACCCGCTGGGCAAGAACATGATTGGGGCGTTCTATCAACCGCAATTGGTGCTGGCAGATACCGATACACTCAATACGCTGCCAGACCGAGAACTGTCGGCAGGCATTGCAGAGGTGATCAAATACGGCCTGATCCGCGATCCGGACTTCTTCTTGTGGCTTGAAACAAACATGCCGCTATTGCGTGCGCGCAATCCGCAAGCGATGGCGTATGCGATATATCGCTCATGCGAGAACAAGGCCACCGTCGTTGCGGCAGATGAGAAGGAAAGCGGCGAACGCGCCCTGTTAAATCTTGGACATACCTTCGGGCATGCCATCGAAAATGGCATGGGCTACGGTGTTTGGCTGCATGGCGAAGGTGTTGCCGCAGGCACCATGATGGCCGCAGATCTCTCGCGGCGTATGGGTTGGTTAAGCCAGGCAGACGTGGAGCGCATTGAGCGCAGCTTCCAGGCTGGCGGCTTGCCGACCGAAGCACCAGCTCTCGGCGTTGATAAATATCTCGACCTGATGGGCCTGGATAAAAAGGTTGCGGACGGAAAAATCCGTCTCATTCTGCTGAAGTCCATCGGCAAGGCCGTGATGACGGGCGACTATCCGCAGGAACTGCTCAGGGAAACACTGGCGCTGGCATGAAGGCGCTCGCCCCCTACGCTGCCCAATCGGAGCGCTCGCAGGGCAGGCAACATCATGAAGCGCCGCCAGAAGGGCGCAACGAATTCCAGCGGGACCGCGACCGCATCATCCACTCCACCGCATTTCGACGGTTGGAATACAAAACGCAGGTATTCGTCAATCACGAAGGTGATCTGTTCCGAACCCGCTTGACGCACAGCATCGAAGTAGCGCAAATCGGGCGCGGTATCGCGCGCAATCTCGGGCTGCATGAGGACCTGGTCGAGGCGATCGCGCTCGCGCACGACCTCGGCCATACCCCTTTCGGACATGCAGGGCAGGATGCGCTTAACGAATGCATGCGCGACTACGGCGGCTTTGAACACAATCTGCAGTCGCTGCGGGTCGTGGATTTACTCGAGCAGCGTTACGCGGAATTCGACGGACTCAACCTGACTTTCGAAGTGCGCGAAGGCATACTCAAGCACTGTTCGGTACAGAATGCGCGGCAATTGGGGGATGTGGGAGCGCGCTTCCTCCTGAAGCAGCAGCCATCGCTGGAAGCGCAGGTCGCTAATCTTGCCGATGAAATCGCCTACAACAATCACGATGTCGACGACGGTTTACGTTCCGGGTTGATCACCTTGGAACAACTTTCCGAAGTGGCGGTTTTTGCCCGGCATCTGGCCGACGTCAAGGACCGCTATCCTCAACTCGAAGGGCGGCGTTTGATTCATGAAACCGTACGCCGCATGATCAATTCGCAAGTCCAGGATCTTTGCCGGCAAAGCAGCCAGAACATTAGCGCAGTCAGCCCCGAAGGTATCGAAGACGTGCGTAGGGCCGGAGCACTCATCGCATTCAGCCCGGAAATGCAGCAACACCAGCTGGAACTCAAGCAGTTCCTGCGCAACAAACTCTACCGGCACTACCGCGTCAATCGAATGAGCAGCAAAGCACAACGCATCATTCGCGATCTTTTCGCTGCGTTCCATGACGACCCGAAACTGATGCCAGATGAATTCCAGTTGCGGGCCAAGGAAGAAAAGCCGCGCGCCGTGGCGGATTACATCGCCGGGATGACGGATCGATATGCGATACGCGAGTACAGGCGCTTATTCACGGTAGAGGAGTTGCCACTGTAAAGGCAAAAAGGGTAGCCAAAGAGCTACCCTTTTTTATGGATGGTGCCGGAGATAGGAGTCGAACCTACGACCTTCGCATTACGAATGCGCTGCTCTACCAACTGAGCTACACCGGCGAGGGGGGAATTATAAGGTTTTGCCGTAAGCAGGGCAAACGGCAGCTGTCGGGAGCGCTAATGTATTTTCGAGTATCCGATGATGCCAAGCATGAAACGAACGAATCCATAGGCCACCCAAGCGAATACCCGCCGCGTCAACGGTGCTTTTTTCCAGTCGTCCTGAAAGACGCGTTGAGCCCCGTTGTCGATGCTGCGCTGCAGGTCTTTCCGCAGTTCATTGGCGAAGCTCTTGTCGTTGACGACGATATTGGCTTCATGCGAAAGCAGCAGGCTGAATGGGTCGATGTTGGATGAGCCAACCGTCGCCCAGTGACCGTCGATAACCGCGACTTTCGAGTGCATGAAGCTCGCATGGTATTCATGGATTTCAATGCCGCCACTGAGTAGTTGCCCATAGAGCGCTCGCGTCGCATAGTCCACCAGTACATATTCCACACGTGCCTGCAGTAACAACACGACACGCACCCCGCGGCGGGATGCGGCGAGCAGCGCCTGGCGGAAGCGCCGGCCGGGCAGGAAGTAGGCATTGGCGATGACGATTTCATCGCGGGCGAGGCGGATGGCGGAGAGATAGGCGCGTTCAATGGCGCGGCGGTATAGGGCGTTGTCCCGTTTAACGAATGCGGCGCGCATTTCGCCTGCGGTGGTCGTGTCTGTATGTATTTTGCTAAGTGTTGACTGGCGTAAAGCGGCCCAGGCAACGCGGCGCCACATGCGGCGCATGGTGGCATGCATGGCCAGCACCGCAGGGCCTTCGACGCTGGCGGCATAATCGATGCGTGGTGGAATGTGATCGGGCGCGTTCATGTCATCGATGATGTTGATTCCGCCGACGAAGCCGATCCGTCCGTCGATCATCGCCAGTTTTCGATGCAAGCGGCGCAAGCGATTGCGCTTTAGCGTCCACGGGGAAATCCTGGGGCGAAAGTACAGAACCTCAACTCCTACCGCTTGCATATCGCGAACGAAATCCGTGGAAAGATCCTTGCAGCCGAATCCGTCCAGTAATAGGCAAGTTTTGACCCCGCGCGCAGCGGCGCGGCGTAGGGCATCGGCGATACGAGTGCCGATGGCATCGGGTTCGTAGATATACGTTTCCAAAAGGACTTCATGCCGGGCCTGATCGATGGCATGTTCAAGCGCCGGAAAAAACTCAGTACCGTTGCGCAGCAAGGTCACCCGGTTTCCAGGCAACAGTCTGGTCATAAGGGAAGAAGTGTCGCAGAAAGGGCGGCATGATCGGACACGCGCGCAAAAGCAGCGCCACCATGCACCTGGGCGTTATGTACATGAAAGCCGCGCACGTAGATGCGGTCCAGCCGTAGCAAAGGGAAAACACTGGGGAAGCTGCGGGCCGGCTTGCCGTAGCCGTGTTCGAACACTTCGCGCAGATTCAGGCTGGCGGCCAGCGTCTGTCCGGCTTTCATGCGCCAGTCGTTGAAATCGCCGGCGATGATGAGCGGCGCATTCGGCGGTACCATGGCCTCAATGCGTTCGCGCAGCCAGAACAGCTGCTTTCTGCGCCAGCGCGCAAATAATCCAAGATGAACGCAGATGCAATGCAAATCCTGATCCCATCCGGGAATACGTAGCTCACAATGCAACAGGCCGCGCTGCTCCGAGGAGTGCGCCGAGATGTCGATATTTTCCCATTTGACGATGGGAAACTTTGACAGCAAGGCATTACCGTGATGGCCGGCAGGATAGACGGCATTCTTGCCATAGGCAAAATCGTGCCAGATGGAGTCAGCGAGGAATTCATGCTGGCTTTGAGTAGGCCAGAGCTTGAATCGCCGCTTGTGCGCGGAATGCGCTCCAAGAACCTCCTGCAGAAAAACGATGTCCGCCTGCAGGTGGCGAATCAGGTCGCGCTGCTCATGCAGCACCAGACGTGCATTGAAGCTGGTAACACCCTTATGGATGTTGAAGGTTGCAATGCGTAGCTGACGATGCATGGACTAGGGGGTCTTCACACTAATTTCGCATCTGCGACGGGGGCGATTTGGGATGCCATCCGCGACGCAAGACGCGCGGTTGTGTCGCTCACAACAAGCGGCTTGCAACAAAGGAGGGTGCCCAAATCGCCCCCGTCCCATAGGGTTGCCGAGATAGCGCGCGTCTGCGGTGTTGCAAAGCTTGCGAATGGGAATGCCATTCGCTGCGCTCTGCGCCTTGCATCCATCGCGCTATCTCGGCAACGCAGAAGTGAAATTAGTGTGAACACGCCCTGGAATCAGGAAGCTTCCAGCATCCGGTCCAGCGCGAGTTTCGCCATCTCGGTTTCTTGCGGGGAGACATGGACGCGATTGACTACATTGCCTTCGACCAGGTTTTCCAGCGTCCAGGCTAGGTGCTGCGGGTCGATGCGCGCCATCGTGGAGCATTCGCAGACGATGGAGGACATGAAACGCACGATCTTGCCTTCCGGCTTCATGCGTTCGGCTAGGCGATTGACAAGATTGAGTTCGGTACCGACCAGCCAGCGCGTGCCGGGCTCGGATTCCGCCACAGTGCGCAGGATGTATTCAGTGGAGCCGACGTAATCGGAAAGGTTGCAGACTTCGAAGCTGCATTCCGGGTGGGCGATGACCTTGCCTTCCGGATGTTCGTTGCGGAAGCGCAGAATATCCTGTGGGCGGAACATCTGGTGGACCGAGCAGTGGCCCTTCCACAACAGGATTTTTGCATCGTCGATCTGTTCCTTGGTGAGCCCACCCAGCGGCAGGTCCGGATCCCACACGACCATCTTGTCCAGCGGAATGCCCATCTTGTAGCCGGTCCAGCGACCCAGGTGCTGGTCAGGGAAGAACAGCACTTTCTCGCGGCGGGCGAACGCCCATTCGGCAATCTTGCCGGCGTTGCTGGAGGTGCAGACGATGCCACCGTGTTCGCCGCAGAAGGCTTTCAGGTCGGCGGCGGAGTTGATGTAGGTGACCGGAGTGAACGTGGTATCGAAATCGTAGTGCTCGGACAACTCGCGCCGGCAGCGCTCCACCTTGGACAGGTTGGCCATGTCCGCCATCGAGCAGCCGGCAGCCATGTCCGGCAGGATGGCAATCTGGTCGGGGCGCGACAGGATGTCGGCGACTTCCGCCATGAAGTGCACGCCCAGGAATACGATGAATTCCGCATTGGATTCGGCAGCGTAGCGCGACAGCTTGAGCGAATCGCCGGTGAAGTCGGCATGACGATACACGCCTTCTTGCTGGTAATGATGGCCGAGGATGACTAGGCGGTCGCCAAGCTTTTGCTTGGCCGCAATGATGCGCTGTTGCAGGTCGTCTTCCTGCGCAGCCTGGAATTTTTCGAATTTGATGGGTGCTGTTTGCATGGTAGCCAGAATGAAAAGTTATCTAATCTTACAACGTTAAGCCGTGACGCTCACCCAATGCGCGCAGTGCAAGCACATTGGTCCATGAAAAAACCCGCGTCGCCGCTTGGCGCCAGTCCACCCATTCGTAGTTAAGGTGTTCATTGGGCGCGAGTGTGACCGGTATCGCAGTGGGGAGTTCCAGCCCGAACACATGTTCGATGTTGTGCGTTATTCCCGGCGCATAGCGATGACGCCAATGCATGAAAATCTCATATTTATTGGACAGTTGCCAATCGACAAGATTGTATTGCTCCGCGACCAGGCCGGTTTCTTCCTGCACTTCGCGAATCGCGGTTTCGCGCAGGCTTTCTTCGTCTTCGCGGCTGCCGGTTACCGATTGCCAATAGCCCGGCTTGTCTGCGCGCTCCAGCAGCAGCACCTCAAGAGCGGGGGTATGTATCAAAACCAGCACCGAAACCGGCTGTTTGTAAGCCACTAATCGCCCTCGAATGCGCAAAGGGCATGCACCGCGTGGCCAGCCTGTTCCAGGCGTTTGCGGCCGCCGACGTCCGGCAGGTCGATGACGAAACAGCATTCGACGACCTTGCCGCCGGCTTTTTCGATCAAAGTGGCTGCTGCCAATGCCGTGCCGCCGGTGGCGACCAGGTCATCCACCAATAAAATTTTCTCGCCGGGATTGATCGCATCGATATGTAGCTCGACGCGGTCGCTGCCGTACTCCAGTTCGTAATCGTGGCCAATCTTGTCGGCCGGCAGCTTGCCCGGCTTGCGGATCGGCACGAAGCCAACGCCCAACTCGAACGCCAGCGGCGCGCCGATGATGAAGCCGCGCGATTCGATAGCCGCCACCTTGTCGATTTTCATCTCCGCATAACGATTTACCAGTTCGGTGATCGTGATGCGGAAACCGACCGGGTCTTTCAGCAGCGTGGTGATATCGCGAAACTGAATACCCGGTTTCGGGAAATGCGGAATAGTGCGTATGCGCGACTTGAGCGGCATGCGCAGCCTGCTACCCGGCGGCGTTCTGCTGACGTACGCGAATATGCAGCTCGCGTAATTGCTTCTCGTCGACTTCGTTCGGCGCCTTGGTCATCAGGCATTGGGCGCGTTGGGTCTTGGGGAAGGCGATCACATCGCGGATGGACTCCGCTCCGGCCATCAGCGTCACCAGACGGTCCAGACCGAAGGCCAGGCCGCCGTGCGGCGGCGCGCCGTATTGCAGCGCGTCGAGCAGGAAGCCGAACTTTTCCTGCGCTTCTTCCTTGCTGATCTTGAGCGCGTCGAACACCTTGGACTGCACTTCCTGCTTGTGGATACGCACGGAGCCGCCGCCGACTTCCCAGCCGTTCAGCACCATGTCGTAGGCCTTGGACAGGCAGTCACCCGGATTGGTCGCCAGCATGTCCTGGTGGCCGTCCTTGGGGCTGGTGAACGGGTGGTGCAGCGCGACCCAGCGGTCGTTCTCTTCGTCGTGCTCGAACATCGGGAAATCCACCACCCACAGTGGCGCCCAAGCGCGGCCGTCGACGTGGCCCTTCTCGTGGCCGACCTTGAGGCGCAGCGCGCCCAGCGCTTCGTTGACCACCTTGGCCTTGTCCGCGCCGAAGAAAATGATGTCGCCGGATTGCGCACCGGTCAGTTCGATGATGGCCTTGAGCGAATCGACGTGCAGGTTTTTGACGATAGGCGATTGCAGGCCGGTTTCGTTGAGTTGCGATGCGTCGTTGACCTTGATGTAGGCCAGGCCCTTGGCGCCGTAGATCTTGACGAATTCGGTGTAGGCATCGATTTCGCCGCGGGAGATTGCCGAGCCGTTAGGCACGCGTAGCGCTGCAACACGGCCGCCGACCATGTTGGCGGCACCGGAGAATACCTTGAAATCGACGGTCTTCATCACGTCGGTGAGTTCGGTGATTTCCAGCGTGACGCGCATGTCCGGCTTGTCGGACCCATAGCGGTTCATTGCTTCGGAGAAGGGCATGCGCGGGAACGGGTTGGGCAGGTCGATATCCTGTACGCCCTTGAACATCTTGCGGATCATATCCTCGACGATGTTCATGATCTCTTCTTCGCCGAGGAAGGAGGTCTCGATATCGACCTGGGTGAATTCCGGCTGACGGTCGGCGCGCAGGTCTTCGTCGCGGAAGCACTTGGTGATCTGGAAGTAGCGGTCGAAGCCGGAGACCATCAGCAGCTGCTTGAACAGCTGCGGCGACTGCGGCAGCGCGAAGAACATGCCGTGGTGCACGCGAGACGGCACCAGGTAATCGCGGGCGCCTTCGGGCGTGGAGCGCGTCAGCATCGGTGTTTCGACTTCAATGAAGCCGTTGCTGTCGAGGTGGTCGCGCAATGTCTTGGCAACGCGGTAGCGCAGCATCATGTTCTTCTGCATCGCGGGGCGGCGCAGGTCGAGGTAGCGGTGCTCCAGGCGTACCGTTTCCGAGAGGTTCTCGTCGTCCAGCATGAACGGAGGCGTCAGCGATGGGTTGAGAATCTCGATCTCGCTTGCCAGCATTTCGACTTCGCCCGTCGGGATGTTGGGGTTGACCGTGCCTTCGGGGCGCGGACGCACCTTGCAGGTGATCTTCAGCACGAATTCGTTACGTACGGTTTCGGCATTGGCGAAAGCCTCGGGCGTATCCGGATCGATCACGATCTGCGACATGCCGGTGCGGTCGCGCAGGTCGATGAAGATCACGCCGCCATGGTCGCGACGGCGATGAGCCCAGCCGCACAGGGTTACGGTCTGGCCGATATGTTGGCTGTTGAGTTCGCCACAATAATGAGTACGCATAGGAATTCGAATCTGTTTCTAGAATGAAGGGGTTAAGTTAATCGCCGGCGTAGGTACTGGCGGGAGATCTCTCCGCCGGCACGACCACGCCCATGGAAATGATGTATTTCAGTGCTTCGTCCACGCTCATGTCGAGTTCGATGACTTCGCTGACCGGCATCATCAGAAAGAAGCCGGAAGTCGGGTTGGGCGTGGTGGGAACGTAAACGCTTACATGCTCGCCGGGTAGGAGCCGCGCAACGGAGCCGCCGGGATGGCCGGTCTGGAAGGCGATCGTCCAACTGCCAGCGCGCGGATACTGCACCAGCAGTGCCTTGCGGAATGCCTGTCCGGAATCGGAAAACAGCGTGTCCGACACCTGCTTGACGCTGTAGTAGATCGATTTGACGACCGGAACGCGCGCCAGGAGGGCTTCCCAGAATAACAGGATGCGTTTGCCGAAGAAGTTGGTAGCGATCACGCCAGTGACGAGGACGATCAAGACTGTCAGCAGGGCGCCGAGGCCGGGAATGGTATATCCCAACTGCGCTTCCGGACGCCAGGATGCCGGAAGCAGCAGCAGGCTGCTGTCCATGATGCCGATCAAAGTGGCGAGCACCCAGATGGTGATAGCCAGCGGCACCAGCACCAGCAGGCCGGTAATCAGGTAACGTTTGAACATTTAAGCGTGTGGTCTAGTGGCAGGCGCAGCTGCCGCCGCACGGTGTCGAAGCGGGCGCGCTTTCTTCCTTGGGTTTGGACGTGTTGCCGCCCTTGAAGTCGCTGGCATACCAGCCGCTACCCTTGAGCTGGAAACCGGGGGCGGTCAATTGCTTGGAAAAGGTCGCGGCATGGCATTGCGGGCACTCGGTGAGCGGGTCCGCGCTCATTTTTTGCATGACGTCTTCCGCATGTCCGCATGCGGAGCAGCGATATGCATAAATCGGCATGATCAATAACTCCCTAAAAAAACAAAATTATACCTTAATCGGCAGCCGCTATTTAAATGTGGATTAGTTGCGGGGTTTCAAGGGAGTGCACGCTTATTCGTAACCTCTGCGGACAAGAAAAAAGGAGCGGATGCTCCTTTGGTTAAGTGAAATGGATAAACGGCAAATTGGTTTATCCAGGACTTGGGTCAAAGCAGCCCATTACTTGTTGAAGCGCTGCTTAACTTTCGCTTCGCAAGAATCCTTGGCATCGCCGGCATAGCTGTCGCATTTCTTCATTTCAGCCTCGAAAGTTACGTCGAGCTTTTCTTCGCGGGCATCCTTCCTGGCCTCATTGATATCCTTGCGAGCCTCATACATTTCCTTCTTTGCCTCGACGTCTGCCAGCGCGCGGTCACGCTTTGCTTCGGCCTGGGTTACGCAGAGCGACTTGGCGTCACCCTTCTGGTCGTCGCACCGTTCCTTGTCGACGTCGAATTCGGCCTTGGCACGCACCTTCGCAGCGGCGATCCTTTCTTTGCCGGTATTCTTGTAAGCCGCTTCGAGCTCGGCCTGGGCGATATCTTCCTTGGCACCAGCTTCGGCGACGCATACATCGCGTTTGTTGCCCATGAGGTTTTTGCATTTTGCCTTGTCGGCATCATGCGTCTTCGCAATGTTGTCCTTTTGCAGTTTGTAATCTTCCTTGGTAATGGCTTGAGCATAGACTGGAGCCGCCATCAGCATGCTTATCAGTCCCGGTATCAGCATTTTTTGAATGGTATTCATACGCATATTCCTTTCGCGGATTGGATTGGTCTCGCGTGTTGTTAGATCCAGTTCTCGTTGCTGCAGCGGTCACTGAACTGCTGCACCTGCTTTTCGGCTTCTTCCTTGGTGATTCCGTAGAGTTCCTGAATCTTGCCGGTAAGCATTTCCCGGTTCCCCTGGATTTGGTCCATCTGGTCGTCGGTGAGTTTGCCCCATTGCTGGTGAACTTTGCCCTTGACCTGTTTCCAGTTACCTTCGATTCGATCCCAGTTCATGATCTTTTCTCCTTTAAAAATAACGGCACACCCTTGTTGTTGGTATGGCGCGGTGTGACACCATGAAGATATGGTAGGGTTTTGCCCGTCTGGGCACAGTCGGCCCGGGGCGGGACTTTTTATAAGAGGAGGCGAGGTGGTTTTGTAAGACTATGCTGGCAACCGAGACTTATCGGTTGTTGCCGTCGAGCAATGCAATGGCTTCTTTTTCAATGGCCTCGATTGCTTCGTCGAAGTGCATCGATTTGTCGAAAAAATATTTGACCCCAAGGGCTTGCGCACGATGGCGGTAGATCACATAGGCGTGATTGGTCAGCACCATGCTGATAGGTGGCGGGTAAGGAAAATCTGGTTGATTGAGATCCTGCAAAATATCGAAGCCGGTGCCATGGGCAAGTTCTATGTCGACGACCACCATATCGAAGCGGCGCGACCGCAGGGTAGCGATAGCTTCGGTGGAGGTGGCGGCAAAACCGTCGAAGCAGGCGACATTCGAACTGTCGAGCGCCTCCCTCAACGCTTCACGAATGAGCGCCGAATCTTCTACCAGCATGACATGGATGCGTTCCCGCTCCATGACATCCGGCATGTTTTGTATTTCAGCGGCCACTTTCCTGGGACGCACCTCGTGATGTGATAATCCGATAGCAGACATGATCGATTAATAATAAGTAGTTGAATGGGAGTGTGCTATCCGAAGCAGGACTACAAATTCCTGCAAGCCTCTTCATGATGTCCTACTTGATCAACTCGTTTTTAATGGCGTAGTAAGTCAGATCGGCATTGGTTTTCATATTCATTTTCTCCAGTATCCTGGCGCGGTATGTGCTCACCGTCTTGACGCTGATAAAAAGCTCCTCGCCGATTTCGGTGACAGATTTTCCGGTCGCCAGCTTGAAAAAAACCTGAAACTCCCGGTCGGACAGGGTTTCGTGCAATAGTTTGTCCGAAGGCTGCATCAATTCGCTGGCCATCAGTTCTGCCAGTGCGGATGAAATATAAAGCCGACCGGCGCAAATAGTGCGGATCGCCTTGATGATTTCATCCGGGTCCGCGTCCTTGGACAGATAACCCTTGCAGCCGCTTCGGATCAGGTTGAGCGCGTATTGCTGTTCGGCGTACCCGCTCAGGATCAGAACCGGCAGATCCGGCGCGACGCGTTTCAAATCGTGCAAGGTATCCACGCCGTTCTTGTTGGGCATGGAAATGTCCAGTACGACGATGTCGAACTGCTGTTTGCGTACTTTCTGGATCGCCTCGTTGCCGCTTGCCGCCTCGTCCTCGACGCACATGTCGTTTTCCAGGTCGATGAGGTTGCGTAAGCCCGATCTGACGATGCTATGGTCATCCACCAACAGAATCTTTTTCATGATGAATACCTATCGAGTCTATGAACTGCGGGAGGGGAGCGCTGCATACGTTATTGACGCTTGCTCCAGTCCGCAAGTTCGTCGGCATGCTCCTCTTCCTTCGCCAGGATGTCCTCCAGCATGCGTCGCGTGGTCGGATCCTTGTCGCCGATATACCGGATCATTTCGCGGTAGGTGTCGATGGCAATGCGCTCCGCGATCAGATTTTCACGGATCATTTCGTTAAGGCTGTTGCAGGCGACATAGTCTGAATGACTGCGCTCCGCCAACCCCGTTGGTGAAAAATCCGGTTTGCCGCCAAGCTGAACGATGCGTCCAGCAATCCGGTCGGCATGCTCCTGCTCGTCTTGCGCATGGACGGCGAATTCCGCAGCAATGGATTCAGAACTCAGTCCAACCGCCGTGAAGTGATGCATCTTGTAGCGCAGGACGCATACAAGCTCGGTGGCGAGCGCGAGATTGAGCAATTCGACCACCTCTTCGACATCTCCTTGATAGCTGGAAGTATGGGCGCCCTCCAGCACATCCTTGCGAGCATTTTCGCGGATGGCCGAAATGTCGATGTGAAAGTGCTCACCTGGCGGGGTTGAAACAGGGGTGGTCGTAGTTGTTGCGAGTTCGGTTTCCATCGTGTCGCTCCAATCGATATGCACGGCAAAGTGCAACGCCTTGATGCGCTGCGCTTCTTGCGGCTTGTTGCAGGCTATCGAGCCTGATTTGAATCAGGCGCCGAATGGTGAGTCAGCCAGTAGATCGCCAGTGCTCCGGCGCCAGCGGCAACCAACAGGCTGGTCAGCGGGTGCTCGTGAACTGTCCTGCGCGTACGAAGCCTGGTAGTGTCGAGCGCGGTGCTCAGTTCGTCTTCGCGGCCTTCTGCCCAGTCAGCGACTCTCCTGCTGACGTTATCCAGGCTTTGACGTACTTGTTGGCGGACCTCATAGGTGGTTTCCGGCCTGAGTAAATCGTAAATCTTGCCTAGCAGCAGTTCGAGTTCAGATTTGATTTCCATTCCTTCCTGGCCGACGCGGTCGCTCACGTTATCCAGAGTTTCCCTGGTTTCAGCCGAAATCTCGGAGGCAGTGGCCTTGGCGCGGGCGGCAATGTCATCCGCGACATCCTGTGCGCCCTCTTTAATTTCCTGCACTTTTGAACTTAGCATGATGGAATTTCCTCTTACGAAAAATAGATGCCCTTGAATTTCTTCGATGATCTGGGGACTCGCAAGTGCTATTTGAATACGCCTACAAGTATTGAAATGATCGTGATGACCAAAAAGACAAAGAACAGAATCTTGGCAATTTCTGCTGCGCCCGCAGCAATGCCGCTAAACCCGAAGAAGGCGGCAATCAGGGCGATCACAAAAAAAACGACGGTGTAATAAAGCATGATGTTCCACCTTTCTACAGTGAGGTGCTTGAGCTGACACCCATGAAACCACTATAAGCATCGAAGGCGACGGCATTTAGCGGCTATTAGATGAATAACAAGTAAGAAAACACTTACAGGGGATAAATGGCGAGTCGCCGAAGGGAAGTACATGAAGCTTTACTATTGGTGCCGGGAAGCGGTACGAAGTGTCGGGTTGCGGTTGATACTGGTATTGGCGGGGTATGTCCTGCTTTCGATGTTGGCGATAGCACTCACCGATGCATGGATGGGAGCGTTGGTAAGACAGAACGACTACCTCACCAATACGCGCGAAACGATTACGCTGATCAATGAGTTGCGCTCTCGCATGCATGAAGCGGAAAGTGCGCAGCGCGGTTATCTCATCAGTCTCCAGAACAAGTATGTCCCCGTAGACGAAAAAGCCATCGAGCCACAGGTAAATAGTGTGCAGCAAACCATGCATGCACTGGAAAAGCATATGGATTCCATTGGAGAGCCCGAGCAGCGATATGCGGAACTGCTCAAGGGAATCGCTTCTGATGTAGAAGGCAAATCCACCGAATTGCAGATGTCCGTGACGCTGGCGCATAAAGGCAATATGGAGGGCTCCATGCAGATGGTGAATGCCGAAGAAAGCCGCGAGCGGATGAGCCAATTCATGCAGAAGACCCAGGTCTTTATGGATAGCCTGAACAAGGACGTCGCAGCCATGCTCGAAAAGCGCGCCAAAACAATGGCTGCCGGACGATTCTCTGTCGCGGCGAGCATCTTGCTGGTGCTGGTGCTCCTTGTGCTGTCGGTAAAGAAGCTGGTCGAAGAGATTGTGGATCGCGACCGCCTCAGTAAAAAACTGGAAACCGATGTCGTCAATTTCGAGCAGAAGCTCGAAGAGCGCACCAGCATGCTCAAAACCCTGGCTGTGGACTACCAGTACGATGTCGAGCGTGAGCGCAGAAAACTGGCGCGCGAGTTGCACGACGAAATGGGTTCCATCCTCACCGCGACCAAAATGGATATTTCCTGGGTGTTGCGCAAAATCAAGGATACGTCGCCCGAGGCGAGCGAAAAGCTGAGCCGAACCTTACGATATCTGGATCAGGGCATCGAACTCAAGCGTCGGGTGGTGCAGGACCTCCACCCATCCCTGCTGACTACGTTCGGCCTGATCCCTGCGCTCAAGGCGCTGATTGAGTCGGCCGCGGACCGCAATCAGTGGAAGCTCGACATGGAGTTGCCGGATGAAGACACTCACATCAGCGAAGCTTTAGGCTTGATCGCCTATCGCGTGGTCCAGGAAACCCTGACAAATGCTACCAAATACGCTCAGGCGACCAAGGTTTTGGTGCATCTTCAGGTGGATGATCGTTATCTCAAGCTCGAAATCGCGGATAACGGGAAAGGCATGGATTTAACCCAAGGCTACGAAGTGACGCATGGGCTGAAGGGCATGCAGCATCGCGTAATAGCGATCGGGGGAAAATTGCAGATCGACAGCGAACCCGGCAAAGGTATGTTCACCCTTGCCTTGATTCCGCTGAATGCCGCAGCCGAGTCTCGGCCAGCGAGTGCGGCCGATTAGGGGGGGCACAGCAAGGGTTAGTTTTTCTGGACTTCTTCAGCCTTGTTTTCCAGCTTTTCGCCGCCCGTTTGAATGTCCTGGCCGGCACCTTTCATCGTATTGCAAGCCGTCAGGAAAACGACGGACATCAGACCCAGTATGAGAGTGAGGCGTTTTAGCATTTTCAATTCTCCATTCACTTTGAAAGGACGTCCGGTAGCGAGTGCATGCTTCGGACACGTGAATTCAGTGTATGAATAAAAGCACTCAATCGCTGCTGGCCGATAGCCGAAAAGCATGTCAGTTAAATCTGACAAAATCTCTGCGGCTTAGTTCGAAACTGCTACGCGATAAGCCGAATCGGTGCCGGCTGGAGGATGGGGGAGCGTTTCGAAAGTAATTCCCGGCATGCCATTGCATTCTGTATGGAATGCGCCTGTCACCAAGGTCTCGCCGGACTGGGCGAGATCCTCGCCGAGGCGGCTGGCGGCATTCACTTCGGCGCCGAATACGTCGGTATCGCCGATGCGCAACATGCGGCCATAACCCAGGCCGATGCAAAGCAGCACCTTCTCTTCTTCCAGCCGATTGAAGTTGTAATCGCTCACCGTCTGCTGCATGGCCAACGCGCACTGCAGGCATTTATGCGCGTTGCGGAAAATCGCCAGGAAGGAATCCCCTTCCACTTTCAGCACGAAACCATCGTGATTGTCGATGACGGGAATCAGGAGGCGTTCGGACTCATGAATGGTCTGCAGAAAATGGATGATGCCGAACTCCGCCACGCGCCGTGAAAAACCGGAGAGGTCGGTAAACATCACACACCAGTCCTCGCCAAACAAATCCCAGATGCGCTCGTCGATGCGTTGCTTGTCAGCACCCGGTTGCAGGCGTTCCTGTATCAAGCGCGTCAAGCGCTCTTCGGAGCGGCGGGTATTGAGCGGGTCGTGGCGGGCCATGGGCGTTCTCGTCAGGTGGGTATGGCTAATGGGTGAACATTCACTGCGATTTTATCGTAAAACTTTTCAGGATTGATTCGTGCCGTTATTGGCCGGGCTGCAGGTGTAAATGAATACGGCCGCATATGCGGCCGTATTTCGGTATTTCAGTACAACTTAGAACGGAATGTCGTCTTCGAAATCGTCGAAGCCGGAACCGCCGCCAGCCGGCCGGGAAGTGCCGCCGGAAGGCTGTTCACGGGATGCCTGCTGACGCGGCGGCGAAGACATGTCGTCGTCGCCGTCCATTACTTCGAAAGCGTTCCCGCCGCCGGCGCGACCGCCCAGCATTTGCATGCGGTCGGCAACCACCTCGGTGGTGTTGCGCTCATGGCCTTCCTTGTCGGTCCATTTTCGTGTCTGCAGACGGCCCTCGATATAAACCGACGAACCCTTTTTCAAATATTGGCCAGCGATTTCAGCCTGTTTGCCGAACATCGAAATGCGATGCCATTCGGTACGCTCCTGGCGTTGGCCGCTTTTGTCTTTCCAGGTATCCGTGGTGGCAATGCTGAACGATGCCAGCGCATCGCCCGAAGGCATATAGCGCATTTCCGGATCGCGTCCCAGATTCCCGACCAGAATTACCTTGTTCACCGATGCCATTTCATTCTCCCTTTCCAATTAATTGCAACGCTGCTTCTTCGTCCCAGGCATGCATGTCTACCTTGAGCAATGCCACACCTTCGTCCGCCAGCACTACGGCTTCGCGTACGCCCTGCAAAAGCAGCAGGCGGTCGGCAAGCTTCTGTCCATCCTCCGCCGTCATTTCCGGCAGATGGAACATGCGGCTTTTGACGGCGGGCGGCGCTTTCATGCTGGCCGCAAAAAGCAGCCACAGCGCGATCAGCACGCTGCAAAACACGAAGACTGCAGCATAGCCATAAATATGTGATAGCCAGCCGCCAACAGCTCCTCCGAGGAAGATGCCGAGCGATTGCGAAGTATTATACACACCCATCGCGGTCCCTTTGGAGGCGGCGGGTGCGACCTTGGAAATGATGGAAGGCAAGCTGGCTTCGAGGACATTGAATGCAATGAAATAAGCCGTCAGCGAGGTGACGATGCCCCAGAACTGGTTGATCGAGGAAGCGAAAAGCAGTTGCGCCCCGAACATCAGCGCGATGGCAGCCACGAATACGTTTTTCAGTTTGGCCTTTTTCTCGCCATAGATGATCGCCGGCACCATGCAGACGAAGGAGATGCCCATGATCGGCAAATAAACCTGCCAGTGATGGTTGGCATCCAGCCCGCCGGTCTTGATCAGCGCGAACGGTACCACGACGAACATCGCCATCTGTGCCGCGTGCAGTGCGAAAATCCCGAAATTGAGACGCAGCAACTGGCGGTTTTTTAGCACTTCGCGCAGTTTTGAAGTCGATGCTTCCGCATCGGAATGGAACCGGCTGACCTGCGGATCCGGAACGACGAAGCGCACAACCAGCATCGCCATCAAGGTGAGGATGCCGGTAAGGGCGAAAATTCCTGGCACGCCTATCCATTGGTTGAGCGCGGGGCCGGCCACCAGCGAGAAGGCAAACGTAACGCCTATGGTGCCGCCTATCATTGCCATCGCCTTGGTGCGGTGCTCTTCCCGCGTCAGGTCGGCTACCAGCGCAGTAACGGCGGCGGAAACCGCGCCTGCCCCTTGAATTGCGCGGCCGACGATGGTCATTTCGATGGTCTGCGCCAGCGCGGCGACGAGGCTGCCCAACGCGAATATTGCCAAGCCGAAGTAAATGACGCGCTTTCGTCCGTAGCGATCGGACGCCATCCCGAAAGGCAACTGGAAAACTGCTTGCGTCAGACCATATGCGCCCAGCGCGAGTCCGATCATCAAATGACTGGCGCCGCCAGGCAGGCCTTCCGCATAAATCGCGAAAATCGGCAGAATGAGGAACATTCCCAGCATGCGCAGGCCATAAATGGAGGCCAGGCTCAGGCTCGCGCGCAGTTCGATTGTGGTCATGCGTTCCGTAGGGGGCATTGGAAAAATGATTGAGGTATCAGGTAAAAATTGCGTATATTAACAGGTTGACCCACTCTCGAGACAGCATGGATACCATACGCATCCGCGGCGCGCGTACGCATAACCTCAAAAACGTTTCGCTCGATTTGCCGCGCAACAAGATGATCGTGATTACCGGCCTTTCAGGTTCAGGTAAATCCTCACTCGCTTTCGATACCCTGTACGCCGAAGGCCAGCGCCGCTACGTGGAGTCGCTTTCCGCATACGCCCGGCAATTCCTGGCACGTATGGACAAGCCCGATGTCGATTTGATCGAGGGCCTTAGCCCTGCGATTTCCATCGAGCAGAAATCGACTTCGCACAATCCGCGATCTACCGTCGGCACCGTTACCGAAATCCACGACTATCTACGGCTGTTGTACGCCCGCGCCGGCGATCCGGAATGCCCTGAGCACGGCATCAAGCTGGAGGCGCAGACCGTATCGCAGATGGTCGATCACGTACTGGCGTTGCCGGAAGACACCAAGCTGATGATCCTGGCGCCGGTGGTTTCCAACCGTAAGGGCGAGCAGCTCGACTTGTTCGACGAAATGCGTGCGCAGGGTTTCGTCCGGGTGCGCGTGGACGGCGAAATTTACGAAATCGACGCCGTGCCCAAGCTGGCCAAGACCACCAAGCACAACGTCGACATTGTGGTGGACCGGCTCAAAGTGCGCCCCGACATGAAGCAGCGACTCGCGGAATCTTTCGAAACCGCGTTGCGGTTGGCGGAAGGAAGAGCGCTCGCATTCGAAATGGATTCCGGCCAGGAGCATCTGTTTTCCGCCAAGTTCGCCTGCCCGATGTGCAATTACGCATTGGCCGAGCTTGAGCCGCGCCTGTTCTCGTTCAACAATCCGATGGGCGCCTGCCCAAAATGTGACGGTTTGGGCAATATCAGCTTTTTCGATCCCAAGCGCGTCGTCGCTTTCCCGCATCTGTCGTTGGCCGCAGGTGCGATCAAGGGCTGGGATCGTCGCAATCAATTCTATTTCCAAATGCTGCAAAGCCTGGCCGAGCATTACGGATTTGACCTCGATACGACATTCGAAAACCTGCCGCCGGAAATTCAGGAAATCGCATTGCATGGCAGTGGCAAGGAAGAGATTTCGTTCCGTTACATGAACGAGCGTGGCGCCTTCTACCAGAAGAGCCATCCCTTCGAAGGCATCTTGCATAATCTCGAACGCCGCTACCGCGAAACCGACTCTGTCATGGTGCGCGAGGAACTGGCCAAGTACCTGAATGGCTGCCCTTGCCCAGAGTGCGGCGGCACGCGCTTGCGCAAGGAAGCGCGCCACGTGCGCGTCGGCGGCAGCAATATCCACCAGATTTGTGAAATGCCGTTGCGCCAGACGCTGGTGTTTTTCGAGTCGCTCAAGCTGAGCGGGCAGAAGCTGGCGATCGCCGACAAGATCGTGCATGAAATCAGCAATCGCCTGCGTTTTCTGACCAACGTAGGTCTGGATTACCTGTCACTGTCGCGTTCCGCGGAAACGCTTTCCGGTGGCGAAGCGCAGCGCATCCGTCTCGCCAGCCAGATCGGATCCGGCCTGACCGGCGTGATGTACGTGCTGGACGAGCCTTCTATCGGCTTGCATCAACGCGACAACGATCGTCTGCTGGAAACCTTGTTCCGGCTGCGCGACCTCGGCAACAGCGTGATCGTGGTCGAGCACGACCAGGATGCCATTCTTTCCGCCGATTACGTGGTGGATATCGGTCCCGGTGCGGGTGAGCATGGCGGCCGTATTATTGCCGAAGGCACGCCCGAGCAAATCAAAAGCAATCCCGATTCGCTGACGGGACAATACCTGAGCGGACGCAAATCCATCGAAGTGCCAAAACAGCGTCACCTGCCCGACCCCAAACGCATGCTGAAGCTGACGCATGCAGAAGGCAATAACCTGAAACAGGTGACGCTCAATATGCCGGTAGGCTTATTTACTGCCGTGACCGGCGTTTCCGGTTCTGGCAAGTCCACGCTGGTCAATGACACGCTGTTCCGTGTCGTTGCGCGCCATCTCTATGGCAGCTCTACCGAGCCTGCGGCGTATGAGGAGATTGAGGGGCTGGAGTTTTTCGACAAGGTGGTCGATGTGGACCAGAGCCCCATCGGACGTACGCCGCGCTCTAACCCGGCTACGTATACCGGTCTTTTCACGCCGATTCGCGAACTCTTTGCTGGCGTGCCGGAGTCCCGTGCGCGCGGCTACGGCCCCGGCCGTTATTCTTTCAACGTGAAGGGTGGCCGTTGTGAAGCCTGCCAGGGCGATGGCGTGATCCGCGTCGAAATGCATTTTCTGCCGGATATCTATGTGCCTTGCGACGTATGCAAGGGGCACCGGTACAACCGCGAAACGCTGGAAATCCATTACAAGGGCAAGAATATCCGCGAAGTCCTTGAAATGACCGTGGAGCAGGCCAACGAATTCTTCCATGCGGTGCCCGTGGTACAGCGCAAACTGCAGACGCTGCTCGACGTCGGCCTGGGTTACATCACGCTCGGCCAGTCGGCGACCACGCTGTCCGGCGGTGAAGCGCAACGCGTCAAGCTGGCGCTGGAGCTTTCGAAGCGGGATACCGGCCGTACGCTATACATTCTGGATGAGCCAACCACCGGGTTGCATTTCGCCGACATCCAGCTGCTTCTGAACGTGCTGCATCGCTTGCGCGATCACGGCAACACCGTAGTCGTGATCGAACACAACCTCGACGTCATCAAGACGGCCGACTGGCTCATCGACATGGGCCCCGAAGGTGGGGACGGCGGTGGAACGATCGTGGCCGAAGGTTCGCCGGAAAGTGTGGCGGAGAACCCGCGTAGTCACACCGGGAAGTATCTCAAGCCGATGCTCTGATCCTGACCGGTTGTATAGGGTCGCGGGTATTACGGGAGCTCTGCCAGCCGCATTCTTGCGGCGATGGTGGCGGTTCTGCGAGCAAGCCCGCGCGCATTGCGGTGCGTGTCGTAGTAGCGCGGGTTGGGAATCATTGCAGCGAGCTTGGCGGCCTGCCATGCACTCAGGTTGGCAGCGCCGGTGCCGAAATAATGTCGGGCTGCCGCTTCTGCGCCGAACACGCCGTTGCCCCACTCGATCACGTTGAGATAGATTTCCAGGATGCGGCGCTTGCTCATCATTTTTTCGAGCATCAGCGTAATCACCGCTTCCTGCAGTTTGCGCCATGGGGTGCGTTTGGTGGAAAGGAAGAGGTTTTTGGCGAGTTGCTGGCTGATCGTAGAGCCGCCGGCGACCACACGCCCTTTTCTCATGTTTTTCTCATAGGCCTTCTGGATGCCATCCCAATCGAAACCCTCGTGCATGACGAACTTTGAATCTTCGGCCACTACCACTGCGCGTTTGAGGTTATTGGAGATGCGCTTGTAGGGTACCCATTTATGGCGCAGTTTCGCTTCCGGATTCTTTTCCTGCATGACCTCCAGGCGGTCTTCCATGAATGCGCTGGAACCGGGGTTGTGATTGACCCACCAGCAGATGTTAAGAAATATCCATAGCTGATAGACCAGCACGAGAGCGACGAACGCGAGCAGCCCGCGCCAAAGGAATCCACGCCAGGTCATAGATGAGCTATTGGCGCAGTTTATCGATGACCGGGCGAGTGTCGGGCCGGACGTCGCGCCAGAGATAGAACGATTCGGCAGCCTGCTCGACCAGCATGCCCAAGCCGTCGGCTACCTGGGCGCCTTCTTGCCGCGCGAATTGCATGAAAGGCGTTTCGCGGCCATACATCATGTCGTAGGCCAGGGCGTCGGCGGCAAAAATACCCGATGGGATCGGCAGGGCGCTATCGGTGAGCCCTGCCGAGGTGGCGTTGATGATGATATCGAAGGATAGTCCCGCAAGGGATTCGTATGTCTGGGCCGAGACTGTGCGATTGAGTACGTCACGTTGCTCGACTTTCCTTTGCATTCCAAGTGCACGATCCAGCGTGCGGTTGGCGATGACCAGCAGCGCAGGTTCCTGATCCAGCAGCGGATAGAGGACTCCTTGCGCCGCGCCGCCCGCGCCCAATAAAAGGACGCGTTTTCTTTCGATGGCAATGCCGAGATTGTTCTGGATGTCGCGCACCAGCCCGGCTCCGTCGGTGTTGTCGCCGATGATGCGTTCCTGTTCGAATTTGAGGGTGTTGACCGCTTCTGCACTGCGAGCGCGTGAGGTCAGCGTGGTCGTCAACTGAAAAGCTTCCAGTTTAAACGGTACCGTAACATTAAGTCCTTTGCCGCCTTCATCGCGGAAACGCAGCGCAGTGTCACGAAAGGCATCCAGTGGGGATAGAATTCGCCCATATTCGAGATCCTGCCCGGTCTGGCGGGCGAATTCCATATGGATTACAGGCGACTTGCTGTGCTCCACGGGATTGCCGATAACAGCATAGCGGTCCATCGCGAGTCAGTTGGTCCAGGGCAAACCGGCCATTTTCCAGCCGTTGATTTTTCCGCGTTGACCGGTGGCGGCATCGGTGGCGCCCTCGAAGCCCTCGAGTACGTTATAGCAGTTGGTATATCCAGCCTGGGTGGCAGTAGCCGCCGCGTTATGCGAACGTCCTCCGGTACGGCAGATGAACATCACCAGGGCTTCACGATCTATTTGCTGTTCAAGTTGGGCGAGGAAATCGAGATTGGGCCGCATGTCCGGGTAAAACGCCCATTCGATATGAGTCGCCCCCGGGATGCGACCGACCAGCTCGAGTTCCGGACGGCTACGGACATCGATCAGTTGGGCTTGTGTGACGGCTTCGCGCAATTTTTGCGCTTCCGAAGGCAGCAAGGCGCCGGCATAAGGCAGGCTGTTTTCACGCGCGCGCTGCTGGGCCTGACTTAGGATTTCATTGAGTGTTCCCATGAGAACTCTCCGAAGTGTTGAATATATCCGGATTATAAAACGTTTTCTGATAGCACGGGTTTTGCACCAAGGTGGTGCATGCGAATCTTTGTCTGCACATTGGTGGTGCGCGGAATTTTGATTCTCTTTTCTAACCTTATGTGTGAAAATAAGAATTTGCTTTCTATTATTGGCATGCTTAGTGCTTAACAAGCGTGTCCATATTTTTGTTTAATTTGTTTGTGCCTTTATTTTAGGGAGATTGAAATGGCGGTCGCCGACGTAATGAAACTGGTCAAGGAAAACGAAATCAAGTTCGTTGATTTCCGTTTTACCGATACTCGCGGCAAGGAACAACACGTAACCGTGCCGGTTTCTGCATTCAACGAGGAAAAATTCACGGAAGGCCATGCATTCGACGGTTCTTCCATCGCCGGTTGGAAGGGTATCCAGGCATCTGACATGCTGTTGATCCCGGATCCGGATACTGCCAACATCGATCCTTTCATGGACGAGCCCACTCTGCTGTTGACCTGCGACGTGATCGAGCCGTCCGAAGGCAAGGGTTATGACCGTTGCCCGCGTTCCATCGCCAAGCGCGCCGAAGCTTACCTGAAGTCTTCCGGTATCGGCGATACCGCGTATTTCGGCCCGGAGCCAGAGTTCTTCATTTTCGACTCCGTCAACTGGTCCGTCGATATGTCCGGAAGTATGTGCAAGATCCACTCCGAAGAAGCCGCGTGGGTTTCCGGCGAGAAGTTTGAAGGCGGCAACATCGGCCACCGTCCGACCGTCAAGGGTGGCTATTTCCCGGTTCCCCCGGTCGACTCCTTCCAGGACGTGCGTTCTGCCATGTGTCTGGCTCTGGAAGAATTGGGCGTGCCCGTTGAAGTGCATCACCACGAAGTGGCGACTGCCGGCCAATGTGAAATCGGCACCATGTTCTCCTCGCTGACCAAGCGTGCAGACTGGACCCAGATCCTCAAATACGTTGTGCATAACGTTGCTCATCAGTACGGCAAGACCGCGACCTTCATGCCCAAGCCTATCGTTGGCGACAACGGTTCCGGCATGCACGTGCACCAATCCATCTGGAAGGATGGCAAGAATCTGTTCGCAGGCAACGGTTACGCTGGCCTGTCCGAATTCGCGCTGTACTACATCGGTGGCATCATCAAGCACGCCCGTGCACTGAACGCAATCACAAACCCGCTGACCAACTCCTACAAGCGCCTGGTCCCGGGCTTCGAAGCTCCGGTCAAGCTGGCTTACTCCGCTCGCAACCGTTCCGCTTCCATCCGCGTTCCGTACGTGCAATCTGACAAGGCTCGCCGTATCGAAGTGCGCTTCCCGGATCCGGGTGCAAACCCATACTTGGCATTCACCGCGATGATGATGGCTGGTCTGGACGGCGTTCAGAACAAGATTCATCCTGGCGATCCTGCAGACAAGAACCTGTACGACCTGCCGCCGGAAGAAGATGCAAAGATCCCGACCGTTTGCTCCAGCCTGGATCAAGCGCTCGATTATCTGGACAAGGACCGTGAGTTCCTGACCCGTGGCGGTGTGTTCTCCAACGAAATGATCGACGCCTACATCAGCTTGAAGATGGAGGAAGTTACCAAGTTCCGCATGACGACCCATCCAGTCGAGTTCGAGATGTACTATTCGATCTAATCCATCGAATGCAAGCCAAAAAGGCGGGGAAACCCGCCTTTTTTATTGTACTAATTCGGTCAACAAAACCATTAACCCATGCGTTGCTTGGGGACGGCATCTGAACTACACTTCAATCATGAAAAAGTTTTTATTGTTACTGATAGGTTTGGGCATCCATTTTGGAGCCGCGGCCGAAATCTACAAGCATGTGGATGCTGAAGGAAATGTCACTTATTCCAATGTCCCGATGAAGGGTGCGACCAAGCTTGATATAGAACCCCCGGTTTCCAGCGGCACTCCTCCGGCTAAAACCAAAACTCCTGCACCAGCCAATTTCCCGCGTGTAGATAAGTCGGAACAAAAGGAGCGTGACGCAAAGCGCCGGCAGATTCTGGAAGAGGAGTTGGCGAATGAGCGCTTGGCACTTGAAGAAGCCAGGAAGAGTCTGGAAGAGGGGGAGGCCGATCCTGAGGTGTTCAAGACCACGGTCAAGGGTAAGGACGGCAAGTCAAAAGTCGTTACGCGCCGCAATGTAGCTAAGTTCCAGGAGAAAATGGAAAGGCTGCAGGAAAATGTTTCTCTACACGAAAAAAACATTGAGCTTCTTGAAAAAGAGATCTCGCAGCTCAAATAGTATGTCCTCATCTCTTTCTGGCCTGGGTTTTGCTTAACCGGAAAGTGATGCCAAATAAAATTCCAAACTCCTTCGCCGGACTCGAACATCTCGCCACGGCTGTTCTGCTGCTTGATGGTGAAAGCCATGTGCTATACGCTAACCCTGCCGCAGAAGTCCTTTTCGCAATCAGCATGAACCAGATGAGCGGTTTCCAACTCGGGCAGATTTTTCCGGGCTGCGAAACCCTGCTCACGGCAGTAGAAAGTGCGCTGGCGAGCAATAGTCCTTTTCGCGAGCATGAGCTGCCGATTTCGACGTTAAGGCAAAGCAGCCTTTCGGTGACCTGTACTGCTACGCCGGTGGATTTTTCACCGGTAAGGTTGGTGCTGGAATTCCAGCAGATGGACCAGCAATTGCGCATAGCCCGTGAAGAGCGCATGCTGGTGCAGCAGCAGGCCAACACGGAATTGCTGCGCAATCTGGCGCATGAGATTCGCAATCCATTGGGCGGCCTGCGAGGAGCGGCTCAATTGCTGGAGCACGAGCTTCCGCAACAGAATTTGCGCGAATACACGCAGGTCATCATCAAGGAGGCCGATCGTCTCCAGTCCCTGATGGATCGCCTGCTGGTGCCGCATCGCGTTCCGAAGTACGAGTTGACTAATATCCACGAAGTGCTCGAGCGCGTTCGCAGCCTGCTGTTGGCCGAGTCGCCGCGCGGCATCACGATCCGTCGCGATTACGATACCAGCCTGCCGGAGCTGGTAGGGGACCGCGAAAAACTTATCCAGGTAGTACTCAACATTGCACGCAATGCCGTCCAGGCGATGCAAGGGCAGGGCGAGATTACGTTCCGCACGCGGGCCGAGCGCCAGGTAACTCTGGTACGCAAACGTTACCGCGTTGCCATCAAATTGCAGATTATCGACAACGGCCCCGGCATTCCGCCCGAGATTCGTGACCGTATTTTCTATCCCTTGGTATCGGGCCGCGCCGACGGGTCCGGATTGGGCCTGACGCTCGCCCAGACATTCGTGACGCAGCATCACGGCATGATCGAGTGCGAGAGCCAGCCAGGCGATACTTGTTTCACCATCCGGTTGCCGATAGAAAGCACGGCGATGAAAAACAGTACAACTCTCAGACAATAAAAGAGATTAAGCATGAAACCGATCTGGATCATTGACGACGACCGTTCCATCCGCTGGGTGTTCGAAAAAGCGCTTGCCCGCAGCGATATGGATTTCAAAACTTTTTCCTCTGCCCCGGATGCCTTGGCCGCCTTGGCCGACGAGGAGCCGCAGGTGGTGGTAAGCGATATCCGCATGCCTAACGGCTCCGGGCTGGATTTTTTGCAGGAGATCAAAAAGCGATTGCCTGAGGTGCCGGTCATCATCATGACCGCCTATTCCGATCTGGAAAGCGCAGTCGCTGCATTCCAGGGCGGTGCATTCGAGTATCTCGCCAAGCCTTTCGACGTCGATCAGGCTATCGACATCATCCGACGTGCCGTCGATGAAAGTACGCGCCAGGCAAATGAGGATGATTTCCCGCAGGAAACGCCCGAAATCATCGGCCAGGCGCCTGCAATGCAGGAGGTCTTCCGCGCTATCGGCCGCTTGTCCCGCTCGCATGCCACCGTGCTCATCAACGGAGAGTCAGGTACTGGCAAGGAGCTAGTGGCGATGGCACTGCATCGCCACAGCCCACGCTCCGACAAGCCCTTCATTGCGATCAATACTGCGGCAATTCCCAAGGATTTGCTGGAGTCAGAGCTGTTCGGGCATGAACGCGGATCCTTCACCGGAGCGCAGGCTGCACGGCGCGGGCGGTTCGAGCAGGCGGACGGCGGTACCTTATTCCTGGACGAAATCGGCGATATGCCGTCGGACCTGCAAACACGATTATTGCGGGTGCTATGCGATGGGCAGTTCTATCGCGTTGGCGGTCATCAGCCGGTCAAGGTTAATGTGCGCATTATTGCAGCGACGCATCAGGATCTTGAAGAGCGAGTGAAACAAGGGCTGTTCCGCGAAGATCTTTTCCACCGCCTCAATGTGATACGCCTGCGTCTGCCTCCGCTACGCGAGCGACGCGAAGATATTCCCTTGCTGGCGCGTTATTTCCTGCAGCAAAGTGCCGTGGAGCTTGGCGTCGAGCCCAAGCAGCTATCGGCGGCGGCACTGCGCTACCTGGCGACGCTGGGCTGGAGTGGCAACGTGCGTCAATTGGAAAACGTTTGCCATTGGCTCACGGTCATGGCGCCAGGCCAGAACATCGATGTCGCTGATCTCCCGCAGGAGCTGCGCGAGGATGTCAGTCGGCCGATCAACGTCGCCTCCTGGCAGGAAGCGCTGGCGCAGGAAGTCGCCGATGCACTGTCGCGTGGTGAGCAGAATGTACTGGAAAGCCGTACCCATGCCTTCGAGCGCATCATGATCATCAAGGCGCTGGAACATACCGGCGGACGCCGCATCGAGGCAGCTAATCAGCTAGGAATGGGACGGAATACCCTGACGCGCAAGATTCAGGAATTGGGCATCGGCGAATAGGACGGGATGGGCTGGCGCAAGCCCACTCCCTAACTATCCGCCAAGCAGCAGGATTGTTTTTCCTTTGAGGTTTTTCGCCAGAATCTTGTAGATATCCAGGTCGAATTTCACCTTCGGTCTCGCAGCGAGAATGTCCGGGAATTCGCCCTCGCTGAGAGCGGTTCCCAAATACGCCCAGCCATCCAACACAATGACTTCGTCACGACCGGCATAGGTTTCGATGATGCCGATCGGGCCGGGATGAGGCCAGGGCTGAATCTTCAGCCTTGCAATCGCCTCTATTAGGCGCATGTCGTGCTTGGCGTGATCTTCCTTGCCGACGCACACCCCGCGGCATTTCTTGAGGGAATGCGCCGAACAAGCGGCCGTAGCATCGCTGCGATACGGCTTTTCCAACCCGAGCTGTACAAGGCACAAACGATGGGCCTCGGCCAGTTCGCGTAGTGTCTGGATGGCTTTGCGTGGTGTAGGGAACAAGCCGTAGAGGTTGCCGGTACGACCGAAGTCGATATCATTTGCGAGTTTTAGCTCGGCAGTCATGCCGCCTTGAGCGGCTGGGACTATTTGCCATGAGCAAAGATCTTTTTCCCGGGTAAGCCGCTGGTTGTGGAGAGGCTGCAATTCCTTGATCAGCCGTGCCTCCAACAACATCGCTCCTAGTTCGCCGGCAGTCTCGCGCCATTCTATTCTTTTTAACTGTTGCGCGATGCGCAGCTCCTTGCTGCTACGGCTGCCGGTGAGAAAAGCGAGCACGCGGCTGCGCAACCCGGTGCTTCTGCCGATGTGAAGTGAGGTCTCGTTTTCGCCATAAAACAGCCAGACCCCCGGGCGGTCCGGAATATCGTCGATCAGCCCTTCGGAAATATGTGCCGGCAACACCGGTTTCGCCATCACATGCCGCATCGCGGCATGAATCGTCTCGGTATCGTGCTCCTGCGGAAGCTGCTTCAGAAATGTCGCGAGTACGCGCGCGTCGGACAGTGCGCGATGACGGTCCTCGATCTGGATGCCGAGGCGTTGGATCAGGCTATCCAGATTGTGTTTGAAGTGTTGCGGGTACAGACGTCGCGAAAGTCGCACCGTGCATAAGGTGTCAGCTCGGAACGAGGTGTCGAGCCGCTTGAATTCGTTACGAATGAAGCCGTAGTCGAAACGTACATTGTGCGCGACGAAAAGGCGCCCGACGAGACGGCGTTGGAGTTCCTCCGTGACTTCGGCAAAGGTAGGCGCAGATTCGACCATGGCATCGCTGATGCCGGTCAGTTGCTGAATGAAAGGGGGGATGCTGACGCCCGGATTCACCAGGGTGCTCCACTCGCGCACCGTGCCATCCGGATCCAGTTCTACTACACCGATTTCGGTGATGCGGTCATTCTGGGGGCTGGTGCCTGTCGTCTCGACGTCGACGCAGACGATGGGTTGATCAAGCATTTAAAAACAGCAGGATAAGGTGTAAGCGGACATTCACTTATCGGCGACCCAGTGACCTGATTTTCCACCGACTTTTTCTTCCAGGCGGATATCGAACAGGGTCATGCCACGGTCCACGGCTTTGCACATGTCATAGATCGTCAGCAGTGCCACGCTGGTGGCGGTGAGAGCTTCCATTTCAACGCCGGTGCGACCGACTGTTTCGGTAGTCACCGTGCAATGGATGGTATCCGGCTCGGCAATCTCGAATTCCACGCCGACCTTGGTCAAGCCGATAGGATGGCAGAGCGGGATCAGATCGGAAGTGCGCTTAGAGCCCTGGATCGCCGCAATACGCGCGATTCCCAGCACATCACCCTTCTTGGCGTCGCCTTGCTGGATCAATTTCAGTGTGGCCGGTTGCATGCGAATACTGCCGGAAGCGCGCGCAATGCGATGCGTTTCGGCTTTCTCTCCCACGTCTACCATGTGGGCCTGTCCAGCTGCGTTAAAGTGTGTAAATTGCGCCATCGTGCTATGAACTCTTCAGTTGAAGCATATATCATAGCAGGGTGAAATTCGTTTATCTTTTCCTGTTGCTGCTTTGCGTGCCCAACGCCATCGCCGATGGCCTTCCAGATCTCGGCGATTCCTCCCAATTGGCTTTGACGGCCCAGGATGAACGCCGTATCGGCGAGGAAATCATGCGCAGCGTCAACAACAGCAACGATGTCATCAAGGATGTCGAGGTGGTGGATTACGTGCGCAATCTCGGCTATCGTCTGGCTGCCAACAGTGGCGAATCGCCGCAAAAATTCACATTTTTCGTTGTGCAGGATTCCAGCATTAATGCTTTTGCCATGCCCGGGGCCATCATCGGCGTGCATAGCGGCCTCATTACCGCAGCCAGCAGCGAATCGGAACTTGCCAGTGTAATCAGCCACGAAATCGGTCACGTAACCCAACGCCATATTGCGCGCATGATCGCGCAGCAAAAGCAGGACGCTTGGCAATCCTTTGCGGCCATGGCTTTTGCGCTGCTGGCAGCGCGGTCGAATCCTCAGTTGGCAGGCGCTTCCATGCAGGCTGCGCAGGCCGGTGCGATTCAGAAACAGCTCGACTACACCCGCGAACATGAACGCGAGGCCGACCGCGTCGGTGTGCAGATCCTCGCTCAATCGGGTTTCGATACGCGTGCAATGCCGTCTTTTTTCGACAAGCTGATGAAGGGCACGCGTTTCTATGAGGGCAGCGCACCTTCTTTCCTGCGCACACACCCGTTGACGACAGAGCGTATTGCCGACGTCCGCAATCGTGTCGAGCAGACGCCTTATCGCCAGGTCACCGATAGTCCGGAATTCAATTTCACTCGCGCCAAGCTGCGGGCGATGGCGGGGAGCCCGCAGCAGGCGGTCGCATGGTTCGAGGATATTCTGGACGCAAAGAAATACGTAGATGAAGCCTCGCAGCGTTATGGGCTGGCAGTGTCTTTGCTGCGCGCCAATCAATTGGAAGCGGCCCGCGAAGAGGTTGCCTGGTTACGTAACAAGTCTCCGCGCAATCCCATGGTGGAGACCCTGGCCGCGAATCTGCTGATAGCGATGAATAACCGGAGCCAGGCCGAGACTCAATTCAAGCAGGCGTTGGCGATGTATCCCAATCATCGTGGCTTGATCTATGGTTATGCCGAGTTGTTGCTGGTGTCCAATCAGCTGGATGCGGCAGTCAAGTTGCTGAAGGAAAAACAGCTGGCTTATCCGGATGATCCCTACCTCTACGAGCTCAAATCGCAAGCCTATACGCGTCTGGGCAAGGATCTGCTCCGTCACCAGGCGCAAGGTGAAGCCTATTATTTGCGCTATAACCTGCCCGGTGCGATTGAGCAGATGGAATTGGCGCTACGCAGCGGCGATGGTAACTTCTACGAAATATCCGGCGTCGAGGCGCGATTGAAGCTGTTGCGCGCGATGTTGGACGAACCGAAAAAATAGGGGGTGATGTGAATCGCCGAGAAATGATTAAAGCATGCGCGGGCGTGCTTTCCCTGATCGCGCTGCTGCCATTGCAGGCAATGGCAGCTGTCTGGAATCGCAAGGCCTTCGAATCCGATAAGGTGGAAGAGGCAATGCAGGGATTGGGCGTCGGAACCGAAGAAGCCAGCCCCGATATCGAAATCATCGCTCCGCAATTGGCCGAAAACGGCGCCATTATTCAGATCGAAGTCACCAGCCGCATTCCCGGCACCGAGGCGATTGCCATCCTGGCGGAAAAGAATCCGACGCCACTGATCGCCAACTTCATGTTCTCCAATGGTGCCGAGCCTTACCTGATCACCCGCATCAAGATGGCGGAAACGGCCGACCTTAAAGTCATCGTGAAGGCTGGCGACAAATATTACTCGGCTTCGCGACGAGTCGAGGTGGCGCTGGGAGGGTGCGGCTGATGGCAGATATGATGAAGATCCGTGCGCGCCTCAAGGATGGCGTGACAGAGGTAAAAGTGCTGATGATCCACCCGATGGAAACTGGTCGTCGCATCGACGATGCCGGTGAAACCGTACCGGCACATTTTATCCAGCTGGTGACCGCAACGCTGAATGGCAAGACGGTGCTTGAAGCGCAGTGGGGCACCGGAATTTCCAAGAACCCCTACCTGACGTTCCGCCTGCGCGGCGCGAACCTGGGCGATAAAATCGCCGTGCATTGGGTAGACAACAAGGGCGCGACGAACGCCATCAATGGCGTCGTCGAAGGCGCGTAGAGCCCATTTCAGTAATATCCATACCCCACGTTGTGCTCGTGTGCGGATGGATGCAAGGTGTGGCGCGCAGCCAATGGGGGCTCCCTTGGCAAGCGGCGCAACGCCGCAGACGCCGTACACGAGCACAACCCGAAGGGCCGCTGGTCTGCGGGCACATTGCAGCGTTGTAGACTGCTTGTGGAGAATGACTACACTGCGCAGCCCACGCCTTGCACTGTGCCCGCAGACCAGCGGTGCGGAGTATGGATATTACTGAAATGGGCTCTTAAGCATCTCGCGGATTTCGCGCTCGTATTCGGGAAAGTAGCGCCTGATCACGTTCAAATTGAAGCTTCGCAAGATACTTGAATTAGATTCACGCTCCAGCAGAAAATCGAAAGAGCGGCTGACAAGTCGTTCTGCCGGTACTTTCCCTTCAGTCAGTTTCTCGATGTAATCATGGTCAACCGTTACGGTATGCGTGGTGGTGGTTTGGTCTTCGACCGTGACTTCAAACGTCGTTTCGTTCAGCTTCCTCACTTGAATCATATGACCTCCAGCTCAGTCCGGTTTCGCAGTGGGATGCAGCATCTGTCGCAGCAATGGCAAAGTGACCGGCCGCTTGGCAGTGAGCGACCACTCATCCAGCGCATCCAGCGTTGCCATCAGCGTGCGCAGGTCGCGGCGCAAATGACGCAGGCAGTATTCCAGTACTTCATCCGGTAATTTCATGCCGCGCTCATCGGCATGCGCTTTCAATGCCTGCGCTTTTTCATCATCGGATAGCGGCTGAAGCTGGTACACCAATCCCCAGGAAAGCCGCGTCGCCAAGTCATCGCGCAACCCCATCTGCATCGGGGCAGCCTCGCCCGCGGCAATCAGTGCGCCGCCGCTTTCGCGCAAACGGTTGTAGGTGTTGAATAGCGCAATCTGCGCTTCTTCGTCGAGACGCTGGACATTATCTGCAATAACCAGTGCGACGCCATGTTGCATGGCAAGTTCACTACAAGCATGTAACAAATGGCTTTTTCCGCTTCCGCCAGCACCCCACAGGTAGATAAAACGCACGTCGGCCTTACCGGTCGCGGCGAGGTACAGGCTGTGCAGGGCTTCGGCGTTGCGGCCGGGAACAAAATTTTCCAGCGTCGGCGCCGGGGCCGGCTGGATGTCGAGCAGGAGTTGCTTCACTTCAGGTAGGTTTCGCTGGAGATATAGGATTGTTTAAGGTGGCGCAGGCCGACTGCGATAGCGGCGCTGACGGGCAATGCCAGCAGTACGCCGGCAAAGCCGAAAAGCTGACCGCCTGCTAGCAGTGCGAAGATCACCGCGACAGGATGCAGTCCGATGCGGTCTCCGACCAGCCAGGGTGTCAGCACCATGCCTTCCAGCAATTGTCCGACGCCGAATACCGCGGCGATGGGTATCAGCGGCGCAAAACTCGAAAATTGCAGCAATGCGGCCAGGACGGCGAGCACGATGCCGATGGTGATGCCGAGGTAGGGGACGAAGCCGAGCAGGCCGGCAATGATACCGATGGGCAGGGCCAGTTCGAGGCCGGTCATCCACAGCGCGATGGCGTAGAACGCACTCATCATCAGCATGACGGAGAGTTGCCCGCGCAGGAACTCGGCCAGCACCAGATCGATTTCATGCGCGATCAGCGCGATTTTATCGTACCAGCGGCGCGGCACAAGTTGGCCGACGCGAGAAATCAGGTCGCGCCAGTCCCGTAGCAGATAAAACAGCACCAGCGGCACCAGCAACAGGCTCATCAGGAAGCTGAAAAATGCTGCGCCATGCGTACCGACAATACGTAGTGCCTGCCCCGCGAAATTGCCGGCAGTTTTCCAGTGTTCGGTCAGCATGGACTGAATCTGGGCAAGATCGATGGCCAGCGTGATGCCGAAATATTTGAGAAGCAACGGTTCCAGCCAGTTGCGCAGCGCTTCGAAATAGGCAGGAAGGCGTTGGGTAAGCAGCAGGATTTCCTTTTGCAGCAAGGGCACAACAATCAGCAGCAACAGGACGAATATTCCTGTCAAAAGAAGCAGAACCAGCACCGTGGCCGGCGCGCGTCCCAGCTGCCAGCGGCCAAAATGAATGCGCATCAGGCGGTCGACGAGCGGGCTGCAGATGTACGCCAGGATTGCCGCACTCAGGAATGGCGCAAGGATGTCGCGCAGCAGGTAGAGCAGCACGCAGAAGAGCGCGAGCGCAGCCAACCATTGATAGGGCAGTCCGGTGTCTCGTTTTGCGGCCATTTCGGGTAAAATCACGGTTCTTGAAGCCTGTAATGTATCCTCTGGAAAGCGAGAACTCAACTTGAACCCTTCCGATTCCGCCAAAACCTCGATCAGCTACCGCGATGCGGGGGTCGATATCGAAGCCGGCGATGCGCTGGTCGAAGACATCAAGCCATTTGCCAAGCGCACCATGCGCCCCGAAGTGCTGGCCGGCATTGGCGGTTTCGGCTCGCTGTTCGAAGTCCCCAAGAAATTCAAGAACCCGGTGCTGGTATCCGGCACCGACGGCGTCGGCACCAAGCTCAAGCTGGCTTTTCAACTGAACAAGCATGACACCGTCGGCATCGATCTCGTCGCCATGTGTGTCAACGACATTCTGGTGCAGGGTGCCGAGCCCTTGTTCTTTCTCGATTATTTTGCCTGCGGCAAGCTGGAGGTCGGCGCCGCAGCCCAGGTGATCAAGGGCATTGCCGCCGGTTGCGAACAAGCCGGTTGCGCGCTGGTGGGCGGTGAAACCGCCGAAATGCCGGGCATGTACCCGCCGGGCGAATACGACCTGGCCGGTTTCTCGGTCGGTGCGGTGGACAAGGAAGCCATCATCGACGGCACCACCATCGCTCCGGGCGATGTGGTGCTGGGCCTCGCGTCCAGCGGCGCGCATTCCAACGGCTATTCTCTGGTGCGCAAGCTGATCGAAGTTTCGGGTATCGACATGGATAGCGATTTCCACGGTCGCCCATTCCGTGATGTGGTCATGGAACCCACCCGCATTTACGTGAAGCCGCTGCTCAAGCTGATCGAGGCGCTTCCGGTCAAGGGCATGGCACACATTACCGGCGGCGGCCTGACCGAGAATATTCCGCGCGTGCTGCCGGAAGGCGTGACCGCCGAACTCCAGCGTGGCAGCTGGCTGGTACCTCCACTGTTCGGCTGGATGCAGCAGCAAGGCAATATTGCTGAAGACGAAATGCTGCGTACTTTCAATTGCGGCATCGGCATGGCGGTGATCGTGGCCGCAGAAGACGCCGAGCGTGCAACTGTGCTGTTGGCCGCCGAAGGCGAACAAGTCTCGCGCATCGGGGTCATACGTACCCGCGCCGAGGGCGAGCACCAGACCGTCATCGCCTGATCTCTGCCAACCGCCCACATTCCGGCGCGTTATTAGGATTAGGAGGATTTCCCATGCTACGTATGCTCGCCCTTGTAATGCTTTTCGTTGCTAATGGAGCCATCGCCGCGCCGCAGCAATTAACCGCGGTTTACCAGGCCACGCGCAACGGGCAACCGTTTGCCAACGTTACCGAAACTTTTACCCGCGAGGGCGAGCGTTACAAGCTGGAAAGCATTACTCAAGGCATCGGCGTTTATGCACTCTTCGGAAAACGTCGCTTGTACAGCGAGGGGGATGTGACGGCGGCAGGTTTGCGCCCGACGCATTTTGAACAGCAACAAGGCGATCAGCCTAAAAAAGCCGTCTCGGCAGATTTCGATTGGACTGCCGCTACGCTGACGATGAAATACAAGGGTAAAACCAATAATGCTCCGCTGGAGGCTGGGGCGCAGGATATCCTGAGCTTTGCCTATCAGTTCATGTTCAAGCCGCCGCAAGGCGATGAAGTTGTCATGCCGGTGACGACGGGCAGAAAAATGCGCGTCTATCGTTACCGTGTCGCGGAGCGCGATGTGGCGGTCGATAATGAGGCCGGGAAATACAAGACGATCCACCTCGTCAATGCAGAGCAAGACGACGACCAGAAAGAGCTTTGGCTGGGCGCCGAAGCACATCATATCCCGGTGCGCATTACCATGAAGGATGAAAACGGCGCCAAAATCGAGCAGACGCTGACCAGTCTGCATGTGGAATAAACGCGCTTATCGCCCGCTACTCTGGGCGCTGCTAATTTCGCTGGTCGTGCATCTGGCACTGATCGCCCGCGTATCGTGGTTTGAATGGAGCAAGCCGATAGGCGTTCCTATCATGGTCGAATTGGCCCCAACGTTGTTGCCCAAGGCACCACTGCAGAAAGCTGCAATGCCGGTCAACAAGCCAAAATCGAGCAAACCTGCACCGATCGCTCAACCCAAGCCGGTCGAGCCTTCTTCGTCCGAACCGCCTCCGCAGGCCGAACCGGAGGTTCCGCCTGTTTCCGAGGCGCTGCCGGTTGCCGGACTTCCGCTTCCGATGCCGGAAACACCGGTTGCCGTTGTCCCCATGCTGGAGAGAGAAATGCCGGCGCCGATCGCCATGATCCCGGTCGGAGGGGAAGGCGCCGACCTGCCGCAACCCTCGGAGGAGGCGCTGCCTGCACCGCCGAGCCATGTGGAAATCGAATACCGGATTTTGCGCAAAGGTGGCGTGGCAGGCGTGGAGCGGCATAGCTATCTGGCCGGCGAGGATGGCCGGTATGTCCTTACCAGCATTGCCGAGCCCAAGGGGCTAGTGGCGCTGGTGCTTTCGGACCTGACCCAGAAGAGCGAAGGGACGGTGACTGAGCAAGGGCTCAAGCCAGCGACATTTATCTATCGTTACGGCAAGAATCCCGATAAGGCGCAAAGGGCTACCTTCAATTGGGAAACGGGGAAGCTTCTGATGGAAACCGGCTCGCGCCGGCAGGAAGTGCCGTTGACGGACGGGGTACAGGATCTGATGAGTTTCATGTATCAGTTCATGTTCGTGCCGCCGCTGCAGGAAATGCAGTTGGCTATTACCAATGGCAAGCGGCTGAAAACATACGCCTACGGATTCGATGGTGAAGAAACCTTGCAAACTCCGTTCGGCGAGGTGCGCTGCCTGCATATCGGCAGAAGCAGCGACGATGGAGAAGAAAAAACGGACCTGTGGCTCGCCGCAGATTATCATTACCTCCCGGTAAAAATCAGTAAAACAGAAAAGGACGGCACGGTGCTGGAGCGCATTGCGACACGCCTGCAAGTGGAATAGTCATGACACAACAACTCAACGAAGCATTGATGCGCCAGGCGGGCATGGCGCTGGCGATGGTACTCGGGCCGCATGGCCCGGCCGATGCCAAATTGAGCGCTTATTTCCGGGAAAACCCCAAGCTGGGCATCAAGGACAGGGCATACATTGCCGAGTCGGTCTATCAGGTGCTGCGCCGCAAGCGGCTGCTCGAATATCTGGCCGACGGCGTCGATGCGCGCCGCCTGTTGCTGGCGGCTCAGCTTCGCCTGCAGGGCATCAGCCTGCGCGATCTCGGCCCTTTGCTGAACAAGCAGCAAACCGAATGGGCGCATGCGATCAAGGCCAAGTCCACGGAAAACCTGCCGCTGGCGATTCAGGCCGATCTTCCCGACTGGCTGTGGGAGCGGCTCTCAGAACAATACGGCGAGCAGGAAGCGCTCACTCTTGCGCGTAGCCTGCATCTGTCGGCGCCGCTCGATTTGCGCGCGAACATTGTCAAGGCGACGCGCGAGGAAGTGCTGGAGCAATTCGCCAAGGACAGGATCGAGGCCGTGCCTACGCCCTTGTCGCCTTACGGGGTCCGTCTGCAATCCAAGATCACGCTCAATCGTCAGCCGATGTTCATGGACGGCAAGATCGAGGTGCAGGACGAAGGCAGTCAGCTGCTGGCGCAGTTGGTTGCGCCGCGTCGCGGCGAAATGGTGGCGGATTTCTGCGCCGGCGCCGGCGGCAAGAGCCTGGCGCTGGGCGCATTGATGCGCAATACCGGGCGTCTGTATGCCTTCGACGTATCGGAAAAGCGCTTGCACAATCTCGGACAGCGCCTCAAACGTTCCGGTCTTTCCAATCTTCACAGCCAGGTGATCGCAAACGAACGCGATGCCAAGCTGAAACGCCTCGCCGGCAAGTTCGACCGCGTTCTGGTCGATGCGCCTTGCAGCGGCCTCGGTACCTTGCGCCGCAATCCCGATCTCAAATGGCGCCAGACGCCTCAGGATATCGAGGAGCTGACCACAAAGCAGGCGTCCATCCTGCAAAGCGCGGCGAAGCTGGTGAAACCGGGCGGCCGTCTGGTGTATGCCACGTGCAGTTTGCTGCGAGAGGAGAACGAGGCTATCGTCGAAGCGTTCCTGGCGAGCAACTCCGAATTTGAAACCGTTAATGCCGCGGAAATCCTGGCCCAGCAACAAATCCCGCTGGATACCGGCCCTTATCTCAAGCTGCTTCCGCAGCAGCACGGTACGGACGGATTTTTTGCGGTAGCGATGGCCCGTAAAGCCTGATTTTCGTTGCTCAAGCGGTGTTCTTTGCTTGCTTGACGCATAAATACATTTGTATGAATATACAGCTCCCCGGCTCGCTCATCGGGTCGGAGAACAAGCTGAAGTCGTACGTGGCTGACTGAATATTCATGCTTTCCGAATCACCCTTTTTACGCTGAAAGATATTGCCTCATGCAGAATCAACTGGATATCTTCGTAGCTTCGCTGAACGAATTCTGGATTCAGGTCGCGACATTTGTTCCCAAGCTCCTCGCCGTCCTCATCATTCTTTTTATTGGCTGGGGAATCGCCCGGCTTGCGCGTGCCGGCATTCATCGCCTGCTGAGCTTTGCGCATTTCGATAGCATCGCGCAGAAGTCCGGACTGGAATCCTTTCTGCAGCAAGGTAACGTGCAGCTGACGCTGTCCGGCATCATCAGCGAAATCGTTTACTGGCTGGTTATCCTGATGTTCGTGATCACCGGCGCCAATATGCTGGGGCTGGCGGAAGTGTCCGGGATACTCGTCGGCCTGGCCGGCTATCTGCCGCATATCATCATTGCCATCCTGGTGCTGATCTTCGGCACGCTGCTGGCGCGCTTCATCAATCGCCTGGTATTCGCCTGGCTGCATAGCATCAAGTTCGAAGGTGCGCTGGCCGTCAGTACTTCCAGCGAGTACCTGGTGCAGGTCTTCGTGCTGTTCGTTGCGCTGGAGCAACTGAATATCGGCACCCAGCTGCTGACGGCGCTATTCGTGATCGTCGTCGGCGCGGTGTTCCTCGCGCTGGCCATTGCCTTCGGTCTGGGAGGCAAGGATTGGGCGTCGAAGGTCATCGAGAATCTGCAGGAAAACGCGAAGAAGAAATAGATTCAGGTGAAAACCACTCAAGCTTCTTCGCACAATCTGTTGCCACAGGATGGACGCGATGCGTTGGATCCGGTGGCGGTGCTAAAGCTGTTTCGCGTCATTTTTCAATCGGTCAATCGACATTCCCACGAGGTCGAGAGGAAAGCCGGAATTGGTGGTGCCCAGTTGTGGGCGCTGGCGGAGATTTCCGGCAGGCCGAGAATCACCGTTACGGAGCTGGCCAAGGCGATGTCCATCCACCAGTCCACCGCCAGTAATCTGCTCGAAAAGCTGGAGTCCCAGAATTACATCGCGCGCAATCGCAGCGATGAAGATCGCCGGGTAGTTCTGCTGACCTTGACGTCACGCGGTGAGGAAATCCTGAGCAAGGCGCCGCTGCCCTATCGCGGCGTACTGACCGATGCGCTGCTGAAACTGGATGCAACCAGTCTGGCGGTGTTGCAGAGCAGTCTCGAAAACCTGGTTGGCCAGCTGGAGTACAAACAGCTCAAGGGTGCTTTCGAGCCTTTGGGAAAAATCTGACCGGCGCGTGGACTACCTGATTCTGATTGCCGGCTTGGGTTGCGCCGCCATCGGAGGCGAGTTGTTCGTGCGCGGTATCGTGGGACTGGCGCAATGGGCACGCATCTCGGCTGGCATCATTGGCGCCACATTCGCCGCTTTTGCGACATCCAGTCCGGAATTGTCCGTTGCCATTACTTCCGCACTGGCACAGAAACCGCAGATTGCACTGGGCGACGCGCTGGGCAGCAACGTCGTCAATCTGGCGCTCATCCTGGGCCTCGCGCTATTGATTGCGCCTATCCACGCTACCCGCGACAGCATACGCCGCGATTTTTCGGTGGCATTGCTGGTGCCCTTGCTGCTTGGCGTACTGGCGTACGACGAAGTGCTGTCGCACGGCGATGGCGTGATCCTGTTGTCGGTATTCCTTGCCTGGCTGTTTTCCGTAGTGCTGGAAGTCAGGCGCCAGCGGAGTGCTGCCGGCAACGTGCTGGGCGAAAGCCGCCACAGGCTGGCCATCGTTTCCAGCCTGGCGGGACTGGTATTCCTGATTGCCTCGGGCAAGCTCATTGTGATGGGCGCCACGAGCATCGCGGTGGCACACGGTATCGATGCTTTCGTCATCGGGGCGACCATGGTTGCCTTGGGCACGTCCGCGCCGGAACTCGCTACCGCTATCGTTTCGAAATTGCGCGGACACGATGAAATCGGCTTGGGGACCTTGCTAGGCAGCAATATTTTCAATGGCCTGTTTATCATCGCCATCGCGAGCATGATCCATCCCATCGTACTGAGTCGCGAAAATGTGGCCCTTGGCCTGGCGTTCGGCTTTCTTGCCACTGTTGCGTGCCTGCCCGGACGCGGCGGGAAAATGACACGCGAACGTGGCCTGATCCTGCTGGCGTTGTATGCTGGCTATCTTGGATTGATCATTTAGGCGGCGATATGAAAATCCCTTCCCTTAACACGCAAATCCTGCTCGGGGCCGTCGGTGGCGTAGTCGCAGGCCTGGCGCTTTCCGCGCTGGGCAAGGAGGCCTCTGCCACGCAGAACAGTCTTTATGTCGCCGGGCTGGTTGGTACGCTGTTTATCGATCTGCTGAAAATGGTGCTGATTCCACTGGTGTTTACTTCCATCGCGGTGGGGGTCGCCAATCTGCGCGCGCACCGGCAGATGCATCAGGTATGGATTGCGACGCTGGCCTTTTTTGTATTTTCGATGGCGCTGGCCATCATGCTTGGCTTGGGCGCTGCCAACCTGTTCCGTCCGGGCGAGGGGTTGCACCTCGATATGTTCCGCGATGCCATGCAGGGCTTCGAAGCCAAGCAACTGCCATTACCGGAATTTTTCGCGCAATTCCTGCATGGCCTGTTCATGAATCCGGTCACGGCGCTGGCACAAGGCAATGTGCTGGCGGTGGTGGTATTCTCGTTGATTCTCGGCATTGCCCTGGTCATTGGCGGCGAGCGATACCGCAATATCCTGCAGTTGTTGCAGGAGTTGCTGGAATTGTCATTGATGTTGGTGAACTGGATCATGCGTCTGGCACCGTTCGGCATCATGGCACTGTTGATCAAGCTGGTAGCCACGCAGGATGCCGCGCTGCTGACAACACTGGCGAAATTCATTGCCGTCGTGATCGGGTCGACCCTGCTGCATGGTTTGGTCGTCCTGCCATTGCTGCTCTATCTTATTGTGCGGATAACCCCGCTGCATTTCTGGCGCGGCGCACGCGAGGCGCTGGTGACGGCTTTCGCTACCAGCTCCAGTTCGGCGACGCTGCCGGTCACCCTGCGTTGCGTGGAACAACATTTGCACGTGAAGCGTGATATCGCCGGTTTCGTCATTCCATTGGGTGCGACGATCAACATGGACGGCACAGCGCTTTACGAAGCTGCCGCTGCGCTCTTCATCGCCAACCTGGTCGGCATCGAACTGAATGGGGTGCAGCAGCTGATCGTTTTTCTCACAGCCATGATTGCCGCGATGGGCGCGCCCGGCATCCCCAGCGCGGGCATGGTGACCATGGTGATGGTATTGCAATCGGTGGGTTTGCCGGCTGAGGCGATTGCCATCCTGTTGCCTATTGACCGTCTGCTCGATGCATTCCGCACCGCGGTCAACGTGGAAGGGGATATGGTGGGCAGTCTGGTGGTGCAGAAGCTGGTGCGCGAGAAACCGGGTTAAGGTTTTTCCTGCAGGCGCTGACGCAGAGCGTCGGCGATTTCGATGCGCAGGCGCTCGGCGATGTTCTGCTGCATGCGTGCCGCTTCTTCCGCGACGATGATGTCGAGGTTTTCCAGCATCAAAGGCATCAAGGCATCGATTACGGCATCCGCCAGCTCTTCGCCTGTCCCGGACTGGGATGCCGGGGAGGGTCCTTCGTAGATCTCCGTCAATACCGGAACTTCAACGGCTTCTTCGAGAATGACAAAAGGCGTACTGCTTTCGTCGGGTGAGGACGTTGGCTCGGACACAGTTTCTTCCGGCGTCGCTGCATACGGAGAAGGTGCGATTTCCGGTACGGGCGGCACAGTGGTGTCTCCCGTCTGGCTGCGCTTCATCAAGGCATCCAGCCGGCTCAATACCTGCTCGAACTGTTCGTTGTTCCCGGAGTGATCCGCCACTATTGCTCCGTCGTCACATCGTGCGATTTGATTTCATAACCGCGATCGCGATAGAAGCGAAAGCGCGAGCGTGCCGTACTGCGGTCGTCGTCTTCCAGTCCGACCACTTCGATCAGGCCCTTGAATCGGCTGAAAAAGGGCGGATGGTTCGGTGTCAGATTGATCAGGATATCGTCGTGCAGCAGGTTTTCTCCCTGCCAATCGATGACGATAGGCGTTTCGGGACCGAGTGGATGATCGCTGCGGCAATGTGGCAGGAAGCCGGTGGGCGGGTGCGACCATAACACCGATTCGAGCTCCGCCGCCTCATTGGCGCCGGTAGTGTAGATGAACAGCCGCCGCTGTCTACTCAATGCCTGGTGCGCAAGTTCCGCCACCTGGCGGAACTTGTCCGTGACATTGAAATAGAAATCGATGCGCGTCATCGGCCGCTTATCGCTCGCCACTCTTTTGCATCAGGAAATGCGTCAGCAAGGGCACCGGACGTCCGGTCGAACCTTTGTCCTTGCCAGACTTCCAGGCAGTGCCGGCGATGTCCAGATGTGCCCAGTCGAATTTCTTGGCAAAGCGGGAAAGGAAGCAGGCAGCTGTGATGCTGCCGCCGGCACGGCCGCCAATGTTGGCCATGTCGGCAAAATTGCTCTTCAACTGGTCCTGGTAGTCATCCCAGGTGGGCATCGGCCAGACGCGGTCGTATGCTTCGTCGCCGGCGTTGTGCAGTTCCTTGATCAGACTGTCTGAGTTGCCGAACAGACCGCTGGCGTGGTGTCCGAGGGCGATCACGCAGGCGCCGGTAAGTGTGGCGATGTCCACCACCGACTCCGGTTCAAAACGCTCGACATAGGTCAACGCATCGCACAGGATCAAGCGGCCTTCGGCGTCGGTGTTGAGAATCTCGATGGTCTGGCCGGACATGCTGGTGACGATGTCGCCCGGCTTGTTGGCGTCGCCGTCGGGCAGATTTTCACAGGTCGGGATAACAGCGACGACGTTGATCGGCAGATTCATTTCTGCAATGGCCTTGAGCGTACCCAGCACGCTGGCAGCGCCGCACATGTCGTATTTCATTTCATCCATTTCACCTGCCGGCTTCAGCGAAATGCCGCCCGCGTCGAAAGTGATGCCCTTGCCTACCAGTGCAACCGGTTTCTGGTCGGATTCGCCCTTGCTGTAATGCATGACGATCAGCTTGGGAGGCTGACGACTGCCCTTGGCGACGCTGAGAAAGGAGCCCATGCCGAGCTTTTCCATGTCATTCTTTTCCAGCACTTCGACCTTGAAGTCGTAATTCTTTCCGAGTTCGAGAGCTTGCTCGGCAAGGTAAGTCGGCGTGCAGATGTTGCCCGGCAGGTTGCCAAGGTCCTTGGCAAGACGAATGCCGGAAGCGATGGCGAGGCCCCGTTGCAGCGCCTGATCGCCTTTCTTCAGGTCGTTACGTTGCGGAACGTTGATGACCAGCTTGTAGACGCCGCGGCGCTCTTCGTCTTTTTTGCATTGTGGGTGCGCGAACCGGTAGACAGAGTCCATGGTCAGTTCGATCATCTGTTCGATTTTCCAGCCGATGTCGCGTTTCTTGATCGGCAGTTCGGCCAGAAAACTGGCGGCATCGTTGGCGCCATGATTGTCGAGCGCCTTGATCGAGGCAGCAATGGCGCGGCGGTATTCGCGTTCGCGGAATTCGCGTTCCTTGCCCAGGCCGACCAGCAGTACGCGGTCGCAAAGCGTACCGGGAACATTGTGCAGCAGAAGGCTGCTGCCCAGCTTGCCTTCCATGTCGCCGCGGCGCAGGATGCTGCCCAGATAGCCGTCTGAAGCACGGTCGATGGCTGCGGCGGCGGCGGAAAGTTTGCGCGATTCATACACGCCGACGATGACGCAGGCGTTACGCTGTTTCTCCGGGTTGCCGTTTTTTATGCTAAATTCCATTGCTGAAGCCCTTTCCGTAAAATTTATCCGATTATCCAACGTTTCCACGCGAATTCAAACCCGGGATGATATTTAGACGATCCTTAACTCAGGAGCTCTATTCCACAGCGCTCGCCACATTCCTGACGCTGGTGGGGATCGTGCTTGCCCAGCGGGTTGCCTATTATTTGGGGATAGCGGCGCGCGGAAGTCTTGCCAGCGATGCCATTAATGCGCTCCTGGGGTTCAGCCTGCTCAAGTATCTCCCTTTGCTGCTGACATTGACGCTTTTTTTAAGCGTATTGCTGACATTGACCCGCTGGCATCGAGACAGTGAAATGGTGGTGTGGTTCACTTCCGGCATGGGATTGGCGGCTTGGGTGCGGCCAGTGATGTCCTTTGCCATTCCCTTGATCGTGGTGATCGGCGTGCTCAGTCTGTTCGTTACGCCGTGGGCGACAGGCAAGGGCGTGGCGTTTGCCGATCAGCTCAAGGCCCGCGACGAGCTGGCTGCAATCTCGCCTGGCGTATTCAAGGAGTCGCGCAATGCCGACCGCGTGTATTTCGTGGAAAGTTTCGATGAACTGGGCAATACCGTAAAAAATGTATTCGTCCAGTCCGTTCAGCACCAGAAGCTCGGCATCATTGTTGCGCAGAAAGGTTTTCGCGAAACCGATCCCAACGGCGACAATTTTCTGGTGATGACGAATGGCCGGCGTTATGAAGGCAAGCCGGATACGCCGGAATTTTCCGTGACCGAATTCGAGCGTTACGCCATCCGTATCGAGGCGGCCGAAGTTCAGGAACGTCCGCCCAGCTCGAAAACCCGTTCCAGCCAGGAGTTGATCAGCGAGCGTTCGGCGGAAAGCAGCGCCGAGTTCCAATGGCGTCTGGCGACGCCGATTTCCGCCTTCCTGCTCGTACTGCTGGCGATCCCGATGAGTTTCGTCGATCCGCGTGCGGGCCGCTCGGCCAATCTCATCATGGCCTTGCTGGTGTATGTGATTTACAACAACCTCCTTAGCATCAGCCAGGCATGGATACAACAGGACAAGATCCATCCGGTGATCGGGCTGTGGCCGGTACATGCCATCGTGCTGGCGCTGATCGTTTACCTATTCTATCGCCGGCTGTTCCTGTTGCCGCTGATTCCCAACCTGTTCCGCAAATGAAACTTTTTAGCCGCTACCTGTTCCAGGAAATCGTCGCCAGCATCGTGTTGATGATGGTTGCGCTGCTCGCGCTGTTTGCGTTTTTCGACTTGATCCAGGAGCTGGAAAGCCTGGGCAAGGGCACGTATGGCATTGGGCAGATCGTGCTGTTCGTGCTGCTCAGCATTCCCGGCCATGTATACGAGGTGGTGCCGGTCGCCGTGCTGATCGGTACCTTGTATGCGCTGGCGCAATTCGGACGCAATTCGGAGCTGGTAGTGTTGCGCACGAGCGGTGTTTCGATGTCGCAGCTTGCCCGGCCTTTGATCATCGTGGGATTGTTGTTCGCCGGGATCACTTTTCTCGGCGGCGAGCTGGTCGCGCCTTTGAGCGAGAAGTCCGCGCAGCGCATGCGCATCAAGGCGACCGATTCGGTTGTCGCGCAAGACTTTCGATCCGGCATGTGGGTCAAGGACGGCAACAGTTTTATCAATATCGAAGACGTATTGCCGGATGCCGGCCTGCTCAATGTTCACATTTATGAGTTCGATCCTGACTTCCACCTGCGTGTGGTGAGCAATGCCAAGACCGCCAATTATAGGGGCGGGCATTGGGCGCTGAGCGAAGTAACGCAGACCAGTTTCGCCGACAGGAACATTCGCTCCCAGTATTACGACAAGGCCAACTGGCAATCGGTGATCCAGCCGGAGTTGCTGAACGTGTTATTGGTCGTGCCGGAGAAGATGTCCGCCTGGAACCTGTATTTCTACATCCAGCATCTAAGCGAAAATCACCAGAAAACAACGCGGCACGAAATTGCCTTGTGGTCGAAGATGGTATATCCGGTCGCCTGTATTGTCATGGTAGTTCTGGCGCTGCCATTCGGTTTCCTGCAGCAGCGAGCCGGCGGCATCAGCGCCAAGATTTTCGTCGGTATCATGCTGGGGATAAGCTATCAGGTGCTGAATCGCTTGTTCGTGCATCTCGGCCTGTTGAACGACTGGCCGCCGCCGGTCAGTGCAACGATACCTACCCTGCTTTTCCTGACGGCCGGATTGGGGATGCTGTTCTGGACGGAGCGGCGCTAGCGCTGCTTTTCCAGTAGAACCAACCGTGACCCGGCCAACCGGTCGTGCAGGAATTCTCCATCCTTCTCCCATAAGGCCCACCAAAAGCCGATGCCTGCGAGCAGCAGCAACGCGATAGCGAATAACAGGCGTTGCAAGGCCTGGGGGAAAGTGAGCGCTGCACCGCTGCTGGCGACGACCCGTATGCGCCATGTTTTCATCGCGAGGGTCTGCCCGCCGTGCGACCAGCACCACAAAAAATAGCCGGAAATTGTCAGTAGCGAGACGCCTTGCAGCAGCCATCGGGCCGGGCCATGCGTGGCATTGTCGAAGATCGTGGTAATGATGGCGGAAGCCAGCATCCAGAGTGCGATGACGGTGAGTACTTCATAAAGCACGCAGCCTGAGCGGCGCAAAAGACTGGGCGTTTGCAAGCGTTAGTTGCCGATATCGTCTTCGGGCGCTGGTTCCGGGCGATTGTCGCGCAATTTCTGGCGTTCCGATTCTGGCAGGCGCTGGTATTCGCGCCACTTCTTGCGCAACTCCTCCTGCTTTTCCGGGGATAGGGATTCAAACCGCTGGTATTTTTTGCGGGCGTTCTCGCGCTCGTACGGTGTCATGCGACTCCAATTGTCGAGTCGCTGCTGGACGCGCTCCTGTTGCTGCGAATTCATTTTGGGATAGTCGCGTGCGATGTCGAGCATTCTTTCGCGCTGCCAGGGGCGCAGCGTGTCCCATTCCTTGGCTAGAGGCGCCAGTACTTGCTGTTGATCTTCCTCAAGTTGATTCCATTTCGGGTCGCCCCCCTGAGCGGCATGCGCTTGTCCCGCCATGAGGGCGGTTATCGTTATCAGCGCTGCGAAGAACTTGCTAGCCATGCATCGAACCCCTTGTCTACATAAGCCTCAGGCGGCAGGTCGGAGGCGAGCAGCAATGCATCCTCGACCGGCTCGGAGAAATTTTGTTGCAACATGATAAAAGCCAGGAGCGCTGCCGAAATCATCACGGCCATAGGTATCCACGCATGCTGGCCATGCAGGTGGTCGGTGATATATTTTCCAACTCCTGCAAGTGAGGTGTGTCCCTGAGCGACATGGACCGGTTGTGCCATCGCAGCGACCGCTTTCCGTCGGGCAGCGGCCAGTTTTCCGGAAGTCTGGTCGTCCAGTTCCGATGCGCCGTAATTCAATACATCGACGATTATCTTTGCGGTGTCCTGTTCGCGTGTCATAGCCGAACTCCTTTCTTTCCGAGTGACGCCGCCAATGCATGCACTGCCCGCGAGCAATGCGTCTTGACGCTTCCTTCGGAACATCCCATTATTTTTGCCGTTTCCGCTACATCCATATCTTCCCAGTAACGCAGCACGAAGGCTTCGCGTTGACGGGTTGGCAGTTTTTGTAAGGCACTTTCGATTATAGCAAGCGTTTGTGTGCGCTCCACCTGATTCTGCGGGTCGTCCTGACCATCATCGTTTACGTCGGACAAAGTTTCCAGCGGGTCATAGTCATCCTCCTCCTCGTTGCCGGACGAGAACGAGGAGAAAAGCGTCGTCCAAAGATTGCGTACCTTCTGGCGACGGAAGTGATCGCGGATGGTATTTTGCAAAATTCGCTGGAAAAGCATTGGGAACTCTTCTGCCGGTCTTTGCGCATATTTTTCCGCCAGCTTGAGCATCGCGTCCTGCACGATATCCAGCGCCATATGATCATTGCGGACTGCATACACAGCCTGCTTGAAGGCGCGGCGTTCGACCTGCGAGAGAAATTCGGATAATTCCTGAGAGTTGGCCATTCTTTTGAGCAAGCTGGAGGGAAGTCTATATCCCGGTTCCCGCCGAGTATATCAGGTTGGTTTTTTGTTGCGTGACCGGCTTTTCGTTACAATCGACCTTTCGATTCGGAAGCCTGCATCATGTTGGGAAAATTACTTTTATTGGCTCTGGCCGTATGGATGATACTGTTGCTTCTCAAGCAATATACCCGTGGCTCCCACAAGCCGAGGCCTTCCGCAAAGCCGGAGGCTCAGGATATGGTTTCATGCCAAGCTTGCGGCGTTCATCTTCCCAAGACCGAAAGCATCCTGAAAAAAGGCGCTTACTATTGCTGCAAGGAACACAGCGATAAAGCCGGGCAATGAAACTCCCTGTTATCGTTACCGACCCTCCCCTTCCGCACTCCGATGCCTATTGGCGCACGATGCGCTACTTCAGCCTGTACCGGCTGATCATCGCTGTCCTTCTTTTCAGTGCATATTTTCTGCTGAGCGAGCGGGATTGGTGGCAAAACTACAATAGCCCGTTCTATCGCCGTGCGGCCATGAGTTACGTCGGATTTGCCCTGGTGATGGGGATGCTGGCGTTGGTCCGCTGGCCGCGTTTCAATCGGCAGCTGACCTTGCAGGCGATCGGCGATATTGCGCTCATCATATTGCTGATGTATGCCAGCGGCGGGGTCAAAAGCGGACTTGGGCTGCTGCTGGTGGTTGCAATCGCTGGAGCGAGCCTGATCAGCCAAGGCCGACTTGCGCTGTTTTATGCGGCATTGGCGAGCATAGCACTGCTGCTGGAGCAGACCTGGCAAATACTGACATGGAACGAGCAATACCAGGACTACAGTCATGCTGTGATGCTGGGATTGAGCTGTTTTGCGACGGCCTGGCTGGCGCATACTTTTGCCAAGCGCACTCAGCAGAGCGAAGAACTCGCCTCGCAACGCGGCATCGATCTGGAAAACCTGGCGCAGATCAACCAACTGGTGATCCGTGACATGCAGGACGGCGTGATGGTGGTCGATCAGGATTTGCGCCTGCGGCACCACAATTTGCGCGCGGAAAGTTTGCTGAGCGTCAACACCGGCAATTGGAAAGAGTCGACGCTGGACAGGTTCGCTCCTGGCATCGCGCAGCTCTATTCGGACTGGGCGCGCGGCAATATTTCCGGCGATCAGAAATTCTCGGCCAACGGCATGGAGCTATTGCTGCGCTTTGTGCCTGTCGGCGCCGATCGCAAGCGCGGCGCGGTGATCTTCATTGAAAACTGGAGCCGGGTGCAGGAGCAGGCGCGGCAACTGAAGCTTGCCGCCTTGGGGCGGCTGACCGCCAACATCGCGCATGAGATCCGCAATCCGCTGAGTTCGATCAGCCATGCCTGCCAGCTGCTGCAGGAAGAGGAAAATCCTGATCCCACATCGCGTCGGCTATTGCAGATCATCGATGACAACGTACATCGGCTGGATCATATGGTGAAGGACGTGCTGCAGTTGAGCCGGCGCGACCGTAGCCGAATGGAAACTGTCCGGCTCGGCGAGTTTCTGAAGGAATTTCATGAGCATTTTTGCCGGGTCGAAAAAATTCCTGAAGAGTGTTTCGTGCTCGAAGTCGAGGAAGCCGGACTGGCCTCAATTTTTGATCGCCAGCATTTGCATCAGATTTTATGGAATCTTTGCCGCAACGGTTGGCGCCACGGACAAAAGCAGAGCGGCAGCCTGAAGGTGCGGCTGCACGAAGGCGCGCGCCCATCCAGGCTGGAGATCGAGGTGACGGACGACGGAGCCGGTGTGCCGCCGGAAGTGCGTGCCCATCTGTTTGAGCCTTTTTTTACTACCGAAGCCAGCGGAACCGGACTGGGTCTGTATGTTGCACGCGAGTTATGCGAAGCCAACGGCGCGGCGCTGGATTATGTAGAATCTTCCAACGGCGCGCGATTCATTATTTACCTGAAGAGACAATATGCCTGATATTCCTGCAACGGCGTCATGCCTGGTGGTGGATGACGAAGCCGACATCCGCGAACTGCTGGTGTTGACGCTTGAGCGTATGGGGCTTGCTGTGGACAGCGCATCGAACGTGGCCGAGGCGCAGCAGAAATTGACGCAGCGGGATTTCGCGCTCTGTCTGACGGATATGCGCTTGCCTGACGGCGACGGCCTGGAGTTGATGCGGCATATTTTCCAGCACCGGCCGGGCATGCCGGTGGCCGTGATTACCGCCTACGGCAGCGCGGAAAATGCCGTGGCCGCGCTCAAGGCCGGCGCATTCGATTACCTTTCCAAACCCATTTCCCTCAAGCAATTGCGCCCGCTGGTGCAATCGGCGCTCAAGCTGTCGGAACGGGGCGAAGCCCAGCCCTCAGGGCTCACCCTGATCGGTGATTCCTCGCCCATACGCCAGGCGCGCCAAATGATAGAAAAACTGGCGCGTAGCCAGGCGCCGGTATATATCAGCGGCGAGTCCGGCAGCGGCAAGGAGTTGGCGGCACGCCTGATTCACGCTAACAGTGTGCGTCGCGATGGGCCGTTCGTGCCGGTCAACTGTGGCGCGATTCCGGAAAGTCTCATGGAAAGCGAGTTTTTCGGCTACAAAAAAGGTGCTTTTACCGGCGCCTTGCAGGACAGGGAGGGGTTTTTTCAAGCCGCCAGCGGCGGTACCTTATTCCTGGACGAAGTCGCCGACCTTCCGCTGCCGATGCAGGTGAAGCTGTTGCGCGCGATTCAGGAAAAGAAGGTACGCATGGTCGGCAGCACGCAGGAAGAAAACGTGGATGTTCGCATCATCAGCGCAACGCACCGCAACCTGTCCCACATGATGGAAGACGGCCTGTTTCGCCAGGATCTTTATTATCGCCTTAACGTCATCGAGCTCAAGATGCCGCCATTGCGAGAAATGTCCGAAGACATTCCGCAACTTGCCGCCAATATACTTGCAAAGCACTGCCGCGAACTCGGCGCGGCCATTCCGGAGCTATCGCAGGCCGCGGCATCGGCGTTATCCCGGCATGCTTTTCCGGGCAATGTTCGTGAGCTGGAAAATGTACTGGAGCGTGCCCTTGCGCTGTGCAACGGCAGCGCCATCGAGAGCGAGGATCTGTTACTGGAAGCGTCTTCGCAGGCCGAAGATGATGTCTCGTTGTTACCCGCAGGAGAAATTCCGTTGCCGGAGTATCTGGAAAGCATCGAGCGGAAAATCCTGCTCGATGCCCTCGAGAAAACCGGAAACAATAAAACCGCCGCTGCCAAATTGCTGGGCGTCAGTTTCCGGACATTGCGTTATCGCCTTGCCAAGCTGGGGCTTGGCAAGGATTAGACTCAGGAAAGCGCGATGGCCAGATAGCTCACATACATTGCGCCGTTCACCCACACATGCCACACCTTGAGGTGGCCCTTGCCGGCCATCCAGCGCAGCCACAGCGCAGCCAGCAATGTAACGATGACGCCGGCCAGCACTTCGCTGCGCGGCTCCCATGGCGTCAGCATGATGCCGATTGCCGGCAGCAGCGTACCCTGGAACACCATCGCGCCGGTGATGTTGCCGAACGCCAGTGTGTCCTTGTGCTTGCGGATCCACAGGATGCTGTTGACCTTCTCGGGTAGCTCGGTCGCAATCGGGATGATCAGCAAGGACAGCAGCAGTGCGGAAATGCCGATGATCGCGGCAGCCTCTTCGACGCCATGGATGAAGCCGTGTGCGCCGAAAATCAGCAGCGCGAGGCCGCCTGCCAGTTGCAGCAGGATGACGATCATGTTGTTGGGCAGGCCAATGCGACACAGGAACATCGGATCGTCGGCTTCGGTCGCGTGGCCTTCATGCACCAGCGCCTTGGAAGCGCGCAGGGTGAGCATGATGTAGATGAAGTAGATCAATACCATGCCGATGCCCAGCGCAGCGCGAACGGTAGTCAGCGTGTGCGGAATGAACAATGCCAGGGTGGCGAATGCGAACGCGGCCAGGAAGAAGTTCAGGTCGCGCACCAGGCCGGTTTTCTCCGGGCGGAATTCGCCGTGGACGCCACGCTTTTTCAGCACCGCGAATGCCAGCAGTGAAAGCGATAGGGTCGACAGCATCAGCGGTGCGCCGAGAATTGCGCCGACACCGATTTCCTCGTTGACCTGGGTGTTGGCTGTACCGGCCAGCAGCGCCAGCAGAGGGACCATGGTTTCCGGCAGCGCCGTGCCGACGGCGGCGAACAATGAACCGGTCACGCCTTCGGAGATTTTGAGTTTTTCGCCCAAATGTTCGAGAGCATTGGTAAAGATTTCGGCAGCGACTAGAATCACCACCAGCATGACGAATAGTTCAAGGAATATCATGGGAAGTCCTGACAGATTGTTTAGCCCGCGATTGTATCGGAATCGGACTTTTCTCGCATGAGCGCGCTTCCTGTCGAGGCGGGCGGCGTTGTCTCATGCGCACGTCAGATTGCTTCGCCCAATTATGATGAACGCGCGTCAGGATCCTTGATCGAGCTGGTCGTCATCCACAACATCAGCCTCCCGCCGGGCGAATTCGGCGGCGAGGGGGTGATCAAGCTGTTCACTAACCGCCTTGATCCCGCGGCACATCCGTATTACCGCGAAATCCATCATTTGAAAGTATCGTCGCACTTCTTCATTCGGCGCGACGGTGAGTTGATCCAGTTCGTTCCCTGCGACAAGCGCGCCTGGCATGCGGGTGTTTCGCAATGGCAGGGGCGCGAACGTTGCAATGATTTTTCAATCGGTATTGAGCTGGAAGGCGATGACGAAACGCCTTTTGAAGACGCCCAATACACGACGCTCAATGCTTTATTGGCTATATTGAAGCAGGCCTACCCCATCACCGGCATCACCGGCCATTCCGATATCGCTCCCGGCCGCAAAACCGATCCGGGGCCGTGTTTCGATTGGCATAGGGTCAGCCGATGACAGGTTTTTCCGATGCATAGAACCATTTCAGCATGAACGGCGGCGCCATCGTAGTCAGGGCAATCACGATCAGCAGCGCGGCGTACAGTTCGCCGGACAAAATGCCCTGACTGAACCCTAGCTGGGCGAAGATCAGCCCCACTTCGCCGCGCGGAATCATCGACAGCCCGATGGCGGTCTGCATGCGCCGCGATTCGCGGATGCAGAACCCGGCAGCGAATTTTCCTGCAAATGCCGCCAACAGCAAGGCGCCAGCCAGGGCCCAGATAGTAGCCGAACTCCAGTCCACTGCTTTCAGGTTGAGCGATACGCCCACCATCACGAAAAATAACGGAGAAAAGGTATGGATCAAAGGGCGCATCTGGTCTTCCACCCGTTGTGCCAGCTTGGGGCTGGGCGTGAAAGCAATGGCATAGGAGGAGGTCAGGCGGATGCGCAGCTTCAATCCAAAATGCTGGCCGAATGCCAGGCCGGCCGCAAAGCCGCCCATGATTTCCGGCGCGCCGACTACGTGTGCCAGCCAGGAAAACAGCAGGATCAGTGCCAGTGCCATCGTCAGCAGCAGGCCGGTGAGGCGGCGCGCCGGTCGAAGTGATCGATGATCTCGGCGGCGAATTTGGCGACGAAAGGTGCCAGCGCCATGAACAGCAGGATATACAAGCCGACTTCGCCCAGCGCCTTTACGGAAACCTGCTGCTCCACGGCGAACTGGTACAGGAAGGCCAGCGCCAGCACGCCCAGAATGTCGTCCAGCACCGCCGCACCGATGACGATCTGCGCTTCGTCCGATTGGCGTTTCCCGAGATCATTCAGAACCCGCACGGTAATGCCGATGCTGGTGGCCGTCAGCGTGCCGCCAATGAACAAGGCGGTCAGTTCGGGCAAATTGAACATCCACGCACTCACGCCGTAGCCCAGGAAAAACGGTAGCAGAAAACCGACCAGCGCGACGATCACCGGTTTTGCGCCGGAACGTGCCAGCCGGTGCAAATCGGTATCCATGCCCACTTCGAAAAGCAGCAGAATGATGCCAATTTCTGCCAGCAGTTTCATCGTGGCATCCGGTGATACCCATCCGAGTAACGAAGGCCCTACCATAAGTCCGGCCAGCAATTCGCCGATGACAGCAGGAATGCCGAAGCGCGCAACGGTTTCGGAAAATACGCGAGCCGAGATCAGGACGATGGCGAAAAGAAGAAAAAATTGGTGCAATTCCATGGGAAATCTTTCGGTCGAAGACTGAGTGCCATTCTAATGGCTAATCGGCTGCCTTAATATTTTGATATTTCCTGTTACGAAAAGGTCATGTCCATGGCTGCAGCCACATTTTCGTATGCTCAAATTCATCAGATCGTCTCGCATATTCCCCGCGGATGCGTGGCGACTTATGGTCAGATCGCGAAGTTGGCAGGCATCCCGAACGGAGCCCGTGCGGTAGGCTATGCGCTAAGTGCCCTGAATGACAGCAGCCTGGTTCCCTGGCATCGCGTGGTCAATGCAGCAGGCGAAATCAGCCAGCGTTCGATCGGGAGTTCGATGGAAAATATCCAGCGTATCCGTCTGGAGCGGGAAGGCGTGGTTTTCGACGCGAATGGACGCGTTTGCCTTGCAGATTTCAGGTGGAAGCCCTGAAGGCGCGGGAGCGCTGGCTCGATCTGGCAAGGGGCTCAGTGGGTTCATCAGCACCCATGACTAAGACCATTTTTCTGCACAATCCGTAAATTGACCAACCGGTCAGTCAGTGGCACACTCGGCTGACTGAAATCCACGCGAGCATTGCCGTGCAAGCTGTCAAAATTGTTACAGAAAATACCGATGCAAGCAGTACCGAACGCATTCTGGCGGCTGCTGAGTTTTTATTTGCCGCGCAAGGGTTCGATGCCGTTTCGATGAATGCCATCGCTGCCCGGGCAGGTGTCAGCAAAGCCAATATTTTCCATCACTTCAGCTCAAAGAATGCGTTGTATCTGGCCGTGCTCCAGGCAGCCTGCAAGGAGTCATGCGAACGTCTTGAGCGCCTGGAAAGCGGCGACGGGAATTTTGTTGAGCGACTCTGTTCCTTTGCCCAGAACCACTTGGAGGGGTTGCTGAGTCATGCCCAGGTGGCGCGGCTCATCTTGCGCGACATGCTGGACATGGGGCCGGATCATCACCGGGCGTTGGCGGAACAGGTGTTCGGGAAGAATTTCTCCAAATTGGTTGAGCTTATCCGTCACGGGCAGGAACGCGAGGAGTTACGCAGTGACATTGATCCGGCAGCCGTGGCAGTGATGCTGATAGCGGCCAATATCCATTTTTTCCAGACGCGTGACACGCTGCGCCATTTGCCGGGCGTCAGCTTTGGCGACGATCCCTTGAGCTATAGCCAGAAAATGATGCAAGTGTTGCTGAGCGGCCTGCGGCCAGCTAAAGAACAATAATCATGAAGGAATGTTCCATGAAAACGATTTCAGGCACCGCGGTGGTCGTATTTGCCCTCGTGCTTGGCGCATGCGCCAAAAAGACCGAGCAAGAGGCTAAACCCGCAGCGCCGCCTGCCACGCTTATTTCTACCGCGGCGGCACAAACGCGCGACCTGGAAATTCGCGAAGAGGCCATTGGAACCCTGGAGGGGCTGATTGATCCGACTATTGCCGCCGAAGTCCCGGCGCGGGTGACCAAAGTGATGGCGCATGCCGGCGACACGGTTAAGCAAGGCCAGTTGATCGCGCAACTGGATGCCGAGGATATCCAGTTGCAGCGGCGTGAAGCGCAGGCTGAAATCGCGCGCATCCAGGCTTTGTTGGCCAATCAGGGCAAGGTGGTCGAGCGCAATCAACGGCTGGTGCAAAAGAATTTCATTTCGCAGAATGCGCTGGACGATGTGACCACGCAGCAGGACGCCCTTCAGCAGCAACTGGAGGGCGCCCGGGCACGACTGGCGGTCATCGAGCACAACAATACCAAGACGAGCGTACATTCGCCGCTCGACGGGCGTATCGAAAAGCAGATTGTTTCCGTCGGCGATTACGTCAAGGTGGGCGATCCTTTATTCCAGATCATCGGCACGCAGCGGTTGCGTGCACACCTGCCTTTTCCCGAGAACGTTGCGGCGAGGCTGAAGCCGGGGCAGACGGTGCGGCTCTCGACACCGACTGCGCCGGACCAGGTGGTGGTGACCACGATCAAGGAAATCAAGCCTTTGATCGGCAGTGCCAACCGCGCGGCGGACGTAATTGCCGATGTGGTGGGTCAGGCGGGATGGCATCCCGGAGCCAGCGTCAATGGCGCCGTGGTGCTCGGCGAGCATGCGCAATCGGTCGTTGTTCCCGAGCAGAGCGTGGTGTTGCGGCCAGCCGGCGAAGTGGCGTATGTGATCAAGGACAACAAGGCGCAGCAACGCATCATCAAATCAGGCTTACGCGAACAGGGCATGGTGGAGGTCGTGGAAGGCCTTGCCAGCGGTGAGGTCGTGGCGGTGGATGGCGCGGCGTATCTTACCGACAATGCGGCCGTGAGCGTGCAGGCCAAGCCATGACGCTGCCGGAGTTATCGATCAAACGCCACGTGCTGGCGTGGATGCTTTCCGGCGTACTGGTGCTGCTGGGCGTCATCAGCTACCAACGTATCGGCATCGACCGGTTCCCCTATATCGAATTTCCGGTAATTTCCGTCACTACGCGTTTGCAAGGCGCGAATCCGGATATCGTCGACTCCAGCATTACCAACATCATCGAAACCTCGGTCAACAGCGTGCCGGGCATCGAGCATATACAGTCCACTTCCAGCCCCGGCGTTTCCGTGGTGGCGATCACTTTCGATCTGGATAAAAGGATCGATGTCGCATTCAACGAGGTGCAATCCAAGGTCAACCAGGTATTGCGCCGCTTGCCGGATGAGGTCGACCCGCCGGTGGTCGCCAAGGTGGAAACCGGCGCCAGCCCGATCATGTGGCTGGCATTGCGCGGGGACCGTACCCAGCAGCAGCTGAATCAGTACGCATCCAATGTCTTGAAGAAGCGTCTGGAGACGGTGGATGGCATCGGCGAGGTCAGGCTGGGCGGTCGTCGCGATCGTACGATACGCGTCAACCTTCTGCCGGATCGCATGGCGGCGATGGGGATTACGCCGCAGGATCTGCAGACTGCATTTCAGCAAGAGCATGTGCAGTTGCCCGGTGGTTTTCTGGTAGGCCAGAAAAGCGAGTACTTGCTCAAGCTGGACATGGAGTTCCACAAGCTGAGCGATCTGGGCACGCTGATCGTCGGTTATCGTGACGGCGCGCCTATCAAGCTCAGGGATGTGGCTGAGCTCGAGGATGGTTTGGAGGATTATCGGCAGCTTGCGCACTTCAACGGCGAACCGACTGTGGGTCTGGGCATGGTCAAGATCGCCAACGCGAATACGGTGGCGATCATCGACGAGGTCAAGCGCCGGCTGGACGAGGAAATCCGCCCACAATTGCCGCCCGGCATGACCATCGAGATTGCGTCCAACGACGCGCTTTATATCCAGGAAATCATCAACGCGCTGAAGGAACACCTGATCGAAGGAACCTTGCTGGCGGCCTTCATCGTGCTGCTGTTCCTGCGTTCGCTGCGTTCAACGCTGATCATTGCCACGGCGATTCCCGTATCGCTGATGGGATCCGTGGCGGTCATGTACTTCTCCGGCTTCACCTTCAATACGATGACGCTGCTGGCATTGCTGTTGTTGATTGGCGTGGTGGTGGACGACGCGATCGTGGTGCTCGAGAACATCTTCCGCCATCGCGAGAAGATCGATCCGGACCCGGTCACATCGGCGCTTAATGGCAGCAAGGAAGTGGTTTTTGCGGTAATGGCGGCGACGCTGTCGCTGGTATCGATTTTTGCGCCGGTAATTTTCATGAGCGGCATTATCGGCCAGTTCTTCAAATCGTTCGCGGTTGTAGTTACCTTTGGCGTACTGGTGTCACTGTTCGTTTCGCTGACGCTCACGCCGATGTTGTGCTCGCGCTACCTCAAGGTAGCGCCGCAGCATGGGCGCGTGTATTACGCGCTGGATCGCTTTTTCGAGGGCATGGATAAGCTGTATCGCCGCTTGCTGGGCTTGGCGCTGAATTACCGCTGGCTGGTGGTTGGAATTACGCTGCTGAGTGTGGCTTCCAGTGTCTGGTTTTTCCAGCAGGTCAAAAAGGAATTCGTGCCGGAGGAGGACGAAGGGCGTTTCATGGTGTACCTGAAGACGCCCCTGGGCTCGAGCGTCGATTACACCAATACGCGCCTGATCGAGGTCGAGAGGGTATTGGGCAGTCATCAGGCGATTGCTACTTATTTCACTGCCATCGGCATCGGACAAGCCGGCCAGGTCAACCAGGGTTTCGCTTTCGTGCGACTGCAGGATCGCGCCGACCGCGACATCAGCCAACAGAATCTGCTCAAGAAACTGCGCGTCGAGCTTGCCCAGATACCAGGCGTGCGCGCGTTCCCGGCGCCGGTGCCCATTGTCGGCGGCCAACGCGGTGATCCGCTCCAGTTCAATTTGGCGGGACCCAACCTGGATAAGGTGGGGATGCTGGCGAAGATACTGCAGGAAAAACTGGGTAATACGGAAGGCATGGGCAAGGTCGATCTCGACATGCAGCTTGATCTGCCGGAGCTGGTAATGAGCGTGGACCGGACGCGCGCAGCGAGCTTCGGGCTATCCGCGAACGATGTCGCGTATTCGCTCAACATGCTGACCGGCGGCATCGATGTCGCCAAGTACAACGACGAGCCGGGCGATGGTGAGCGCTACAACATCCGCCTCAAAGCCAAGGATGGAACGCTGGCGCAGCCGGCAGACCTGACCAAAATCTATCTGCGCAGCCAGGACGGTGAACTGGTGCGCCTGGATACGGTGGCGCGCTTTGAGCAGAAGCTGGGTGCGGCGGTGATTGGGCGTTTCGATATGCAATATGCCGCCAGTTTCTATGCTACGCCGACGATTCCTTTGGGCGATTCGGTGAACAAGGTGCGCGAAGTGGCATCCGAGATCCTGCCACCCGGCTACTCGATCAAATTCATAGGGCAGGCCGAGGAGTTCGGCAAGACGGTGCAGAACATGATTTTTGTGTTTGCGCTGGCAATGGCCCTGCTGTACATGGTGCTGGCAAGCCAGTTCAACTCTTTTCTACAACCGCTGATCATTATGCTGGCGCAGCCGCTGGCGATCATCGGCGGCGTAATGGCGCTATGGCTGATGGGCCATTCATTGAACATTTACTCGATGATAGGCCTGGTGTTGCTGATCGGGCTGGTGGCGAAGAACTCCATCCTGCTGGTCGACCTTACCAACCAGCGACGGGAGGAAGGCATGGCCATCGATGCCGCCTTGCAGGACGCCTGCCCGATTCGCCTCCGGCCGGTGTTGATGACTTCCTTGACGGTAATTCTTGCGTTGCTGCCAGCCGCGATGGGCTTTGGTGCGGGTGCCGAAACCAACGGTCCGCTGGCGGTGGCAGTGATCGGGGGGATGATTACGTCAACGCTGTTGACGCTGGTGGTGGTGCCGTCGGTTTACTCGCTGACCATGCACGGTGTAATGCGGTGGGACAATAAAAAGGCCTGACGCTGAGGTGTCAGGCCTTTAAAGGAAGTCTGGTCGAATTAGACCGTAATGTAGCGTGCAGCAGTTAGGGCCGCATCGTAGTCCGGTTCTTTGCCAATTTCCTGTACCAATTCGGCATGCAGAACCTTGTCGTTTTCATCCAGCACGATCACTGCGCGGGCGGTCAGGCCAGCTAACGGGTAGTCGGTAATCATCACGCCGTAATCCTTATGGAAATCACGGCCGCGCATGGTGGAAAGCGTGAATACGTTCTGCAGGTTTTCCACCGCGCAAAAACGGCTTTGAGCAAAAGGCAGGTCCGCAGAGATCACCAGTACGACAGTGTTCGGCAGCATGCTTGCCAGTTCATTGAATTTACGAGTGGATTCTGCACAAACAGGAGTGTCGAGGCTGGGGACGATATTGAGGATTTTTCGGCGACCGGCAAACTGGCTGAGCGAGACGTCGTTCAGATCCTTGTCCACCAACATGAAGCTACGGGCGGAGTCGCCGACACGAGGAAACGTTCCTCCAACGTTGATGGGTTCGCCCTTGAAAGTCACGGTTGCCACGGGTATCTCTCCTCTTATGTATTTATGCTAAGTGCTTGTGGAAGTATGCCCTGTTGTACATGGTGCTGGCAAGCCGGGAAGCAGCTTCGGGACGGGCTTGGCAAAATTTTGGGAGATGAAATTTTATTTGCGTCAACGGAAAGCGTTTGTCCAGCGTTCAAGTCTGATAACGATGTAGGAAACATTCCACCAGGCTTGCCGGTCTTAATTTTTAGACCAGTAATTCTTTTCGTACCTGAGCCCATATTCCCTGCCTCATGTGCGTGTTTAAGTTTCGCTCCTATCATGATGACAAATCATGATAATTTGGATATGATGGTCCACGGCAGAATTTGCGTTTTCAGGAGGAAGAAGTGTATCTAAGGTTTTTGCTACTGAGTATTGCGTTGACCTTATCTTTCTCTATCCCCGTTGCGTGGGCCGCACAAGGCGAAGGTAGCGGAGAGAGTCGTACCACCGTTACCACCGCCAAAGCGAAAGCCAAGGCAAAAGCGAAAGCAAAAGCGCGTGCAAAAACACGCGTAAAAGCGCGCATCGCCAAACGCTCGGCTTATGTCCAGCGAGTCAAACATACCCCTTCTGTCGAACAACTGGATGAAAGTATAGGCGGCGAACTACGCCTCGCGTCCGCCAAGGCGCTGATCCTGAACCAGGAAACCGGCGAAGTGCTCTATGCCAAGAGTACTGATCTTCCTACTCCCATTGCATCAGTCACCAAGCTGATGACGGCCATGGTCGTGCTTGATGCACGTCAGCCGATGGACGAAATGATTACTGTCACTTCCGCCGACGTTGATACCTTGAAGCGGACCAGTTCGCGCTTGCCGGTCGGCGCCACCTTGTCGCGCGCCGAGATGCTTCAGCTTGCGCTGATGTCTTCCGAAAACCGTGCGGCATCGGCCTTGGGCCATGCCTACCCCGGCGGCTATCAGGCCTTTATTAGTGCAATGAACATAAAGGCCATGATGCTGGGCATGACGCGTTCGCAATTCGTGGATGCAACTGGCCTGAATAGCAATAATGTCTCGACAGCGGAAGATCTGGCGAAGATGGTTAGTGCCGCCTATGAGTATCCGGAAATCCGTCAGGTCAGCACCACTGCATCTTATGCCGTTGAAATGAACGGCATGCGTCGGCCGGCGGAATTCCGCAATACCAACATTCTGGTGCGAAACGGTGAATGGAATATCGGGCTGTCGAAAACCGGGTTCATCAACGAAGCCGGACGCTGCCTGGTGATGCAAGCCTTGATCGCCGGTCAGCCGCTGATCATCGTGCTGCTGGATTCTGCCGGAAAATATACGCGGATAGGTGATGCCAATCGCATCCGCAAATGGATCGAGAGTAATCGCTTGATGGCCAAGCTTGGTTAACGGGTTCTGAGTTCTGATAAAGCCGGCCATTGGCCGGCTTTATTTTTTCTTGGCCGCGGTCTTTTTGGCAGTGGATGCCTTCTTGGTCGTAGTTGTTTTCGCTGTGGCCGTCTTGCGAGCCGCAGTTTTCTTTTTGGCCGGTGCACCCTTGGCAGCTTTTGCAGTCAGCAACTCCAGCGCCTGTTCCATCGTGATCGATTCGATCTCCTCATCCTTAGGCAGCGTGGCGTTGATCTTGCCGTGCTGGACATAGGGGCCGTAGCGGCCGGAGTAGATCGCGATAGCGCCGCCTTCGGTGGGATGCTCGCCCAGCTCGCGCAACGGAGCAGCCTTGGCTTTGGCTTGTGCCAGCAACTCAACGGCGCGTGGCAGATCGATATCAAAAATGCTGTCCGATTTCGGAATCGATTTGAAAGTGCCGTCATGGTTCAGATACGGCCCGAAACGGCCGATACCGGCAGTGATCTTCTTGCTGGTGTCGGGATGCAAGCCGATTTCGCGCGGTAGCGCGATCAGCTTGAGGGCGATGTCCAGATTGACGCTTGCCAGCGGAATTTCCTTGGGGATGCTGACACGCTTCGGTTTCTTCTTGGGATCGTCCGCGACCTGTCCCAGTTGCAGGTAAGGGCCGTAGGGCCCATTCAGCAGCATGATATCTTTGCCGCTGGCCGGATCCGGGCCGATAGTGACCGGTTCGGTGCTCGTCGGCGTATCGCCGTCGAGATTGCGCGTGTAGTCGCATTCCGGGTAGGCGGTGCAGCCGATGAAGCTGCCGCGCTTGCCCAGGCGCTTCGATAATGGCTTGCCGCATTTGGGGCAGGCTTCTTCCAGAACTTCCGTCCCCGGTCGCTCGACTTCGCTCTTGTCGGTGATCTGCTGATTGAAGCCCTGCCAGAATTCATTCAGGACTGGAATCCAGTCCCGTCCGCCTTCGGCGATATCGTCCAGCTCGTTTTCGAGGTTGGCGGTGAAGTCGTAATCGACGTACTTGGTGAAATGCTCCGTCAGGAATTTATTGACGATGCGGCCGACGTCGGTCGGCTTGAAGCGCTTGTTGTCGAGCAGCACGTACTCGCGATCCTGCAGGGTCGAGATGATGCTGGCGTAGGTCGAAGGACGGCCGATGCCGTATTCTTCCAGCACCTTCACCAGGCTGGCTTCGGAGTAGCGCGGCGGCGGTTCGGTGAAGTGCTGGTCGCCCCATATCTTGATGAGGTCGAGTACTTCCCCCACTTCCAGTGCTGGCAGCTTGCTTTCGCCTTCTTCCTCGGCGTCGTCCTGGCCTTCCATGTACACCGCGATAAAACCGGGGAATATCATGGTCTGGCCAGTGGCGCGGAACAGGTTGGCTTCACTTCCGACGGAGAGGTCGACGCTGACCGCATCGAACTTGGCCGGTGCCATCTGGCAAGCCAGTGCGCGTTTCCAGATCATGTCATAGAGGCGGAACTGCTCCGGCGTCAGGTGGTGGCGCAGGCTGTCCGGCGAGCGGCGGATGTCGGTGGGGCGGATGGCCTCGTGCGCTTCCTGCGCGTTCTTGGCTTTCGTTTTGTACATGATCGGCGACTTCGGCAGATATTCCGCATCGAAATTGCCCTTGATGTAGTCGCGGATCTGCATCACCGCTTCGGCTGCCATGCTGAAGGAGTCGGTGCGCATGTAGGTGATCAGGCCGACCGAACCTTCCGCGCCGACGTTGATGCCTTCATACAATTGCTGCGCGATACGCATCGCTCGGCTGGTGGTGAAGCCCAGCTTGCGTACGGCCTCCTGCTGCAGGGTGGACGTCGTGAAAGGTGCCGCCGGGCTGCGGTTTTTCTGTTTCTTTTCAACACGGCTGACCGTGGTCTTGCCCGCACTCGTCGCCAATAGCTTGCCGACGATCTCGGCCTGCTGGTCCTGTGTGGTGACCGTGAATTGCTCGACCTTGCTGCCTTCCAACTGCACCAGTCGGGCGTCGAAAGCCTGCTTCTGCTTGCGGCTTTGCAGGTGGATCGTCCAGTATTCCTGGCTCTTGAATGCTTCGATTTCCAGTTCGCGCTCGACGATCAAACGCAGCGCCGGGCTTTGCACGCGGCCGGCGGAGAGTCCGCGGCGGATTTTCTTCCACAGCAGCGGCGACAGGTTGAAACCGACCAGATAATCCAGCGCACGACGCGCCTGCTGGGCATTGACCAGCGGCATGGAGATATCGCGCGGCTCATCGATGGCGTGTTGCACCGCGCTCTTGGTAATTTCGTGAAACACCACGCGCTTCAGGATCTTGTCCTTGAGCAATTTTTTGGATTTCAGGATTTCAGCGATATGCCAGGAAATCGCCTCCCCCTCGCGGTCCGGGTCGGTTGCCAGATAGATGGCGTCGCTGGTTTTCACCGCCTTGGCAATGGCATCGACATGCTTGGAGTTGCGGTCGATGATTTCGTATTTCATTGCGAAATCGTGCTCGGTATCGACCGCTCCGCTTTTTGGGATCAGGTCGCGTACATGGCCGTAGGAAGCCAGCACTTCGAAATCCTTACCCAGGTATTTCTTCAGTGTTTTGGCCTTGGAAGGCGATTCGACGATCAGCAATTTGGACATGGGGGGTGCGCAAAATAAGTGCAAGAGCGGCAGATAATACAGACTAAACGGTCGCCTAGACAAGAAATGCTGATTGGACAGAAGGTGTTAGGGCAGGTTTTGCCCGGATTTCGATGGAAAAGGGATGCGGCCGCACGTATTATTCGACCATGTTGCAACAAGGCCCTTATAAATTTGGCGCTCTTGCGCTTATCCTGGCGCTCGCCTGGCTAGCTGAAAGCCAGTGGCTGCATCTGTTGTCGCCGCTGCAAACACGGCTGTCGGATGTCATGATCGCGGACCATGCACTCAAAAGCAGACCCGATACCGATATCGTGATCGTCGATATCGATGAGCGCAGTCTGGCGGAAATGAGTCCGCATGTCGGCCGCTGGCCCTGGCCGCGCTCCATGCATGCCGAACTGATCGAAGCGATCGAGCGCCAGCAGCCGCGCGCCATCGTATTCGATATCCTGTTCAGCGATCCGGATATGACCCGTCCGCAGGATGACGCCTATTTCTTCGAAGCCATCCGCGCCACGAACAACACCTATTTCCCCATGCTGGTGCTCGAGGACAACGAGCAGGCAGCGCGCATTCCTCTGGCGCAATACGGCGAGCTACTGGGTATCGTGCGCGGACCTGGAGCGAAAGCGAATGCCAGTCTGACATTGTTGCTACCCTTGATTCCCATGGTCGAGACAGGTCGGTTGGGGGCACATAACGCGATCAACGATGCCGATGGCGTGCTGCGCAAATACGCGGTTTACCATGAGAAAGATGGCTGGCGGATTCCTTCGCTGCCGGCCAGGGTTGCGCAAGGGCTGGGCTATGCGCTTCCGCAAAACCCATGGATTACGCTCAACTGGCATGGTCGTGCGCTTTCCCATGCGCGTGTTTCGTATGCGGATGTTTACGCCAACTTGCAACACAGGCAGACGCAACGTCCGGCAAACGAATTCAGCGGCAAAATCGTCATTATCGGCGCGACCGCCAACGGTTTGCATGATGTCCGGGCCACCCCGATCGACGGTTTTTACCCGGGCGTCGAAATTCTTGCTACTGCCATCGACAACCTGAAAAACGGCGATCCGCTGCAAGCAGTACCGAACTGGATGCCGACGGCCATCGGTTTCCTGTTGTTGTTGGCGATGTATGCGAGCTTTGTCCGTTACCGCTACGTCGTGCGCATAGGCTTAATGTTGGCAGCCGTCACATTGCTTTCACTAGTGGTTAGCCATGCTGCGCTCTCATGGCGTTACCTGTTGCCGTTGCTGGCGCCTATCACCTTCGCCTGGCTTTATTACGCGATTGCCGCGTTGATGGAGTATTTGAGCGAGCGCAAGGCGCGTGAGCGGGCGGTACAGACCTTCGGTCGTTTCCTCGATCCGCGGGTGGTCAAATCGCTGGTCGACCGCGGCGAAACCACACAGTCTTTGAGCGGCAAGAGCAGCGATATCAGCGTGCTGTTTTCGGATATCCGGGGCTTCACAACGCTATCCGAAGCGAGTACTCCGGAACAGGTGGTCGAACTGCTGAACGGGTATTTCACCTTGCAGGCGGGCGCGGTTTTTGAGCAGGAAGGCACGCTCGACAAATATATCGGCGATGCTATCATGGCTTTCTGGGGAGCGCCCGAGCATCAGCCCGATCACGCTTCGCGCGCCGTCGCCGCCGCACTTGACATGAGTGCCCGGCTGGAAAGATTTCGCGAACAAGCGGGACAACTCGGCAGCGAACTTGAAATCGGCATCGGCGTGCATAGCGGAGCGGCAGTAGTCGGGTTCATCGGTTCGGAAAATCGGCAGGATTACACCGCGATTGGGGATACGGTGAATCTGGCCAGCCGCATCGAAGGGCACACCAAGGGTATCTGCCGGGTGCTGGTGTCGGAAGAAACCAAAATCAGATGCGAGCAGCACGAAGACTCCCCTTATGTATTTATCGACCGCGGCAGCTTTCAGGTCAAGGGAAGAGTGCAGCCGGTGCGATTATTCGAACCCAGGGAGAAACCATGAAAAACCTCAGCTTGCCGCTGACATTTTTTTTGTCATCGATGAGTATCGCCTCCATTGCAGCCGAAACGGGGCAGATACTCGTCAATACCGATCTCAAGAGCGAGCCGTTCGCCGATGCCAAAACGCTGGCGAGCCTCCCCGGCAATAGCGCCGTGGATGTGCTGAAGCGTCAGGGTGGCTGGATGCAGGTCAAGCCCGCCGGTAACGGCGAGGGGTGGGTCAAGATGACCGCCATCAAGCTTGGCGGGGCAGCGGCCGGCACCAAAGGCGATAGCGGCATGACCTCATTGTGGAATACCGCGATGCAGGGCCGTTCGGGCAATACCGGCGTTACCGTGGCAACCGGTGTGCGCGGCCTGAGTCCGGAGGACATGAAGAACGCCACCCCCTCCCCTGACGCCGTGAAGAAGCTGGATAACTACGCTGCGACCAAGAGTCAGGCCGAATCCGCAGCAAAGCGCGCCAAACTTTCCAAACAGAATATCGATTATCTGGCGGATGCAGGAGGTAAAAAATAATGGCACGACTGTCTTTGCTTCTGGGCGTGCTGCTGCTTTCGTCGGGTTCAGTACAGGCATTCAACCTTGATCTCAACAAGCTCCTTGAAGTGGGTAAAAAAACCACGGACCTGAAGGAAGTGGACGAGAAGGGAGAAGCCGAAATCGGCAGCGCCTCGGCCGCCCAATTGCTGGGCGCCGCCCCGCTGGTGCAGAACGAAAAACTTCAGGGCTACGTGAATCAGGTCGGACTCTGGCTGGCGATGCAGACCGAACGGCCCGATCTCCCGTGGCGCTTCGGGGTGATGGACAGCGATAGTGTGAATGCCTTTGCGGCTCCAGGCGGCTATGTGTTCATCACGCGCGGACTGTTGTTACGCATGCGCAATGAAGCCGAGCTGGCGGGCGTGCTGGCGCACGAAATCGCACATGTGCTGAAGCGCCACCATCTGGTCGCCATACAGAAAAATGCCAAAACCGGTCTCGCCACGGACCTGATGAGCATGGCAGTGGATAACAGCAGCAGCCAGTATGGCGAATGGAAAAAGAAGGCACTCAGCGCCAGTACCGAGCTATATGCGCGTGGCCTGGACAAGGGGGACGAGTTCGAGGCGGATCGTCTGGGCGTGGTGATTGCTGCACGTGCCGGCTACGACCCTTACGGCTTGCCATCTGTTCTGCAGGCACTGGACGGCATTAACCCGCAAGACAGCAATCTGGCGCTGATGTTCAAGACGCATCCCTCTTCGCGCCAACGTCTCGATTTGCTGGACGTTGCGATGACCGGCAATCTTGAACGCTATGCCAGCCAACCGATGGTAGCCGACCGCTTTGAGAAAATTGTCGGCGATTACGCGCGGCGTGGGAAATAACTGCTGATTGCGAGCCCGGGAGTTATCCCGGGTTGCGCATGAACTCGATGCGGTTGCCCACGGCTCCGGCCAAACTGAGTGCCAGCTCCTGGTCGATATCGCCGAACAGCGGGTCTTCCTCGGCGGCCTGGGGCATCAGCGACTTGAAGTCGAACAGGTCAGTGTCTGCCAGATGTGAAGGGGCGACATTGGTCAGTGCGCGGAAGATTTTTTCCGTGCGTCCCGGATACTCCATCTCCCATTGTTGCAGCATGTTCTTGATATTCTGGCGCTGCAGATTTTCCTGCGAACCGCACAAATCGCACGGGATGATCGGGAATTCCATGCCGCGCGCATAGGCGGCAATATCCTTTTCCGCGCAGTAAGCCAGTGGGCGGATGACGACGAACTCGCCCTTGTCCGTAGCAAGCTTGGGCGGCATCGCCTTGAGTTTTGCGCCGAAAAACATATTGAGGAACAGCGTTTGCACGATGTCGTCGCGGTGATGACCGAGGGCAATCTTGTTGGCGCCCAGTTCCTGCGCGGTACGATAGATGATGCCGCGGCGCAGGCGCGAGCAGAGCGAACAAGTGGTTTTGCCTTCGGGAATTTTTTCCTTCACCACCGAGTAGGTATCCGCCTCGACAATGCGGTAGTCCACCCCAAGCTTGTCCAGATAAGCCGGCAGGATGTGCTCCGGAAAATTCGGCTGTTTCTGGTCGAGATTCATCGCGATCAGCTTGAAATCCACGGGCGCCCGCTCCTGCAATGCCAATAGCAGCATCAGCAGCGCATGCGAATCCTTGCCGCCGCTCATGCAGACAAGTATGGTGTCGCCTTCCGAGATCATGTTGTAATCGCCAATGGCCTTGCCGACCGAGCTGATGAGTTTGTTGCGTTGGCGCAGGAAGGTGGCGGAAGCGTTTTCTGGATAGTGTTGCATCATGAAGATTCTATAAATTAATCGAACGGCCGCCGTCGACGGCAATGACCTGTCCGGTGATGAACGGAGCGTCTTCGATCAGGAAGCGCACTGCCTTGGCGACGTCTTCCGGCTGGCCGACGCGCTTCAGCAGGGTTTGCGAGATCACACGCTGGCGGTAGACCTCGTCGAACTGCGGGTTATCCTCTGGCCACAGGACAGGGCCCGGCGCCACGGCATTGACCCGCACATCCGGCCCCAGTTCGTGTGCCAGCGAGCGGGTAAGCGTCACCAGGCCGGCTTTGGCCGCGCTGTAAACCATATAGCCCTTCTTAGGACGCTCCACATGCATGTCGGTAATATTGACAATGCAGCCTTGGTTTTTGCCTAGCTCGGTTGCCGCCGCCTGCGACAGGAACAGAGGAGCCTTCAAATTGATGCCGATCAGGTCGTCCCATTGCTTTTCGCTGATTTCGCCCAGTTCGGTCGGATAATAATTGGATGCGTTGTTGATCAGAACGTCCAGCCTTCCGAAATGCTTGACCGTTTCCTGAACCAGCCCGGCCAGCTTGTGCAGGTTATGCAGGTCGCCCTGGATGATCGCAACCGAATTCGGGCGCTTGAGGTTGAGCTCGGATTGCAATGCCCGTGCCTCGCCCAGCGACTGGCGATAATGAATCATCAGGTTGGCGCCCCGTTCGTGCAGCAGACGGCAAATCGCCGCACCAACGCGCTTGGCACCGCCGGTGATAAGGATGACTTTGTTCTGAGGATTGTTCACGATGGGCAGAATCCGGGCGAAGGTTATAATTTACCATATTGACCGGCTATCCCTCAGATGACATTACTCCCCCAACCTTCAGCAGAGCAGCTTGCCCACAGTGCGGCTGTCACTGACGCTATCCGTGCCGAAATTGTCGCCTGCGGCGGCTGGATTGGTTTTTCCCGGTACATGGAGATGGCTTTGTATGCCCCGGGGCTTGGCTATTACAGCGCCGGCATGCAGAAGTTCGGCTCGGGGGGCGATTTCGTCACCGCACCGGAAATCTCCGCACTGTTTGGCCGTACGCTGGCCAGGCAAGTGGCGCAAATCGTCATCGCGACCGCTGGCGAGGTACTGGAACTCGGGGCAGGCACTGGTCGGCTTGCGGTGCAACTACTCACCGAATTGCAACGGCTGGACGCGCTTCCCGAGCGTTATCTCATACTTGAAGTCAGTGCCCACTTGCGGGCAGTGCAGCAGGAAACCATAAAGCGGGAATTGCCTGATGCATTGGCCTCGCGTGTGCAATGGCTGGATGCCTTGCCTGATGTGTTCGCCGGATGCGTGGTCGGCAACGAGGTGCTGGATGCCTTGCCGGTACACCTTGTAGCGCAGCGAGAGGGTGGCATCAGCGAGCGCGGAGTAAGTGTTGAGGGCGAAGCCTTGGTGTGGCGCGAACGCTCGGTTGAGGGCGTCTTGGCCGATGCGGTTCGGATGTGGAAGTTGCCGAACGATTACATTACCGAAATCTGCCTCGCCGCCCCTGCGCTGATCGCCAGCCTGGCCGAAAGGTTGGAGCGGGGAGCGCTGTTACTGATCGATTACGGTTTTCCGAGTCGCGAGTATTACCATCCGCAACGCGGCGGGGGGACGCTGATGTGCCATTACCGCCACCATGCGCATGGCGATCCATTCTTGTTTCCGGGATTGCAGGACATAACCGCACACGTCGATTTCACTGCCATCGCCGAGGCTGGGGTGGCGCATGGTCTGCAAGTGCTGGGCTATACCTCGCAGGCGCAGTTTCTGATCAATAGCGGCATTACCGATCTGCTGTCCCAAATCTCGCCGAGCGACATGGCCGCCTATTTGCCTCTGGCAACCCAGGCGCAGAAGCTGTTATCCCCGGCAGAAATGGGCGAGTTATTCAAGGTGATCGCGCTGGGGAAAGGGCTGGATCAGCCTTTGCTGGGATTTTCCCGCGGCGACAAGCGGCATGCGTTGTAAACGACGAAAAGCCGCTCGGGTATAATCCGCCCCTTTCTTCTCCGCTGGAATCCCGACATGGAAAATCACCGTGCCATCCGCAGTTTCGTTCTGCGCCAGGGGCGTTTAACTCCCGCCCAGCAGCGCGCAGTGGAAACCCTGTTGCCTCTCTATGGCATTCCTTATGCGGCTGAGTCGCTCGATCTGGAGCGGGCTTTCGGTCGTGCGGCACCGAAAATTCTCGAAATCGGATTCGGCATGGGCACCGCAACGGCGCAAATCGCTGCGGCAAATCCCGACAAGGATTATCTCGGCATCGAAGTGCACACGCCGGGGGTGGGTAACCTGCTTAAACTGATGGAAGAGCAAGGGCTCGCCAATCTGCGTCTGATTCAGCATGATGCGGTTGAAGTGTTGCGGCATATGATCGCCGATGCATCGCTCGACGGCGTACACATTTTCTTCCCCGACCCGTGGCCGAAAAAGCGGCACCACAAGCGACGATTGCTGCAGACGGAGTTTGTTGCATTGCTATGCAGCAAACTGAAGCCGGGAGGGTATCTGCATTTTGCAACCGATTGGGAAGAGTATGCGCAGTGGACGCTGGAAGTGCTGCGCGCGGAGCCGAAGCTCGCCAATACTGCCGTGGACTACGCGCCGAGGCCGGAATATCGGCCGCTGACCAAGTTCGAGCAGCGTGGGCTGAATCTTGGGCACGGTGTCTGGGATTTGATGTTCAAACGAATCTAGTGTGACCTCGCTCCGGCGAAGACCGGAATCCACGTCTTCCAGCCTTTGTGGAAGGGGACTGGGATGGGGTAATCCAAGAGAAGCCGGCAATACCGGCTTTTCTATTCAATCATTGGCTCGGCGTCTTCGGAGTGGTCCTCTCCTGGCGGATTCAGCCATGCGCCGATGATCTTCTCGGCCTCTTCCACCCCTTGTTTTTTCAGGCTCGAAAACAGCTGTACCGTGCAGTTTCCCCAGGCATCCTGCAATTCCTTGCGTACGGCATTGAGTGTTTTCATCGCTTCGCTACGCGAGAGCTTGTCGGATTTGGTCAGTAGCACATGGATGGGTTTGCCGGTCGGACCGAACCAGTCGAGCATTTGGCGGTCTAGCGGAGTCAGCGGATGGCGCGAATCCATGACCAGCACCAGGCCGTGCAGGCTGAAGCGTTGCGAGAGGTAAGCGGCGAGAACAAGCTGCCAGTGTTTGCGCATAGCCTCCGGTACCTTGGCATAGCCGTACCCGGGAAGGTCGACCAGATAGCGGTCGCCGCCCAGGCTGAAGAAGTTGATCAACTGCGTCCGGCCGGGTTGTTTGCTGACATAGGCCAGGCGGTTGTGGTTGGCCAGGGTGTTGATAGTACTCGACTTGCCGGCGTTGGAACGGCCGGCAAAGGCGATTTCAATGCCGGTCGCTGGCGGAAGGTCACGCAACTGGTGCGCGGAAATAAAGAATTCGGCGTTCTGGAACAGCGGCATATCGGGTCTTTCGGGGAACGGCAAAATGCTATCACGATATCCTGAATTTGGATAAAATGCTGCACATTCCGGCCACGGCCGTCACAGTCATTCGAGGAGTATTCAATGAGTTTCCGAGTTTTTGCTGCATTGGCGATGGGTTTGCTCGGCGCATCTGCTGCCCAGGCGGCCGGCGACGCCGTCAAGGGGTCCACGATTGCCACGACGGTTTGCGTTGCGTGCCATGGTGCAGACGGCAATAGCGTAATCACGATGAACCCAAAACTGGCGGCGCAGCATCCGGAATATATCGCCAAGCAACTCAAGAATTTCAAGTCGGGCGAACGCAAGAATGCAGTCATGTCCGGCATGGTGGCGAATCTGACCGATGAAGACATGGCTAACCTGGGCGCTTATTTCGGTTCGCAGAAGGCGAACGGCGGTGCGGCCAAGACGAATGGTCCCGGCTCCCTTGGCGAAAAGATCTATCGCGGTGGTTTGCCTGGCGCTGGCGTGCCCGCATGCGCAAGCTGCCACGGCCCGACAGGTTCCGGCATCCCGGTGCATTTCCCGCGTCTGGCAGGGCAGCATGCGGAATATACAGTCAATCAGCTGAAGACTTTCCGTGCGGGTGAGCGTGCTAACGATTCCGCGCAAATGATGCGCATGATTGCCGGCAAGTTGTCCGATAACGATATCGCCGCGGTGGCCGATTATATTCAAGGCCTGAAGTAATCCAAATTCATTGCTGAGGCGTTAACTGGGGGTGGCGGTTGCCGCCCCCAAGTTATTTCAAAATATTGAAAAACCCTAATCTCACCACGTCCCGCGCCGTTTATGAGCTGTTCAGCTCGATGCGTTTCGCCATCAGCCTGCTGACGGTGCTGGGCATTGCTTCGATCATCGGGACCGTCCTCAAGCAGAACGAGCCTTACCCGAATTACGTGGTGCAATTCGGCCAGTTCTGGTTCGGCATGTTCGAGATGCTGGGGCTGTACGACGTTTATCACACCGCGTGGTTCCTGCTGATACTGGTCTTCCTGGTACTGTCCACCAGCTTCTGCATCTATCGGAATACGCCGTCGATGCTGCATGAGCTGCGTACCTTCCGCGAGCATGCCACCGAAAAATCGCTGCATAATTTCAATCACAAGAACGAATATTTCTTCACCGCGCCGGTCGATGAGGTGGTGCGACGCCTCGGCGGATTCCTGACGGCACGCGGCTTCCGTTTCCGCAGTGTGCCGCAGGCCGACGGCAGCACCTTGCTTGCCGCCAAGGCGGGCAGTTACCAGCGTCTCGGCTATATCTTCACGCATGCTGCCATTGTCGTGATCTGTATTGGTGGTCTGATGGACGGCAATGTGCCGCTCAAGGTGCAGGAACTGCTGGGCTACAAGGTGGTGGAAACGCTCGATATTCCCGAGACGGAAGTGCCGGAAAAGAGCCGCCTGTCGGTTGGCAATCTCTCGTTCCGTGCCAATATGACCTTGCCGGAAGGTGCGCGCGGCGATGTGGCATTCATGCGTATCCGCGATGGTTACCTGGTTCAGGAGTTGCCTTTCGCGATCGCGCTCAAGGATTTCCGTATCGAGCATTACGCGACCGGGCAGCCCAAGTCCTTCGAGAGCGATGTGGAAATCCTGGACAAGGACCTGAAGGAGCCGTTGAAGGCGACTATCCGCGTCAATCATCCGTTGATTTATAAAGGCATCGCGATTTACCAGTCGGATTTCCAGGACGGCGGTTCGCGTATGGATTTCAATGTCTGGCCGTTGCGTGGCAGTGAGCATGAGCCGGCGAAAATGCAGGGTCGCGTGTTCGACAACCTGACGCAAGGTTCCGGGCAGGATGCCCTGACGGTCGAACTGGACGATTTCCGCTTGTTCAATATTCTCAATCTCAGCGCCGATGGCAAGGGCAAACCGCGCAACGTCGGGCCCAGCGTCACATTCAAGGTGCGCGATGCGCAAGGGCAGGCACGCGAATACATCAACTATATGCAGCCGCTGACGATAGGCGGGCGGCCGTATTTCGTCTCCGGGGTCCGCGCGGCACAGAATGAGGAATTCAGCTACTTGAGGATTCCTGCCGATAGCGAGAACTCAATCGGCGATTTCATGCGCCTTCGTGCGGTCATGTTCGACGTCAGCCTGGCACCGGAAATCGCCAAGCGACTTTCGTCCAAGGCATTGCAGGGCCAGGAAGCCAACGAAGAATTGCGCAGCAAGTTCGAGAGTAGCACCGTGCGTCTACTGAAGGCCTTTGCCGAGGGTGGATATACACAGGTAGCCAAGCTGATCGAAGAGTCCGTGCCGGAAAAGGAGCGCGAAAAAGCAGCGATGACCTATCTCAAAATCATCGCCAATGCTGCATACGAAGGCTTGGCCTTGAGTCGGGAGCGCGCCGGTCAGCCTGCGCCGCAGCCGGATGAAACCACCCAGCAATTCGTTCATGAAACCCTGAACTCGATGAGTGACATTTTCTTTTACGGCACGCCGTTTTACCTGGAAATGATGCAATACGAACAGGTGCAGGCCAGCGGCTTCCAGTTGACGCGCTCGCCGGGGAAAAATCTGGTGTATGGTGGCTCGGTGCTGCTGGTGCTGGGTATCTTCGCGATGATTTACTTGCGAGAACGAAGGATATGGCTCCTGGTCAAACCGGGGTCGCAAAGCGTGCTGTTCGCGATGTCTTCCAACCGGAAGAACCGCGATTTCGAATTCGAATACGCCCGCCATAGCGAGCAATTGCAAGCGTTGTTCAAAGGATGAAAATGGAATCGATACTTGGTCATGAAGCACCCGAGCCTTTCCTGAAACGCCTTTCATGGGTGGACTGGGCGTTTTCACTGTTGCTTCTGTGCGGAGCTTTTTTTGCCTACAGTCAGTACGCCGACTACATGGATATCTACGAAAAGAGCTTCCTGTTTGCTGCGGTGCCCGGTTTTAGCTGGTTAGGCTGGTATTTCAAGCCGATACGATTGCTGATCGTTGGTATCACCGCCGTCAGCCTGTTCGGCATCAGCCAGTATCACGGCGATCTGGCGCGGACGGAGCAGGCGTTTTTCCTCAAGTACCTACTTTCCAGCCAGTCCGCGATCATGTGGATGAACGTGCTGTTCGTGATGGCAACGGCCGCTTACTGGCTTGCGCTGCTGTCGCGCTCGGACTTTGCCGGCAAGGTGGCGTCGGGACTTACCTGGACTGCTGTGCTGATGGGCTTTGTCGGCCTCATGGTGCGCTGGTATGAGTCTTATCTGATCGCCCCGGATGTCGGTCATATCCCGATCAGCAACCTTTATGAAGTATTCGTGCTGTTCTGCCTGATTACGGCGCTGATCTACCTCTACTACGAGAAATTCTACGATACGCGTCAGTTGGGCGGTTTCGTGTTGCTGGTCGTGAGTGCGGCCGTCGGCTTCATCCTCTGGTATACCTTCGATCGTGAGGCTCAAGGCATCCAGCCGCTGGTTCCGGCACTGCAATCGTACTGGATGAAAATCCATGTGCCGGCCAACTTTATCGGTTACGGATCTTTCTCTCTCGCGGCCATGGTTGGCGGGGCGTACATTCTGGCTGCTCGCGGCATATTGGCTACTCGCCTGCCCAAGCTTGAGGTGCTGGACGACCTGATGTACAAATCCATCGCGGTCGGTTTCGCATTCTTCACCATCGCAACCATCCTTGGCGCTATGTGGGCGGCAGAAGCCTGGGGCGGCTACTGGTCCTGGGACCCCAAGGAAACCTGGGCGCTGATCGTCTGGCTGAATTATGCCGCCTGGCTGCACCTGCGGTTAGTCAAGGGGCTGCGTGGACCGATACTTGCTTGGTGGGCGTTGGTAGGCCTGCTTGTGACGACCTTTGCCTTCCTCGGCGTCAACATGTTCCTGTCGGGCCTGCATTCCTACGGCGAACTGTAATTTATTTACATCGGAAGCCAAGCTCGAATGCCCACACCCGTTAGCGCGGCATTCTAATTTGCATTAGAATGCCCCGCTTATGACTGACAACATCGTCGAAATAAATAATCTTTCCTTCTCGTACAACAGCCGTTTGCTGCACAAGGGGATCAACATGCGCTTCCCTCGCGGCAAGGTGGTGGCGATCATGGGTGGTTCCGGCTCGGGTAAAACCACGCTGCTGCGGCTGATTGGCGGGCAGTTGAAGCCCAGTGCCGGCGAAGTGCGCGTTGACGGGAAGGTGGTGCATGAACAGGATCGTTCCGGCATTTATCAGCTGCGACGCAAAATGGGCATGCTTTTCCAGTTCGGCGCATTGTTTACCGACCTTTCGGTCTTCGACAATGTGGCCTTCCCGATGCGCGAACATACCGACCTGCCGGAATCCGTGATCCGCGATCTGGTGCTGCTCAAGCTGAACGCAGTCGGGTTGCGCGGTGCGCGCGACCTGATGCCTGCCGAGCTTTCCGGTGGCATGGCGCGTCGGGTCGCCCTGGCGCGGGCCGTGGCGCTCGACCCTTCCATCATCATGTACGACGAACCGTTTGCCGGTCTCGACCCGATTTCGATGGGCGTGATCGTCAACCTGATCCGCAGTCTCAATGACGCGCTCGGCGCCACTTCCATCGTGGTGACGCACGACGTGCACGAAGCGTTTTTATTCGTCGATTACGTCTATTTCGTATCGGCTGGCGTTGTTGTCGCGGAAGGTACGCCGGAAGAGCTGCGCTCCTCCGAAATGCCATTCGTGCACCAGTTCGTGCACGGCGAGGCGGACGGTCCGGTGCCATTCCACTATGCTGCGCCGGATTACCGTCAGGATATGCTGCGAGGCGCGAATGTTTAAGCATTTGGTGAAATCGCTACGCGGCATTGGCCATCGCGTAATCGACCGCATCTGGCGTCTCGGATGCGCTGCGCGTTTCTTTCTGCAAACGTTGGTGCTTTCCGGCGAAAGCCTGCGCCGGTTTGGGCTGACGATACGCGAAATGTATTTCACCGGCGTACTGTCGCTGATCATCATCCTGGTATCGGCGCTGTTCGTCGGAATGGTGCTGGGCCTGCAAGGCTACAACACGCTGCAGAAGTATGGTTCTTCTGAGGCTATCGGTGTGCTGGTGGCATTATCGCTGGTGCGCGAGTTGGGCCCGGTCGTAACCGCGTTGCTGTTTGCCGGACGCGCTGGTACCGCAATTACTGCTGAAATCGGCCTGATGAAAGCCACTGAGCAGCTTTCCGCGATGGAAATGATGGCGGTCAACCCGATTGCCCGCGTGGTTGCACCGCGGTTCTGGGCCGGCGTGATTTCCATGCCTTTGTTGGCGGCAATGTTTTCGATGATGGGCGTGTTCGGCGGCTATCTGGTAGCGGTGCCTTTGCTGGGCATCGACGAAGGCGCTTTCTGGTCGCAGATGCAGGCCAATGTGGATTTCCGTGAGGATATCGTCAACGGGATCATCAAAAGCTTCGTTTTTGGCATTGCCTGTACCATCATCGCACTGTTCGAAGGTTACGATGCTCCGCCGACGGCCGAAGGCGTGAGCCGCGCAACAACCCGTACCGTGGTGAATTCGTCGCTGGCGGTGCTGGGGCTGGATTTTGTGCTGACCTCGTTCATGATCAGCGTTTGAGGAGACTAAAATAATGGATAGAACAACTCTGGATTTATGGGTCGGCATTTTTGTCGCGGCGGGTGTTGCAGCATTGATTGGCCTGGCGATGAAAGTGGGTAACCTGACTTCCAATCAGATCGGCGAAACGTATGCCGTGACTGCCGCTTTCGAGAATATCGGTGGGCTGAAGAGCCGTGCTCCGGTAAAGAGTGCTGGTGTCGTGGTCGGTCGCGTGGATAGCATCCAGCTCGATAATGAAACCTTTGAGGCGCTGGTCACTCTCAAGATAGACAAGCACTACAATTTCCCCAAGGATACTTTCGCAAATATCTACACGTCCGGCTTGTTGGGCGAACAGTACGTCGGCTTGGATGCCGGTGGCGATGAGGTGGTGCTGAAGAATGGTGATAAAATCACGCACACCCAAGACGCCGTCGTGCTTGAAAAAATGATCAGCCAGTTCCTCTACAACAAGGCATCGGACGGTAGTGAAAAGAAAGATGCGGAGACAGCTCAATGAAATTTCTCGTTAATTTGATGGTCGGCATTGCCGCCATGACGCTTGTTAATGTGGCAACGGCGGAAGACGTAGCGCCGGACGTGCTGGTCAAGAATACGGCCAATGACGTTCTTGAAATCATCCGGAAGGACAAGGACATTCAGAACGGCGATATGCGCAAGATTTCTGCTCTTGCAGAAGAGAAGATCCTGCCGCATTTCGATTTCGAACGCATGTCGCGCATGGTGCTCGGCAAGCACTGGGGACGTGCCACCAAGGAGCAGCAACAGCAGTTCGTCAATGAGTTCCGTTCGCTGCTGATCCGCACTTATGCTTCGGCGCTGACCAAATATCGCAATCAGGTCATCGAATACAAGCCTATGCGCGCCCAGCCTACCGACACCGATGTGACCGTTCGTACGCAGATCGTGCAGCCAGGCGGCCAGCCGCTGCCTATCGACTACAGCTTGATCAAGAAGGAAGACGGCTGGAAGGTCTACGACGTAGTGATCGAAGGCGTTAGCCTGGTGACCAACTATCGGGGACAGTTTTCCACCGAAGTTCGCCAGTCTGGCATGGATGGCCTGATCCAGCGTCTTGCCGACAAGAACAAGCAACCTTCGTCTTCTGCCGCCAGCGACAGAAAGCAGGGCTGAGTTGTCGCTTATCGAAACACAAGGCAATACACTCCGTATCAGTGGGGCCATGACGCTTGAAAACGTCCATGCCCTGCTGGAGGAGAGCAATGCCGCCTTTACGGCGGAGAACCTGGAAATGGATCTTGCAGGCGTCTCCGAAGTTGACTCGACGGCGGTCAGCCTGATGTTCGAATGGCTGCGCCAGGCGCACAAGCGCAACATCAGCCTGACTTTCGTCAATCTGCCTTCCAACCTGGTCAACATGGCGACGCTTTACGGCGTCCTTGATCTCATCCCCCAGCACCATCACTGAGGCGCTTGCGCCTTAGTGCTTTTTTATTTCCATGATTCCCGCGATCCACATCGATCAGGTCCATAAATCATTCGGCGCTTTCGAAGCGCTGAAGGGAATCGATTTGACTATCGAACAAGGCGAATTCTTCGCTCTGCTGGGTCCGAATGGTGCTGGGAAATCGACCTTGATCAATCTGCTGGCAGGATTGCTGCGGCCAACCAGCGGCAGACTCAGGGTGATGGGTCATGACGTTGTCAGCGATTACCAGAATGCTCGCCGCCTGCTGGGGGTTGTACCGCAAGAGTTGGTATTCGACCCGTTTTTCAACGTGCGGGAAATGCTGCGTTTTCAGGCCGGCTATTTCGGTCTTGGCAAAGAAAACGATGCCTGGGTGGACGAGGTTATCGAATCGCTGGGTCTGACCGACAAGGCATATACCAATATGCGCCGGCTCTCCGGCGGGATGAAACGGCGCGCTTTAATCGCTCAGGCATTGGCCCACAAGCCACCCGTCGTAGTGCTGGACGAGCCGACTGCCGGTGTTGATGTGGAACTGCGGCAAATGCTGTGGGAATTCATTAAACGACTCAATCGCGAAGGTCACACCATCATTCTGACCACGCATTACCTCGAAGAGGCTGAAACCCTCTGCTCGCGTGTGGCGATGCTGAAGCAGGGCAAGGTGGTGGCGTTGGACAGTACCCAGAATCTGCTTAATCGCATTCCTGGGAAGAATTTACGTCTGCGTCTGGCAACGACTGCGCTACCTGCATCGCTTAGCCCGCTGCTGCGTTCACAAGACGGTGAGCATTACACATTTGCGCTTCCTGAAGTGGCGCAGATCGAGTTTGTCCTGTCGGAGTTGCGGAGTTCCGATATCAAGGTCGAAGACATGGAACTGATCGAAGTCGATCTGGAAGACGTATTCATGGAGATCGTTCGGCAATGACCGGCATGTGGACACTCTTCAAGAAAGAGATCCTGCGGTTCTGGAAGGTGAGTTTCCAGACCGTTGCAGCGCCGGTGATTACCGCATTGTTGTATTTGCTCATTTTCTCGCATGTGCTGTCGTCGCATGTGCAGGTCTATGAAGGCATCAGCTATACCGCGTTCCTGATTCCTGGCCTGATGATGATGTCCTTGCTGCAGAATGCCTTCGCCAACAGTTCATCGAGCCTGATCCAATCCAAGGTGATGGGCAATATCGTATTCCTGTTGCTCACGCCGCTTTCCTATTGGGAATTTTTCCTGGCGTTCCTACTGGCGGCGATTATTCGCGGCCTGGTGGTGGGTGCGAGCGTCTGGCTGGTGGCGCTGTTTTTTGTCGATCTGCCGGTCGCGCAGCCTTTGCTCATCCTGGCCTTTGCGATTCTGGGCGGCGGCCTGCTGGGAACATTGGGTATCATCGCCGGAATCTGGTCGGAGAAATTTGACCAGATGGCGGCATTCCAGAACTTCATCATCATGCCATTGTCCTTTTTATCAGGCGTGTTTTATTCGATTCATTCGTTGCCGCCATTCTGGCAAAAAGTGTCGCATCTCAATCCGTTCTTTTACATGATAGACGGGTTCCGCCACGGCTTTTTCGGTCAGGGTGACATCGCACCTGGAATCAGCTTGACCGTTGTCGGCATCAGCTTTTTGGCCTTATCATGGCTCACTTTGCGTCTGCTCAAGAGCGGCTATAAATTGCGGGGTTGATGATGTTAAGTGCAAAGCAAGTCCAGGAATACATTCAGCAAGGACTGGCATGTGACCATGTTGAGGTGCGCGGTGAAGACGGCCAGCATTTCGAAGCGGTCGTGGTCAGCCAGCAATTTAGCGGCAAAAACATGGTGCAGCAGCACCAGTTGGTCTACCAGGCTTTGGGAGACCGCATGCGACAGGAAATACATGCGCTTTCATTGCGCACCTTCACGCCCGAGGCGTGGGCGGCTGGCAACCCTTAATTTATTGGAGTAATCATGGACGTACAGGAAAAAATACGAGCGCAAGTGACCGGCAATCCGGTGGTGCTTTATATGAAGGGAACGCCTCAGTTTCCGCAGTGCGGCTTCTCCAGCGTTGCGGTGCAGATTCTGAAAGCCTGCGGCGCTCGCGATCTGGTCACCGTTGATGTGCTGAGTGATCCGGAAATCCGCGAAGGCATCAAGAGCTACGCGAATTGGCCGACGATCCCGCAGTTGTACGTCAACGGCGAATTCGTCGGTGGTGCCGACATTATGCGCGAGATGTACCAGAACGGCGAACTGCAGAAACTGCTGCCACAAGCAGCGTAAACACAACGCAAAATAATCAAAACTTAAGATCAGGGACGGAAGCTAGACAGCTTTATGGACAAATTAGTGATCCAGGGCGGCCAGCCGCTCAAAGGGGAAGTACGCATTTCCGGCGCCAAGAACGCCGCGCTGCCGATTCTGTGCGCCGCGTTGCTGACCAGCGAGCCGCTGACGCTGACCAACGTTCCCGATCTCAACGACATTCAAACCATGCTCCGGCTGCTGGAGCAGATGGGCGTCAAGGTTGCGCAGTCCGGCGATACCGTGACGCTGGATGCCTCCGGCCTCAACAATCCGACCGCGCCTTACGAGATGGTGAAAACCATGCGTGCGGCGGTGCTGGTGCTGGGGCCGCTGGTAGCGCGTTGCGGAGAAGCGCACGTCAGCCTGCCCGGAGGTTGTGCCATCGGCGCGCGGCCGGTCGATCAGCACATCAAGGGCCTGCAATCCATGGGCGCCGAGGTGAAGGTCGAGCACGGTTATGTGAACGCCCAGGTCGGCCGCTTGAAGGGCGCGCGCCTCTTTACCGACATGGTGACCGTGACCGGTACCGAAAACCTGATGATGGCCGCTTGTCTGGCCGATGGCGAAACCGTGATCGAGAATGCCGCGCGCGAGCCGGAAGTGGTCGATCTGGCACAGTGCCTGTCGGCGATGGGTGCGCGCATTAGCGGTGCAGGCACGGATGTCATCCGCATCCAGGGCGTCGAACGCCTGCATGGAGCGATACACCGCATCATGCCCGACCGCATCGAAACCGGTACTTACCTTTGTGCGGCAGCCATCACCGGCGGTGAAATTCGCCTGACAGGCACTTCCATGGGCTATCTGGATTCGGTCGTGGACAAGCTGATGGACGCCGGCTGCGAAATCAGCGGCGAAAAGTCGCCGCAGTTCGAGGCGATTACGTTGCGCGCACCTAAAAAACTGACAGCGGTATCGATACGCACCGCGCCATATCCGGCTTTTCCCACCGACATGCAAGCACAGTTCATGACCATCAATACTGTGGCGGCAGGTACTGCGGTAATTCGTGAAACCATTTTCGAAAACCGCTTCATGCACGCAGTAGAATTGCAACGTCTGGGTGCCGACATCCAGATCGACGGTAATACCGCGATCGTGAGGGGGGTTGCCCAACTGGAAGGCGCGACCGTGATGGCGACCGATCTGCGCGCATCCGCCGGATTGGTGTTGGCCGGTCTGGTTGCCGAGGGCGAAACCACTATCGAGCGCATTTACCACCTTGATCGTGGTTACGAACATCTCGAACAGAAACTGTCGCAACTGGGCGCTATCATCAGAAGAGCAAAATGAGTCAGATCACTATCGCCCTGTCCAAGGGTCGTATTTTTGAGGAAACCGTGCCTTTATTGCAGGCCGCCGGGATTGTGCCGGCCGAAGACCCAGAGTCCTCGCGCAAGCTGATTATCGGCACCAATCGGGATGACGTCCGGCTGATTATCGTGCGTGCCAGCGACGTGCCGACTTATGTCGAAAACGGCGGTGCCGATATTGGCATCGCCGGCAAGGACGTGCTGTATGAACATGGTGGAACCGGCCTCTACCAGCCGCTGGATTTGCAGATTGCCCGATGCAAGATGATGGTCGCGGTACGCGAAGGTTTCGACTACGCCGCGGTGGCCAAACCCGGTGCACGTCTGAAAGTGGCAACCAAGTACACCAAAATCGCGCGCGAACATTTTGCCGGCAAGGGCATGCATGTCGACCTGATCAAGCTCTATGGATCGATGGAGCTTGCGCCGCTGGTAGGTCTCGCCGATGCCATCGTCGATCTTGTGAGCACCGGCGGCACCTTGCGCGCCAATCACCTGATTGCAGTCGAGGAAATCATGCCGATCAGCTCTCGTTTGGTTATCAATCAGGCCTCGCTCAAGCTGAAACGCGCACAAATTCAACCCATCATTGACGCCTTTGCCGGTGCCGTCACACCAGGAAAGTAACATGTTGAAAATCAGACGCTATACGACTACCGACACTACATTCGACGCATCGCTTCAGCAGTTGCTGGCATTCGAGGGCGCGCAGGACGATCAGGTCGACGCCGTGGTCGCGGGCATCCTGAAGGATGTCAAAATGCGCGGCGATGCTGCCGTGCTGGAGTACACGCAGCGCTTCGACCGTGTCAGTGCAGACCAGATGGAAGACCTCGAGTTACCGCAGGCGCGGCTGACCGAAGCATTGGGAAACCTGCCGACCGAACAGCGCGAAGCACTTAAGCAGGCAGCCGAGCGGGTGCGTGTGTATCACGAAAAACAACTGATGACTTCATGGAGCTATACCGAAGCTGACGGTACCATGCTTGGTCAACAAGTGACTGCGCTCGACCGCGTCGGATTGTATGTGCCAGGCGGAAAGGCAGCTTATCCTTCCTCGGTGCTGATGAATGCGATTCCGGCCAAGGTGGCAGGCGTGCAGGAACTGATCATGGTTGTGCCGACCCCGGGCGGCGAGAGGAATCCGTTGGTTCTGGCCGCTGCCGCTGTGTGCGGGGTGGATCGCGTGTTCTGCGTGGGTGGCGCACAAGCGGTGGGTGCCTTGGCTTACGGCACCGAAACCGTACCTCAAGTGGACAAGATCGTCGGCCCCGGCAATGCCTACGTGGCCGCAGCCAAGCGCCGCGTGTTTGGCGTGGTCGGTATCGACATGGTCGCTGGTCCGTCCGAAATTCTGGTGATTTGCGACGGCAAGACCGATCCGGACTGGGTGGCGATGGATCTGTTCTCGCAAGCCGAGCACGATGAGTTGGCGCAGGCCATCCTGCTGTCGCCGGACGGCGAGTTCCTGGATCGCGTGCAGGCCAGCATCGACAAGCTGATCAAGGAAATGCCGCGCGCGGAAATCATCCGCACTTCGCTGCAGGATCGCGGCGCGCTGATTCAGGTTCGCGATCTCGACGAGGCCGCCGAAATCGCCAATTACATTTCTCCCGAGCATCTGGAGTTGTCGGTTGATGATCCAGTCGCGCTTACCAAAAAAATCAAGCACGCCGGCGCGATTTTCATGGGCCGCCAGACATGCGAATCCCTGGGTGATTACTGCGCCGGGCCGAATCACGTGCTGCCGACTTCGCGTACGGCGCGTTTTTCATCGCCGCTGGGCGTGTACGATTTCCAGAAGCGTTCCAGCCTGATCATGGTGTCGGCCGAAGGTGCACAGACTCTGGGCAGGATTGCCACCACGCTGGCTTACGGCGAAGGCTTGCAGGCGCACGCCCGTTCCGCCGAATACCGGTTGAAAGGCTAAGTCCTTCGCGCAATGCATGGCCGGCGAACATTCGTTTACTACTGAAACAGGGGCGATATTGAGCAAGTTCTGGAGCGATACCGTCAAACGGCTGACGCCCTATGTGCCGGGCGAGCAGCCCAAGCTTGCCAATCTGGTTAAGCTCAACACCAACGAGAATCCTTACGGGCCCAGCCCCAGGGTGCTTGAGGCGTTGCAAGCGGAGGTGGGCGAATCGCTGCGGCTGTATCCCGATCCGAATTCCGACCATTTGCGCGATGCTATTGCCGGATATTACGAGCTGACGACGGCCAATGTGTTCGTCGGTAACGGTTCCGACGAGGTGCTGGCACACGTATTCCAGTCGTTGCTGAAGCACGGCAAGCCAATCCTGTTCCCGGACATCACCTACAGCTTTTATCCGGTGTACTGTGGACTTTACGAGATCGGCTTCCAGACGATTCCGCTCACTGAATCGTTCGAAATCGATATCGACGATTATATTCAGCCCAACGGCGGCATCATTTTCCCCAACCCGAATGCGCCTACAGGCCGATTGCTGGCGTTGGGCGAAATCGAGCGCTTGCTGCAAGCCAATCCGGACACGGTTGTGGTGGTGGATGAGGCTTATATTGATTTCGGCGGCGAATCCGCGATTCCATTGGTCAAGAATTACCCGCAATTGCTTGTCGTGCATACACTCTCGAAGGCGCGTTCGCTGGCCGGCTTGCGTGTCGGTTATGCGGTCGGCCATCCCGACCTGATCGAGGCGCTGGTCCGCGTCAAGGACAGCTTCAATTCCTATCCACTGGATCGCTTTGCACAGGCCGGCGCGATTGCGGCGATGGAAGACCGCGATTATTTCGAGAAAACCCGGAGCCATGTCATTGCTTCGCGCGAAAAGCTGGTGTTCGATCTGGAAGCGTTGGGTTTTACGGTGCTGCCTTCTGGCGCCAATTTCATCTTTGCCCGGCACAGCGAACGCGACGGTGCGGAACTGACGGCGGCGTTGCGCGAACGCAGCATCATCGTGCGCCATTTCAAGAATCCCGCCCGCATTGCGCCCTTTATGCGAATCACGATAGGTACCGACGAGCAATGTCAGCAGCTGGTGTCGGCATTGCGCGAGATTTTGCGGTAGAATGGGCCCATTTTTCAGCGACTTACCTATGCGAACCGCTCAAGTCAGCCGTAACACTCTGGAAACACAGATTTCCGTGTCACTCAATCTCGATGGCACTGGCGTTTCCGAATTCGCGACCGGCCTCCCATTCCTTGATCACATGCTCGATCAGATCGCCCGCCATGGCATGATGGATATTTCCGTCCAGGCCAATGGCGATCTGCATATCGATGCGCATCACACGGTAGAAGACATCGGTATTACGCTGGGTCAGGCGTTCGCCAAGGCGATCGGCGACAAAAAAGGCGTCCGCCGTTACGGCCATGCCTACGTACCATTGGATGAGGCGTTATCGCGCGTGGTGCTGGATATTTCCGGCCGTCCTGGCCTCAAATTCGGGGTGGAGTTCACGCGTGCCCGAATCGGTGATTTTGATGTCGACCTGATCCATGAATTCTTCCAGGGCTTCGTCAACCATGCCTTGGTGACTTTGCATATCGACAATCTGCGCGGCGACAATGCCCATCATCAGGCCGAGACGATTTTCAAGGCGTTTGGCCGTGCCCTGCGCGTGGCGGCGGAAGCTGATCCGCGCATGGCCGGCGTGATGCCTTCGACCAAGGGAACGCTATAACCGGCTTCGCAACCCCTGCAACTTGATCGCAGATTTCGAATTCAACTTTCTGACGCTGACCGCTGACAGCTATTCATCATGACTGATATTGCAGTAATCGATTATGGCATGGGCAACCTGCGCTCGGTAGCCAAGGCGCTTGAGCATGTCGCGCCTGGCCGCTCCGTTCTTGTGACCAGCGATCCCGCTGAAATTGCCGCTGCCGGACGGGTGGTGTTTCCCGGACAAGGGGCGATGCCGGATTGCGTGCGCGAACTGGACGACCGTAACCTGCGCCACGCAGTGCACCAAGCGGCTGCTAGCAAGCCGTTTCTCGGCATCTGTATCGGCTTGCAATTGCTCTTCGAGCACAGCGAGGAAGGCAACGTGGATGGCTTGGGTATTCTGCCTGGGCGGGTCAAGCGCTTTCCTCACTCGCGCATGGTCGATGCCGAAGGCAACAAGCTGAAAGTGCCGCACATGGGCTGGAATGAAGTGCGCCAGACACGCAGCCACCCGCTATGGGCTGGAATCGCTTCAGATGAACGTTTTTATTTCGTGCATAGCTATTACGTCGAGCCGGCGGATAGTGCCCTGGAAACTGCTTATACCGAATACCCATTCCGCTTTACCAGTGCGGTAGGGCGGGATAATATTTTCGCCGTACAGTTCCACCCGGAAAAAAGCCAACAGGCCGGATTATCATTACTCCTCAACTTCGTTAACTGGGACGGTCGTCCCTGATTTTATTGCCCATTTATCATGCTGATTATTCCTGCGATTGATCTCAAAGACGGTCACTGCGTCCGTCTCAAACAAGGCCTAATGGAAGATGCTACGGTGTTTTCCGAAGATCCCGCCGCGATGGCGCGACACTGGGTGGAAAAGGGCGCGCAGCGCCTGCATCTGGTGGATCTGAACGGTGCATTCGCCGGCAAGCCGGTGAATGAAGAGGCGATCAAGTCCATCGTGGCCGCTGTGGGCGGAGATATCCCCATCCAGCTGGGCGGCGGTATTCGCGACCTGGATACGATAGAGCGCTATCTGGACGACGGCATCAGCTACATCATCATCGGTACCGCTGCGGTGAAAAACCCCGGCTTCCTGCATGATGCTTGCTACGCCTTCCCGGGCCACATCATGGTCGGACTGGATGCCAAGGATGGCAAAGTCGCGGTGGACGGCTGGTCCAAACTGACCGGCCATGACGTGATCGATCTCGGCAAGAAGTTCGAGGATTACGGCGTCGAGGCTATTGTTTATACCGATATCGGCCGCGACGGCATGCTGAACGGCGTGAATATCGAAGCGACGGTAGCATTGGCGCAGAGCCTGCGCATCCCGGTCATCGCCAGCGGCGGAATTACCAATCTGGACGACGTCAGGCGACTGTGTGCCGTCGAGGATGAAGGCATCATGGGTGCCATCACCGGTCGTGCCATCTATGAAGGCACACTGGATTTCGCCGCCGCGCAGGCGCTGGCGGAAGAGTTGAGCGTTTAATGGGACTCGCCAAGCGCATCATTCCTTGCATGGATGTGACCGACGGGCGGGTGGTCAAGGGTGTCAATTTTGTCGAGTTGCGCGATGCCGGCGATCCGGTGGAGATTGCCCGCCGTTACGACGAACAAGGCGCCGATGAGCTGACTTTCCTCGATATCACCGCCAGTTCCGACAATCGCGGACTGATCCTGCATATCATCGAGCAAGTTGCCTCGCAGGTATTTATCCCGTTGACCGTCGGCGGAGGTGTGCGGGCAGTCGAGGATGTGCGTCGGTTGCTCAATGCCGGGGCCGATAAGGTCAGCATGAATACGGCAGCGGTGGTTAATCCGCAACTGGTGGCAGATGCTTCCGGCCGTTTCGGTTCGCAGTGTATCGTGGTCGCCATCGACGCCAAGCGTGTCGGGGACCATTGGGAAGTCTTTACCCACGGTGGTCGCAAGCCAACCGGGCTCGACGCTGTGGCATGGGCGAAAAAGATGGTCGAATTGGGTGCGGGCGAACTGCTGCTGACCAGTATGGATAGAGACGGTACCAAAAGCGGTTTCGATCTGGCATTGACCCGCGCGATCAGCGATGCCGTGGATGTTCCCATTATCGCATCCGGCGGTGTCGGCAACCTAGACCATCTGGTAGATGGCGTCAAAAAAGGCGGGGCTGATGCCGTGCTTGCGGCCAGTATCTTCCATTTCGGTGAGTATTCGGTGAGTCAGGCCAAGCATTACATGGCCGATCACGGCATCGAGGTACGACTCTGATGAGTGAAAGCTGGCTTAACAAGGTCAATTGGACGCACGACGGGTTGGTGCCGGTCATTGTGCAGGAAGTCGGCACCGGACAAATGCTGATGTTCGCCTGGATGGATCGCGAAGCATTGAGACTTACGGAAGAAACTGGTCATGCAGTTTACTGGTCACGCTCCCGCAAGAAGCTGTGGCACAAGGGTGAAGAGTCCGGCCATGTACAGGTCGTCAAGGAAATCCGCCTTGATTGTGACGAGGACGTACTCCTGCTGACGGTGGAACAGATAGGGGGCATCGCCTGTCATACCGGGCGTCATAGCTGTTTTTTCCAGAAGTTGGAGAATCGGCAATGGGTTTCGGATCAGCCGGTGCTGAAAGACCCGGAGGAGATCTACCGCCATGAGTGATACGCTGAATCGACTCGCTGAAGTGCTTGAAAGCCGCAAGACTGCGGACCCGCAGTCCTCCTACGTGGCCAAGCTATATTCCAAGGGGATGGATGCCATCCTCAAAAAGGTCGGCGAGGAAGCGACTGAAACCATCCTTGCCGCCAAGGATGGCGATCCGCAGAAGATCATTTACGAAACCGCCGATCTCTGGTTCCATACATTGGTGATGCTCGCGCATGCAGGGTTGCATCCAGATGACATTCTTAGCGAACTGGCGCGGCGCGAAGGCCTGTCCGGCCTCGACGAGAAAGCTGCGCGTCCAACTGCTTAATTGCTGGCGCATAACTTATCTTCAGTTCATGCTTGTACCCATCGCCCGCCAGGAGAAATGACATGAGCGACTGTATCTTCTGCAAGATCGTGGCCGGGGATATCCCGAGCAAAAAATTGTATGAAGACGAAGAGGTCATCGTGTTTCACGATATACGCCCGATTGCCCCGGTACACTTCATGCTTATCCCGAAGCTGCATGTTGCGAGTCTGGTGGAATGTGGCGATGAACATCGCGATCTGCTGGGCCGGATGTTGCTGCTGGCGCCCAAGCTGGCAAAAGAGCAGGGATTGGAAGCTGGTTTTCGTACCATGATCAATACTGGTCATGGCGGCGGACAGGAGGTTTTCCACCTGCATATTCATGTATTTGGAGGCGGTACTGCGCTGCCCAAGACGTAGCCTGCCCAACTTAAGGAGATAGTGATGGGTTCATTCAGTATTTGGCACTGGATTATCGTGCTGGTGGTGGTGTTGCTGATTTTCGGCACCAAAAAGTTGCGTAATGTTGGCGGTGATCTCGGTGGCGCGGTCAAGGGGTTCAAGGATGCCATGCGTGAGGAGCAATCCAAGCCCAAGCTTGACGACGATTCCGAGCACTCGAAAACCGTTGAAGGCGAAGTAACCGAAAAAACCAGGCACTAAGCTGTGTTCGATGTTTCCTTTGGCGAAATCCTGATCATCGCCGTAGTAGCTTTGATCGTAATCGGTCCGGAAAAGCTTCCCAAAGTGGCGCGTACGCTGGGCTTGCTTGCCGGGCGCATGCAGCGTTATGTGTCGACCGTCAAAGGCGATATTGAGCGCGAACTGAAAGCGGATGAACTCCGCAAGATCCACGGCGAAGTCACGCAGAATGTGGCCGCCATCGAATCGGAGATGACGGAAGAAATCCGTCAGGCCAATAGTGCTGCGGATAGCCTCATTAGTGATATTCACTCCTCTGACCAGAAAAAACCGGACGCATAATCCAGTCCGGAATCATGAACACTTCCGATACCTTCATTTCACATCTGATCGAGTTGCGCGACCGGTTGCTGCATATCGTCGCCGGCATCGTGCTGACGTTTATTTGCCTGTTTCCTTTTGCCAACGACATTTATTCCTTGCTGGCGCATCCCTTGCTGCAACAGCTGCCTCACGGCGGTCAGATGATAGCGACCGCCGTGACCACACCGTTCTTCGTCCCGATGAAAGTGGCGATGCTGTCGGCTTTTGTGATCTCGCTGCCCTATACCCTGTATCAAGTCTGGGCGTTCGTCGCGCCCGGCCTGTATCAGCATGAAAAACGCTTCGCGGCGCCTATGATCATGCTCAGCACCTTGCTTTTCCTGCTCGGCATGGCATTCGCCTATTTTCTGGTATTCCCGGTGGTGTTCGGCTTCATTACCGGCACGGCGCCTGAGGGCGTCGCGGTGATGACGGACATCGGCAATTATCTCGACTTCGTAATTACGCTTTTCCTGGCGTTTGGCATTGCTTTCGAAGTGCCTGTCGTTGTGGTGGTACTGGTCAAACTCGGATTTGTGCAGATTGCAACGCTGAAGGAAGTTCGCTCCTATGTGGTGGTCGGCGCATTCGTGGCCGGTGCCATACTGACGCCGCCGGACATCATTTCGCAGTTCATGCTGGCAGTTCCGTTATGGCTGCTCTATGAAGCCGGCATATTGGCCGCCGGCTTCGTCACCGCTAAATCCGAAAGCTACAGCTAGCCCCGGCTGAAACCTGACAATTAATTCACACGGGCCTGCAGTCGCGGCCGCTTGCCAATCGGAATGGAGAGCTTGAGTTCGGCCTGATTGCGCACGATTTTTACCGTCGCGGGCTGGCCGGGTTTAAGGCTGGAAATCAGGTTCAGCATGTCGGAACTGTCCATGACCACGCTGCCGTTGACTTCCAGCAGGATATCGCCCGGCTTGATGCCGGCCTTGTCGGCTGGTCCGCCGCGCATCACGCCGGCAATTAATGCGCCGCGAATTTCCTTGAGCTTGAAAGACTCCGCCAGTTCCGGAGTGATGTCTTGGGCTTCAATGCCGATCCAGCCCCGCGTGACGCTTCCTTGGCGAATGATCTGCTCCATCACTTGCTGCGCCAGGCTGACGGGAATGGCAAAGCCTATGCCCATGGAGCCGCCACTGCGCGAGTAAATCGCGCTGTTGATGCCTATCAGGTTGCCTTGGGTATCTACCAGCGCGCCGCCCGAGTTGCCGGGGTTGATGGGCGCATCGGTCTGAATGAAATTTTCAAAAGTATTGATGCCAAGGTGGTTGCGGCCTAGTGCGCTGACTATGCCTTGCGTTACGGCCTGGCCGACGCCAAAAGGATTGCCGATGGCGAGTACTACATCGCCAATGTTGAGCTTGTCGGAGTGACCAAACGTGACGGCGGGCAGATCCTTCATGTCGACCTTGAGCACGGCAAGATCGGTTTCGGGATCGCTGCCTACGATGCGAGCAGGAACGGTGCGTCCGTCTGCCAAGGCAATCTCGATTTCGTCTGCGGCTTCGATCACATGGTGGTTGGTCAGGATCAGGCCGTCGGCGGTGACGATGACCCCCGAGCCCAGGCTATTCTCGCGCTGAGGGATGTCGTTGAATTGGTCGCCGAAAAAGTGACGGAACAAAGGGTCGTCCGAGAACTGGGAATTGTCAGCCTGGGATTCTTTGCTGGTAAATATATTGACCACCGACGGCATCGCTTTTTTTGCGGCGTCGCTGTAGGAGGTAATGTTCTGACGTTGGACGCTCGGCGTCGGTTCGACTTGCTTGACCGTGACGGCCGGTTCGCTTCCGTTTAACAGGTCAGGCCGGAAGGTCTGCAAAACAAATAGCGCAGCGAGACTGATCGTCACGCTTTGTGCAAAAATGAGCCAGAGTTTTTTCATGGTTTTAAAAATAGCTCCATGGACAATTTTAATTCGTTGTAGCCGCTATCCCCGGGCAAGCCTTGCTGCAAGAATGATGTGACGAAAATAGACGAGGGAAGTCAATGAAACTATCCGAGCTGATTGATTATACCGGACAATTATTGCAGGTTGATCGCTTCCGTGATTACAGCCCGAACGGACTACAGGTCGAGGGGCGTCCGGAAATCAATGCCATCGTCAGCGGCGTCACGGCGAGCATGGCCTTGCTGGAGCGTGCGGCAGAATTAAAGGCCGATCTCGTGCTGGTCCATCATGGATACTTCTGGAAGGGAGAGGATGCACGCGTGACCGGTATCCGGCGTGCGCGACTGAAATTCCTGCTTGAGCGCGATATCGGTCTGGCTGGCTATCATTTGCCATTGGATGCGCATCCTGAACTCGGCAATAACGCAAGATTGGCGAGTTTGCTTGGTTTTGAGGTTGGCGGATGGTTCGGGGAACAGTCCATTGCGATGTATGGGGAATTGAAACAGCCGGCGACGCTGGCGGAGTTGGGGAGATTGATTTCAGCGCGGCTGAGCCGCGAGCCCATGCTGGTCGGTGATGTCGATAAGTGCATAAAGCGCATCGCCTGGTGCACCGGTGCCGCCCAAGATTACCTGGAGTTGGCGGTGGCGATGGGTGTGGACGCATTCCTGACGGGAGAAGTGTCGGAGCGCACAGTTCATCTGGCGCGCGAGTCGGGAGTCGCCTTTATCGCTGCGGGGCATCACGCGACCGAGCGTTACGGTATTCAGGCATTGGGTGAGCATCTCGCGCAACACTTTGGTATTAGTCATCATTTTGTCGATATCGATAACCCGGTTTAACCTTCATTTGCCGTTTAAGTTTTGCTTGGAAATCTGTACAATCACGTCCTTTTAGAAAACATACTCCAAGGTATAGTGATGGCTGACCAAGTAGTGGATCACAGCAAGCGGCGTTTTCTGATTGCTGCGACGGCAGTGGCGGGAGGTGCGGCGACGGTAGCCGTGGCAACTCCATTCGTCATGAGCATGTTGCCCAGCGAGCGCGCCAAGGCCGCCGGTGCACCGGTAGAAGTGGATATCGGCAAAATCGAGCCCGGTTCGATGATAACCGTCGAATGGCGCGGCAAGCCGGTCTGGATTGTTAATCGCACCCAGGAAATGCTGGACCAGCTAGGCAAAATCGACGACAAGCTGAGCGATCCCAAGCTCGAGGTTCCGCAACAGCCTGACTATACCAAAAACGCAACGCGCTCCATCAAGCCCAACCTGATGGTGGTCGTCGGCATCTGTACTCACCTCGGCTGCTCTCCGTCTTCAAAGCTCAAGCAGGGCGAAGAAGGCATGGGCGACGATTGGCCGGGCGGCTTTTTCTGCCCATGCCACGGCTCCAAGTTCGATCTGGCCGGTCGCGTATTCAAGGGTTCACCCGCTCCGATCAATCTGGAAGTGCCGCCGCATTACTATATCAGCGATGCGCGAATGTTGATCGGCGAAGATGCCAAGGGAGCGTAAAGAATGAATAAATACATGAGCTGTGCGCTGAACTGGGTGGATGAGCGTTTCCCGTTGACCGCTAACTGGAAGGCGCATCTTTCCGAATACTACGCGCCGAAGAACTTCAATTTCTGGTATTACTTCGGCTCACTGGCAATGCTGGTGTTAGTCCTGCAGATCGTCACAGGCATTTTCCTGACCATGCATTACAAGCCGGATGCGGCCATGGCCTTCGCTTCGGTGGAGTACATCATGCGTGACGTGTCGTGGGGCTGGCTGATACGCTACATGCACTCCACCGGCGCCTCGATGTTCTTTGTCGTGGTTTACCTGCACATGTTCCGCGGCCTGCTTTACGGTTCCTACCGCAACCCGCGCGAATTGATCTGGCTGTTCGGTGTGGCCATCTTCCTGTGCCTGATGGGCGAGGCGTTCTTCGGCTATCTGTTGCCATGGGGCCAGATGTCTTACTGGGGTGCGCAGGTGATCGTGAACCTGTTCGCGACGATTCCGTTCATTGGGCCGGATGTGGCCGAATGGCTGCGCGGCGATTATCTCGTATCCGATGCAACGCTTAACCGCTTTTTTGCTTTCCATGTGATTGCGCTGCCGCTGGTGCTGCTGGGCCTGGTCGCTGCTCACATCATTGCACTGCATGAAGTCGGCTCCAATAATCCTGACGGTATCGAGATCAAGAAAAACAAGGATCCCAAGACCGGCATTCCGCTTGACGGCATTCCTTTCCATCCGTATTACACGGTGAAGGACATCGTTGGTGTGGTTGTCTTCCTGATGGTGTTCTCGGCAATCGTGTTCTTCGCTCCGGAAATGGGTGGATATTTCCTCGAAGCAAATAACTTCGTGCCGGCTGACCCTTTGAAGACACCGGCGCATATTGCCCCGGTCTGGTACTTCACGCCGTATTACTCCATCCTGCGCGCGGTGCCGCCGGTGCTCAACTCACAATTCCCCGGCGTGATGGCCATGGGCTTGTCAGTGATGATTTTTGCGGCGCTGCCGTGGCTGGATCGTAGCCCGGTCAAGTCCATCCGCTATCGCGGTGCGCAATACAAATCCTGGCTGGCGGCTTTTGTGGTGAGCATCCTGATCCTGGGCTATCTGGGTACTGAGCCTTCGAATGTGTGGGGCCAGTTCGGCGCAGGTGTGCCGGTTCTCGGCGGTGCGGATCGCGCTACCGTGGTGGCGCGCGTGCTGACAGTGGTGTATTTCCTCTTCTTCGCGCTGATGCCGTGGTACACCAAAAATGACAAGACCAAACCAGTGCCGGAAAGGGTGACGGGATAATGAAAAAACTGCTATTCATGTTCGGATTGTTGTTGCCGCTGGCGGGTGTGGCCAGTGAGGATATGCATCTGGACAAAGCGCCGATCAACCCTGACAGTCATGCGTCTCTGCAGCGCGGTGCCAAGGTGTTCGTGAATTATTGCCTGAATTGCCACAGTGCCACTTCCATGCGTTACAACCGCCTGAAGGATGTTGGTCTCACCGACGAGCAGATCAAGAGTAATCTGCTTTTTGCCGGTGAAAAAGTGGGTGAAACTATGCAGGTGGGAATGAAGTCGAACGACGCAAAAGCGTGGTTTGGCGCACCGCCGCCGGATCTGTCGGTGATTGCTCGTTCGCGCACGCCGGATTGGTTATATACCTATTTGCGCGGGTTCTACCGCGACGATGCACGGCCTACCGGCTGGAATAATGTCGCTTTTGCTAATGTCGGTATGCCGCACGTACTTTGGGAATTGCAAGGCGAGCAGCGGTTGCAGGTTCAGGAAACCAAGGATGCTGATGGCAATAAGGTTGAAACGCATCAGCTGGTGTTGGTCAAGCCTGGCTCCTTGTCGCCAACCGAGTACGACAGCATGGTGGCAGATCTGGTGAATTACCTGGCTTTCATGGCGGAGCCTGCCAAGGCGAAGCGTCTCCAGCTCGGCATTATCGTGCTGCTGGCTCTGGCGTTCTTTTTCATGATCGCGCTCGCGCTCAAGAAGGAATTCTGGAAAGACGTACATTAATTATCATTGTTGTTGCGGGAGGTTCCGGTTTTCCGGAGCCTCCTTTTTGCTTTTAATCGAGATCGGACACAGCTTATGATGACCTTATATTCGGGCACGACTTGCCCTTACAGCCAGCGCTGCCGCATTGTGCTCTTCGAGAAGGGCATGGATTTTCAGGTAATCGACGTGGACATGACCAACAAGCCGGAAGATCTGGCCGTCATCAATCCCTACAATCGCGTACCGGTCCTGGTGGAACGCGATCTGGTGCTTTATGAGGCGAACATCATCAATGAATATATTGACGAGCGTTTCCCACATCCCCAGTTGATGCCTGCTGACCCGGTCATGCGCGCCCGTGCTCGCCTGTTTCTGCATAATTTCGAGGATCAGCTGTTCGACCATATTGGCGATATCGAATCCGATAACGCCAAGGTGGCGGACAATGCCCGTGCCATCGTGCGCGACAATCTGATCCAGATCGCGCCGATTTTCAACAAGCAGGAATACATGCTCGGCGATGAGTTCTCAATGCTGGATGTGGCGATTGCTCCCTTGCTTTGGCGTCTCGGCCACTATGGTATCGAATTGCCGAAACAGGCCGCGCCGTTGCTGAAATATGCCGAGCGTATCTTCTCGCGTCCGGCTTATATTGAGGCAATGACACCTTCTGAAAAGGCGATGCGCAAGTAAATGGCTGGCGAGCCAACCTCAACCAAACCGTATTTCATACGCGCCATGTACGAGTGGTGCGTTGATAACGGCTTCACCCCGCACTTGGTGGTTGCTGTCAATGATAGGACGCGCGTGCCCCAGGGATACGTCAAGGATGGGGAAATTGTCCTCAACATCAACTATTCAGCAACCAAGGACATGCTGATCGGCAACGAGGCGGTTACTTTTTCCGCGAGGTTCGGCGGCGCGCCTTTCAATCTATACATCCCGATTGAGGCGGTGCGCGGGATTTTTGCGCGAGAAAATGGCCAAGGCATGTTTTTTGAACCTGAAGATGCTGCGCAGTCAGCATCGGAAAATGAGCCGGAAGGGCCTCCGGATCAGCCAGAACCGCCTTCAGGTAACAAAAAGCCCGCATTGAAGCTGGTCAAATAGCAATCTTATTGCTAGCGGCGTTTGCCTCTTCGAGAGATGCAGGTATAATCGCCGCCGCGCCGGATTAGCTCAGTTGGTAGAGCAGCGCACTTGTAATGCGAAGGTCGCCAGTTCGATTCCGGCATCCGGCACCATCCCGAAGGTATTAGCGGGATTGGTTTGACAAGTAGTGATAAAGACCCGATAATCTCGGGTTCGGCAGGGAGGGGTGCCCGAGTGGCTAAAGGGGGCAGACTGTAAATCTGTTGGCTTACGCCTACGCTGGTTCGAATCCAGCCCCCTCCACCAAAAGCTGTTCTGGAGCCGAATGTTGGCTTTGAGTCATGGCTTCTGGCCGGTTGTGCGGGTGTAGCTCAGCTGGTAGAGCACTTGCCTTCCAAGCAAGATGTCGCGAGTTCGAACCTCGTCGCCCGCTCCAGTTGCGAATTTTTAGTATTTTAGAGCGCCCATGTGGCTCAGTGGTAGAGCACTCCCTTGGTAAGGGAGAGGTCGCGGGTCCGATTCCCGCCATGGGCACCATTTTTTTAACTTGATGAGTTAAAGGGATCGGGAATGGCAAAAGGCAAATTTGAGCGTACCAAGCCGCACGTGAACGTGGGGACGATTGGACACGTTGACCACGGCAAGACGACGCTGACGGCGGCGATCACCACGATACTGTCGAAGAAGTTCGGTGGCG